>Ga0233375_1000438_pt1 | contig 22806 bp, 20 predicted proteins | sample ElkDunMinimDraft_10_FD_191539 | JGI IMG/M metagenome (GOLD analysis project Ga0233375, IMG submission 191539) | Fecal eukaryotic communites from dung pellets of Tule Elk in California, USA - Elk Dung E16 | ecosystem: Host-associated > Mammals > Digestive system > Large intestine > Fecal | place... | reverse complement strand
CCGTCGCCCGTGCGCTGGGCCGGCGGGACGGCCGCGTGCTCCTCGTCGCTCGACCCCGGCCTGCCGGCGTCGTGGACGCCCGTCCCGCCCGAGGTCGTCGCGGCCCGCACCGTGCTGCTCGAGGAGATCGCGGCCTACACCGACGCGCTGCAGTCGTCCGGGAGGTTCCTCGAGCGGCTGGTCGACCGGCTCCTGAAGGCTGCGGGGGTCTACGAGGACGGGGAGTCGGCAGCCGAGACGCTCCTCTCGTGGCTCGCAGAGCTGCCCGTCCTCGGGGCAGGGGTCGTGCTGGCAGCGGGGAGCGTCGACGTCTGGCGAGGGGCCGAGGCCGGGCACGGGGTCCAGTGGTGGCGGCTCGTCACCGGGTCCGGGGCGTACCACGACGAGATGGTGCGCGGGACGAGCGCGGGCCTCGCGCGGCTCAACCCGCTGCCCGACGTCAAGGGCCGTTCGGACGTCGGGGAGGCCGCCGGGCTGCTGCGGAGGGTGACAGAGGCCTACCGGCGGAACTTCGCCGCGACGGTCCGCACGACCGAGCTCACGGGTGACGCCCTGCCCGCCGGGTTCACCAAGCCCGTCGTGCGGACCGCGGAAGGGCTCCTGTCCGGGGTCGACGTGGTCTACGGCAAGGGCAACGACCTGCCCGACTCGGTCGTCTCGATCGAGAAGTACGCCGGCGACGGCGAGAAGGCGACCTGGGTCGTCACCGTGCCGGGCACCCAGCCCGGACGCCTCACCACGCCGTTCAGCATGACGTCGAACTTCGACCTGGTGCAGGGCGAGGACGCGGACAGCACCGCGCACGTCCTCGAGGCGATGCGCCAGGCCGGGATCCCCGAGGACGAGGAGGTCGTGCTCGTCGGCCACTCGCAGGGCGGGATGGTCGCGATGGCCGTCGCGGCCGCGGCGACCGCGAAGGGCGCGGGCGGCGCCGGCGGCGTGCCCCGCTACGACGTCCGGCACGTCCTGACGGCCGGGGCCCCGGTCGGTCGTGCGAGCCTGCCTGCGACCGTGCGGGGGACGCACGTCGAGATCGAGCAGGAGGGGGTGTCGCAGGCCGAGGGCGCGGACAACCCGGTCGGCCCCGACCGGGTCACGGTCCGGGCGGACCTCGACGCTCCCGGCGCCCCGGGGACCGGCGGCACCGTGCCGCACGGCGTGCCGTTCCACGTCGACGTCCTGGCGCGGGCACGCGAGGTCGGAAACCCAGGGCTCGCGGACAACCTCGCCGCGATCGACCGAGCCCTCGCGGGGGAGCGCGTCGAGGCGCGCTACTTCCGGGGGGCGCTCGACCCGCTGCCCGTCGCACCACCGTGACGACCGGGCGGCGGGCCGGGGTCCTCCGTCCGGAGGACCCCGGCCGCTCGATCTCGTCCCTGTGGACGTCCCTCGGGCCGGGGCTCCGCTCCTACGTTGGGGACATCGCGAACGCAGGAGGACGCACATGATCCAGGCAACAGGCCTGACGAAGAGATACGGGGACACGACGGCGGTGGACGGCATCTCGTTCACCGTCCGCCCGGGGGTCGTGACGGGTTTCCTGGGGCCGAACGGCGCCGGGAAGTCGACGACCATGCGGATGATCGTGGGGCTGGACCGGCCCAGCGCCGGGACGGTCACGGTCAACGGGAAGCCCTACGCGCGCCACCGTGCCCCGTTGGGAGAGGTGGGCAGCCTGCTCGACGCGCGCGCCGTGCACCCGGGACGCCCCGCCAGGGACCACCTGCTCGCCCAGGCCAGGACGCACGGCCTGGGCCGGCGCAGGGTCGAGGAGGTGATCGAGGCGACCGGGCTCGGTCCGGTCGCGCGCCGTCGGGCGGGGACGTTCTCGCTCGGCATGGGGCAGCGCCTGGGCATCGCGTCGGCCCTGCTCGGCGACCCGCAGACCCTGATCCTCGACGAGCCGGTCAACGGGCTCGACCCCGAGGGCGTCGTGTGGGTGCGCACGCTGCTGCGCGGCCTGGCCGCGGAGGGACGGACGGTGCTGCTGTCCTCGCACCTCATGAGCGAGATGGCGCTCACCGCCGACCACCTCGTGGTCCTGGGCCGGGGACGCGTCATCGCCGACGCACCGCTGACCGAGATCGTGGCCCGCGCGCAGACCGCCACCGTGCGGGTCCGGACGCCGCAGGCCGCCGAGCTGGCGGCCGCGCTGGAGCGCCGGCCCGGGGCGGCGGTCGTGTCCGCCGAGCGGGACACGCTCGACGTGACCGGCTGCACCGCCCCGGAGGTTGCTGCGGTGGCGGCGGCGGCAGGCGTCGACGTCCACGAGCTCGCTCCCGTGCAGACCTCGCTCGAGGACGCCTACATGCGGTTGACCGCAGACGCGGTCGAGTACCGATCGACATCCGTCCCCGGTGCGCGTGCACCGGGCCGCACCACCGTTGGAGGCTCCCGATGACCATGCCCAGCACCAGCACGCCGGGCGGCCTCGCCGGTCCGGCACCGCGGCAGCCGGCACCCGGTCGGGCCGGGTCCGGCACCACCCTCGCGGCGTCGGCCCGACGCGTGACCGTCCGGCCCGCGACGTTCGGCCGGCTCGTCGCGGCCGAGTGGACCAAGCTCCGTTCGCTGCGCTCGACCTGGTGGGTCCTGGGGGTCGGGCTGCTGTTCCTGCCCGCGCTCGCCGTGTCGCGGATGATGAGCATCGCGCAGATCCCCGAGGCGGTCGGGAGCCCGGGGCAGGTGGGCGCCGTGTACGTGACGTCCGGGGTGGCGCTGACCCAGCTCGCCTTCTGCACGCTCGGGGTCCTGGTCGTCACGAGCGAGTACGGGACGGGCCAGATCCGCTCGACGCTGGTCGCGGCTCCCGCCCGCCTGACCGCCCTGGGCGCCAAGCTCGCGGTCGCGCTCGGGGCCGTGGTCGTGGCCTCGCTCGTCGGGCTCGCGGCCGCGTGGGCGGGGAGCGCGGCGTGGTTCGAGCAGACCGGCATGTCGATCGACCTCGCGCGGGCCGAGGACGCGCGGATCATGCTGGGCGTCCCGCTGTACCTGGCCGCCGTCACGGCGCTCGCGTTCGGGATCGGCGCGATCGTGCGCAGCTCGGCCGCCGGCGTCGCGACCGTCCTCGGCCTGCTCCTCGTGGTGGAGAACGGCCTCGGCGCCATCCCGTGGGACCCGATCCGGACGTTCGTCACGTATCTGCCGTCGAGCGCGGGCAGCCGGCTGCTGCAGTCCGACGCGGTCGGCTCGGTCATCACCACGTCGAGCAGCACGGCGCTCTCCCCCTGGGGCGGCTACGGTGTTCTGCTCGTGTGGGTCGTCGGGGTGCTCGCTGTCGCCGGGGTGCTGCTGCGCCGTCGGGACGCCTGAGCGTGGGTCACCGCCGCCACCGCACGGAGCGTCCGTCCCGCACGGGGCGGGCGCTCCGCGGCCGAGCAGAGAGAGGGTGAGCAGAGCATGAGCAGCGACACGTCGGCCGCGCCCGCGGTCTTCACCGAGCTGTCCGCGCGGAGGCTGGGGCCGGTCCGCCGGTACCTGGCGCGGCACCCGGTGGTCATGGACGTGCTGCTCGTGGCGGGCTTCACCGCCTGGGCGCTGCTCATGGGCCTGGGCGCGGACTCCATGTACGCCCTGCACGCCTACCTGGGCGGGGAGCGGGTGCTGCAGATGCAGGTGTGGTCCCTGGCGCTCACGGTCGCCGGTGCGCTCGCCCTCCTCGCCCGACGCCGACGCCCGGTGCTCGTCGCGGTGGTCGTGGGGCTCCTGGGGGTGCTCGCGCTCGCGACCACGGGCGCGTCGTCGGGCTTCGAGGTGGGGCTCGCGATCGCGCTGTACGCGGTGGCCAGGGCCGAGCGGCCCGCGGTGACGTGGAGCGTGTGCGCCGGGACGGTGGTCGCCCTGCTGGTCGCCGCCCGCCTGCTCCCCCTGGTCACGACGGTGGGGAGCATCAGCCTCGGGATCGATCCCGACGACGCCGACGACCTCGCCGCCCTCGCGGGCAGCGCGAGCGCCGGGGGCTTCCTGCAGAGCGCGGTCTGGTACCAGGTTGCGGTGCCGATCCTGGTCCTGGCGCTCCTCGCGGTCGCCTGGGGGACGAGCGTGCGCAACCGCCGCCTGCACGTCGCGGCGTTCGTGGACGCCGCGAACGCGCTCGCGCGAGACCTGGAGCAGCGCGAGCGGCTGGCGCAGGCGGCCGAGCGTGCACGCATCGCCCGCGAGATGCACGACGTCGTCGCGCACAGCATCTCGGTCATGGTCGCGCTCGGCGGGGGTGCGTCCGCCGCGATCGACTGGGCCCCCGAGCGCTCGCGCACAGCGCTCGACGAGCTCGTGCGGACGGGCCGCTCCGCTCTCGGCGACATGCGGCGCGTCCTGGGCGTCCTGCACGACGACTCCGACGGCGTCTCCCACGTCAGCGTCGGCCCCGACGGCGCGAGCCCCGACGGCGCGGGCGGCGGCGGTCGCGGTCACGGCGGCGAGCCCACGACCGCCCCCGCCGCCCCGGCCTCCGCGTCCGTGCGAGCCGGCGGGCCTGCGCCCGAGGCCGTCGACGCTCCGCTCGAGCCGCAGCCGGGCACCCCGGACCTGGTCGCGCTCGTCGAGCGCTTCCGCCGGGCGGACGTCGCGGTCACGGCCGCCGGCCTGGCGGACAGCGGTCTCGACGAGCTCGACGCGAGCCTGCAGCTCGCCGTCTACCGGATCGTCCAGGAGGCACTGACCAACGTGCTGCGCCACGCGCCGGGGGCCGGGGCCGTGACGGTGGGCGTGCACCGGCACGAGGGCCGGGTCGAGGTGGTCGTCACGGACGAGGGGCCGACGGTCCCCGTGCCCGAGGCTCACGGCTCCGGGCGCGGGCTCGTCGGGATGCGGGAGCGTGCGGCGGTGTTCGGCGGGACGGCCGAGGCGGGCCCGCACGGGGCAGGATGGCAGGTGCGGGCGGTACTGCCCGTGGACGAGGGAGACGTATGACGAAGGTTCTGCTGGTCGACGACCAGGCCCTGGTGCGCATGGGGTTCCGGCTCCTGCTGGAGAGCGCACCCGACATCGACGTCGTCGGGGAGGCGGCCGACGGCGGGACCGCGGTCGACCAGGTGCGCGCGCTGCGCCCCGACGTCGTCGTCATGGACGTGCGGATGCCGGGCGTCAACGGCATCGACGCGACCCGGGACATCGTCGCGGAGCACCCCGACGTCCGGGTCCTGGTCCTGACCACGTTCGACCTGGACGAGTACGCGTTCGCGGCGCTGCGTGCCGGGGCGAGCGGCTTCCTGCTCAAGGACGCCGGACCGGCCGAGCTCGTGTCGGCGGTGCGGACGGTCGCCTCGGGGGACGCCGTCGTCTCGGCTCGCGTGACGCGCCGCATGCTCGAGCTGTTCGCGGGGCGGCTGCCCGCCTCGGGCGAGGCGCCCACCGACCCGGGGCCGCACCCGCGCCTGGCGGGGCTCACGCCGCGCGAGACGGACGTGCTGCACGGCATCGCCGAGGGCCGGTCCAACGCCGAGATCGCCGAGCTGCTCTTCCTGTCGGAGACGACCGTCAAGACGCACGTCGGGCGCATCCTCGCCAAGCTCGGCGTCCGCGACCGGTTGCAGGCCGTGGTGCTCGCGTACGAGTCGGGGCTCGTGCGGAGCCGCGCCGACTGAGCCCGTGCGTCCCGCCCGGCGCGTGCGTCCCCCGCCCGGCGCGTGCGTCCCGCCCGGCGCGGCGCCCCGCGCGCGGGCCGCGAGTCAGTCGCGAGCCTTGGGCCCCACGACCGCCGAGATGAGGAAGTTCAGCACGCCGATGATGAGCGCGGCCAGCAGCGCCCACCAGAACCCGCCCTCGATGCGGATGCCCCAGTCGGTCTGCTCGGTGATCCACGCCGTGAGCATCAGCATGAGGGCGTTCACGACGAGCGTGAACAGGCCCAGGGTGAGGATGTAGAGCGGGATCGAGATGATCGCCACGATGGGCTTGATGATCGCGTTGACCAACGAGTAGATGAGGGCCACGGCCAGGACGACCACGATCTGGCCGCCCACGGTGTCGGACCCGACGATCGTGAAGTGGTCGTCGATGAACAGGCTCGTGAGCCAGATCGCGATGCCGGTGACGATGACGCGGAGGACGAAGCTCATGCGTGACATCCTGCCACCGCCCCGCCGCACGGTCGCCCGGAGGGCGAGCGGCGCCGTCGGGCCGCGGGGGAGGGTGGCATCCTGGTGGGCGTGAACAGCCCCGTGCCCTCCGCGCCCACCCCCTCGGCCCCGTTGGGGCCCGCAGCCCCCCGCGTCCGGTTGCGCCCGGCGGTCGCCGCCCTGCCGGCCTACGTGCCGGGCGCGCGCCTGGCGCCCGGGTCGAGCGCGTTCAAGCTGTCGTCCAACGAGAACCCGTACCCGCCGCCCGCCGCGGTCGTCGCGGCCATCGTCGACGCGGCCGCGGACACCAACCGCTACCCGGACATGTACGCGACCGACCTGACCGAGGCGCTCGCGGCCGACCTGGGCGTCGACGCGGCGCAGGTCGTGGTGGGCAACGGATCCGTGGCCGTGCTCGCGCACATCCTGTCGGCCGTCGTGGACGCGGGCGACGAGGTCGTCTACCCGTGGCGCTCGTTCGAGGCGTACCCGATCGCGGTCGCGGTCGCGGGCGGCACGTCGGTGCGGGTGCCCGTGACCCGGGACGGTCGTCTCGACCTGCCCGCGATGGCCGCGGCGATCAGCGACCGCACGCGGGTCGTCCTGGTCTGCACGCCCAACAACCCGACGGGTCCGGTGGTGCACGCGGGCGAGCTGGAGGCGTTCCTCGCGGCGGTCCCGGCCGACGTCCTGGTGGTCCTCGACGAGGCGTACCTGGAGTTCGTGCGCGACCCCCAGGCGCCCGACGGCCTCGCGGTGCTGGCGGCGCACCCCAACGTGGTGCTGCTGCGGACGCTGTCCAAGGCCTACGGCCTGGCGGGGCTGCGGGTCGGCTACGCGGTCGCCGAGCCTGCGCTCGCGGCGGGCGTCCGCGCGGTCTCGACGCCGTTCGGCGTCTCGCACGTCGCGCAGCGCGCGGCCCTGGCGGCGCTGTCGGTCAAGGACGAGCTGCTCGAGCGCGTCGAGCACCTGGTCGTGCGCCGCGAGCGGCTGGTCGAGGGGCTGCGGGACCAGGGCTGGGACCTGCCGCAGACGCAGGCGAACTTCGTGTGGTTCCCCCTCGGCGGCCCGACGGCGGAGCTCGCCGCAGGTGCGTCGGCCGCGGGCCTGCTGGTACGCCCGTTCGCGGGCGAGGGCATCCGGGTGAGCGTGGGCGAGGAGGACGCGACCGAGGCGTTCCTCGAGGTCGCGGCAGGCTGGCGGTAGCGCAGCCGGTACCTGTTGCCGGAGGGGGCCACCGGGAGAAGACTCCCGGTATGGACACTCCCACGTACGACCAGCTGCAGGACGACTACGGCTGGCTCTTCGGCACGGCGGCGCTGGTGGCCTGGGCGGCCGTCGCGATCATCTTCCTGATCGCGTACATCCAGATCATCCGCAAGGCGGGCTACTCGGGGTGGTGGGTCCTGGTGGGGCTCGTCCCGCTGCTCAACGTGGTGATGTTCCTGGTGTTCGCCTTCTCGAGGTGGCCCGTGACCCAGGAGCGGGACGCGCTGCGCGCGCGTGGGGGGTACCTCGGCCCGTAGGTCCCGGCCCCGGGCCCGGCCCAATGAGCCGGTCCGCACGAGCCGGTGCGACGAGCCGGTCCGGGCGGGGGCGGGGCGTGCCGGGTTGCGCCAACCGATCCGTCGGGACCGTCCCGGTTCGCGGCCTGAGGCCGACGCTGCGTTGGAGGGAACCTCCAAAGACGTGCGGGGAAGGTTTGTCCTCCAATGGCTGAGGAAGCCAGGGCCTTCTACCCTACGCTTGCGTAAGCTACGGTGTCGTAGGTTCGGTTGGAGACGACCGAGGACCGCCCCCGAGCGACCCGGGCTCACGCCTCTGGCCGCACCGAAGGAGAACGCGTGAACCAGCAGAACACGGCCCCCGCGGCCGCCCTCGCAGCCGAGCGCGCCGGCGATCCGCTGGCCGCGACGGACACCGGGGCGACGCTTCCCGTGGACGCCGACCTGCTCCAGCTCCTGACGCCCGCCGGGGTGCGCGTCGAGACCCCGGAGAACGCGACCTACCGCGAGCGGGTGGCCCACCTCGACGCGGACGCCCTGCGCGGCCTGTACCGCGACATGGTCCTCGCCCGCCGCTTCGACGACGAGGCGACCTCGCTCCAGCGGCAGGGCGAGCTGGGCCTGTTCCCCCAGGCGCTCGGGCAGGAGGCCGCCCAGATCGGTTCGGGTCGCGCGCTCGCCCCGCAGGACTACGTGTTCCCGTCCTACCGCGAGCACGGCGTCGCCTGGACGCGCGGGGTCGACGTCGCGGACATCCTGCGCCAGTTCCGCGGGATCGACCACGGTGGGTGGGACCCGCAGGCGCACAACTTCCACCTGTACACGCTCGTGATCGGCTCGCACACCCTGCACGCGACGGGCTACGCGATGGGCGTCCAGCGCGACGGCCTCGTCGGCACGGGCGACCCGGCCAAGGACACCGCGGTCGTGACCTACTTCGGCGACGGGGCGACGTCCCAGGGCGACGTGAGCGAGGCCCTCGTCTTCGCCGCGGTCAACGAGTCCCCGGTCGTGTTCTTCTGCCAGAACAACCAGTGGGCCATCTCCGAGCCCACGACCAAGCAGTCGCGCGTGCCCATCCACCAGCGCGCGCACGGGTTCGGCATCCCGAGCCTGCGCGTCGACGGCAACGACGTCCTCGCGTGCTACGCCGCGACGGCCGAGGCGCTCGAACGGGCCCGCTCGGGCGGCGGCCCCACGTTCATCGAGGCGTACACGTACCGCATGGGCGCGCACACCACCTCGGACGACCCCACCCGCTACCGCACCTCGGAGCAGGAGGAGCTGTGGCGCCGTCGGGACCCGATCGACCGCCTGCGCCTCCTGCTCGAGGCCGAGGGCGCGTGGGACGAGCAGCGGGCCGCCGCCCTCGACGCCGAGGGCGACGCGCTCGGCGAGCGGCTGCGGACCTTCGTGCGCGGCCTGGGCCGCCCGTCGACCGAGTCGATGTTCGAGCACGTCTACGCGACCGAGCACGCGGTCGTCACGGCCGAGCGCCGGTGGTTCGAGGAGTACGAGGCGTCCTTCGCGGACGACGGGGCGTCGCGGACGCACGACCAGCACGGAGGAGCACGATGAGCGCGCCGACCACCACGCCCTCCCCGGCGACCACGCCCGCGGCGAGCCCCGGCGGCACGTCGCGGCTCACGCTGGGCAAGGCCATCAACGAGGGGCTGCGCGCCGCGCTCGACGCCGACCCCAAGGTCCTGCTCATGGGTGAGGACATCGGCAGGCTGGGCGGGGTCTTCCGCGTGACCGACGGTCTCCAGGCGAGCTTCGGCGAGGACCGCGTGGTCGACACCCCGCTCGCCGAGTCCGGGATCGTCGGGACCGCGATCGGCCTCGCGCTGCGCGGCTACCGGCCCGTGTGCGAGATCCAGTTCGACGGCTTCATCTTCCCGGCCTACGACCAGATCACGACGCAGCTCGCCAAGATGCACTACCGCTCGCGCGGCCGCCTGAACCTGCCCGTGGTCATCCGCGTGCCGTTCGGCGGCGGGATCGGCGCTGTCGAGCACCACAGCGAGAGCCCCGAGGCGCTGTTCGCGCACACCCCGGGCCTGCGCGTCGTGGCCCCGTCGACGCCCCAGGACGCCTACACGATGATCCGTGAGGCCATCGCGTCCCCGGACCCCGTGCTCTTCTTCGAGCCCAAGGGCCGCTACTGGGACAAGGGCGACGTCGTGCTCGACGGACCCGTCGCCGACAGGACGCTCAACTCCGCGGTCGTCGTGCGCGAGGGCACGGACCTGACGCTCGTCGCGTACGGCCCCACGGTGCCGACCGCGCTCAAGGTCGCTGCCGCCGCGGCGGCCGAGGGGACGTCGATCGAGGTCGTGGACCTGCGCACGATCTCCCCGCTCGACACCGCCACGGTCGTCGCGTCGGTCCGGAAGACCGGGCGCTGCGTGGTGGTCCACGAGGCCGCGACGTTCCTCGGCTCGGGCGCGGAGATCGCCGCCCGCGTGACCGAGGAGTGCTTCTACGAGCTCGAGTCGCCCGTGCTGCGCGTCGGCGGCTTCCACACGCCCTACCCCGTCGCGAAGCTCGAGCACGAGTACCTGCCGAGCCTCGACCGCGTCCTGGACGCCGTCGACCGCGCCCTGGCGTACTGAGCGACCGCCCGCAGCCCACCTGCGGCACGCCACGCCTTCAGCACGGCGGCATCGCGCCGCACCCGACCGTCCGACCAGACCAGTCCACCCGAGGAGCAGGCAGTGCCCACCTTCGAGCAGTTCAAGCTCCCCGACGCCGGTGAAGGACTCACCGAGGCGGAGATCGTGCAGTGGCACGTCGCCGTGGGTGACGAGGTCACGGTCAACCAGACCATCGTCGAGATCGAGACGGCCAAGTCCCTCGTCGAGCTCCCGTCGCCCTACACGGGCGTCGTGACCGAGCTGCTCGTGGGCGAGGGCGTCACGGTCGAGGTCGGCGTGCCGATCATCGTGATCGACACCGACCCGACGGGCGCGCCGTCCGCCTCGGCTCCCGCGGCGCCGGCGGCGCAGGCCTCCGCGCCCGAGCCGTCGCAGGGCAGCGGTGCGGTGCTCGTGGGCTACGGCGTCGCCGAGCAGGCGAGCGCGCGCCGCCCGCGTCGAGGCGCCCCGGCGGGCGCAGCAGGCCCGACGGCGCAGGGCACCCCTGCGTCCGGCGCGCCCGCCCCGAACCCGGCTCCCGCCCCGAACCCGGCTCCCGCCGCGACCCCGGCCCCTGCCGCGGCGACCACGGGCCCCGCCGCACCGGCGCAGGCGGCGCGACCGGCGCCGTCGGGACCCGTGCGTGCCCTGGTGTCCGCCGCGACGACGGGGCGGACCGTCCTCGCCAAGCCCCCGGTGCGCAAGCTCGCGCGCGACCTGGGCGTCGAGCTCGCGTCGGTGCCCGCGACCGGGCCCGGTGGGATCATCACGCGCGAGGACGTCCTCGCGTACAGCGCGCGCTCCGAGCCGCGCACGCTCGCGACCTACGCGGGCGACGACTCGCCGTGGCTCGACGAGGCCGGCGCGGGGGCCTCCGTGACCCCTGACGGGCGCCAGACGCGCGTGCCCGTGAAGTCGGTGCGCAAGCGCACGGCCGAGGCCATGGTGCAGAGCGCGTTCACGGCGCCGCACGTGACCGAGTTCCAGACGGTCGACGTCACCAAGACCATGAGGCTCGTCGCGAGGCTGCGCGAGGACCGCGAGTTCAAGGACGTGCGCGTCACGCCGCTGCTCATCACGGCCCGCGCCCTGCTCCTCGCGGTGCGCCGCCACCCCGACGTCAACGCGAGCTGGGACGAGGCCGCGCAGGAGATCGTCTACAAGCACTACGTGAACCTGGGCATCGCGGCGGCGACACCCCGCGGGCTCGTCGTGCCCAACATCAAGGACGCGCACCGGCTCGACCTCAAGGGCCTCGCGCAGGGCCTGGCGGACCTCACGGCCACGGCCCGTGCGGGGCGCACGTCGCCCGCCGACATGTCCGACGGGACCATCACCATCACGAACGTCGGCGTGTTCGGCATCGACACCGGCACCCCCATCCTCAACCCGGGCGAAGCGGCGATCCTGGCGTTCGGTGCGATCCGCGAGCAGCCCTGGGTCCACAAGGGCAAGATCAAGAAGCGCTGGGTCACGCAGCTCGCGCTGAGCTTCGACCACCGCCTCGTCGACGGCGCGCTGGGCGCGTACGTGCTCAGCGACGTCGCGAAGATCCTCGAGGACCCGGCCCAGGCGCTCGTCTGGGGCTGAGCGCTCCCGGAGCCCGTCGCGCCACGACTGCAGCGGCAGGAGGGATCGCTACCGCTTGCCCGGTCCTGCTCCTCACCCGAGACTGTGAGGACTCGACGACGAGGAAGGGCGTGCCCGATGACGACCACCCGCTCCCGTGCAGCGAGGTCTGCGGGTCGACACCGGGTCGCGTCGACCGCGGTGCTCGCCCTCTCCCTCACCCTGGCCCTCGGGGCGGTGGTCGGCCCGTCGGCCGGCCCCGCCGCCGCCGCGCCGCTCCCGACGTGCCCCACCGGCGACAACGACGGCACGGTCGGGCCGCCCCTGTTCACCGACAACGCCGTCTCGGTGTACGTGGGTGGGAACTTCACGGCGAACGAGAACGCGGCCGAGAGCGAGGGGTTGCTCGTGGTCCACGGGGACGCGAGCTTCGAGCGCAACGGCATCTTCAACGTCGGGACCGTGGGGGGCGGGTCCGGGGCGGTGCCCACGCCCGGCTCCACCATGCTGGCGGTGGGCGGCGACCTCGTCATCGGTCCGAGCTCGGCGGTCGAGGTCGGTGCGGGCGTCGTCGGCGGCGGGGCGGTGCGCGTCGGTGGGCTCATCGACGGAGCGACCCGGCTCCTGACCAACGGTGCCGGGGCCATCGACAACCTGGGCGAGGCCGCGGCGCTCGCCCCGTACGACCCGGCCGTGTTCCCCGGGGAGATGGTGACGGTCTCGGGCGAGCTGGCCGCCTACGCAGCGAACGGCACGACCGGTCGAACGGGGAACACGGTCGTCTTCACCGCCGGGCCCGACGACCCGGCCCACCCCGGGCTCCAGGTGTTCGAGATCGACGCCGCGACGTTGAACGGGGCGAACGCCCTGCAGTTCAACGGCGTCCCGGACGGAGACTCGATCGTGGTCAACGTGACCGGCGGCCCCGTGGCCTTCTCGCCGCAGGACTTCACCGCGGACGGCGTCCGGGTCGACGCGTTCGGGTTTCCCGGCTTCGCGGCCTTCGCGTCGAGCCTGCTGTGGAACTTCACCGGCACGACCCAGGTGTCCATCGGCCAGAACGGGCAGTTCATGGGCTCGATCCTCGGCCCGGACATCGATCTCACGGCGACCACGAGCACCAACGGACGCATCCTCGTCGGCGGCGACCACACCATGGGCGGTGCGGGCACCGAGCACCACAACTACCCCTGGAACTATGCGTTCCCGTGCGACGACGACGTCCCGCCCCTGCCGAGCGACGTCGGCCAGGTGACGGTCACCAAGTCGGTGACGCCCGGCTCGGGCCTCACGAACCTCGTCTTCACGGGGACGGCGCGCTGCACCCTGCTCGACGGGGCGGTCTTCACCACGCGGTGGGCCGTCGCCGCCGACGAGGAGACGGTGTTCGGCAACCTCCCCGTGGGTCCGACGTGCGTGATCTCCGAGGACCTCGACGGGGTCTACGAGGACGTGGACGGTGAGCTCGTGCCCGTGGACGTGGGGGACCGGCAGTGGGCGGAGCCCGTCTTCACGATCGACGGGCAGACGAGGAACGACTTCACGATCACCACCGCTGGCCAGAACATCACGATCGGGGTGCTGAACGCGCTGCTCGGCACGGTCGAGGTGACCAAGGTCGTGGTCGGCCCGGACGGCGGCTACGTGGGCACGCGTGCGTTCGATGTCGACTGGCAGTGCTCGGCGGGGGCGTACGTCGCCGGTGTCGAGGTCGAGCCGGCCGTCACGTCGGGCACGGTGGCCGTCGCTGCTGGAGCGAGCGCCCGCCTCGAGGTGGGGGGCCAGGAGGCGTGGTTCCCGGTCGGGACGCGGTGCACCTTCACGGAGGGCCCGCTCACCGCGGAGCCGGGGGACTTCGCCGCGGACACGTACGAGTGGACGACCACCGACGTCGTCCCCGCGGACGTCGTGGTCGGCACGGGGGAGACGGGGATCGTCGCGGTCACCGTGGCGAACTCGTTCCGCTCGACCCTCGGCGGGTTCGAGGTCGCGAAGACGCTCGTCGGGGACGGCGCCGCCCAGGTGCCCGCGGGCACCGTGTTCACGGTGCGCTACTCCTACACGGTGGAGGGCACGACCGTCAGCCAGGACCTCGAGCTCCCCGCGGACGGGACGCCCGTCGCCGGGCCGCAGGACCTGCCCGAGGGCACGGTCGTCACGTTCGAGGAGATCGCGCCGCCCCTGGTCCCCGGGATCACCTGGGGGACGCCCACCATCACGGTCGGCGGTCAGGACACGGACCGGCTCGTGGTGGGCGCCGGCACGTCCGCCCTGGTCGTCGTGGCGAACGCGGCGGGCCTGCCCCCCACCCCCGGACCCACGCCGGACCCGGTTCCCACGCCGGACCCGGTTCCCACACCGGCGGTCCCGGCGACGTCGACGTCGGCGTCGGCGTCGGGCGGGAGCCTGCCGGCGACGGGCGCCGACGTCGCGACGGTCGCCGGCGTGTCGGCCCTGCTGGTCGTGCTCGGGCTCGCGGCCCTCGCCGCCCGTCGCCCCCGCAGGGTGGACGTCGTCCCGGCCGGTCGACGCCCCTGACCGAACCGCTCGCACGGGCGCCGGGCGCCGGTCGCCGGGCGCCGGCGGTCGTCAGCGGTGCGCGGTGCTCCAGCGGTCCTGCGTGTCGGACGGCAGCCCGTCGTCGTAGGTCCAGCCCGCGGGCCTGCGCGTGGGGTCGAACCAGACGTGGCCGCCGCGCGTCCAGCGGCGGCGGTAGGCGATGATGCGCTCGGGAGTCGTGTCGTCGACGCCGGTCTCGGCCCCGCAGCAGTCGCAGATCGTGTGCGTGGGGCCGTCGAGCGTCCACCCCGCATCGTCGAGGTGCCAGGTGCACACGCGGCACAGCGCCGGGCCCCGGTCGGCGGGCTCGCCTCGTGGGGTGGCCCCTGCCGCCCCCGAGAGGCGGACGAGCGCTGCGAGAGTGCGCACGGTGTCGAGCGCTCGAGATGCTGCGCTGCTCTGTCGCGGCATGCGTGGACCCTTCCCTCGATCTCAACCACTGGACGATCGGCCCGGTGGTTCGCCTCGTCGTGCAGCGGCCGGAGTCCACCCAGTCCGGCGACCGTCGAAGAGGCTGGCGCGAGTCTAGACCGGGTCCACGAAGCCCAGGGAGGATGAAACGCCGGTCGACGGCCTCTGCGCGCGATTCCACCCGGTCCCCGGGTGACGGGCACCGCCCGCCGGCCGACAGTGAGCGTCCCGACGGCGGCCGCTCACCTCGTGCCCCGGGCGTCCGGCCGGTCGTGCCCGCGCCGACGGTGCGCGCGGGCACGGCTACCCTGGTGATCCTCATGGGAGTGTCGAAGCCGCAAGAGATCACGGACCAGGCGGTCGACGCCGGGGCCGACGTCGTGGAGCCCGTGGTCGTGGTCGAGCCCGGTTCCGCCCCGCAGCGCCCGCCCGCGCCGCCCGGGCACGGGCCGCTCACGTCCGCAGCACCCACCGACGAGCCGCAGCATGCGCTGGGGCAGGTCATGGCGGGCCGCACGGTCCTCGTCACGGCGGACCGGCGCTCGGCCGAGCTCTCCGCCGCGCTGGCCCGGCGGGGCGCTGAGACACGTCATGCGCCCGCGCTCAGCATGGTGCCCAACGAGGACGACGCGGCGCTCGTGGCGGGCACGCGAGACCTGGTCGCCCACCCGCCCGACGTCGTGGTCGTGACGACCGGTGTGGGCTTCCGCGGCTGGGTCGAGGCGGCCACCGTGCACGGGCTGGCGGACGAGCTCCTGGCCGTGCTGCGCCGGGCCCGCCTCGTCGCTCGCGGGCCCAAGGCACGCGGCGCGATCCAGGCCGCCGGACTCCACGCCGACTGGGTCGCCGAGTCGGAGACCTCGGCCGAGATCGCCGACGTGCTGCTCGGCGAGGGCGTCGCCGGGCTGCGCATCGCGGTCCAGCACCACGGTGCGGGTGCCGACGGCGTGGACGAGCTCTTCACCGAGGCCGGGGCCGACGTCGTGAGCCTCGTCGTCTACCGCTGGGGGCCGCCTCCCGACGAGGCCGCGCTCCGGGCGTCGGTCCATGCGGCTGCCCGCGGTGAGATCGACGCGGTCGTCTTCACGTCGGCCCCCGGGGCCGAGGCATGGCTCGCAGCGGCCGAGGCCGAAGGGGTCGGGGATGCCGTGGTCGCGCGGTTCGCGAGCGGTGCCATGGTCGCGGCCGCGGTCGGCCCCGTCACGGCCCGGCCCCTCGTGCAGCGAGGCGCCCCGACCCTCCAGCCGGACCGTGGCCGCCTCGGCGCCCTGGTCCGCACGCTCGTCGGGCACTACGAGCAGGCCGGTCTGCGCGTCCCCGAGACCGGCGGCACGACCGTCATCACCCGCAGCCGACGACAGGAGCAGCAATGAGCACCGAGATCCTGGGGTTCCCCACCGACGCACCCGAGGGGAGCGCGCCGAGACGCGCCGGGGCGCCGGTGCTCGTGGGCTGCTCGCACGGGACCGACAACCCCGACGGCCAGGCCGCGATCCGCGCGATCCTCGACGACGTCCGCGCGGTCCGTCCCGACCTCGACGTCCGCGAGGCGTTCGTCGACGTCCAGCAGCCCGAGGTGGCCGACGTCGTGACCCGCGCCGTCGCGCCCTGCGCCTCGGGCGAGGGGCGGGGCGGGGCGGCCGTGGTGGTCCCCCTGCTGCTGTCCACCGGCTTCCACGTGAACGTCGACATCACCGAGGCCGTCTCCGCGGACCACGAGGGCCGCGGCCCGGACCACGGGCCCGCGGCCGCCGCCGGAGCGCTCGGTCCCGACCCCCGCCTCGCGCAGGTCCTGGCGGACCGCCTGGCCGAGGCCGGGGTCCGTCCGCACGACGCCGTGGTCCTGGCCGCCGCCGGGTCGAGCCGGGCGGGCGCCGCGCGCGACGTCGAGGCCGTCGCCGAGCACCTGCGCGCGCACCACGACGGCCCCGTCACGGTCGGGTTCGGCGCCATGGCGACCCCGTCGGTGCGCGACGCCGTCGCGGCCGCCCGCGAGGTCCTCGCGACCGCGGCCCGGGGCGAGGAGGGGGCCGCCGCGCGCGTGGTCGTCGCCGCCTACCTGCTCGCCCCCGGCTTCTTCCACGACCGTCTGCGCGAGACCGGTGCCGATCTCGTGACCGCGCCGCTGGCACCGGACCCCCGCCTGACGGCGATCGTGCTCGACCGCTACGCCGAGGGGGTCGCGGCGCTCGCCGACCGGTCCCCGGCGGGCTCACCGCGCTGACCGCGGCCCAGGCGTGAGCCTCAGGCCGGGACCCGGGTCCGGGGTGAGACGAGCGCTGCGAGCAGCGCGATCGCGACCATGACCCCGAAGCACACGACGTACGCCGCGAGCCCGAGCGGTTCGCGCAGCACCAGGAGCATCGAGCCGGTGACCGCGAGCGCGATGGCTGCGGACAGCGCGTCGGAGACCTGGAGCGCCGAGCTGTTCGCGCCCTGCTGGTCCTCGGGCGACAGGGCCAGGGTGAGCACCGAGAGCGTCGGGTGGACCAGCCCCATGCCGAGGCCCGCGAAGGTCCAGGCCGCCATCCCCACGATGGGCGGCACGGCGGCCCAGGCGAGCAGCACCGTGCCGGCGATCCCGCCTGCGACGAACAGCGAGCCGACCAGGACGAACCGCGCGTGCGACCAGCCCCGGTGTGCCTTGCCGCGCAGCCAGGCACCGACCGACCAGCCGATCGCCCCGAACGTGAGGATGCCGCCGGCCTGGGTCGGGGACAGCGCGCGCTCGGACTGCAGGAGCAGGGGCAGCAGCACCTCGGTGCCGGTGAAGGCTGCCGCGACGAGCCCGCGGATCGCGATGACGGACGGCAGGCCGCGCGCGGCACGGGCGGTGCCGCGCGGGAGCAGCCGGGGCACGGCGAGCACGACGAGCGCGAGCGCCGCGACGAGCGGGACGTACAGGCGCGCGCCGGTCTGCTGCCCGGAGAAGTGCAGCAGACCGATCCCGACGGCGGCGGCCAGCGCCCACCACAGGGCGGCAGAGCCCGTCCGGTCCCCGGGCGTGGCCTCGCCGCGGTCCTGCGCGACGGCCCGCAGGCCCGGGCGCATCATGAGGACGGCGGGGACGGCGAGCACGGGCACGGCGAGGAACACCCAGCGCCACCCGACGTGCTCGACCACGAGCCCGGAGATCACGGGACCCACGAGCGAGGGCACGACCCACGCGGCCGCGAAGGCTGCGAACACCGACGGTCGCCGGTCCTCGGGGAAGACGCGCGCCACGAGGACGTAGAGGGCCACGATGTACATCCCGGTGCCGAGGCCCTGGACCACGCGCCCCGCGACGAAGACCTCCATGACGGGGGCGAGGCCGGAGAGCACGAGGCCTGCGAGGAACAGGCCGACGCCTGCCCAGAGCGAGGGACCGGGACCGAACCGGTCGCTCCAGCGCCCGGCCGCGACCATGCCCACGACGCTCGCGGCGATCGAGCCCGCGAACGCGACCGCGTAGAGCGCCATGCCGTCGAGCGCGGTGGCGACGGTGTGCATCGCGGTCGCGACCGCGAGGGCCTCGAACGCGCCGAGCAGGACCAGGGCCACCATGCCGACGAGCACGGTGCGCTGCGTCGCGGGGGACAGGCCGGCCCCGACCGGCGGCGCGACGGGGGTCGGGAGGGCGGGAGCGGCGTCGGGGGACAGGTCGAGGGAGGGGGCGTCGCCGATGGCGGCGGCGACCGCGGCCTCGGGAGCCTCGGGGCGTGGTGGTTCCATGGTTCCTCGCTGGGTGGGCGCGGGCCGGCAAGGGCTGCGCGTGGGGGTGTGCGCCCGACCGAGCGCTTCGACTAGTCTCGAACCTCAACCATTGTCGAGGTCAAGGCGACGCGTCTCGTCGATGGGCGCAGTGACGAATGCCTGGAGCAATCATGCCTGAGGACGGACCCCACCCCGACGACGAGCTCACGGTCGGCGAGCTCGCGCGGCGCAGCGGCGTCACGGTGTCCGCGCTGCACTTCTACGAGCGCGAAGGTCTGCTCACGGCCCGCCGCACGCCGGGCAACCAGCGCCGCTATCCGCGCGAGACCCTGCGCCGGGTCTCGTTCATCCGGGTCTCGCAGCGGGTCGGCATCCCCCTCGCGCTGGTCCGCGAGGCCCTCGCGACGCTCCCGGCGCACCGCACGCCGACCGCCAAGGACTGGCGGCGCCTGTCACGGATGTGGCACGCCGACCTCGACGCCCGGATCGAGCAGCTCGTGCGCCTGCGCGACCACCTCACCGACTGCATCGGGTGCGGGTGCCTGTCGCTGCGCAAGTGCGTGCTCGCGAACCCCCACGACGTGCTCGCCGTGGAAGGCCCAGGGCCCCGCACGCTGCTCGTCGAGGCCCTGGAGGACTGAGCGCCGGGCTCACCAGTTCTTGCTGGACCCGCCGCCGTCGCCCGTGCCGTCCGCCGGGTCCTCGCCCCCGAAGTACTGCTGGTACTCCTGACGGCTGCGGTCCTCGTCGTCCCGGGCCTCGGAGTTCTGCTGCTGCAGCTTCTCCTGCCGTTCGGCCTCGGCGCGCTCCTGCTCGCCCTGGTCGGTCTCGGGCGGTGGTTCCTCGGCCTGCTCGTCCTGCGGAGCCGCGGGCTCCTGCGGCTGGGCGTCCTTCGCCTCCTGCTGCTTGTCCTGCAGGCGCTGGACCGACTCCTCGTTCTGCTCCTTCTCCGGTGGGGGCTGGTCCTCGCAGCCCGGCCAGCCGCGCACCTGCTCCGCCGTCGCGTACGAACGCTCGGCGTACGAGTACCAGGTGGTCGCCTCGTCCTGGAGGTCCTGCGGGACGAGCTCGGTGCCGGTGCCGGACGGGTCGATGAGGAACGTGTCGTAGTCCTCGCCCGCGTCGCGCGCCGCGAGCGCGCCCTCGAGCGCCTCCTTCTGCGCGAGGTAGTCGTCGCCCGTCGTCTTCTCGAAGTCCCCGGAGGTCTCGTACGCGATCGACAGGTTGACCTGGACCTGGCAGCGGACGAGCGGCTCCTCGTCCTCGGCGAGGTCGTACGCGCGGTGGAGGTCGGTGATCGCGCTCGAGTCGTCCCCCGCACGGTGGCTCGCCGTGCCGGTGTTGAACCACGCCTTCCAGGGGTCGACGACGTTCATCGTCTTGTGGAGGCCGAAGCTCGTGGCGGCCTCGGTGTAGTCGCGCGCCTCGTAGCGGTCCGACGCGTACGAGGCGGTCACGGGCAGGAAGGCCAGCTTGAGGCCCAGCACGAGCGCGGCGACCAGCAGGGGCACGGGCAGCAGGAGCATGAGCGCCCGACGCCGCAGCCGCCTCGCGCGCAGCGCGTCCGCGCGGGGCGAGCGCGCGCCGGGTCGTGCGGCCGAGGGGCCTGGGAACGGGGGCGGCGGTGGCAGCGACGGTCCGCTCATGCGCGCACCCCCACCCGGCGCGAGGCCGACCGGCCCGCGGACCACGCCTCGAACCCGAGCAGCACGGCCGCGACCAGGGCGAGCGGCCACACGACCGGACGGTACGCCGTGACCAGCCGCCTGCCGTCGGCCGCGACCTGCTGCGGGTCGACGCCCGCGACGAGCTCCGCCGTCGGGCCGAGGGCCTCGCGGTGCGTGTACGGCACGCCGAGCTGCTCGGCGACCGCGCGCAGGTTGTCCTCGTCGATCACGGACAGCGCGTCGGGCGAGACCGTGTCGTCGATGGTCGCGCGGGACGGGTCCCGCAGGTACTCGGCCGTGGCCGGGTCCTCGCCCGGCATGTACTCCTTCATGCGGCCACCCTCCGTGGTGCCGTAGCCCAGGACCGCGCCGCCGTCGACGAGCGGCGCGAGCTCCTCGTACGAGCGGGGCTCGCCGTCCGCGGTCTGCTCCCCGTCGGACAGGAAGAACACGAGCCGCACGTTGGCCGGGCGGTCCGTCGCGGCGCCCTCGAGCGCGGCCGCGAGCTCGTCGAGCGGCCGGTCCGTGAGCGACCCCTTCGAGTAGAGGGTGATCTCGCGCTCGAACGTCTCGGCCCACGAGGTGATCGCCCGGGCGTCGGTCGTGAGGGGGAGCTGGCGGCTGGCCTGCGAGTCGAACGAGATGATCGAGTACCGGGCGCCGGGGACGTCGGCCGTGAGGCTCGCGATGTCGTGGCGCACACCGTCGAGCCGCTCGTTCGTGCCGTCGAAGTCCTCGGCCGCCATGGAGCCCGTGCGGTCGACCACGAAGAACATGTCGACGTTGGCGACCGAGGTGTCACGGTCCGTCACCGGGACCGACGGGCCGAGCCCGATCACGGCGAGCAGGGCGACGAGCGCCGTCCGGCGGGCCCACGCGCCGCGGGGCCCGGCCGTCCCGGCGAGGGAGTGCCCGCGGACCGCGGCGACGAGCTGCCAGCCCGCGAGGGCGAGCAGCGGGACGAGCACGACGCACCACGCCCACAGGGGGATCAACGGTTGGAGGGTCATTCGCGCAGCCTCCAGCCGACGACGACGAGCAGGGCGACGCCGGCCGTCGCCACGAGGAACCAGACCGTGGGCACGTCCGTCACGACCACCTCGGGGCTCGCGTCGAGCTCCACGGCCTGCTGCGCGACCACGTCCTCGACCATGCCCTCGACGGCCTGCGGGTCGCCCGCGAGGAAGTACAGGCCGCCCCCGCCCTCCACGACCTCGCGGTACTGCGTCTCCTCGGGCGTGCCCGCGTACAGGTCCGAGCCGCCGTAGATGCCGTGCAGCGTGATGTCGCGCGAGGCGACCAGCGCCGAGGCTTCCTCGAGGGTGTAGATCGGCTCGCCCGCGACGTAGTTGTCGGTCGCGAGGATGATCGAGCGCGACCGGTCCGTGGCTCCCTCGTCGAACTGCAGCGCACAGTTCGCGAGGCCGTCGCCGATGAGGCTCGCCGCGGACTCGTTCGCGAGCGTGCCCGCCGTGTACGTGAGGAACTCCAGGAGGTCCTTCTCGTCGCGCTCGCTGCTGAAGTCGAGCGTGCTGGGGTCCTTGTCGAACGCCGCGATGCCCGCCGCGAGCTGCTCCTGGACCAGCGTGTAGTCGTCGGTCAGCGGGAACACGGTGCGCGACGTCGAGTTGAAGATCGACAGCGCGATCCGCTCGCCCTCGAACTCGTCCACCAGCTCGGAGTAGACCTTGAGGATCTCGCCGTCGTACGCGGTCATCGAGCCCGACACGTCGAGGCACAGCACGATGTCGCGGGTACCCAGACGGTCCACGACCACGTCCGACTCGACCGGGCGCGCGGCCACCGCGCCGACGCCGACGAGCGCGACGAGCAACCCCACGAGCCCCACGACCTGGAGCGTGCGGTAGCGGCGCACCCACGCCGCGAACGCGGGGACCTGGGAGAGGTAGGACGAGTTCGCGACCCAGGTGACGCCGTCGGGCTGCGCCGTCCCCGGACCGGCCCGACGACGGCGCGCGAGCCACCAGGCCGTCGCACCCGCCGCGAGGGCCAGGACGACGACCCCGGCCAGGAGCCACGGCCACAGGATCGAGGTCCCCTGGGGTCCGGGCGTCACCACGTCCTCACCACCGTGCGGGCGCGGTCGATGGACTCCTTGCCCGTGATCGTGACCCCGTGGTCGTCGAGGCGGGCCTCCGGGTCGACGTCGTACTCCGCGAACGACGGGCGGTAGTAGCGCGCGATGAGTCGCGTCAGGTGCTGCGTACCCGTCATGCGCTCGATCTCCGAGAGGGTCAGGACCGAGGCGTCGACGCCCAGGCGGCCCGACGCGAACCCGCGGACCTCCTTGGACAGCGCGAGGTGCAGGCCCCGCTCGTCGAGCGCGCCCGCGAGGTACTGCGCCTCGACCGCGTCGAGGCGGGACTCGAACTCGGAGCGCAACCCCGCGTACGGGTCGCCGAGGCGCGAGGGGCGGCGCACGGGCGCGGACAGCGCCTTCTCCTCGGCCGAGGCGCGCGTGGACAGGACCGCCAGCACGAGCCAGCCCACGACCAGGAGCACGAGGGCCACCCCGAGGACCGCCCACCAGCCGCTGTAGAGGACGGGGGCGTAGAGCTCATCGTCGGGCACGCCTGGCCCTCCCCAGCAGCTCGACGAAACGGGGCACGACGTCGTCTGCCCCGGTCACGCTCACGGCCTCGACCTGGAGCGAGCGCAGCAGGGTCACCACGGACTCCCGCCG
>Ga0233375_1000437_pt1 | contig 22817 bp, 21 predicted proteins | sample ElkDunMinimDraft_10_FD_191539 | JGI IMG/M metagenome (GOLD analysis project Ga0233375, IMG submission 191539) | Fecal eukaryotic communites from dung pellets of Tule Elk in California, USA - Elk Dung E16 | ecosystem: Host-associated > Mammals > Digestive system > Large intestine > Fecal | place... | reverse complement strand
CCACGGGCGCCTCGTCGCTGGATGCGGGTGCGCAGAATCTCACCGCGGGTGCCGGGCGTCTGCTCACCGGCGCCGGCGACCTCGCCACCGGAACGGGCACCCTCTCCACCGGCGCGGGTGACCTGGCCGAGGGCGTGTCGACCCTCGCGGCCGGCTCCACCACCCTCTCCGACGGCGCGGCCGACCTGGCCGCCGGCGGCGAGCAGCTGTCCACCGGTGCGGGAACGCTCGCCGAAGGCAACAGCCGCCTGGCCGCGGGTACGGACGAACTGCACACCGGCGCGTCCACCGCGGTGCCGAACCTGCTGCCTTGGATGCTCGGCATCGGTCTCGCGGGGCTCGTCGCCCTCGGGTTCTGGGTCGCCCACCGCATCACCGGCCGGGGCCGGAGCGCCGACGCGGTCACCGTCTGACGGTTCGCCGATCGACCGAGCGGGTTGCGCGACGCGCCCCTCGGTCGATCGGCGTGTTCCATCCGTGTCGAGAGCGAGGACGCGATCACACTCCGGCAGAAACGACGAAACCCCCGGTTTCCCGGGGGTTTTTCGTCTTGCTGGGGTACCTGGACTCGAACCAAGAACAACGGAACCAGAAACCGCCGTGTTGCCAATTACACCATACCCCATCGGTTCGAAGTCGCCCTCGCACCGAAGATCAAGCATAGCCGATCCTGGGCCGTCGCACGAACCGGCGGCGCGCCGGGCGTGGCGCGGCCGCGATCAGCCGACGCGCTGGACCAGCGCGCCGAGTCGGCGGATGGTCTCGGCCTTGCCCAGCAGCTCCATCGACTCGAACAGCGGCGGGGAGATGCGACGCCCGCTGAGAGCCACGCGCAGCGGCCCGTAGGCGACGCGGGGCTTGAGCCCGAGCCCTTCGATGAGCGCGCCGGCGAGGGCCTCCTGCACGGCAGCGGCGGTGAAGGACTGCTCCGGCACCAGTTCGAGTGCGCCGACGGATGCCACGAGCACCTCGCCCGCGTTCGCCGGCAGCGACGAGAGCGCATCGTCCTGATAGGCGACCTCGTCGGTGAAGAGGAAGCCGAGCAGCGCCGGCACCTCGCCCAGCAGCTGCACCCGCTCCTGCACGAGAGGGGCCGCGGCGGTGATCATCTGCTGCTGCGCGGCGGTGGGCGGGTCGGAGACGACTCCTTCGGCCACGAGGTAGGGCACGATGCGGGCAGCGAAGTCGGCGGCATCCAGCATGCGGATGTGGTCGCCGTTGATCGACTCTGCCTTCTTCTGGTCGAAGCGGGCCGGGTTGGGGTTGACGTCGGCGATGTCGAACGCCGCGATGAACTCCTCGAGCGAGAAGACGTCGCGGTCGTGCGAGAGCGACCAGCCGAGGAGGGCGAGGTAGTTCAGCAGGCCCTCGTGGATGAAGCCCTTCTCGCGCTGCAGGAACAGGTCCGCCTTCGGGTCGCGCTTGGAGAGCTTCTTGTTACCCGTCTCCCCCAGCACGAGCGGCATGTGGCCGAAGCGCGGCACGAACGTCGTGACGCCGGCGTCGATGAGCGCGCCGTACAGCGCGAGCTGGCGTGCCGTCGAGGGCATGAGGTCTTCGCCCCGGATGACGTGGGTGATGCCCATGAGGGCGTCGTCGACCGGATTGGTGAAGGTGTACAGCGGCTGACCGCCGGCGCGCACCACCACGAAGTCGGGGAAGGAGCCCGCGGGGAAGGTGACTTCGCCGCGGATGAGGTCGACGTAGGTGAGGTCCTCGTCGGGGACCCGCAGGCGCCACGCCGGCTCGCGACCTTCGGCCCGGAATGCGGCCTTCTGCTCGTCGGTGAGCGTGCGGTCGTAGTTGTCGTAGCCGAGCTGCTTCGCGCGGCCGTTGGCCTCGTTGCGCGCGTCGATCTCCTCGGCGGTGGAGTACGACTCGTACACCGCGCCGGAGGCGATCAGCTGCTGGAGGACGCCGGCGTAGATGTCCCCCCGCTGCGACTGGCGGTACGGCGCGTGCGGGCCGCCCTTCTCCACGCCCTCGTCCCAGTCGATCTCGAGCCAGGTCAGCGCGTCGACGAGCTGGCGGTAGCTCTCCTCGCTGTCGCGGGCGGCGTCGGTGTCCTCCACCCGGAAGATCAGCTTGCCGCCGGTGTGGCGCGCATACCCCCAGTTGTAGAGGGCCGTGCGCACCATGCCGACGTGCGGCAGGCCGGTGGGCGACGGGCAGAACCGGACGCGGACGTCGGTACCGGAGGCGGTCGTGGTGCGGGGATCTGGTGCAGAGGACATCACGGTCCAGTCTAGTTGCGCGGGCGGCTCGGCCGCGGGCGGTCAGCGGCGACCGGCGGGCGCGAGCACGACGACGACGGCGACCGCGACGAGGGCGACCAGGGCCAGCCCGCCGTAGCCGATGGCGCCGAGCACCGCGCCGGCGCCGATCGCACCGATCGCGCCGACGAGGTTCATGGCCAGGTCGCTGCGGCCCTGGCGACGGGTGCGGTGCTCCTCGTCGGAGGTTTCGGTCAGCAGCGCCGCCCCCGCCACCGTCGAGGCGCTCCAGCCGAGCCCGAGCAGCACGAGCCCGACCGTGACGAAGACGGTGGAATCCTGACCGATGGCGGCGACGAGGAGGGATGCCACGAGCAGCCCTTGACCGATGAGGATCGTGGGGATCCGTCCGAGCCGGTCGGCCAGCAGCCCGAACACGGGCGAGAGGGCGTACATGCCGGCGATGTGCAGGCTGATCGTGAGCCCCACGATCGACAGCTCCGCGCCGTGGTGGATGAGGTGCACGGGCGTCATCGCCATGACCGCCACCATGACGCCGTGGCTGGCCGCGATCGCGGTGATCGCGTAGCGCGCCGCGACAGGGCGGTCGGCCTTCGCGATCGTGCGGGCGGTCGCCGAGGCCTCGCGCGCCAGTCGGTGGGCGAGCAGCAGCGGGTCGGGACGGAGGGCGGTGAGGTACAGCGCGACACCCAGCAGCTGCGCGGCGACGGTGAACAGGTAGGGCCCCGTGAGCGGTGGCATCCCCACCACTTCCCCGAGGGCCTCCCCCGGTCCGACCAGGTTGGGGCCGAGCACCGCGCCGATCGTCGTGGCCCAGACCACGAGCGAGAGGTCGCGACCGCGGGAGGCGTCGGTGGCGAGATCGGTGGCCGCGAACCGCGACTGCAGATTGGCGGCCTGACCGGCGCCGATCAGCGCGAAAGCGACCAGCAGCAGGGCGAACTGGTCGAGGGAGACCGCGACCACGACGAGCGCGACGCCCGCCAGCGCGATCAGCATGCCCGAGGCGAGCGAGATGCGCCGACCGCTGCGGCGCGCGAGGGCGGCCAACGGCACAGCCAGCGCGGCAGCTCCCAGGGTCACCGCGGCGGTCGCCAGCCCCGAGAGTGTGTCGTCGCCGGAGATGTCGGCGGCCAGCACCGCGCCGAGCGAGATCGTCGCACCGAACGCGATGCCGCCCAGCACCTGCCCGAGCGCGAGGACCGCGACGGTGCGGCGACGGATGCGGCCGAGATCGAGTCCGTCGGAACGGGTCGGCTCAGGCATCCCGCGCGGTGTTGCGCAGGATTCCGAGGCCGGTGATCTCCACCTCCACCACGTCGCCTGCGACGAACGGGCCCACCCCTGCCGGCGTGCCGGTGAGGATGACGTCGCCCGGCAGCAGCGTGAACGCGGCGGACGCGTACGCGATGACGTCGGCGACGGAGTGCACCATGTCGGTGATGGGACCGTCCTGGCGGACCTCGCCGTTGACGCGGGTGACGATGCGGGCGGGGCCGGTGAGATCGAAGTCGGTCTCGATGGCGGGGCCGAGCGGGCAGAACGTGTCGAATCCCTTGGCGCGTGCCCACTGCCCGTCGCTGCGCTGCAGGTCCCGCGCGGTGACGTCGTTGGCGATCGTGTAGCCGAAGACGTAGTCCAGCGCCCGCTCGGCGGGCACGTTCTTGGCCACGCGACCGATGACGACGGCGAGCTCGCCCTCGTAGTCGGTGCGCTCGGACTGCGTGGGACGCACGATCGTGTCGCCCGGCCCGATCACCGAGGTGTTCGGCTTGAAGAACAGCAGCGGTGCCTCGGGGGCCTCGCCACCCATCTCGGCGGCGTGGTCGCGGTAGTTCTTGCCGACGCAGACGATCTTGGACCGCGGGATCACCGGGGCGAGCAGGGTCACGTCCGACACCGGGACGCGCTGTCCCGTCGTCTCGAATCCGGCGAACAGCGGATCGCCGGCGAGGACGACGAGGTCGCCTTCGTCGAGGATGCCGTAGGTGATGACGTCCTGGTGGCTGAAGCGTGCGATTCTCACCCGCTCAGCCTAGACGCGTGCGCGCTCCGGTGCCCGGTGCGCCACTCACGCGTCCAGGCGCACCAGCCAGCCGTGGCGGTCTTCGGCGCGCCCGTACTGGATGTCGGTGAGTTCCTGGCGCAGCGACAGCGCCAGCTCGCCCACGGGCTGCTCGTCGATGAAGTCGGCGCCCTTGAGCTGGCCGATCGGGGCGACCACGGCGGCGGTGCCGCACGCGAACACCTCGACGATGTCTCCGGATGCCACGCCCGCGCGCCACTCGTCGATCGACACGTTGCGACCCTCGACGCGGTGACCACGGTCGGCGGCCAGCTGCAGCAGCGAGTCGCGCGTGATGCCTTCGAGGATCGACGCGGACTGCGGGGTGACGATGGTGCCGTCCTTGTAGACGAACACGATGTTCATGCCGCCGAGCTCTTCGACGTTGCGCTCGGAATCGAGGAACACCACCTGGTCGCAGCCTTCCTCGTAGGCCTGGGCCTGCGGCAGCAGGCTCGCAGCGTAGTTGCCGCCGGTCTTGGCCGCGCCCGTTCCGCCCTTGCCCGCGCGGGAGTAATCCTCGCTGAGCCAGATCGACACCGGCTTGGCGCCGCCCTTGAAGTAGGCCGCGACGGGGCTGGCGATGAGGTAGTAGGCCACCTTGTTGGCGGGGCGGACGCCGAGGAAGGCCTCCTTGGCGAACATGAAGGGGCGCAGGTACAGGCTCTGGTCTACGCCTGCGGGCACCCAGTCGCCGTCGACGGCGATGAGCTCCCGCAGCGACTGCAGGAAGTACTCCACGGGGAGCTCCGGCAGCGCGAGGCGGCGGGCGCTGCGCTGCAGGCGGCGGCCGTTCTGGTCGGGCCGGAAGGTGTGGATGGAGCCGTCGGCGTGACGGTACGCCTTGATGCCCTCGAACACCTCCTGCCCGTAGTGCAGCACCGCGGCGGCGGGATCCAGCGCGATCGGGCCGTACGGCTGCACGCGCGGGCGGTGCCAGCCGCCGCCGACCGACCAGCAGATGTCGACCATGTGATCGGTGAAGACGGTGCCGAAGCTGGGGTCGCGGAGGATCTCGGCGCGCTCCGCGGGCGTCTTGGCCGCGAGGTTGCGGGTGCGGGCGAACTCGAGGGGCGCGAGCCCCGCGTCGGAGTCGAGGAGGGTCATGTCAGGTCCTGTCGCATGGGGCGCCGGCGGCGCAGATTCCAGGGTACGCCGGTGATCAGGCGAGGCGGGAGGCGATCGCGTCGCCGATCTGCGTCGTGGTGCGGGGGTTGCCGTCTCGGGCGGCGATGTCCGCTTCGGCTGCGCGGGTGACGCGCTGGGCCTCGTCCTGCAGCCCGAGGTGATCGAGCATGAGGGCGACGGAGAGGATCGCTGCCGTGGGATCGGCCAGCTGCCGGCCGGCGATGTCGGGCGCCGATCCGTGCACGGGCTCGAACATCGAGGGGAAGACGCCGTCGGGGTTGATGTTCCCCGAGGCGGCGAGGCCGATGCCACCGGTGACGGCGCCGGCCAAGTCGGTGAGGATGTCGCCGAAGAGGTTGTCGGTGACGATCACGTCGAAGCGATCCGGGTTCGTGACCAGGAAGATCGTCGCCGCGTCGACGTGCAGATAGTCTACGGCCACGTCGGGGTGCTCCGCCGCGACGGCGTCGACGATGCGCTTCCACATGCCGCCCGCGTGCACCAGCACGTTGGTCTTGTGCACGAGGGTGAGGCGGCGACGACGGCGCTCGGCGAGGTCGAAGGCGTACCGCACGACGCGCTCGATGCCGTAGGCGGTGTTGACGCTCGTCTCGTTGGCCACCTCGTGGGGCGTGCCGGTGCGGATCGAGCCGCCGTTGCCGACGTACGGCCCTTCGGTGCCCTCGCGCACGACGACGAAGTCGATGTCGCCCGGGGCGGCCAGGGGGCCGGCGGCGCCGGGGTAGAGCTTCGACGGGCGCAGGTTGACGTAGTGGTCCAGCGCGAAGCGCAGCTTCAGCAGCAGCCCCCGCTCGATGTTGGCCTCGCGCAGGCGCGGGTCGCCGGGCACTCCCCCGACCGCGCCGAGCAGGATCGCGTCGTGGGCGGCGATCGCGGCGAGGTCTTCGTCGGTGAGGGTGTCGCCGGTGGCGAGGTAGCGATCGGCGCCGAGGGAGAACCGGGTCTTGTCGAACGTGACGTCGGAGTGCGCCGTCACGGCGTCGAGCACCTTCTCCGCCTCCGCGATGACCTCGGGACCGATGCCGTCACCGGCGATGACGGCGAGCTTGACGACACGCGACATGACACTCCTTTGCGGGGCGCGCCGCCGCGTCAGTGGTCGACGCGGTCAGGCGCGGGGCGGGATGTACCCAGGGTAGTGGCCGCGATGACGGCCGCGATCACGACGAGGCCGGCACCGATGAGCGCGGTGACCCCCACCCCCGCGTCGAACGCGTGCGCCGCGGCGGTCTGCAGCGCCTCGGCGGTCGTGGCATCCAGGCCCTGCGCGGCGCTGACGGCGCCGGCGAGGGTCTCGCGGGAGGCGTCGGCGACGTCGGCGGGAAGGCCGGGGGGCAGCACGATGCCGGTGCGGTACAGCGCGGTGAGGATGCCGCCGAGCACGGCCGTGCCGAGCACCGCGCCGAGCTCGTAGGCCGTCTCGGACACGGCGCTGGCCGCCCCGGCCTTCGCCGGCGGGACGCTCGCGAGGATGAGGTCGTTCGAGACGGTCTCGGCGGCGCCGATGCCGATGCCGAGCAGCGCGAAGGCCGCGATCAGCATGCCCAGCGCACCGTCGGCCGCGGTGAAGGCGACCATGACGTAGCCGGCGACCGAGAACACCAGGGCGACGCTCACGACGACGCGGGCATCGACCCGCCGCGCCACCGGCACCACGAGCAGTCCCGCCGCGATCATGGCCAGCATCCCCGGCACGAGCGCGAAGCCCGCTTGCATGGGCGAGAGCCCCACGATCAGCTGCAGGTGCTGCGAGACGAAGAACAAGAAGCCCACGAGGGCGACGACGCTCAGCAGATTCACCATCAGCGCGCCGCTGAACGTGCCCCGCCGGAACAGGCGCATGTCGAGCATGGGCGAGTCCGCCCGCAGCTGCCGTCGCACGAACAGCACGCCGAAGCCGATGCCCGAGAGCACGAGCACGAGGGGCAGCAAGCCCGGGCCATGCACGGCGAACTCCTTGATCGCGTAGACGATCGGCACCATCGTCGCCAGCGACAGCAGGATGCTGAGCGGGTCGATGCGGCCGGGCTTCGGGTCACGGCTCTCGGGGACCAGCAGCGGCGCGAGCACGAGGAGCGGGATGAGGACCGGCACCGACATGAGGAACACCGAGCCCCACGAGAAGTGCTCGAGCAGGATGCCGCCGACGATGGGGCCGAGGGCGGCGCCGGCGGAGAACATCGCCGCCCACACCGCGATGGCGAACCGCCGCTGGTCGCGGTCGGTGAAGATGCTGCGCAGCAGCGACAGCGTGGAGGGCATGAGCATGGCGCCGAACACACCCATCGCCGCGCGCGCCGCGATGAGCAGACCCGCGGTGGGTGCGAAGGCGGCGAGCACCGAGACGGCGGCGAAGCCGGTGGCGCCGATCATCAGCATCCGTCGCCGGCCGAAGCGGTCACCGAGGGTCCCCATCGTCACCAGCAGCCCTGCCAGTACGAGCGGGTAGGCGTCGATGATCCACAGCTGCTCCGCGCTCGTGGGCGCGAGGTCCTTGGCGATGTCGGGCAGCGCGAAGCTCAGCACCGTGTTGTCGACCGAGACGAGCAGCACGGGCAGCATCAGCACGACCAGCGCGGCCCAGCCGCGCCAGCCCACTCGGCGGCCCCGGCTGTCGGCGAGGCGGATCTCTTCTGTCAGTGTCATCATGATTCTATACCGTCCAGCCGGTATAGTAACAGGATGCCCGCCCGCCCGTCGATACCATCGAGCCCATGAGCCGCCCTCCCCTGGCCCGCGAGAAGGTGCTCGACGCGTTCGAGACGATCCTCATCGACGAGGGCGAGCGCGCCGCGACCATGGAGGCCACCGCCCGCGCGGCCGGCGTCTCCAAGGGCGGACTGCTGTACCACTTCGGCACGAAGGAGGCGCTGGAAGCCGCGCTGCTCGAACGCCTGAGCGCGCTCGTCGACGCCGACGTCACGGCGACGGCGGCCGCGCCCGACGGGCCTGTGTCGTACTTCCTTCGTTCGTCGGTCATGCACAACGATCCACTCGACCGCGCACTGCTGGCCACGTCCCGTCTCGCGCAGGGTGGCAACACCACGGCCCGGGACGCCCTGCGCACCGTGCGCGAGGAGTGGACCGCGGTGCTGCGCCCGCACGTGCGCGACGAGACGGCGTTGGATCTGGTGATGCTCGTCAGCGACGGGCTCTACTTCAACAACGCCCTCGCCGGCGGTTCCGTCCCGGGCCCGGTGCCCCGAGGGGCGGCCATGGACGCACTCATCGCCCTCGTCGAGGGCGCGACGCTTACGACTCGGTGATCTCGATCTGACGGAACAGGTCGGCCTGGATCGCCGAGCGCACCTCGTCGAGCACCTCGTCGGCGACGGGCGAGTCGACGGTGAGGACCGACAGCGCCTGTCCCCCGGCGGCGCGACGGGCGATCTGCATCCCGGCGATGTTGATGCCGGCCTCACCGAACTTCTGCCCGTAGACCGCGACGATGCCGGGACGGTCGGTGTAGAGCATGACGATGTGGTGCTGCTCGATCGGCAGTTCCACCGCGTAGTCGTTGATGCCGACGAGCTTCTCGATCTGCTTCGTTCCGGTGAGCGTCCCCGACACCGACAGCTGCGAGCCGTCCGAGAGCGCGCCGCGCAGCGTGATGACGTTGCGGTACTCGTCGGACTGGTCGTCGACGATGAGGCGCGACTCGATGCCGCGCTGCTCGGCCAGCAGCGGCGCGTTGACGTACGAGACGCTCTCGCTGACGATGTTCGTGAACACGCCCTTGAGGGCGGCGAGCTTGAGCACGCTGACGTCGTACTGGCTGAGCTCGCCGTGCACCTCGATGTCGAGGCTCGTCAGCGGCGAGTGGGCCAGCGCGCTGAAGATCTGGCCCAGCTTCTCCACGAGCGGGATGCCGGGGCGCACGTACGGGTCGATGACGCCGCCCGCGACGTTGACGGCATCCGGCACCAGCTCTCCGCCGAGGGCGAGGCGCACCGAGCGGGCGACCGACACACCGGCCTTCTCCTGCGCCTCGTCGGTGGAGGCGCCCAGGTGCGGGGTGACGAGGATGTTCGGCAGGTCGAGCAGGGGGCGCGCGGTGCCGCCTTCGGCGGGCGGCTCGCTCGTGAAGACGTCCAGGCCCGCCCCGGCGATCTCGCCCGTGGTCAGCGCCGTGTACAGCGCCTCCTCGTCGATGAGGCCGCCGCGCGCGACGTTGACGATGTAGGCGCTCGGCTTCATGAGCGAGAACTGCTCGGTGGAGATCATGCCGGTGGTCTCCGGCGTCTTGGGCATGTGGATCGTGATGAAGTCGGACTGCTGCAGCAGGTCGTCCAGGCCGAGCAGCTGCACGCCGAGCTGCTGCGCCCGCGCGCTGGTGACATAGGGGTCGTAGGCGACCACGTGCATGCCGAAGGCCTGCAGCCGGGCCGCGATGAGGGCGCCGATGCGGCCGAGGCCGATGATGCCGACCGTCTTCTCGAACAGCTCCACGCCGGTGTAGGCGCTGCGCTTCCACTGCCCGGCCGACAGCGAGGCGTGCGCGGCGGGGATGCGGCGGGCCAGGCTCAGGATGTGACCGATCGTGAGTTCGGCGGCGGAGACGATGTTCGACGTCGGGGCGTTGACCACCATGACGCCGGCGGTCGTGGCCGTCTTGATGTCGACGTTGTCCAGGCCCACACCGGCACGGGCGATGACCTTCAGCCGGGGCGCGGCGGCGATGGCCTCGGCATCCATCTTCGTCGCCGAGCGGATGAGCACGGCGTGCGCGTCAGCCAGCGCGGGAAGCAGTGCCGCCCGGTCCGCTCCATCCACGTGACGGACCTCGAAGTCGGGCCCGAGGGCGTCGATCGTGGCGGGTGAGAGTTCTTCGGCAATGAGCACGACGGGCTGAGGCACGCTGGATCCTTCGGGGTGGCAGCGCACGTCATCGCGTGCGCCGCGACTGAGGGGGAATCCCCGTCACAGCGTCGGACGGGGGCGGTTTCACCTTATCGCGCGGGCGCGGGTGCCCTTGACCGTGTGACGCCCGGCGTCGCCGCGGTCAGACGCCGTAGAGCGAGGGGGATGCCGCGGCGTAGGCCAGCACGTCGAGCCAGAACACCGCGACGCAGGCGAGGCCGGTGAGCATGACGGCGACGTACGCCAGCGCCGGTCGCTTCCAGCCGATCGCGAAGGCGGCGGCGAAGACGGCGGGCGGGAAGATGACCGGCAGCAGCAGCACGAACCACCCGTAGCCGGTGAGTCCGGCCGTTCCCCCGGCCTGCTGCAGCAGGAAGCCGAGCGCCGTCCAGAAGACGAACGCGTACAGCAGCAGGAACGCGCCGGCGATGACGGCGACGAGCCAAGTGGGCAGCGCCGAACGGCGCGCGGTCGGTGCGGCGGCGGTCACAGCGAAGCTCCCGAGAGGACGAACGGCCACGGCACGAGCAACACGGCCCCGGCGGCCAGCAGCACGAGGCGCAGCCACACCTTCGAGCCGCGGGTGAGCAGCCACACGGTGGCGAACCACAGCGGCGGGGCGAGCACGGCCAGCCACATCGTGACCTGGTAGGCGACCGGATCGAGGAACAGCTGCGCGACCAGCTGCAGCCGGCCGGCGCCGAGCACCCAGCCGAGGGAGAGCAGCATGTAGACACCGGCGAACACGCCGATGCCGACGAGCGCGGCGTTGCCCAGGGGTGCGGGGCCGGAGGGTGCGGTCAGCGGCGCCTCATCTGCGGCATCCGTCTGCTCGGACTCCCCCAGCTGCGCGCTGCCCTTGCCGACGGCCCGGTAGCCGGTCGGCAGCGGTGCCGCCGCCGGTGCGGCGGCGAGGGTGGGATCGTCGTCGCCGTCCCAGCTGAGCGCGTCGTCGTCTGGTCGGGCCATGCCTCCAGCGTAGCCCGGCAGGCGCGGCGACGCGGGCGGATGCCGGTGCCGCGCAGCGCCGCGCGCCGCCGGACGCCGCGCGTCAGCGCCGCCGGAGCAGGCGCTGCGCGGGCGGCAGCAGCCAGAGCGCCACCAGCACGGCGACACCCAGCGGGATGAGCCAGGGCCACGCCGGCGGTGGCGTGGGGGAAGTCTCGGCGGCGACCGTCTCGAGCTCGGGGGCGATGACGATCGGCGCGGCGCGCGGTGCGGACGCGGGAGTCGGCGTCGCCGTCGCCGAGGGCATGGGCACGGGGGTCGCCGCTGCGGCGGTCGCGGCGGGATCCGCGGGCGCGGCTTCGACGGGCGCGGGCGCGGCATCGGCCGGTGGAGCGGGGGCCGGGGCGGGCGCCGGGGCGGGGGCGGGCGCGGGGGCAGGAGCCGCGATCGGCGCGCCGCTGCCGGGGTAGGTCGCGAACACCTGCACCGCCCACGTCGTGCCGTTCGCGGAGATCAGTGCCACCCCGATGTCGGTGAAGTCGCCGAGGATGTTGGCGCGGTGCCCGGCGGATCCCATCCAGCCGGCATGCACGGCGGACCCGCTGCCGTAGCCCTGCGCGACGTTCTCGCCCCACGACGTCCAGCCGCCGGGGATCTGCGACCCGAGCGACGGGTTGTGGCTGAGCGTCCCGTTCGCCGCCATCTGATTCGCCCATCGCAGCGCGACCGCATCCAGTGCGCCGTTGTGCACGAGCCCGCCCATGCCGTTGGCCGACCGTTCCTGGTTCGCCAGCGACACGATCGTGCCTTCGTCGTACGCCGCGACCGGTGTCGGCACACCCCCGACGGCGATCGCCAACGCGAGCATCAGCCCGGCGAGGGTGGCCGCGACGGAGGGGCGGGAGGTGGAACGAGGGCGTCCGTGGACGAGCGTCTGCGGCATCAGGGCATCGTATCCGCGATGCCCATGCGGGTGAAGCGCCGGCTCACACCTCGTTGCGCGCGCGACGCAGCCACTGCTCCACGCCCGCGACGTGCGCCGTGGCGAGCGAGGTGGCCAGCTCCACGTCGTGGGAGGCGATCGCGTCGACGATCGCACGATGCTCGTGCAGCGTGCGCTCCACGGCGTGCTCCTCGGTGAGGCCCCGCCAGACCCGCGCACGCACGGTGTGCGTCGTCAGGCTGTCCACGAGGCTCGCGAGGTAGTGGTTTCCGCCGAGCTCGACGATCGCGCCGTGGAAGCGGAGGTCGTGCTCCACGAGGGTCTCGATGTCGGTGTCGGCTTCGACCGAGCGCAGCTCCTCCTCGAGCGCCGCGATGTCGTCCCGCGTCGCGCGCTGCGCCGCGGCACCGGTCGCCTGCGACTCGAGGATGCGCCGCACCTGGAAGATCTCGAGGAGCGACTCGTCGTCGTGCATGTCCATGACGAACGAGGTCGCCTCCAGGAGCAGTCGCGGCTCCAGACTGGTCACGTAGGTGCCGTCGCCGCGGCGGACATCGAGCACCCGGATGACCTCGAGTGCTTTGACGGCCTCTCGCATCGAATTGCGCGAGAGCCCCAGTCGCTCGGCCAGCTCCTTCTCGGGCGGCAGCCGGTCGCCGGGGGCGAGCTGGCCGGACACGATCATGGCTTTGATCTTCTCGATTGCTTCGTCGGTGACCGCCATGGCGCCCATCGTACGGGCAGTCCGACGAAACATCCCATGTCCGCAGTCGACTCCCTCGGTGCGGGAGAATGCCAGACGTGCGCATCCTCGATAGTCACCTGCATCTGTGGGACTCGGCCGCCCTCCGTTACACCTGGCTGTCGGGACGACTGATCGGACCTTTCGGACCGAGTCAACGACGAGCCGCGACCGAGGAGGCGGGCGACGCCGAGCGCGCCGCGATCTTCGTGCAGGCGGAATGCGTTCCCGACGACGCGCTGGCGGAAGTCGACTGGGTCACCGCACTCGCACCCGAGGCCGGCGTGGTCGGCATCGTCGCGCGGGTGGAGATGGAACGCGGCGCCGCCGTGCGTCCGCACCTGCTCGCCCTCCGCTCCCGCCCGCTGGTCGTGGGAGTGCGGCGGCTGATCCAGGACGAGCAGCCCGGCTTCGCGACCAGCCCCGCCTTCCTCGCCGCCGCCCGGGCGGTCGCCGAGGCCGGCTACGTGTTCGACGCCTGCGTGCGCTCCGCCCAGCTCGGCGAGGTCATCGCCCTCGCCGACGCCGTGCCCGACCTGCCGCTCGTGCTGGACCACCTCGGCAAGCCCGATGTGTCCGGCGCACCCGGCGCAGACTGGCTGGCCGCCCTCAGCGCGCTGGCAGAGCGCCCCCAGGTGTCCTGCAAACTCTCGGGCCTGCCGGCGGAGGTCGACGGCGAATGGATGCCGGAGCAGCTGACGCCGTTCCTCGACGCGGCGCTGGCCGCCTTCGGCCCGCGACGGCTGCTGTTCGGTGCGGACTGGCCGGTCTCGTGGCCCTACGCGCGGTGGGAGCGGGCCGTCATCGACTGGGCACGCGAGCGCGTCGCCCCACACGAGGTCGACGACATCCTGTGGGGCAACGCGGCACGTGTCTACGGCGTGGTCTGAGCCGTCACACCGGCCGCAGGCGGAGCGCCGCCATGCCGCCGTCGACCTCGAGGAAGCTCCCCGTCGTCGAGCCGGCGTGGGGACCCACGAGGAACCGCACGGCCGCGGCGACCTCGTCGGCGGAGACCAGACGGCCGTGCGGCTGTCGAGCCTCGAGCGCGGCGCGCTCTGCGGCGGGGTCGGCTGCGGCATCCAGGAGGCGACCGACCCACGGCGTGTCCGCGGTGCCGGGGTTCACCGCGTTCACGCGGATGCCCTCCCGCAGGTGATCGGCGGCCATCGCACGGGTGAGCGAGAGCACCGCGCCCTTGGACGCGCTGTACAGCGCCCGCTGCGGCAGTCCCGCGGTGGCCGCGATCGACGATGTGTTGCAGACGGCAGCGGCCGGCGAACGGCGCAGCCACGCCAGCGCGGCAGAGGTGACCCGCGCGATGCCCGTGACGTTCACCGACAGCACCCGCGCCCACTCCGCATCGTCGTTGGCGGCGATGTCGCCCTGCGCGCCGATGCCGGCGTTGTTCACGACGATGTCGATGCGCCCGAACCGCTCGCCGACGGCGGCGATCGCCGCGTCGACGCTCGCGCGGTCCGAGACGTCCGCCGCGAACGCGGCATCGGCCTCGGCAGCGGCGGGGTCGAGGTCGAGCACCGCCACGGCCGCTCCGGCTTCGCGGAGGTGGCGGACCACGGCGGCACCGATGCCCGAGGCGCCGCCCGTGACGACGGCGACCAGCCCGCTCAGCTCGGCGGTCATCGCACGAGCTCCGCCGCGCGGAACGTCTGCCGCTGGCGGCCGAGGCCATCGATCTCCACCTCGACCACATCGCCGTCGGCGAGGTAGGGGAACCGGCCGGAGAGCGCCACACCCTCCGGCGTGCCGGTGAGGACGAGGTCGCCGGGTTCGAGGGCGAGATACTGCGAGAGGTGCCAGATGAGGTGATCGACGGCGAAGATCATGTCCCCGGTGGTGGAGTCCTGACGTGGCTCGCCGTTCACGAAGCTGCGCAGGCGCACGCCCATCGCGTCGACCTCGTCGGGGGTGACCAGCCACGGACCGGTGGGGTTGAACCCCGGCGCGCACTTGCCCTTGGACCACTGGCCACCGGAGACGGCCATCTGGAAGTCGCGCTCGGAGACGTCGTTGGCCACGACGTAGCCCGCGATGTGCTCGGCGGCCTGCTCGGGCGAGGCCAGGTACGACGCCCGACGGCCGATGACGACGCCGAGCTCCACCTCCCAGTCGGTCTTGGTGGACCCCGGCGGGATCTGCACGTCGTCGTACGGCCCGACGACGGTGTTCGGGGTCTTGAGGAACATGATGGGGATCTCCGGCGGCGCGGAACCCGACTCGGCCGCGTGCGCTGCGTAGTTCATCCCGATGCAGACAACGGCACTCGGCCGGGCGATCGGGGCCCCCACGCGCAGACCGGCAGCCTCGGGGAGCTCGGGCAGCTCCCCCGCCGCCAGCGCCCGCCGCACGCGCTCGGTGGGGCCATCGGCCAAGAAGGCGCCGTTGACATCGGAGGTGAGCGGGCGCAGATCGAGGTGGCGATCACCGTGGACGAGCACCGGGATCTCCTCGCCGATCGGGCCGAGACGCGCGAACTTCATGATTCTCCTGTTCTGCCGGCCCGAGGCCGCCCATTCCGACGGAAACGGCGACCGGCGCAATTGACAGTATAAACATCCGATGTTTACGGTGGGAAGGCCACAACCCGTGGCGTGAACCAGGAGTGACACGTGACCCGCATCGTCGCGCTCGAGACCGCCGACATCAGATTCCCCACCTCCCAGAGCCTCGATGGCTCGGATGCCATGAATCCCGACCCGGACTATTCCGCCGCCTATCTGCGCATCACCACCGATGCCGGCGACGGGATCGAAGGCCACGCCTTCGTCTTCACGATCGGGCGCGGCAACGACGTGCAGGTCGCGGCGATCGACGCGCTCGCCGGGCACCTGACCGGGCGCGAGCTCGAACCGCTGCTCGCCGACATGGGCGCGACGAACCGCGCGCTGATGGACGACTCGCAGCTGCGCTGGCTGGGGCCGGAGAAGGGCGTGATGCACATGGCCATCGGCGCCGTGATCAACGCGCTGTGGGACATCAAGTGCAAGCGTGCCGGCGAGCCGCTGTGGCGACTGCTGGCGCGGATGACGCCCGAAGAGCTCGTCGGCCTCGTCGACTTCCGCTATCTCACCAACGCGCTCACCCCCGGCGAGGCGCTGGACATCCTCCGCGCGGCGGAGCCGGGACGCGCCGAGCGCGAGCGCCTGCTGCTGGAGGGCGGTTTCCCCGCCTACACGACCACTCCCGGCTGGCTCGGCTACTCCGACGAGAAGCTCGCGCGCCTGTGCCGCGAGGCCATCGCCGACGGGTTCGGACAGATCAAGCTCAAGGTCGGTGCCGACCTCGACGACGACATCCGCCGGTTCCGCATCGCCCGGGAGGTGTGCGGCGACGGGTTCCCCATCGCGGCGGACGCCAACCAGCGCTGGGAGGTCGACGAGGCCATCGCGTGGGTGCGGGCCCTCGCGCCCTTCGACCCCGCCTGGATCGAAGAGCCCACGAGCCCCGACGATGTGCTGGGCCATGCCGAGATCGCGCGCGCCGTGGCGCCCGTGCGGGTCGCCACCGGCGAGCACGCCCACAACCGGGTGATGTTCAAGCAGCTGCTGCAGGCGGACGCGATCGCCGTCATGCAGATCGACGCCGTGCGCGTGGCCGGCGTCAATGAGAACATCGCCAACCTGCTGCTCGCCGCGAAGTTCGGGGTGCCCGTGTGCCCGCATGCGGGCGGCGTGGGCCTGTGCGAAGCGGTGCAGCACCTGGCGATGTTCGACTTCGTCGCGGTCTGCGGCACCCGCGAGGGCCGCATGATCGAGTACGTCGACCACCTGCACGAGCATTTCGTCGTGCCCACCGATGTGCGCGGCGGCGTCTATCGCGCGCCCCTCGCCCCCGGCGCCGGCATGGAGATGCGCAGCGAGAGCCGTGGGCGCCACACCTGGAAGCCGGAGGCCGTCGATGCCTGAGTCGCGCAACGATGCGACGCGCACGATGACGCGGCTCGGCTACGGTGCGGCGAACGTCGGCAACCTGTTCCGGCCGATGACGGACGACGAGGCGTGGGACATCCTCGAGACGGCATGGGATGCCGGCATCCGCTACTTCGACACCGCGCCGCACTACGGGCTGGGTCTGTCCGAGCGACGAGTGGGCGCGTTCCTGCGCACGAAGCCGCGTGACGAGTTCACGGTCTCCACGAAGGTGGGACGGCTGCTGCGTCCGAACCCGGACGACGACGGGGGCCTGGACCTCGACAACGACTTCCACGTGCGCGCCGATCTGCGCCGGGAGTGGGACTTCACCGAGGCCGGCATCCGCGCGAGCATCGCCGAATCGCTTCACCGGATGGGATTGGACCGGGTGGACGTCGTCTTCCTGCACGATCCCGAGCGCCACGACCTGGACCTCGCGCTCGCCGAGGCGCTGCCCGCCCTCGTCGCCGTCCGCGAAGCGGGGCTCGTCTCTGCCGTGGGCGTCGGATCGATGGTGAGTTCGACCATCGCCGCGGCGGTGCAATCCGCAGACCTCGACATCGTGATGATCGCCGGCCGCTACACGCTTCTGGAGCAGCCGGCAGCCGACGACGCGCTGCCGGCGTGCCACGCCACCGGCACTCAGGCGGTCGCGGCGTCCGTGTTCAACTCCGGGCTGCTCGCCAGCCCCGCGCCCCGGCGTGAGGGCCGCTACGAGTACGGTCGCCTGCCCGACGCGCTGTGGGACCGGCTGTCGGACATCGTCGCCGTCTGCGACGCACACGACGTGCCGCTCCCCGCGGCCGCCGTGCAGTTCGCCCTCCACGACCCTGCTGTGCGCTCGGTCGTCGTGGGCGGCAGCCGGCCGGCGCAGCTGCGCCAGAATGCGGAGTGGATGTCGCTGCGCATTCCCGCAGCGTTCTGGGACGATCTGGCCGACCGCGCACTCATCACACGCTGAACCGAGAGGTGTCACATGCTCACAGGAATCAACCCGCTCCTCACCGGTGAGCTGCTGTGGCATCTCGATGCCATGGGCCACTCCGACGCGGTGGTCATCGCCGATGCGCACTTCCCGGCGGCGGCGCTGGCCGATCGCCTCGTCACCCTCCCCGGGACGACCACGCCCGACGTCCTCGCCGCCATCCGCACCGTCGTCCCCCTCGACGACGCGCCCGGTCTGGACCTCATGACCTCAGCCGACGGCGAGGTGCTGCCGGTGCAGTCCGAACTCATGGCCGCCGCGGGGACGGACCTCGCAACCACCGGCTTCGTCGACCGTTTCGCCTACTACGAGCTGGCACGGTCCGCGTTCCTCGTCGTGCGCACGGGCGAGACGCGCAAGTACGGCAACGCACTGCTGCGCAAGGGCGTCGTGGGGCACCCGTCGGCGTGAGGCCGGCGACCGGTTAGGAGACGCTCTGCGCCGCGGCCACCGCGGCGACGACGAGGGCGGAATCGGTGACGTCGTGTCCTTCGACACCGCCACCCGGGCCCGAGGGCGCCGACAGCCCGCCGCGGCGCCGCGCCGACAGGTGCACAGCGCCGACGCCCGCCCGCGCGAGCGCGGGGATGTCCTGCGGCGCGACGCCGCCGCCGGCGACGATCTCCAGTGCGCCGTCGGCGCGGGCGACGAACGCCGCCAGCCGCGCGACGCCGTCGATGCTGCGCGCCGCACCGCCCGAGGTGAGCACGCGGTCGACGTTCTCCTCGCGGAGCGCCTCGAGCACCTCTTCGGGGAACGGTGTGGCGTCGATCGCACGGTGGAAGACGAGCGCCGCGGTTCCGGCGGCGTCGCGCCAGCGACGCACGGCGTCCCTGTCGAGGAGTCCACCGGTGTCGAGCGCGCCGACCACCACTCCCCCGACGCCGCGGGCCACGGCCGCCCGCACGTCGGCGGCGACGAGCTCGGTCTCTTCGCGGTCGTAGACGAACCCCCCGCCGCGCGGCCGCACCAGCACGTTCACGCGCTCCGCTCCGATCGCGGCGCAGACCGCCTCGATCAGGCCGATCGACGGCGTCACGCCGCCCGTCTCGAGCGCCTGACACAATTCCACGCGGTCGGCTCCCGCCGTGAGCGCCGTCCGGGCGCCCGCGGCATCCTGAACCGCGATCTCCACGATGACGCGGCTCATGCGCCCACCGTGAGAGCGACGGCGGCGTCGCCGCGCAGAGCGTCGGGGATCACCGCGACCGCGGTGCCGTCGGGACGTCGCTCGTGCTCCGCAGAGCCTCCCCCCGGCCACCACGCGGGTCGCGCGGCGAGCTCGTCGGGCAGGTCGAGCGTGCCGGATGCCGGGTCGAGCGCGATGACGTTGACGACCTCACCCGCGGCCGTGTACGCCCGCGGCGCGCCCGTCTCCTCACCCGCGCGCACCCAGGGGCGCGTGCCGTAGATGGCACTGCCGTCGCGGCGGAGCCACTCGCCCAGCTGACGCATCGCCTGCGCCTGCAGCTCCGGCACCGAGCCGTCGGCGCGCGGGCCGACGTTGATGAGCAGGTTGCCGTTCTTGCTGACGACGTCGGCGAGCAGGCGGATGAGCTCGGCTCCCGACAGCGAGTGGCGGGCGTCCTCGGCCTGGTTGTAGCCGAACGAGTACCCCAGTCCGCGGGTCGATTCCCAGGGCTGCGGCAGGATGTCGGCGACGTGGGTGTACTCCCGGGTGAGGAAGCCGTGGCGCGGCACTCCCCAACGGTCGTTCACCGCGCCGTCGGGAACGGCGGCGAAGTACCGGCGCAGCAGCGCCGCCACGGCGTAGGACTCGGTGCCCTTCCCGCCGTCGGGCCAATCGATGTCGTTCCACAGCACATCCGGGCGGAACCGCTCCACCAGTTCGTCCAGCTGCGAGGCCGCGTAGCGCGAGAAGCGCTCGTCGGCCCGGCGGAACCGGAACAGATCGGTGTCGGACTCGATCGGCGGGAAGTCGCTCACGTGCCAGTCCAGCGCGCCGGAGAAGTACACGCCGAAGCGCGTGCCGGTGCGGCGGGTGGCGTCGTGCAGCTCGGCGATGAGGTCGCGGCGGGGGCCTCGGTCGACCGCGTTGAACGAGGTCGTGCCGGTCCCCCACAGGCAGAAGCCGTCGTGGTGCTTCGTGGTGGGGATCACATAGCGCGCCCCCGCGTCGACCAATCCGGCGACGAAGGCGTCGGCGTCGAAGCCACCGGCATCCCACTGATCGGCGAGGTCCTCGTAGCTCGTCCCCGTGCCGTAGAGCTCCTGGTGACGCTCCCACGTCGGGCTGCCCGCGATGCGCACGGTGTTGGCGTACCACTCGGCGTATTGATGGTGCGCGTAGGCATCCTCGACGGGCACGCCCCCCGGCGGGTGGGCAGGGGCCCACGCGGGCAGGGAGTACAGGCCCCAGTGCACGAAGAACCCCAGCTTGGCGTCGCGGTACCACTCGGGGGTCTCGGCGTCCGGGTACACCGGTGCGGCGTCACCGAAGTCGGGTCCGGTGCGCGTCTCGAAGTTCATGCTCGTGCCTCCTGTGCGCCGCGCCGGGCGACGATCGCGGACAGATCGGGGTCGGACTGCCCGGCATCGAAAGGGTAGACGCCGTCTCGCAGGTGGGAGTGGCCGAGCCGCAGCAGGTCCTGATCGACCCCACCCGGAGTGAGGGCGATCGTCCAGCCCGCTGCCAGGTCGTACAGCTCCGGTTCGAGATAGCCGATCTTCACGATCACGATGTCGGCGGTCTCGGGATCGAGCCCCAGCATGCGGAAGTCGTCGAGGTGGTGGAAGGGCTTGCGCCGCTCGGTCACGATCGCGTGCACCGCGCCGGCGCGCACGACGACCTGGGTGCCGGCGACGGGATCGCCCGCGGTGACGGAGAACACCTCGCCGGTCAGCTCGACCGGGCCGCGAGGACCGGCATCCACTCGACCGCCGACGGCCACCGAGACGGTGCCGCCGACGCCGGCGGCCTCCGCCGCGCGCACCGCCGCGGGATCGAACACCGATGCCACGAGCACGGTGCGCGCGGGATCGGCGAGGTCGGCGCGCTCGAGCAGTCGGCCGAGGGTCCACGAGACGTCGCCGGCGCCACCGGCGGTGGGGTTGTCGCCGGAGTCGGAGATGACGTAGGGCCGCGGCGCCCCCTCGGCCATCGCCTCGTCGAGCGCGTCGTCGAGGCTCGCGACGGGACCGACGAACGCGAACTCCGCGCGCGCCTCCCAGTAGCGACGCCCCAGCCGCTCGGCTTCGCGGGCGATGACCGCGCCGTCGTCGCCGGTCACGATCACGGTCGCGTGGCAGCGGGGTTCGTCGGCCCAGGCGTACCCGACCCAGATGGCGGCGTCGATCACGCCGTCGAGCTCTTCGACGTCGGGGATCATCCCGTACAGGCTCCGCGCGGGTTCGATGCGCGTGCTGGTCTTCTCCCCCGGCAGCAGCACCGGAACCCGCACCCAGGCCTTGAGCGGCCGTCGCGCGAGCGGGTCGGCACCGTGCGCGCCGCGCAGTCGCTCGAGCAGATTGTGCACGGCACGCTGCTTGGTGTTGAGCCAGTCCTCGTGCGGCGCCATGCGATAGCAGGTGATGAGGTCGACGGCATCGAACAGCGCATCCGACACGTTGCCGTGCAGGTCCATGGATGCCGACACCAGCGTGTCAGGACCGAGCGCCTCCCGCACGGCGGCGGCGAGGTCGCCCTCGGCATCGGTCATGCCCACGACGCTCATCGCACCGTGGATGTCGAAGAAGAACGCGTCGAAGGGGCCGTTCTCACGGATGCCGTCGATGATCGCCTGCTTCATGCGCAGATAGGTCGCCGGCGCCACGGCGCCGCCGGGCAGGGAGCGGCCGTGGCTCAGCGGCACCCACTCGGCCGCATCGCGCAGCGGCTCGCCGGGCGCGAGGAAGGGGTAGTAGCCCAGCAGGTCCTCGCCGGTGCGGACCGTGAAGGCCTCGTCGCCGGAGATGTGCGGGGAGAAGGTGCTGGACTCGATCGAGATGCCGCCGATGCCGACCCGGGGACGGGCGAGACCATCGGGGTGGACCGCCGGCAGCGGTCCCTTCCAGATGCGGTCAGGGTCGGGACGCGACATCGCTGTTGCTCTCTTTCTGGGAGGGGGGTGAAGGGTGTGCGTCGCCGGCGACCAGCGCGGCAGCGCCGAGCACGACGGCGTCGGCGCGCAGCGCGCCGGGAACGATGCGCAGCGGCATCCCCGAGACCGGCGGATCCGAGGCGAGGGTGGCCTCGACGGCGGGTTCCAGCAGGTCCCACGCCGTGGCCACTCCCCCGCCGACGACGGCGAGGGGCACGTCGACGAGCGTCGCGGCCGACACGCACGCGAGGGCGACGGCGCGCCCAGCCTCGGCGAACACGGTCAGCGCGACGGTGTCGCCCGCGCGGGCACGGTCGGCCACGGCGCGTGCCGACACCGCACTGGCTGCGGTCGCGGCAGCGTAACGGCGGGCGATGGAGGTGCCCGACGCCAACGTCTCGAGGTGACCGACCTGGCCGCACGTGCACACCAGATCGCTGTACCCGGGGGTGTGGCCGATCTCGCCGGCCGCACCCTGGGGGCCGTGGCGCAGTCGGCCGTCGAGGACGAGCGCGCCGCCGACACCGGTGCCGAGCATGACGCCCAGCACGTCCCTGCCGCGGCCGGCGCCCCACGCGTTCTCTCCGAGGAGGAAGGCGTTGACGTCGTTCTCCACGTGCACCGGGAGGGACAGTCGGGAGCGCAGCCGATCGCCGAGCGGAAAGCCCGCCCACCCCACGAACGTGTCCGACGCCGCACGGATCGCCCCGTCCGCCGGGTCGACGACCCCGGCGGCGCCGACGCCGACGGCGGCCGGTCGCACACCGGACGAGAGGGACATCTCCTCGACGATGAGCGCCGCGGTCTCGGCCATCGCCTCGCCGCCGCTGCGGACGGGGCTCTGGCGGGTCGCCCGTGCCAGCACGGTTCCGTCCGCGGCCACCAGCGCACCCGAGGT
>Ga0233375_1000436_pt1 | contig 22916 bp, 15 predicted proteins | sample ElkDunMinimDraft_10_FD_191539 | JGI IMG/M metagenome (GOLD analysis project Ga0233375, IMG submission 191539) | Fecal eukaryotic communites from dung pellets of Tule Elk in California, USA - Elk Dung E16 | ecosystem: Host-associated > Mammals > Digestive system > Large intestine > Fecal | place... | reverse complement strand
GGCGCGCAGCAGGGTTTCCTGGACGGCGTCGTCGGCCTCGAACGCGCCGCCCAGGATGCGGTAGCAGTACCCGGTGAGCTCTCTGCGGTACTCCTCGAGCAATGCACCGACGTCGACCTCGTCTACCTCAGCCGTATGTGTCACGTCTCACACGGTACGACGCGGTACTGACACGCGTCTGCCCCGTTCCCGGCTCGACGGCCCCAGGGCCCTAGTCGCGCCCCGGTCCGTACTGGGGCAGCCGGGTGAGCCGCGGGATCTTGCCGGTGCGGGGGTCCGCGCGAACCCGCTGGATGGCGCCCGTCAACGGCTGGGCCTCACGGTCGATCTCGAACCACACCGTCTTGCCCTCCACGACACCCGAGTGCCGGCCGACCGCGTCCGACCCGTCGTGCAGCTCGACGCCCCAGCGGGACGCCAGCCGCTCGAGGAAGAGCACGCCGCGCCCTGACAGGTCCTGCGGCTGGGGGGACTGCAGCTCCGGCTCGTCGGTCGAGCCGTCGCGCACGGCGACCCGCAGCTTCTGGGCGTCGACCTCGACGGTCGCGGTGATCGGCCCCTGGCCGTGCTCGAGGGCATTGGTGAGCACCTCGCTCGTGAGCAGCATCGCGGTACGGCGCTGCTCCTCGTCGACGTCGCAGCCCTCCAGGACGTCGTCGACCCAGCGCCGGGCGGGGCCCAGGTCCGACAGGCCCTCGTCGAGCACGCGACGTTCGGCGTGCGCCGGCCCGGACGGCGACGGCGGCCCGGACGGTGCGGGCACACGCACGCGGACGGCGAGCACCGCGACGTCGTCGCGCTGCGGATGCCCCACGAGGCCACGGACGAGGGTGCGCGGCAGCGCCGCGGTCGAGACCCCGCTGGAGGCGCCGAGCACGCGCTCGAGCTCGGCGATGCGTGTGGCCACGAGCGTGCCGCGCTGCTCGACGAGACCGTCGGTGTACAGCACGAGCGTGTCCCCGGGAAAGAGCCGGGTCGTGTGGTCGGTGCGCTCGGTCGTCGGCTGGACGCCCAGCATCAGGTTCGGGGGAGACCAGAGCCGCTCGACGGAGCCCTGGCTGCGCAGCACGAGCGGCGGCGGGTGGCCCGCGGTCGACCAGGTGAGCGTGTAGCCGCGCTCGGGGACGGAGGGTACGGGCGGCATCGCTCCGGTGTGCGGCTCCGAGGGCGACGCCGGATCGGCGGCGGCCGTCGCGGCCGGCGTCGCATCCGCCGTGGCCTGCGGCGCGGCCTGAGGCGGGTCGCGGTCGAGCCGTGCGACCACGGCGGTCGCGATCGCGCGCGGACCGAGCCGTTCGTTGGTCCGGTCCAGCAGCGTGAGCAGCGCGGACGGCGACTCGTCGTGGGTCCACGCCAGCGTGCGGAGCATCGAACGGAGCTGGCCCATCTGGGCGGCCGCGTACACGTCGTGCCCGCTGACGTCGCCGATCATGAGCACCACGGCCTCGTCCTCGAGCGCGACGGCGTCGTACCAGTCGCCCCCGACCTGGTCGGTGCGCGTGGCCGTGGCGTACGTGGTGGCGATGTCGAGGTGCGCGACGGCGGGCGGTGCGGTGAGCAGGGACTCCTGCAACGTCGTGGCGACCCGTCGTCGCGCCTCGAGCAGCGCGACCCGCTCGAGTGCGAGCGCGACGTAACGGCTGATCGTCGCCTCCAGCGCGGCGGTCTCCGGGTCGTGCTCGCGCGGCTCCTCCCACACGCACACGACGACGCCGATGACCGAGCCGTTGGACAGCACGGGCAGGAAGCTGCGCGCGCCCGTGGCGACGAGACCCACCGGCTCCATCGCCGGGTAGGCCGCGACCATCTCGGAATGGTCGCGGAAGAACAGCGGTTCACGGCTGTGGACGACGTGGGCGTCCGGCCTCGGCTCGTCGAGCCGCGTGGACCGCGTCTCGCCGTTGCCCGGCTCCTGGTGCCCGACGGTCACGAACGTCAGGTGGCGCCGGTCGGGGTCGACGAGCGACAGCGACACCCACCGGGCGCCCGTCCCCGGCCCCACGACCTGCGCGATCGCGTCCTCGACCTGCTCGACCGTGGTCACGCCCAGGAAGCGCTCGCTCAGGCCGAGCAGGAACCGCGACCGCCGGTGCGCGCGGAACGCGATCTGCTCGGCGAGCCGGGCGCGCTCACGCTCGGCCCGGAGGCGCAGCTCGCTCGAGCACGCTGCGGCGAGGTCGGCGAGCGTCGCGAGGTCGGCGTCGGCCCACATCCGGGGACCCGTGTCGATGGCCCAGATCGCGCCGATGGCATGGTCGGACCCGTCGGTCACGGGATACCCCGCGAACGCCCCGGTACGCAGGTCGCTCACGGCGTCGTAGTCGGCGAACCGCGGGTCCGCCGCGGCGTCGCGGACGACCACGGGTGACCCGGTGCGCACCGCGAGCGCCGTGAGCGGGTTGCGCAGGTGCAGCAGCCGCGAGCTCTGAACCTCCTCAGGCAGCCCGACGGCTCCGGGAAGGACCTGGCCCTGCGGCGTCAGGAGCACGACGGCGGCCGCCGGCACGCCGAGGTGCCGGTGCACGAGGCGTGCGATGCGGTCGAATGCCTCGTCGGCGACGTCCGTGCCGTGGGCACGGCTCGGTTGGGGGCCGACGACGAGGGACTCCGCCACCTGGCCAGTATGGGTGATCGATCGAGTCACACGCCGAGCAGGCCGCGGCGGGTCGCCACCGCGACCGCCTCCGCCCTCCCTGACACCCCGAGCTTGGCGAGCACGTTCGACACGTGCACGCTGACCGTCTTGGTCGAGATGTACAGCCGCTCGCCGATCTGCCGGTTGGACAGACCCTGCGCCACGAGGGTGAGGACCTCCTCCTCGCGGTCCGTCAGGGTCGACGCCTCGCGCCGGACACCCGGCAGCGGCAGACGTGCCCGGCGTGCCCAGGCGCGCACGGCGTCGGCGAGCGGCACCGCACCCATCGCCTCGGCCTCGGAGAGCGCCTCGGCCGCCTCGAGCTCGGCGGCGTTGCGGTCGCCGTCCCCGCGCAGCGCCTGTGCCCAGCGGAACCGGGACCGCGCGACCTCGTACCGGTAGCCGAAGTCGAACGCGCGGACGGTCGCCTCCCACGCCGCCGGGTCCGCCGGAGCGGCCCCCGTGGCCGCGCGGAGCCGGGCGTGCTCCGCCTCGGCACGCTGCAGCCAGGCCAGCCCTTCGGGCCCGAGACGACCCCCACGCGGGCGCCCTCGTTCCGCCGTCTTGCGTGCGACCAGGAGCAGGGCGTCCCCGCGAGCCAGACGGTCCGCCTGTTCGGGGGACCCTTGGTCGACCGCGGCTTCCTCGGCTGCACCGGCGAGCGCCGCGATCGCGAGTGCGGAGATCCAGATCCGGCCCAGGAAGTATGTGCTCCACACCGCGCCGAGGTGCGCCACGACCTCCTCGGCCGCCTCGATGGCCTCGTCGTACCGACCGACCCACGTGAGCGCGTCGACGAGGCAGCCGCCGGCGGTGAGCGCGATGAACCCGTCATCGTCCCAGTGCGGTCGCATCCCCTGGGTGCGTTCGATCACGTCGCTGTCACCCCGCGCCACGGCCGCGTAGAGCCGCACGCCCGACAGGTACCGGAGCGCCTGGGTGGGCACGCTCTCGAGCGGCTCGGGGCATGCGAGCCGGCCGCGGTAGTACGCGACGAGCTCGGCGAGCATGCGCGTCTCGAGGCCGTAGCTGCTCCACGTCAGGCCGGTCTCGCGGCCGCGCTCGATGCCTCGTTCCAGCATCTTCTCGGCGGCGTCGATGTCACCCGCGTAGAACCACGTCGCGCCCAGGTTGTACCAGCACCGCAGCTCGGTGATGAGGTTCTCGGCCTCGACCGCCCGGGCCAGCGCCGCCTCGATGAGCCGGGCGGCCTTGTCGGGCTCGGCGACCTCGAGGATCGCGAGCGAGGTGAGGGCGTCCGCCTCGGCGTCGGGCGCGCCCGCCTCCTGCGCCACGGCCACGGCGCGCTCCAGGCTGCGGCGGGCGGCGTCGTCGGCGTCCCGGTTGAGCTCGAGGCGTCCGCGCACCGCGAGCGTCCATGCGAGGTCGGGCGTCGGCTCGTCCGGCAGCACCGCGAGCGCGAGGTCGGTCTGCTTCGCGGCGCCCGCGAGGTCCTCGGCCTCCAGCAGGTAGCGGGCCAGGAGGTGGCGGGTACGGGCCTGACGCTGCGGGTCGTCGTCCAGCGCCTCGACGGCGCGCCGGCCCAGCTTCGCGGCCCGGTAGATCTGCCCGCCGCGCGCAGCCGCGCTCGCCGCCTCGAGCGCGACGGCCACCCGGTCCGTACCCACGCGCTCGTCGGCGTCCGGAACCGACTCCCACAGCGACAGGACCTGCTCGAGGTGCCTCAGCTCCTCGGCCGGTGCCAGCAGCTGTGCCGCGCGCTGCGCGGCCTCGTAGGACGCCGACAGGGCGGTCGGCAGGTCGTGCCCCTGCTGCGCGTGATGTGCGCGCTCGGCCGCGGACCCGAGGCCCGGGTCGGACGTGAGCGCCGCCAGGTACGCACGGTGCATCGTCGCGCGCTCGCCCGGCAGCAGGTCCAGGTAGAGGGCCTCCGCGAGCAGCGCGTGGCGGAACGCGAGGTGCGTGCCCTCGACGCCGAGCACCTGGTTGGTCACGGCCTCCCGGAGCGCCGCCTCGGCCACGCCCGCGCCGGCGAGCTCGTGGAGCCGGCCCGCGGCGGCGCGCAGCACGTCCTCGCGGACCCGCCGGCCGCCGACCGACGCGAGCCGCACGACCTGCTGGACCATCGGGTCGAGGCGCTGCAGCCGTGCGTGCAGGACGTCCGCGAGCGACCAGGGGAGCGCGTCGGTCGGCAGCCCGGCCGTCAGCAGCTCCTCCGCGAAGAACGCGTTGCCCTCCGAACGGCGCAGCACCTCGGCGAAGTCGCGCGGGGGCAGCGGGCCGTCGTTGAGCGCGGTCGTGAACTCGCGCAGCTCGTCGGCCGTGAACGGGTCGAGCTCGAGGTGCTCCACGCTCTCCTGGCGGTGCAGCTCGGCCAGGAGCGGGCGCAGCGGATGGCGCCGGTCGACGTCGTCGCTGCGGTAGGTCGCGACCAGCAGCACGTGCTCCGACCGCAGCCGCGCGACGACGAACCGCAGCACGTCGCGCGTCGAGGGGTCGGCCCAGTGCAGGTCCTCGATCACGACGACCAGCGGCGCCCCGGGGCGGCCGACCGCCGCGAGCGAGCCCGCGATGCCGTCGAACAGCTGGAGACGTTCGGCATGGTCGGTGTGGTCGGCGCCCTGGTCGACCGGGACGCCCGCGGACGGGCCCACGAGCCGCTCGAGCGCGGGCCGCTGCGCGATCAGCTCCGCGACGCGGGCGGCGCCGTCGTCCTGCCCGGGCGCCGCCGCCGGGCGCTGCAGCTCGCTGAGGACCTCGGTGAACGGCAGGTAGGGGATGCCGACCTCGCCCAGGTCCACGCAGTGCGCGACCACGACGCGTGCACCCGCGCGCTCCGCCGTCTGGGCGAGGTGGCTCACGAGACGCGTCTTGCCCACGCCCGCGTCGCCGCCCACCAGGACCATCCCCGGCTCGCCCGCGGCCGCGCGCTCGAACGCCCGGCGGAACTGGGCCACCGGTTGCTGCCGTGCGATCAGGGGGACGCGGGAAGATCGGCGCACCTGAAGATCGTCCCATCCACCACCGACAACGGCCGAGGCGTTTTCGCTCTCGGCCGTCGTCGGCAGTGTCTCGGGGGTCGACGGCATCCTCGGACTCGTCCTCGGACCCCGTGTCGGTGTGGTCGTCACGCTGCGCGCCGGCCGACGCCCTCGCGCGGCCGCAGCGCCTCCAGCGCCTCCTGGAGCTGCGCGTCGTCCCAGTGCTGCCCCTCCCACGTCTCGGCGTCGGCGTGCACGCCGGTCGTGCCGGGGATCGTGTTCCCCTCGTGGTTCCGCGTGGCCCAGGCGCGCGAGCGCCGCCACACCCGTGCGGTCCAGGACGTGCCTGCCGGGCGCCCGTAGGACTTCGCGGCGATCTCTCGGCGGTACTCGAGCTCGGCGTCGAGCGCCGGTCCCCACAGCTGCTGGCTCATCGTTCTCTCCTCGTTCGGTATGCCTCCACACTCGTCCTGAGGTGCGAGGCCGCGGATCGGTCGGTTGCCCAGTTGTTCGGACCGAGGTACCTCAGACGCAGGCCGGAGAGGCGGCCTGAGGTGGTCTGAGGTGCTCTGAGGTACCCCGGCCGGGCCGTATCCGTTGCGAGACCCGACACAGCGGTCGCACACTGGGGTGACCGGACCGATACGGGGGTGGACTCGTGGCTGGATCTCGTGGTCTCGAAGGGTCGTTCGACGCCCTGCCGATGCTCGGCAGGGGCAAGCACCGCAACCCGAAGAAGGGTGCGTGCTTCATGGAGCTCGCGTCCTTCCTCGCCGGTGAACGGTGGAGCGACCACCCGCAGTGCACGCATCCGCTGCTCGCGATGCTCGCGCGCGCGGTCAACGACCTGACGTCGGACGAGTCGCGGCCACAGCTCGCGCCGCTGATCCCCTCCGTCATCGGGCTGACGAGCGACGACCCGCACTGGGACGTCCGCATCGCCCTGCGCTCGGCGCAGACGGCACTGCCCGTGGCCCCCGCGGACCGGCAGCAGACGCTCGCGGTCGCGATCATCGGCGCCGAGCGGATGCTCGACGTCCTCGACGGCCGGCCCGAGGGCACGCTGGCACCCGAGAGCGTCGCCGCGCTCGCGGCCGTGCCGCGGACGGCCGAGTGGGCGCAGCGCTTCTGCGCGGGCACGCACGTCCGCCCCAAGCGCTTCGTGCGCGACGCCGCCCCGTCGGTCGTCTCCACGGCCGTCCAGGGCATCAGCGAGGCGTTCGTGCCCGACGTCGACGACCGGCTCCGCGACCTGCTCACGGCGACGATCGAGGACGCGCGCCGCTGGGCGGGCCGTTCCGACGACGACGTCCCTGCCCTGCAGGAGGAGTCCTGGACGCCCGTCGTCAAGCCTGCGGCGGCAGAGGTCTCCTGAACGGAGGCGGCCGGGCACCCCGGTCGTCCTCCGGTCGACCTCGGGTCTGCGTCTGGTAGACCAGGTTCGTGACGTCACCTGACCCGGCCGCGCCCTCTGTGCACACCCCTGTGCACTCCGACACGCCGCTCGACCAGCTCACGCTCGACGAGCTGCGCCGCCGTACGTCCGTCAAGTGGCGCGCGTACCCGCCTGACGTGCTGCCGTTGTTCGTCGCCGAGATGGACACGCCGCAGGCACCGTTCGTCGTCGACGCGGTCACGGCGGCGCTCGCCCTGGGGGACACGGGGTACGACATCGGCACGGACTACGCCGAGGCGCTCGCGCCGTTCGCCGATCGCCGGTGGGGCTGGACGCCGGACGTGGGCACGAGCCGGACGCTTCCCGACGTGATGGTGGCGGTCGTCGAGGCGCTGCGCGTGCTGACCGCGCCCGGGGACAGCGTCGTCGTGACCCCGCCCGTGTACCCGCCGTTCTACGGCTTCGTGCGCAACGAGGGCAGGCACGTCGTCGAAGCGCCCCTGACCGCCTCGTACCGACTCGACCTCGACGCGCTCGAGGACGCGTTCGCCCGGTCGACCGGGGCGTCGCCGCACGGTACGGGTCCCGGGTCGGGCCGCCGCGCGGTGCTCCTGCTGTGCAGCCCGCACAACCCGACCGGGACGACGCACACGCGGTCCGAGCTCGAGGCCGTGCTCGCCCTGGCCGACAGGTTCGGCGTACGGGTCGTGGCCGACGAGGTCCACGCGCCGTTCACGGGGTCGGGCGACCCGTTCGTCCCGCTGCTGTCGGTCGACGGGAGCGACCGGGCGATCGCCGTGCACTCGGCGTCGAAGGCGTTCAACCTCGCGGGCTTCCGTGCGGCCGTCGCGGTGGCCGGTCCCGGCGCGGCCGACGACCTGCGCCGGATCCCCGAGGAGGCGGGCCATGCGGTCAACCACCTGGCGGTGATCGCCCACGCCGCGGCCTACCGCGAGGGCGACGACTGGCTCGACACGCTCCTCGCGGGCGTCGCGCGCAACCGCCGGCTCGTGGAACGGCTCGCGGCCGAGCAGCTCCCGGCCGTGCACGTGCACCCGGGCACCGCGACCTATCTGGCGTGGCTGGACTTCCGCGATGCCGTGGCGGCCGGCGTCGACCCGCAGCCGTTCCTCGTCCGCCACGCGAAGGTCGCGCTCGAGGACGGCCGCGCCTTCGGCACGGGCGGTGCGGGGTTCCTCCGGCTCAACCTCGCGACGAGCCGGCCGGTCCTCACGGAGGCGGTGCGGCGGATCGCCTCTGCCCTCTAGCGCGGCGGCTCTAGCGCGGCGGCGTAGAGAAGGCCTCTTCGAGCGTCGAGATGCCCGCGTGGTGCAGGTAGGCGGCCAGGCTCGAGCCGACATACCGGAGGTGCCACGGCTCGGGCTCGTACCCGGTCCGGTCCTGCTCGCCGGACGGGTAGCGCACCACGTACCCGTAGCGCCAGGCGTGCCGGGCGATCCATCGACCGGACCTGGTCTCGCCGAACCGCGTGAACGGCGACCCGGCCTGGGCGACGTCGGCGGCCAGGCCGAGCTGGTGCTCGGAGTGCCCGGCGCGGGCCGCGAACGACGCGGCCGCCGCGCCGTCGCTGCCGACGTACCGGTGGTACAGGCTCGCCTGGTAGGCGTAGGACCGGTAGCCGGACGCCAGCACGAGCTCGCGTCCGGTCGCGCGTCGAGCGCCTGCCGCGAGCCGCTCGAGCGCGACCGCTGCCAGGGGCCGCAGCCGGTCGTTGTGGCCCAGGGTCGCGATGTCGGGTCGCACGAGACGGCGAGGTGCCCAGGTCCGCGGTGAGACCCCGTCTGCCTTCGTGACCAGCGCCGTGAGGCTCGCCGGGTCGGCGCTCGGCTCCCACCGCGCCTCGACGCGCTTGACCGGCGTCGTGTGGGCGAGGGCCTCGTCGGTGGCCGGGAGCTGCAGCCGCCACCGGCTGACGGGCCGTTCCGTCCACTGCCGGGGCAGGGCGACCTCCAGGCGCTGGGACGCGACGTCGTCCAGCCGGGTCGTGGTCCGGGTCTGCCACCGGCCGTCGACGTACTCCTGCAGGTGGATGCTCCGGCCGTAGGCGGGCGCGATGGTCACGGCGTCGGCCCGGGGCGCCGTCGTGGGCCACTGCTCGCGTGTCGACCACGACGTCACGGTCGTGGCGGGCCGTGCCCACGCCGGATCGGTCTGGTGCTCGAGCGCGGCCCCGGTGCCCGGAGGCCCGGCCACGAGCACGGCCACGCCGGCAGCGACCATGGACATCACTCGCACCCGAAACATCTCCCCAGGCTGCCACCGTCGCGCTAGCCTCACCAGGTGCGCCGTCTTCGGATCAGCCTTGCCGTCCCGCTCGTCGCCGCCCTGGCCCTGCCGTTGACCGCGTGTACCGGGGGCCCGCAGCGACCGCCGGTCGAGGGTGCGCTCGGCGTCCTCGTCGCGGGTCTCCGGTCCGGCGACCTGTCCGCCGTGCCGCTGACGACCGAGACGTCGGCCGACCCGCAGGCGCAGCTGACCGAGGTCCTCGAGCCGCTCGTGGAGGCCACGGGAGACCAGGAGGTCACGGTCGCGTCCGAGGACGGCGGCGAGCTCGTCGAGGGCGAGAACGGCACCGCCACGCACACCTCCGAGCTCGAGTGGAGCTGGCAGCTCACTCCGGAGCACCGGTGGACGTACCGGACGAGCGTCGTCGCGACGTTCACGCCGCCCGCCGACGGCGAGGAGGGACCGGGGCAGTGGTCGTTCGGGTGGAGCCCGGACGTGCTCGTCCCCGATCTCCAGGACGGCGAGCGCGTCGACGTCGACCTGCTCGCGCCGGACCGGGGCGACATCCTCGACGGCGCGGGTGCACCGCTCGTGACCGAGCGGGACGTGTGGCGCATCGGCATCGACAAGACCCGGGTGGTTCCGGACGTGCTGGAACCGGCGGCGCGGGAGCTCGCGAAGGTCGTCGGGCTGGACCCGGACGCGTACGCGGACCAGGTGGCGAGCGCGGGCGACAAGGCGTTCGTGGACGCCATCACGATCCGTCAGACCCGGCCGGGCACGGACTTCTCGGTCGAGGAGGTGCGTGCCCTCCTGGGCGTCACGACGCTACCGGGCACGCTCGAGCTCGCGCCCACGAGCGAGTTCGCGCGCCCGATCCTGGGGCGCGCGGGCGAGGCGACCGCGGAGATCGTCGAGGAGTCGGCGGGCCGGGTGCGGCCCGGCGACGTCACCGGCCTCTCGGGCCTCCAGCGTCAGTACGACGCCCAGCTCGCCGGGTCCGGAGGGGTCGCGGTGAACGTGGTCTCGGCGGAGTCGGCCGAGGAGGGGGAGCCGGGCGAGGACGAGCATCTGCGCGAGCTGTTCCGCGTGGACCCGGTGGACGGCACGCCGCTCGAGACGACGCTCGACGTCGCACTCCAGGAGCACGCCGAGAAGGTGCTCGAGGACGTCGGGCCGGCCAGCGCGATCGTCGCGGTCCGGCCGTCGTCGGGCGAGGTGCTCGCGGCGGCGAGCGGACCGGGCGGCGAGGGTCTGTCGACCGCGACGCTGGGTCAGTACGCACCGGGCTCGACGTTCAAGGTCGTCGACGCGCTCGCGATGATCCGCTCGGGCCTGACGCCGAAGTCCATGGTCACGTGCACGCCGACCCTCACGGTCGACGGCCGGGAGTACCAGAACGTGCCCAACTACCCGTCGTCTGCGCTCGGTGACGTGCCGTTCCGCACCGCCTTCGCGCACTCGTGCAACACGGCGATGATCTCGCAGCGCGACACCGTGGACCAGGCGGCGCTCGCGACCGCGGCGGCCGATCTGGGTCTTCTGGGCGACGCCGCGGTGGGGGCGCCCGTGTTCCTCGGGAAGGTGCCGTCGGAGGCGTCGGGGACCGCGCACGCCGAGGCGATGATCGGCCAGGGCGAGGTGCTGGCCTCGCCGCTCGGTATGGCGACCGTTGCGGCGAGCGTCGCCGCAGGTCAGCGCGTGGAGCCCGTGCTCGTGCGGCCCGCCGAGGGCTTCACTGCCGAGGACGACGGGGAGAGCGCTTCGTCCGCCCCGTCCGCCGCAGCCACGCCGTCGGGTCCGGGGCTGACGCCGGACGAGGCGGCGACGATCCGCTCGCTCATGTCCGCGGTCGTCACCGAGGGGAGCGCCTCGGGGCTGCGCGACGTGCCCGGCATCGTCGGGGCGAAGACCGGGACCGCCCAGTACGGCGACGGTTCCCGGCAGCACGTGTGGATGCTCGCGATCGTCGACGACCTCGCGGTCGCGGTGTTCGTGGAGGACGGTGATCGCGGCTCGACGACGGCGGGCCCGCTGATGGGGGCCTTCCTGGCGGGCCGGTGACCCGGCCCGCCAGGAGCGGCCGCGGAACGGTGACTACGGCTTGAAGCCCGCGTCCTTGCAGGTGGTCCGGAACTCCGCGACCGCGTCCTTGACCGCGGAGGGCGAGCCGGCGGTGCCGGTGAGGGCGTTCTCGAACGGAACGCGGATGGCCTGGAGCTGGGGCGTGGTCTCCTCGTTCGCGTAGAACAGCAGCGACGAGATCCGGTCACGCACGACCGTGACCTGGAGGAAGGCGTCGTCGTCGAGCTCGTCGCCGATCCGCGGACCCCAGGTGGAGACGAGGGTGCTGGTCGAGTGCTCGTCGCCGTCGAAGTAGCCCGCGCACGTCTCGACCGTCTCCACATGCTCGACGGTCGGGGTGGGCGACGCGCTGGCCTCGGTCGAGGTCTCGGAGGCGGCGGGCGGCGTCGCGTCGTCGGACTGGTCCGGGTCGGAGCAGGCCGCGAGCAGCAGCACGCCAGAAAGTGCCGCGGTAGCGGCTAGGTACTTGCGCATGGAAACGATTCGACAACGCCCGCGCCCGCGATGGCAATCTGATCAGGGGCGCTGTGGCCAGGCTCACGCGGAGCGGCGGGTCAGCCGCCGAACCGCTCGGACCGCTCGCGGACACGGCCCGCACCCCGGCCGTCGGCGTCCTCGTCCCACGTGTAGACCTCGGTTCCCGTGATGAACACGTGCTCGGCGCGCGCGTTGACGTCGAGCGGGTCGGCCGACCAGACCACGACATCGCCGTCGAGCCCCGGACGCAGGGCGCCGACACGGTCGTCGAGGCCCAGGAAGGACGCCGGGTTGACCGTGAGCGCCTCGAGCGCGACGCGCGGGTCCAGCCCTTCCTTGACCGCGAACGACGCCTGGTGGACCAGGAAGTGGATGGGCACCACGGGGTGGTCGGTCGTGATCGCCACGCGGACGCCGGCCGCGGCCAGGCGCCCGAGGTTCTCGATGCCCCGGTGGCGCAGCTCGACCTTGGAGCGGGACGTGAACATCGGTCCGAAGATCACCGGCACGTCGCGCTCGGCCAGCACGTCGGCGACCAGCGCGCCCTCGGTGCCGTGGTTGATCACGAGCCGGTAGCCGAACTCGTCGGCGAGGCGGATCGCCGTGGCGATGTCGTCCGCGCGGTGCGTGTGCTGGTCCCACGCGAGCTCGCCGTCGAGCACGCGCGCGAGCGTCTCTTTGGCCAGGTCGCGCTCGAACGGCTCGCCCTTCGCCTCGGCCGCGGCGCGCCTCGCCGCGTAGTTCTGCGCGTCGACGAACGCCGCGCGGATGACGCCCGCGACGCCGAGCCGCGTCGACGGCAGCTGCTTCTTGTCGCCGTACACGCGCTTCGGGTTCTCGCCGAGCGCCGACTTGACCGAGACGGCGTCGGTGATGACCTGCTCGTCGACCGTCCTGCCGCCCCAGCACTTGATCGCGACGGTCTGGCCGCCGATGGGGTTGCCCGAGCCGGGCTTGACGACGACGGACGTGACGCCGCCCGACAGCGCGTCGCGGAAGCCCTCGTCGTCGATGTTGATGCCGTCGATCGCCCGGAGCGCGGCGCCGTTGGGGTCGGTCATCTCGTTGGTGTCGTTGCCTGCCCAGCCCTCGCCCTCCTCGTGGATCCCCACGTGGCCGTGGGACTCGACGAAGCCCGGGAGCACCCAGCGCCCGCCGGCGTCGAGCGTCGGCACGCCGTCCGGCACGGCGACGTCGGCGCCGACGGCGGTGATGCGGCCGTCGACGATCAGGACCGTCCCGTTCTCGATCGGGTCGGCGACGACGGGGACGACGTGGGCGTTCGTGATGGCGACGGAGGAGCGCAGAGTCATGCCCCACATCTTGGCCCACGCGCCGCACGCGCCGCACAGGCCGCGCGCCTCACGCGCTCGGGACGTTCGCCTCCAGCTCCGCGAGCCACGCGGCCGGGCTCGCGTCGGACGGCATGCGCCAGTCGCCGCGCGGCGACATCGTGCCGCCGGGGGACACCTTGGGCCCGTTGGGCAGTGCGGACCGCTTGAACTGGGAGGAGAAGAACCGCCGCACGAACACCTCGAGCCAGCGCCGGATCGTGGCGAGGTCGTACTCCGACCGCGCGTCGTGCGGGAAGTTCGGCGGCCACTCGCCCCGCGCGGCGTCGTGCCAGGCGTGCCACGCGAGGAAGGCGATCTTCGACGGGCGCAGCCCGAACCGCAGCGTCCAGAACAGCGAGAAGTCCTGCAGCGAGTACGGCCCGACCGTGGCCTCGGTCGCCTGCGGCGTCTCGCCCTCGAGCGTGGGGACGAGCTCGGGGGTGATCTCCTGGCCGAGGATCTCGCGCAGGACGTCGTTGGTGGGCGTCTCGAACTGGCCGGAGTCGATGACCCAGCGGATGAGGTGCTGGATGAGGGTCTTGGGGACGCCGGCGTTGACACCGTAGTGCGACATCTGGTCGCCCACGCCGTACGTGCACCAGCCCAGCGCGAGCTCGGACAGGTCGCCCGTGCCCAGCACGATCCCGCCGCGGTGGTTCGCGAGGCGGAAGAGGTAGTCGGTGCGCAGGCCCGCCTGCACGTTCTCGAACGTGACGTCGTAGGCGTGCTCGCCGCGGCCCGCCGGGTGCTCCAGGTCGGTGAGCATCTGGGTCGCCGCGGGGCGGATGTCGAGCTCCGCGAACGTCACGCCGAGCGAGGTCGAGAGCCGCGTCGCGCGGTCCTTGGTCTCCGAGCTGGTGGCGAAGCCCGGCATCGTGAACGCGTGGATGTCGCTGCGCGGGCGCCCGAGGCGATCCATGGCCTTGGCCGCGACGATGAGCGCGTGCGTCGAGTCCAGGCCCCCCGAGACGCCGATGACGACCTTGGGCTGCCCGATCGCGGCGAGCCGCTGCTCGAGCCCGGAGACCTGGATGTTGTAGGCCTCGTAGCAGTCGAGCGCCAGGCGCTCGGGATCGTCCGGGACGAACGGGAACCGGTCGACCTTGCGCCGCAGCCCGACGTCGCCCGACGGAGGGCGCACGGTCCAGCGGACCGTGCGGAAGGCGTCGACCCGGTCGGCCAGGGCGCGGCGGTTGTCGTCGAACGTGCCCTGCCGCAGCCGCTCCTGGCGCAGCCGGTCGAGGTCGACGTCGGCCACCGCGCGCCGCGGACCGTCCGGGAACCGCTCGGTCTCCGCGAGCAGGTCGCCCGCCTCGTAGATCATCGTCTGGCCGTCCCACGACAGGTCGGTCGAGGACTCGCCCTGCCCGGCCGCCGCGTACACGTACGACGCGAGGCACCTCGCGCTCGCCGAGCGCACGAGGAGCCTGCGGTCCTCGGCCCGCGCCACGGTGATGGGGCTCGAGGACAGGTTGAGCAGCACGGTCGCCCCCGCGAGCGCTGCCTCGGCCGACGGCGGGACCGGCACCCACATGTCCTCGCACACCTCGATGTGCACGACGAGCCCGGCGACGTCGTCCGCCGCGAACAGCAGGTCGGGCCCGAACGGGACCTCGGCCTGGGTGTCGCCGAACGGCAGGCGGACGCTCTGGCCCCGGCGGTCGTCCCCCGGGGCGAACCAGCGCCGCTCGTAGAACTCGCGGTAGGACGGGAGGTAGGACTTCGGCGCGACGCCGAGCACGCGCCCGTCGTGCACCGCGACGGCGCAGTTGAGCACGCGACCACCGATCTCGAGCGGTGCGCCGACCACGAGCAGGGGCCGCAGCCCGGCGCTCGCGGCGACGATCTCGTCGAGCGCGGCGACGACCGCCTCGAGCAGCGTGTCCTGCAGGTGCAGGTCGTCGATCGCATAGCCCGAGACGCACAGCTCGGGGAAGAGGGCGACCGCGACGCCGTCGTCGTGGCAGGCGCGCGCCTCGGCGAGGATCGCGGCCGCGTTGGCCTGCGGGTCGGCCACCTTCACGGGCACCGTGCAGGCGGCCACGCGTGCGAAGCCCTGGGCGTAGGCCGAGTAGAAGTCCACGCCCTGAGTCTAGGAACCAGGTGGCGTCCTGCCTGTCGAGCGCCAGGGCTTGGCCCCGGCACGCGGAGCCGGGCTATGGTCCAGGCGTGCCCTCCGCCTCTGCGCACCCGCGCCACCCGTCGTCCGCAGCCCCTTCCACCGCACCGTCCGTGACGGCCGCCCCGCCGCGCCTCGGGCGCCGCGCCTCGGCCGTCGTGGTCGTCCTGCTCGCGCTCGCCACGACCGTGCTCGGGCTCGCGCTCGCGACCGCGGCCGGGATCGTGACCGCGGCACCGGCGAGCGCGCACGACCGCCTGCTGTCGTCCGACCCGGCGGACGGCGCCGCGCTCGACGAGCCGCCCGCCGCCGTCACGCTGACCTTCAGCGGCGAGGTGCTGGAGACCGGTACCCAGGTGGTCGTGACGGGCGACGACGGGCAGGTCGCGGGCGGCACAGTCGCCGTCGACGGCGACGTCGTCACGGCGTCGCTGCCCGCGGACCTGGCCGGGGGCGCCTACACGGTCACCTGGCGGGTCGTGTCGGCCGACGGCCACCCGATCGAGGGCACGTTCGGCTTCGACGTCGCCGAGCAGGCCGCGTCGTCGACGCCGTCGTCCGAGCAGAGCGAGCCGGCGACGCCCACGCCGACCGACGAGGCGGAACCGACCACCGAGCCGTCGCCCACGCAGGGTGCGACGCCGGGCGACGGCGGCGGCAGGTCGGCCTGGGTGCTGGGCGCCGCGCTGCTCGCCGCCGCTGCCGTCGGTACCGCCGCGGTCGTCCGCAACCGTCGCCAGCTCGGCGGCCACGGCCCCGCCGGCCAGGACTGAGCTCCGGGGTCAGGCGGCGGCGCGGGCCCAGCGCGGAGCGCGCGCGGCGCGGACGAGCACCACGACCGCGGGGACGAGCACGACCGCGCCCACGGTGTTGACGGCCGCGAAGCCGCCCCACGCGAGGAGCGGCCCGGCGACCGCGGCGGCCGCGGCACCCGCGTAGTTCATGGCCGCGTCGGACGCGCCCTGGAGCGGCACCCGGACCTGCGGCTCGGCGACCGACGCGAGCAGCGCCGACGCCCCGATCACGCTGGCCGACCAGCCCAGGCCGAGCACCACGAGGGCGATGGCGGTCAGCGTCGCCGACGACGCCGCGTGCCCCGCGTGCGCGGCGCTCTGGCCGCCGTCCGCGGTCGCCGCGGTGAACCCCAGGACCAGCGCGACGACGAGCAGCCCGATCCCGACCATGGTCGTCCGGACGCCGCCGATCCGGTCGGCGAGCCAGCCGAACACGGGGCTCAGGGCGAACATGCCCAGGATGTGCACGCTGATCACCAGGCCCACGAGCTCGAGAGACATGCCCTCGTGCCGCATGTGCAGCGGCGTCATGACCATCACGACGATCATCACGGCGTGCGCGCAGGCGGGCATGACCAGGCCGAACCGGGCGACCGGGTGCCGCCACGCCCACGCGACGGCGGCGCGGGCCCCCAGGGGCGTGACCGGCGCGGTCCGGGCGCCGACCGGTGCGGGTGCCCGGTAGAGCGCCCCGACCGTGACGGCCGCGAGCGCCAGCGCGACGAGCGTGAACACGTACGGCCCGGCGAGGGCGGGCAGCCCGAGGTCCTGGCCCAGCTCGTCACCCGGAGCCGTGAGGTTGGGGCCCAGCACCGACCCGATCGTCGTCGCCCAGATGACGACCGACATCGTGCGCCCACGGGTGGCCGCGGGCGCGTCGTCGGCCGCGGCGAACCGGGACTGCAGCGTGGTCGCGTTCGCGACGCCGAACAGCGCCATCCCGAGGAGCTGGACCGCGAGCGACCCGACGACGGCGGACGTGATGATGACGAGCGCGCCCAGCGCGGCCATGGAGTAGCCGAGGCTGAGCGAGACGCGGCGCCCGCGCCGAGCGGCCAGGTTGGCGAGCGGGATCGCGGCGATGGCCGCCGCCAGGACCCCGACGGCCTGTGCCGCGCCTGCGACCGACGTCCCGCCGAGCCGCTCGGTGAGCAGCGCGCCGACGGCGGCGCCCGCGGCCACGCCCACGCCGCCGAGGGCGTTGCTCACCACGAGCGCGGTGATGTTCCGTCGTCGAGCCGTCACTCGTTCCTCCTGGCATGATCGCTGCGTACGTGAGTTCGACGGCGGCGGGCGCTCGAACTCACCGGTGCGCGGTCTGGTTTCACCACAGCATCACCCATCGGACCGCGTCCCGGGCATCCGATTCTTGACCGCTTCCCGGGAAGAAACGGGCAAATCAGCCACGCCGAAGAGCGAAAAAGTCGCAAGGAACCGCGGATGTTCCTTAGTGTGTGACCGGTCTTCCGGCCGCTGGCCGGGCAGACTGACGAACGTGACGGCGTGCGGGCTCCGTGCGTCGTGAACCGGAGAAGGGATTCGCATGTCGCTGAACAAGTCCGAGCTCGTCTCGGCCATCGCTGCCAAGGCTGAGATCTCCAAGGCGGACGCGGAGAGCGCTCTTAACGCGTTCCAGGAGGTGCTGATCGACTCGCTCGGCAAGGGCGAGGCGGTCAAGGTCACCGGTCTGCTGTCGGTCGAGCGCGTCGAGCGGGCCGCCCGCACCGGCCGCAACCCGCGCACGGGCGAGGAGATCTCCATCCCCGCCGGGTACGGCGTCAAGATCAGCGCCGGCTCGCTCCTCAAGAAGGCCGTCGCCAAGTAGTCCTGCGGCGACGCAGGCATGCGTCGCCGATGCACCACGAGACACCCCTTCGACGCCGCGGCCCTTCTGGGCCACGGCGTCGAAGGGGTGTCGTCGTCGGGAGGCCTACTTCAGGGGCCGGACGACCATCGCCGCGCCACCGCCCCGGCGGCGGGGCTCGGAGACCGCGGTCAGGAGACCGTGGTCGCCGATCTGCACGGCCGTCGCGGCACCGATCTCGGCGGCCGAGGTGAACACCGGGCCCGAGGCCACGACCGCGTGCCCGTAGAGGCTCTCGAGCGGCTGCTCGTACGCCGCGACGAACTCGGGCTCCGCGATCACGTTCACGGTGTTGCGCTGTGTCGCGCGCGGCGCGGCGAGCGCCTCGCCGATGGGCATGCCCCGGTCGAGGTGGTTCGTCAGGGTCTGGAGCACCGTGGTGATGATCGTCGACCCGCCGGGGGAGCCGAGCGCGAGGACGGGCTCGCCGTCCTCGAGCACGATGGTGGGCGCCATCGAGGACCGCGGCCGCTTGCCGGGCTCGAGGCGGTTCGGGTCGTCCTCGTCCCACACGAGGGAGAAGTCGGTCAGCTCGTTGTTGAGCAGGAACCCGCGGCCGGGCACGACCATGCCGGACCCGCCGGTCTGCTCGATCGTGAGCGTGTACTCCACGACGTTGCCGTAGCGGTCCGCGACCGTGAGGTTCGTGGTCGACACGTTCTCGGTGTCGGCCTCGTTGCGCGGGATCGTCTCGCCGCACGCGCCGTCGTCGGCCAGGACGTCGCCGGGCGCGAGCGGCTTGGTCGCCGCCCTGTCCGGGTCGATCAGGCAGGCGCGCTCGGCCGCGAAGTCGTCGGACAGCAGCACGTCGAGCGGGACGTCGACGTACGCCGGGTCGCCCACGTACGCCCCGCGGTCGGCGAACGCGAGGGCGCTCGCCTCGAGGTAGTGGTGGAGGTAGTCGAGGTCGGACATGCCGGGCAGGTCGAACGTCTCGAGGATGTTGAGCGCCTCGCCGATCGTCGACCCGCCGCTCGACGGCGGCGCCATCCCGTAGACGTCGTACCCGCGGTAGTCGGACCGGGTGGGCGCGCGGAAGAGCGCCTCGTAGGACGCGAGGTCGTCGAGTGCCAGGTAGCCGGGCGGGACCGGCAGGTCGGTCTCGGGGGCGGTGACCGGGTCCTGGACGGTCTCGACCATCTCCCGTGCCAGACGTCCCTCGTAGAACGCGTCGGCACCGTACCGGGCGATGAGCGAGTAGGTGTGCGCGAGGTCGTGGTTGCGGAAGATGCTCCCGACGCGCGGTGCGTCGCCACGGGGCAGGAACAGCTCCGCGGTCGCCGGAAACGCCGCGAAGCGGTCGGCGTTGTCGAGCGTCTGCTGGCGGAACGTCTGGTCGACGACGAACCCGCGCCGGGCCAGCGTGGTCGCGGGCTTGAGCGCCTTCTTGAGCGAGTACGTGCCCCACTCCTCGAGCGCGAGGTCCCAGGTCGCGACCGTGCCCGGGGTGCCGACCGAGACACCGCTCGTGACCAGCTCGGGCATGAAGCGGTACGGCTGGCCCGTCGCGGGGTCAATGAACGCGTCACGGGGCATGTCCATGGGCGCCGTCTCGCGGCCGTCGATCGTCGAGACCTCGCCCGTGCGGGCGTCGTAGTACATGAAGAAGCCGCCACCGCCGATGCCGGCGCTGTAGGGCTCGGTCACCCCGAGCGCGGCCGCGGCCGCCACCGCGGCGTCGACGGCGTTGCCGCCCTTGCGCAGGACCTCGAGCCCGACACGGCTCGCGGAGGGGTCGACCGTGCTGATCGCACCGCCGTACCCGACGGCGGTCGGGACCTTGGCCTCGGCGCGCGGGACGGCGCTCGCGGTGCTGCCTGCGGAGACGGTGCCCGCGACGGCGGTCGTGGCCGCGAGCACGGTGGCTGCGGCGCCGGCCAGCAGGCGCGCGGTCGGCCGATGGGTGGAGCGGTGGATCACGGAGCTGCGTCGGTCCATGGGTCCCCTCCTCGTGAGACGAACGGGTTCCTCCCACGGTGACCGACGTCGGCCCGTCCCGCCCGTCGAGGGCTCAGAGCTCTCCCTTGCGCTCCAGGTAGCGCATCGCGACCCAGCCCATGGGCACACGGCCCCAGTACGTGACCACGCGGAAGAGCATGGTCACGGAGAACGCGATCGACGCCGGGATACCGGCGGCCGTCAGGCCCGCGGTCAGCGCGCCCTCGACACCACCCAGGCCACCCGGTGTGGGGATCAGGGCACCGAGCGCGTTGCCGACCAGGTAGACGACGGCGACGTCGACCAGGTCCAGCGACCGGCCGAACGCGGCGAGCGCGGCGTCGAAGGCGAGGACGTACCCGAGCGTCATCACGACGTTCCCGCCGATGCCGAGGGCCAGCCGCGCGGGCTGGCCGAGCATCTGCGAGAGGCGCGGCCAGACCTGCTGGAGGATGGGGCGCAGCTTGTTCCACGCCCAGCGGCGGACGACCGGAACCATGAGGGTCGCGACGACGGCCAGCGCCACCCCGGCGATGGTGAGCAGCACCGCCGGCGACGGCAGCTCGATGAGGCCGCCCGACCCGCTGAAGGTCGACAGGACGACCAGCAGCAGCACGGTCACCACGAACTGCGACACCTGGACCAGGCCCACCGTCGCGACCGCCATCGGCGTGGCCACCCCGCGCCGGGTCAGCATCCGCAGGTTCAGCGCCGCCGGACCGATCCCGGCCGGTGCCGCGAGCGCCACGAAGGACCCGGCCATCTGGGTCAGGGTCGCCCGCCACAGGGGGATCCGCTCGGGCGAGAACGCGACGAAGGTGAGCGCTGCCCCGAGCCACGTGACCGTCCCGAGGACGAAGGCCACCGCGACCCACCACGGGTTGGCCGTCCGGACGGCTTCGGTGATCTGCTCGAAGTTGATCGTGGTGATCACGACCGCCACGACCACGATCGTGAGGGTCAGCGTGATGACCGTGCGGGCGCCGAAGCGGGTGATGTTCTGCGGCTGGACGTCGGCCTCGGGCAGGCGCTCGACGAGCGCGGTGCGCAGCTCGGCGAGCAGTCCCTTGACGCGCCGGACCTCGACCCGGGTCGGCGCCGGCAGGGCGATCGACTGCAGGAGCGGCCCGATCGCCGCGATGTCCTCGGCCGGGAGGGCACGCACCGCGGACTCGACCGCGCGCGGCGCTCCCACGCGCAGCGCGAGCAGAGCCACCATCTGGGTGAGGTCGAGCCGCCGGGAGAGCGTCGAGGAGGCGATCTCGCCCTGTTCCCAGCCGGTCAGCCAGACGTGCGGCCGCCCGTCGTCGTCGCGGTGGACCAGGAGCACGTCGGGGCTCAGCGCGTGGTGCGTGAGCCCGGCCGCGTGGGCGCGCCGGAGCTGCTCCCAGGCCTCGGCCAGCACGGCGTCGCCGCGCTCGCCCTCCAGCTCGGAGTCGGGCAGGTCGCGCAGCGACACCGCGTTGAGAGCATGCTCCAGCACGAGGACGACCGAGTCGTCGGCCTCGCCCATCCCGAGCAGCCGGGGCGTCCGGACGCCCGCCGCCGCGGCGGCGTACGACAGCAGCGCCGTCCGCTCGGCGGCGGCCTTGAGCGAGATCGCCGCACGGCCCTCGAAGCCCCGCAGGCGCAGCGCGCGCCACAGGCGGGTGAGCGCGCCGACCACCTGGCGGTCGCCGTCGAGCGCGACGACGTCGCGACGCACGCCGTCCCCGGTGAACATCGCGTACACCCGGTTGTCGCCGGCCCGCGTCAGGGCGACGGCGGCCGGGTCGGACGGCGGCGCGGCCGCGTCGGGCGTGCCCAGCGCGGGGTGCGACGGAGCCGGGACGCGGGCGTTCTCGGGCGGTCGTGACCCGTTCTCCGCGGTGGGAGTCGCGACCGTGCCGATGATGCTCCCCGAGCTGTCGTAGGCGACGAGCTCGTCGTCGGGCAACGGGTCGTCGCCGCCCTCCGAGCCGCCGTCGACGTCGGCCCGCGCGGAGACGTCGCGGACGCGCACGAGGGCGGTCGGCTGGAAGCCGGCCCGCCGGACGGCGGCGACGAGGTCCGGGCCGTACGCCCGCTCGCTGCGCACGCCCGAGACGTACTGCACCGACTGCCCCGCGAGGCGGCCCAGCAACAGCGCCACGAGGATGCCCGGCAGCGACACCTGGCCCGTGATGAGCACGATGAACAGCGCCAGGTAGAGCACGTTCCAGGACCACTTGACCGTGCGGCGGCGCGTGCGCGGTCCCGCGGTCGTCAGGAGCGCGGTGATGGCCGAGACGTAGCTCGGGATGGTCAGGCGCCACTCGCCGTCCCACCACACCGACAGCCCGCGGACGAGGTCGTCGCTGCCCAGGCGCGAGACCGTGAGCAGCACGGCGACGCCGAGCACGAGGCCCAGCGCGGCGGCGCAGATGGACTCGACGACCTGGCGGCCGAGCCGGCGGACGGCGAGCTCGATGATGACCGCGGCGGGGACGAAGAGCGTGATGAGGCCCTCGAGCACCGCGACCGGGAGGAACAAGATCTGTGCCAGCAGGTCCGAGAATCCGCGCACGTCCGACGTCACGCCCTCGGTGGTGCCGTGCGCGACGACCGACATGATCATGACCAGCGCGACGCCGAGCGCACTGAGCACCATGCCGAGCAGGTCGGACGGGTGGCGCACGCGTTCCTCGGGCGTGTCGACGACGCGCACGAGCCCGCGGATCGCACCGTCGGCCCGGCCCTCGCCGAACATGAGTGCACGCAGGGGCCCGGTCGCCGGGCTCGACGTCGTGACGGGGCGCCCGACGAAGCTGCCGACCTCGTGGACCTCGGCGACCGGCGTGGAAGCGTGCTCGGCGTCGTCGTGCGTGTGTGGCGCGGGCCCGGCGCTCCCTGCGCCTGGGCCCGCGGGACCAGCGGCGCTCGCTCCGGACATATGGGCGAGTCTAGGCCGGAAGGGCCCCGGGACGCGCTAGAAATCCAGCGGGACGCCGGGGTTGTGTCACCCGTCTCGTCAGGTGATACCGAGGGCTTCGCGCCACTCGGCGGGGATGAGCGCGTAGCCGACGAACGCGACGATGTCGAGAACCGTGTGCGCGACGACGAGCGG
>Ga0233375_1000435_pt1 | contig 22928 bp, 20 predicted proteins | sample ElkDunMinimDraft_10_FD_191539 | JGI IMG/M metagenome (GOLD analysis project Ga0233375, IMG submission 191539) | Fecal eukaryotic communites from dung pellets of Tule Elk in California, USA - Elk Dung E16 | ecosystem: Host-associated > Mammals > Digestive system > Large intestine > Fecal | place... | reverse complement strand
GGGGACCCTCATCGAACGCATGGGCATCACGCTCGACGACGTCGGCCCGGGCCGGGTCGCCGGCAGCATGCCGGTCGCCGGCAACACCCAGCCGGCCGGCCTGCTGCACGGCGGCGCGTCGGTCGTGCTCGCGGAGACCCTCGGGTCGATCGCGGCCCAGGTCCACGCGGGCGAGGGGCGCGCAGCCGTGGGCATCGAGATCAACGCCACGCACCACCGCGGCGTCCGCTCCGGCCGGGTGCACGGCGTCGCGACCGCGCTGCACCTGGGGCGCACGACGGCGAGCTACGAGATCGTGGTCGTCGACGACCAGGACCGGCGCGTGTGCACCGCGCGCCTGACGTGCATGGTGCTCGACGGACGCTGAGAGGCTCCGGCCCTCGGGACGACGAAGGGCCCGGCCCGGAGACTCGCTCCGTGCCGGGCCCTTCGGTGCGACGACGTCAGTGCGCCGCCGACTCGCTCACGAGCGGCACGTCCAGCCCCGCCGCGGCCTCGCGACGGTAGTCGTCCTGGAACGACCGCAGGTCCACCGGACCGGTCTGGCCGTCGGTGCGCGCCTTGCGCCGACGCGCGATGAGGTCCTCGAGGCTGCGCGCCCCGCGTCGCAGCGTGCCCGAGTCCGCGGCGAGGCGACGCTGGAGCACCGCCGTCGACACGACACGGTGACCCGCTGCCGGCGCGAAGCCGAGCCGGGCGAGGAATCGTTGGACCCCGCGCGAGCCGGGGATCGGCACCGAGAAGACGTCGATCGCGCCGTGCTCGGCAGCGAGCTCGGCGGTGGCCGTGAGCAGCGCGTGCCCGACCCCCCGCCGTCTCGCGTCCTGCGACACGTAGAGAGCCTCGATGTACAGGCTCGGCTCGTCGTTGAAGATGTGCGGGTCGAGGACCCGCGCGAGGAGGAAGCCGACCGGCACGTCGTCGTGGAGCGCCACGAGCGCGGTACCGCCCGGCACCGAGAGCAGGACCCGGAGCTGGCGGACCAGGCGGGACTCGTCCGACAGGCAGACCTGGGGTCCGGCCGCCGACTCGCGTCGTGCCTCGGCGCAGAGAGCGGCGACACCAGGGAGGTCGTCGCCGGCCGCCGGCCTGACCACTACTGCTGCACGCACGTGGAACCTCCTCGTAGGACCTGCGACCACGGAGCACGGCGGCAACCGATCATGCTGCCACCGGCGAGCGGCCCAGGTCGTCGGTCGACTGCTGCTTCGCGGACGTCCGCGTCGTCGAGCTGGACGTCCGTCCACGACGATAGCCTTCTTGAGCGTCCCGAACAAAGAGGCTGTTCAACGCCCCGGCCCTGGCAGACGTGGGTGGACGAGCGACGGATCAGGCGCCGCCGACCTGCTCGATGACGGCGTCCGCGACCTCGCGCATGGTCAGACGACGGTCCATCGACGTCTTCTGGATCCAGCGGAACGACTCCGGCTCCGACAGGCCCATCTTGGTCATGAGCAGGCCCTTGGCGCGGTCCACGCGCTTGCGGGTCTCGAAGCGCTCCGCGAGGTCCGCGACCTCGGCCTCGAGCGCGCTGATCTGCGAGTAGCGGGAGATCGCGATCTCCACGGCGGGCAGCAGGTCAGCAGGGCTGAACGGCTTGACGACGTAGGCCATGGCGCCCGCGTCGCGCGCACGCTCGACCAGCTCGGTCTGCGAGAACGCGGTCAGCAGCACCACCGGGGCGACGTGCGCCTTGCCGATGCGCTCGGCCGCCGAGATGCCGTCGAGCTCGGGCATCTTGACGTCCATCACGACGACGTCGGGCTTGAGCTCGAGCGCGAGCCTGACCGCGGTCTCGCCGTCCCCGGCCTCGCCGACGACGTCGAACCCTGCCTCGCGCAGCGTCTCGACGACGTCCATGCGGATCAGGGCCTCGTCCTCGGCGACGACGGCACGGCGGGCAGGACGACCGCCCGACGGCGCAGCGGCAGGCTCGGTGGCCGGTTCGGGCTGGATCAGGGGGGGCAGGTCGAGCGGTGCCGTGGCATCAGGCTGCGCGTTGTCGTCACTCACGTCCATCATCGTAGTGGGAGAAGGCCCCGACCGCCCCGCCCACGAGGTGTGATTCTCCTTTCGTCCCGCTTCTGTGGTTCGATGGTCCACGCGCCGCAGCGGGTTCCTCGTGGTCCCCTCACGGCCAGTGCCCCGGTAGCCCAACCGGCAGAGGCGTTCGGCTCAAACCCGATCCAGTGTGGGTTCGAATCCCACCCGGGGCACCCCCAGATGCAGGTCAGCGCACTGACGCCTGGCCTGCATCGTCGTCTCCCCGGCCGCAGACGCCCCCGCACAGCCCCCCGAGCGCGACCAGCCGGCGGACGGTCCCCCGCCGACGCGGTGCGCGCTGCGAGGCTCCACCCATGTCGACCACCCAGGCGCTGCTCTCGTTCGCGCTCGTCGCGGTGGCGCTGACGGTCATGCCCGGCCTCGACACCGCCCTCGTGCTGCGCACGTCCGTCGTCCGCGGGAGAGGGCACGCCTGGGCGGCGGCCTTCGGCATCGGGGCGGGCTGCCTGGTGTGGGGAGTCGCGGCGGCGGTCGGGGCGTCGGCGCTCCTGGCGGCATCGCACACCGCGTACCGGGCGCTGACCGTCGCGGGCGCCCTCTACCTGGTCGCGTTCGGCGCCCGCCTCCTGTGGGGCAGCCGGCGACGGGGACGCCCCGAGCCGGCGCTCGGCGACGCGGTGGGAGGAGGCGCGGCGCCGCGCCCGCTCGCCGCCACGTTCGCCGCGGGGGCGGCGACGAACATCCTCAACCCGAAGATCGGGGTCTTCTACGTCGCGACCATCCCGCAGTTCATCCCCGAGGGGGCCTCGCACCTGCTCATGGGCGTGCTGCTGGCAGTCGAGCACAACGTGATCGGTCTGCTGTGGTTCGCAGGCGTCATCACCGGCACGCGGTGGGCGACCCGCTGGCTCGGCGGCCCGTCGGTCGTGCGCCTGACGGACCGCGCCACAGGGGTCCTGCTGGTCGCGTTCGGCATCAGGCTCGCCGCGAACGCCCGTTGAGGCGCGAGGGCCCGGGACGAGAACAGCACCGGCGCCTTCCGGGGACCCCCTGCTCCCCCGGAGGCGCCGGGCGGTCGTGCTCGGACGGGACGCACGACCCCCAAGGCCTCGACCGTCACGAGCACGACACTCGTACTCTACTGAGGGCAATGCTGCCTGGGTCATGATGCTCCCTCAGATGAGAGAGCTCTCATGTGAACTGCACCACAAGAACGCACCGATCGCACGCCGTCCTCACACCGGACCAGTCGCGGTCGCGCTCCCACGGCAGGCACGAGCCGCGAGCCCCGAGGCAGCGGTGGGACGCCTCCCACGCGGGGCGTCCGCGCGCGGTCCGACCCTCCGCGCACAGCATGCCGCCGATCCTGGGACAATCGAGGGGTGACGACACAGGAGAACCCCCCAGGCGAGCGACTCAGCCGCGCGTTCCAGCACCGGCTGAACGAGCTGTTCGCCAACAGGCAGCGCGCCGGACGCGGCGCGACCAACCGCGAGGTCGCGACCTGGATGACCGAGCACGGCTACGCCGTGAAGGAGGCCTACCTCAGCGCGCTGCGCGGTGGGCACCGCACGTCACCGTCGCTGCGCATCATCGAAGGCCTCGCCGCGTACTTCGGGGTCGAGCCCAAGGACCTCCTCGACACCGGCGAGGACCCGAAGAAGGAGCTGCGCCTCGCGCTGACCGACCACGGGGTCGAGGCGTTCGCGATGCGCGCCGAAGGACTGTCAGCAGAGAACGTGCGCGCCGTGACGCAGCTCCTCGACCAGATGCGCCGCATGCAGTCCCTGCCAGCGGTCGAGCCCGACGACGAGCCGTGACGGACCACCGCGCCTGGCTGGCGAACGCGGGGCTGGACCGCGCACGCAGCATCGACGAGGCCCGTGAGATCGTGGCGTCGCGTCGAGGGCGGCCCGTCGACGTCATCGACGGTCCGCTCGGCGAAGGGGTCTCGGGGATGTGGCTCAGCCTCCCGGAGGCCGAGACGATCCTCGTCAGCTCCGAGGCGGCCCTCTCCGCGCGCCACCGCCGGCACATCATCGCGCACGAGCTCGTCCACATCCTCGACGCCTGCGACGACCCCACGGCCCCTCCCCCGGGACCCCAGCGGCGCAACCGCTACGAGGACCCCGTCGAGCACCGCGCCGAGTCGTTGGCGAGCGAGCTCATGATGTCGATCGAGGCGACGGGCGGAGTCGCGCACCGGCTCGCCGGGATGGAGCGCTACCGATGACCTATCTCGCCTTCGTGCTCTTCGCCGGGGCCGCGGTGTGGACCGCGCTCCGGCACCGCTCGCACCTCGACGGCGACCGGGCGCTCACCTGGGGGCTGGCTCTCGTGGCCGCGGCGTCCGCGCTGCGCATCGACGCCGTCGAGTCGTTCCTGCTGACGAGCGCACCGGCCGGTGTGCACGAGCTCGTCAAGCACGCCCTGCTCGTCGCGGGCTGCCTGTGCATCGCGGCCTGGGTCCAGGGGACCCAGGGCCGCCGCCCGCAGCCGCGGTTCCTCGTCGCCGGGGTGCTCGGGGTCGTGGGGGTGCTGGTGGTCGTCTTCGCGCTGAACGGGCCGTGGGACCGTCGGGACTTCGACTTCCAGACCGCGGGCAAACCGTGGATGGCGCTGTACTGGGCCGCCTACTACGGCACCTTCCTGTGGGCCACGGCGACGTTCGGCATCTCGACCCTGCGGGCCCGCGGCGAGCGGGCACGCGGTGCGCGCTGGGGCATGGACCTCGCGGCGGCCGGGGCGTTCGTCGGTGTCCTGTGGGCCCTGCTCAGCGCCGTCGACATCGTCCTGCAGGACCCAGGAGCCGTCGAGCAGTACCGGTTCCTCGGCATCCGTACCCGGTACCTCATCGCGGCCTCGAGCGTCCTGCTGACGCTCGGGATCATGGGGCACCTCCTCACGGCAGCCCGCACCCGCCGTCGCCGACGGGCGGACCTCAGCGCGCTGCACTCCCACCTCGTCGACGCGGTCGCCGAGTCCCGGCTGCCCGCCGTGCGGCCCGAGGTCGCGGAGTACCACCGCACCATCGAGATCATGGACGCGCTCGCGACCCTGGCGCGCTACTCGGAGCCGTCCGACGCTGAACGGGTCCGTTCGCTGGTCGGCCACGCGCCCGACCCCGTCCTGCGCGCGCTGCAGATCGACCTGGCCGCGACGCGGCGCGGCATGGACGAACGACCACCGGTACCGGCCGACTGGAGCGACTGGGTCACCGACGACCAGGCGCTGCGCGACCTCGGCCGGGCGTTCCGGGAGCAGACGAGCGCGCGGCGCGCCCACGTCCTCGTCAGCGCTCTCGGCTACGACGGCGCACTCGACCCGGACGACCCGGTCCAGGTCGACGCCGACGGCTCCTGACCGCGCCGCCCCCCTGCACGAGACCCACCGGAGAGCCATGCCCCGCCCCGCCCCCCTCGCGCCGTCGTCCGCCGAGCACACCCGGCCCGCGGCCCCGGCGCCCCGCTGGGCCGTGCTCGTGACCGAGGTCCTCGCCCCGGGCTACACCGTCGCGGCGCTCGTGCTGGCGACCGCGCTGTACGCCTCGCCCGGCCTCGCGGGCCTTCGCCACGTCCTGCTGGCCGTGCTCCTGTGCGGGGGGCTGCCGTACCTGTTCGTGCACGGCCTGGCGCGCCTGCGGGTGCTCGAGTCGCGGCACGTCCGCCCCCGGGCCCAGCGCATGGTGGTCTTCGCGGGGCTCGTCGTCATCGAGGTCACGGCCATCGTCGTGCTGCACGTCGCGGGCGCCCCGCCGCTGCTGCCCGCACTCCTCACGGCGTACCTCGCGGGTGTCGTGGCGCTCGCGCTCGTGACGCCCCTCGTGCGGGCCTCGGTCCACACGGGGGTGTTCTCGGTCGCGGCAGGGGTCGCCACCGCACTGTCGTGGTGGCTCGCGGCCGGGCTCCTCGCGGTGGCCGTGGTCGTGGGGCTCGCCCGGCTCGGCGTGCGCGACCACACGCGCACCGAGGTCGTCACGGGCCTCGTCCTGGGCGCGGTCGTCGGGGCGGTCGCGGCGGGTCTCCTGGTCGGCTGACCCGAGTCCCCGGCGCGGCCCCCGCAGGTCGGCGGCGCCCCGCGTCTCGCCAGGTGGCACCGCCGTCGACGCTCCCTGCCCCCCGCCCTAGCCTGGCGTGACGATGCGACGTCGTGGTGCTCGCAGGGGGCCCGCGCAGAGCGAGGAGGTCCGTCGTGGCACCAGGAGAAGATCGTGACCGGGCGCAGGCGTCGACGCACCGCGGGCCTGGCCTCGCCGGCCGCACGGTCGTCGTGAGCGGGGGCGGCACAGGGATGGGGCGCGCGATCGCCGAGCGGTTCCTGCGGCAGGGCGCGGAGGTGTTCGTCCTGGGACGACGCCGTGAGGTCCTCGAGCGGGTCGAGCGGGACCATCCGGGACTGCCTGTGCGCGTCCTGGCCGTCGACCTCACCGAGGCCGCCGACGTCCTGCGGGTCGCCGACGAGCTCGCCGGACGCAGCGTCGACGTGCTCGTGAACAACGCGGGCGGCGTGGGCGCCCCCAGATCGCCGGGCCTGGACGGCGCCCTCGTGAGCTACCGGCGCGTGCTCGAGCAGAACCTGCTCTCGGCCATGGCACTGACCGAGGTGCTGTGGCCGGCGCTGACCCGGCCCGGGGCGCGGGTCGTGAGCATCGGGTCGATCGCCGGGCAGCGAGGCGGAGGTGGCGCCTACGGGGCGGCCAAGGCGGGACTCGCTGCCTGGGGGCTCGAGCTCGCGGCCCGCGGCGGACCCGAGGGGATCACGGTCAACACCGTCGCCCCCGGCTACGTGCAGGACACCGAGTTCTTCGACGAGAGCGGGCGCTCGGCACGGCACGACAGCCTCGTCGCGCAGACCCTCGTCGGGCGTGCCGGCACGCCCACGGACGTCGCGGCCGCGGTCGAGTTCCTCGCGTCCGCCGAGGCGGGCTGGATCACGGGCCAGGTCCTGGGCGTCAACGGGGGCGCGCTCCTCGGCCGGTGACGAGCCGTCCCGTCCGGCGGCGCCGGCCCGCGCAGCGCACGGCGAGCGCCCGTGCACCCGACGACGCGGGCGAGTGCCGCCGTCGGGCCGGGACGACGAAGCCCCGGCGGCCGGTCGCGCGAGGAGCGCGGCCGGCCACCGGGGCCTTGCGTCGATCAGAGGTCAGCGCGGATCAGACGTCCGAGCTGTCACCGATGCGGTGCACGAGGATCGAGTTCGTCGTGCCCGGCTGCCCCACGGGGGCACCGGAGACGACGACCACCAGGTCGCCCACCTCGGCGAGGCCGTTGGCCTGCAGGGTCGTGTCGACCTGACCGACCATCGCGTCGGTGTTCTGCACCTCGGGCACCTGGTACGTCTGGGTGCCCCACGAGAGCGACAGGACGTTGCGCACGTGCTCGCGCGGCGTGAAGGCGAGCAGCGGGATGGACGAGCGCAGACGCGACATGCGGCGCGCCGAGTCACCCGACTGCGTGAACGTGGCCAGGTACTTCGCACCGAGGATCTCGGCGATCTCCGCTGCGGCACGCGTGATGGCGCCACCACGCGTGTGCGGCGTCGAACCGAGCGGGGCCATGCGCTCACGGCCGGCCTCCTCGGTCGCGACGATGATCCGGGCCATCGTCTCGACCGTGAGGATCGGGAAGTCCCCGACGCTCGTCTCGCCCGAGAGCATGACCGCGTCGGCACCGTCGAGGACGGCGTTCGCGCAGTCGGAGGCCTCGGCCCGCGTCGGCCGCGGGGAGTTCGTCATGGACTCCAGCACCTGCGTCGCGACGATGACGGGCTTCGCGTTGCGGCGAGCCATCTCGACGATGCGCTTCTGCACGAGCGGGACCTGCTCGAGCGGCAGCTCGACGGCGAGGTCACCACGCGCGACCATGACACCGTCGAACGCGTCGACGATCTCGGCGAGGTTGTCGACCGCCTGCGGCTTCTCGATCTTCGCGATGACGGGGACCGTGCGGCCTTCCTCGTCCATGATCGTCTTGACGTCGTCGAAGTCCGCGGCGGAGCGGACGAACGACAGCGCGATGATGTCCGCGCCCAGGCGCAGGGCCCAGCGCAGGTCGTCGCGGTCCTTCTCGGACAGCGCCGGCACGGAGACCGCGACGCCCGGGAGGTTGAGGCCCTTGTTGTTCGACACCGGGCCCGCGACCTCGACGCGCGTCACGACGCGCGGTCCCTCGACCGCGGTGACGCGGACGAGGACCTTGCCGTCGTCGATGAGGATCGGGTCGCCGACGCGTGCGTCGCCCGGCAGGCCCTTGTGCGTCGTGGAGACGAGCTCCTTGGTACCGACGACGTCCTCGGTCGTGATGGTGAACGTGTCACCCTCGTTCAGCCAGTGCTTCTCGTCGCCGCCGAAACGGCCCAGACGGATCTTCGGCCCCTGGAGGTCGACCAGCACCGCCACCGAACGGCCCGACGCCTCGGCGGCCTCGCGCACGCCGTGGTAGACGGCTGCGTGCTCCTCGGCGCTGCCGTGGCTGCGGTTGATCCGCGCCACGTCCATCCCGGCGTCGACGAGCGCTCGGAGCTGCTCCTTCGACTCGGTCGCGGGTCCGATGGTGCAAACGATCTTTGCTCTGCGCATTTCTCCAGCCTCGTTGTTCCTTCGTGTCCGGCCGAACCGGACCGCTTCGGGCCCCTGCCTGGGCCCCGTCTCCACCCCGGCGTCCTGTGACGGACGCCGGGGCGCGTCTCACACTCTTGTCATGCTCTCAGCGACACGGTCGAAGCGCGCACCGGGGCGGGCAGCTCGCTGCTGCCCTGCAGGTACGCGTCGACCGACGCCGCCGCCGCACGTCCCTCGGCGATGGCCCACACGATGAGCGACTGGCCACGGCCCGCGTCGCCCGCGACGAACACCCCGGGCACCGTGGCCGCGAAGTCGTCGCCTCGTGCCACGAGCCCACGGGCCGTCAGGCCGATCTCGGACTGGTCCGTGAGCGAGTCCGTCTCGGGACCGGTGAAGCCCATGGCCACGAGCACGAGATCGGCAGGGATCTCCCTCTCGGTCCCGGGCTTCGGGACGCGCCGACCGTCCGGGAGGTACTCGGTCTCGGCGACCACCAGTGCGCGCACCCGGCCGTCCTCGCCCGCGAGGAACTCGACGGTCGAGGCCAGGTACGCCCGCTCACCACCCTCCTCGTGCGAGGAGGAGACCTCGAAGAGGATCGGGTCGGTCGGCCAGGGTTGGCTCGCGGCCCGCTCACGAGGCGGCTGCTTGCCGATCGCGAGGGTCGTGACGCCCGTGGCCCCCTGCCGGAGCGAGGTGCCCAGGCAGTCCGAGCCGGTGTCCCCGCCGCCGATGATCACGACGTTCTTGCCGGTCGCGAGGATCTGGTCCTCGACCGTCCCGCCCGCGACCACCGTGTTGGCCTGGTGCAGGAACTCCATGGCGTAGTGCACGCCCGGCAGGTCGCTGCCCGGCACCTGGAGCGCGCGCGGGATCGTGGCACCCGTCGCGAGCACGACGGCGTCGAACCGGCGCCGCAGCTCGTCCCAGGTGATGTCCACGCCGATCTCGACGCCCGGCCGGAAGCGCGTGCCCTCGGCCTCCATCTGGGCCAGCCGGCGGTCGATGTGCAGCTTCTCGAGCTTGAAGTCCGGGATGCCGAACCGCAGCAGGCCGCCGATGGCGGCGTCGCGCTCGTAGACGACGACCGTGTGCCCGGCCCGCGTGAGCTGCTGGGCGGCGGCGAGCCCGGCAGGACCCGAACCGACGACCGCCACGGTCGACCCGGTCAGGCGCTGCGGCACGTGCGGCGTGACGAGCCCGCGCGCGAACGCCTCGTCCACGATCGAGACCTCGACGTTCTTGATCGTGACGGCCGGCTGGTTGATGCTCAGCACGCAGCTCGACTCGCACGGGGCGGGACACACCCGGCCCGTGAACTCCGGGAAGTTGTTGGTCTCGTGCAGCCGCTCGCTGGCCTCGGCCCACTGGTCGCGCCACACCAGGTCGTTCCACTCGGGGATGAGGTTCCCGAGCGGGCAGCCCTGGTGGCAGAACGGGATGCCGCAGTCCATGCAGCGCCCCGCCTGCTCCTTGAGGAACGGCTGCCCCTCGACGAGGTGCTCGTGGACGTCGCGCCAGTCGCGCAGGCGGACCTCGACAGGACGGTTCGGCGGGAGCTCGCGCTCCCGCACCTTCAGAAATCCGCGGGGATCAGCCACGGGCCACCTCCAGGATCTGGTCCCACACGCCCGGGGCGGCGGGGTCGAGCCCGTCGAGCTCGGCCTGCGCGAGCGCTCGGCGCACGCGGGCGAACTCGGCCGGCAGGATGCGCGTGAAGCGAGCACGCGAGCCCTCGAAGTCCTCGAGCAGCTCGGCCGCGACGGTCGAGCCCGTCTCCTCGAGGTGCGTGCGCACGAGACCTTCGACCAGCGCCGCGTCGGCGTCGTCGAGCGTGTCGAGCAGCAGCTCGCCCGAGGCCACCCCGGTCGTGTTCATCGCCTGGGGGCGCAGGTCCAGCACGTAGGCCGTCCCGCCGGACATGCCCGCCCCGAGGTTGCGGCCCGTGGGGCCCAGGATCACGACGGAGCCACCGGTCATGTACTCCAGGCCGTGGTCGCCCACGCCCTCCACGACGAGCGTGGCGCCCGAGTTGCGGACCGCGAAGCGCTCCCCCACGAGTCCGCGCAGGAAGATCTGGCCGGACGTGGCGCCGTACCCGATGACGTTGCCCGCGACGACGTTGCTCGACCCCGTGAGGACCGCTGCGCGGTCGGGACGGACGATGATGCGTCCGCCCGACAGCCCCTTGCCGACGTAGTCGTTGGCGTCGCCGAAGAGCCGCAGGGTGATGCCCCGAGGGAGGAACGCACCCAGCGACTGGCCGGCCGACCCCGTGAGGGAGATGTCGATCGTGTCGTCCGCCAGGCCCTCGCCGCGGTAGCGCTTGGTCACCTCGTGGCCCAGCATCGTGCCGACGGTGCGGTTCACGTTGCGGATCGGCAGTGCGATCCGTACCGGTGCCCGGTTCTCGAGAGCGTCGGTCGCCAGCGCGATGAGCTGGTTGTCGAGCGCCCGGTCCAGACCGTGGTCCTGCGTCGTGGTGTTGCGCAGCGAGGATCCCTCGACCGGCTGCGGCTTCTCGAGCACGGGCGCGAGGTCGAGCCCCTGAGCCTTCCAGTGGTCGACGGCCTTGCGCGTGTCGAGGGCCTCGACGTGCCCCACGGCCTCCTCGATCGAGCGGAACCCGAGGCGCGCCAGGTGCTCGCGCACCTCCTCGGCGATGAACTCGAAGAAGTTCACGACGAACTCCGGCTTGCCCGTGAAGCGGGCACGCAGCTCGGGGTTCTGGGTCGCGACGCCGACCGGGCAGGTGTCCAGGTGGCACACACGCATCATGACGCAGCCCGAGACGACCATGGGGGCCGTCGCGAAGCCGAACTCCTCCGCCCCGAGCAGCGCGCCGATCACGACGTCGCGCCCGGTCTTCATCTGCCCGTCGACCTGCACCACGATGCGGTCGCGCAGGTTGTTGAGCACGAGCGTCTGCTGGGTCTCGGCCAGGCCGAGCTCCCACGGGGTGCCCGCGTGCTTGAGCGAGGTCAGCGGGCTCGCGCCCGTGCCGCCGTCGTGCCCCGAGATGAGGACGACGTCGGCGTGCGCCTTGGACACACCGGTCGCCACGGTGCCCACGCCGAACTCGCTCACGAGCTTGACGTGCACGCGAGCCGACGGGTTCGCGTTCTTGGCGTCGTGGATGAGCTGCGCCAGGTCCTCGATCGAGTAGATGTCGTGGTGCGGCGGCGGGGAGATGAGGCCGACGCCGGGCGTCGAGTGCCTCGTCCTGGCGACCCACGGGTAGACCTTGTGGCCCGGCAGCTGACCGCCCTCGCCGGGCTTGGCGCCCTGCGCGAGCTTGATCTGGATGTCGTCCGCGTTGGTCAGGTACTCGGACGTGACGCCGAAGCGGCCCGACGCGATCTGCTTGACCTTCGAGCGACGCTCCGGGTCGTACAGGCGCTCCGGGTCCTCACCGCCCTCCCCCGTGTTGGACCGGCCGCCGAGCCGGTTCATCGCGATGGCGAGGGTCTCGTGCGTCTCGGCCGAGATGGACCCGTAGGACATCGCGCCGGTGTTGAAGCGCTTGACGATCTCGCTGACCGGCTCGACCTCGTCGACCGACAGCGCGGGGCGCTGTCCTTCCTGGAACTCCAGGAGACCGCGCAGCGTCATCAGCCGCGCCGACTGGTCGTCGACGCGCTGCGTGTACTGACGGAACACGTCGTACCGACGCTCACGCGTCGAGTGCTGCAGGCGGAACACCGTCTCCGGGTCGAAGAGGTGCTCCTCGCCGTCGCGGCGCCACTGGTACTCGCCGCCCGTGGTGAGCCGCACGTGCGCCTGGTGGTTGCCCGAGGCCGGGTAGGCCTCCGCGTGCCGGGCCGCGACCTCGGCCGCCAGGACGTCCAGACCGATGCCGCCGAGGCGGCTCGTGGTCCCCGCGAAGTAGTCCGCGACGAGCTCGTGCGAGAGCCCGAGCGCCTCGAACACCTGCGCACCACGGTACGAGGAGATGGTCGAGATGCCCATCTTGCTCATGACCTTCAGGACGCCCTTGCCGAGCGCCTTGATGAGGTTCTTGACGGCCAGCTCCGGGTCGACCGACACGAAGCCGGACTTCGCGAGGTCCTCGACCGTCTCCATCGCCAGGTACGGGTTGACCGCAGCCGCACCGTAGCCGATCAGGAGCGCCACGTGGTGGACCTCGCGGATGTCCCCGGCCTCGACCACGAGCGAGACCTGCGTGCGCGTGTGCCGGCGCAGCAGGTGGTGGTGGACCGCGCTCGACAGGAGCAGCGAGGGGATCGGCGCGAGCTCCTGGTTGGAGTCGCGGTCGGAGAGCACGATGAAGCTGGCGCCCTCGGCGACGTGCGCGTCGACCTCCGCGAAGATCTCCTCGAGGCGGGCCTGCAGGGCCTGCCCCCCGCCGCTGACGGGATAGAGCCCCTTGACCGTCACGGCCCGGAAGATGCCTTCGAGCGCCGGGTCACGGTCCACGCGCAGGATCTTGGCGAGCTCGTCGTTGTCGAGCACGGGGAACGGCAGGATGAGCTTGCGGGCGTGCAGCGGGCTGTCGTCCAGGAGGTTCGGCTCGGGCCCGATCGCCCCGCCGATCGAGGTGACCAGCTCCTCGCGGATCGCGTCGAGGGGCGGGTTCGTCACCTGGGCGAACATCTGCGTGAAGTAGTCGAACAGCAGACGTGGCCGGTCGGACAGCACCGCGATGGGGGTGTCCGTCCCCATGGCTCCGAGCGGCTCGGCGCCGGTGTTCGCCATGGGGGTCAGGAGGATGCGCAGCTCCTCCTCGGTGTAGCCGAACGCGCGCTGGCGACGCTGCACCGAGGCGGGGCTGTGCGCGACGTGCTCGCGCTCGGGCATGCGGTCGAGGTAGACCGAGTTGTCGGCCACCCACTGCGCGTACGGACGCTGCGCGGCGAGCTGGCCCTTGATCTCGTCGTCCTCGATGATGCGGCCCTGGCCGGTGTCGACCAGGAACATGCGTCCTGGCTCGAGGCGGCCCTTGCGCACGATCGTCGCGGGGTCGAGGTCCAGGACCCCTGCCTCGGAGGCCAGGACGACCAGGCCGTCCTCGGTCACCCAGTACCGGCCCGGGCGCAGGCCGTTGCGGTCCAGCACGGCACCGATCAGCGTGCCGTCGGTGAAGTTGAGGCAGGCCGGTCCGTCCCACGGCTCCATGAGCGTGGAGTGGTACTCGTAGAACGCCTTGCGGTCCGGGTCCATCTCGGTGTGGTTCTCCCACGCCTCGGGGACCATCATGAGGACCGCGTGGGGCAGCGAGCGGCCGGACAGGTGCAGGAGCTCGAGCACCTCGTCGAAGCTGGCCGAGTCGCTCGAGCCGTCCGAGCACACGGGCAGCAGCGGCGCGAGGTCGCCGAGCTTGTCGCTCGCGAGCATCCCCTGGCGCGCGGCCATCCAGTTGCGGTTGCCACGCACCGTGTTGATCTCGCCGTTGTGGGCGATCATGCGGAACGGCTGGGCGAGCGGCCAGGAAGGGAACGTGTTGGTCGAGAAGCGCGAGTGCACCAGGGCCAGCTCGCTCGCATAGCGCGGGTCCGACAGGTCCGGGAAGAACGGCTCGAGCTGCGCGACCGTCAGCATGCCCTTGTAGGTGAGCGTGCGCGAGGACAGGGACGCGAAGAACAGGCCGAGCTCGTGCTCGGCGCGCTTGCGCAGCCGGTACGTCCGGCGGTCCAGGTCGAGGCCCGACAGCTCGCGCGTCAGGTCCGCGACGACGATCTGCCGGAAGCTGGGCATCGAGGCGCGTGCACCGGGCCCGACGAGGTCGGCGGTCACGGGGACGTCACGCCACGCGAGGACGACGAGCTTCTCCTCGGTCGCGATCGCCTCGACCTGGCGGACGACCTCGGCAGCCGCCACGGGGTCCTGCGGCAGGAAGGCCATGCCGATGGCGTAGTGGCCCGCGGGCGGCAGGTCGACGTCGACGACGTCGCGCACGAAGGCGTCGGGGATCTGGGTCAGGATCCCTGCCCCGTCCCCGCTGTTCTCCTCGGCGCCCACGGCGCCGCGGTGGTCGAGGTTGAGCAGGGCCGTGAGCCCCGCGTCAACGATGTCACGTCCGGGTGTGCCGCGCAGGGTCGCCACGAAGGCGACACCGCATGCGTCGTGCTCGGCCACAGGGTCGTACAGGCCCTGTGCCGAAGGCGCAGCAACCCGGTGCAGCGGCGTAGTCATCAACACCGTCCTCACAGGCGCCCGGCCATGGGCCGGGCTTTGATCCAACTTGGGGGATTGTGGGACTTCATCGGCCCAACGGACATGACTGAACCTGCTGGATGGTTGTCCAGCGGGTTCGCCTATGAAAGACGGATGCCTCAACGACCTGGGTCGGGTCTGGCAGCATCTGCCTGCTCGGGCTCCGCAGCATCGAGCGACACTGTCTCTTCGCGCCCTGGGTCTCGGCGCCCGACAACGATAAACGCAATCAACGCACCGACGCCGACGAGGATGGAGGTCCAGACGTTCAGTCGCAGACCGAGCACCAGCTCGGCGTCGTCGATACGCAGCATCTCGATCCACACCCTGCCCAGCGTGTAGAAGAGAACGTAGAGCCAGAATACCCGACCGTGACCCAACCTGAAGCGACGGTCGAGGTAGATGAGGAGGAAGGCCGCAGCGACGTTCCAGAGCATCTCGTAGAGGAACGTCGGGTGGAACAGCGTGCCCGACTCGTACCCGTTCGGCAGGTACCGGTCACTGATCTCCAGCCCCCACGGCAGGGTCGTCGGGCTGCCGAACAGCTCCTGGTTGAACCAGTTGCCGAGCCGGCCGATCGCCTGGGCCAGCAGGAGCCCCGGGGCCAGCGCGTCCGCGAAGGCCGGGAAGCTCACCTTCTGGCGGCGGCACCCGATGTAGGCGCCCACGGCCCCCAGCGCGATCGCACCCCAGATCCCGAGGCCGCCGTCCCAGATGCGCAGCGCCTTGAGCGGGTCGCCGTCCGGACCCCAGTACGCGTCGGGCGAGGAGACGACGTGGTACAGCCGCCCGCCCACGATCCCGAACGGCACGGCCCAGAAGGCGATCTCCAGGACGTCGTCGGGGTCGCCGCCGCGCTCGACCCAGCGCTTGCGCGTGAGCCACACGGCCACCGCGATCCCCGCGAGGATCGCGAGCGCGTAGGCGCGCAGCGGGAAGGGCCCGATGTTCCAGGTGTGCTCGGACGGGCTGGGGATCGAGGCGACCACGGGCCCGACGGCGGTGAGCAGCCCGTTCACCGCGTCACCTGTCCGGGGCTCGTCTCGCTCGCGCGCGCGGTGCGGACTCCCTCGGCGAGGTCGCGTGCCACGGCGCGCAGGTTCTCGAGGCGCTCCTCCCACGGGGCGTCGCCCAGGAGCGGGCGGACGAAGGCCGTGCCGACGATGACGCCGTCGGCGTAGCGGCCGACCTGGGCCGCGTGGGCGCCCGTCGAGACGCCGAGTCCCACGCACACGTGCTCGGCACCCGCGGCCCGGGTCGCGGACACCAGCTCCTCGGCCTTGTCGCCGACCTCGGCGCGAAGACCCGTGACCCCCATGGTCGAGGCCGCGTAGACGAAGCCTCGCGACGCGGCGACCGTCAGGCGCAGGCGCTCGGGGGTCGAGCTCGGCGCGACGAGGAAGACCTTGTCGAGGCCGTGCGCGTCCGCGGCGGCGATCCACTCGCCCGCCTCGTCGGGGATGAGGTCGGCCGTGATGAGCCCTGCTCCCCCGGCTGCGGCGAGGTCGCGCGCGAAGGCCTCGACGCCGTACCGCAGCACCGGGTTCCAGTACGTCATGACCAGCACCGGGACGCCGAGCGCCGCGACCGCCTCGACCGCGGTGAAGACGTCCCGCACCCGCGTGCCACCCGCGAGCGCGTGCTCGACGGCCCGCTGGATGACCGGTCCGTCCATGACGGGGTCGGTGTAGGGCAGGCCGAGCTCGATGACGTCGACCCCCGACTCGACGAGCGCCGTCGCGGCCGCGACGGTGCCCTCGACGCTCGGGTAGCCGACGGGCAGGTAGCCGATGAGCGCGGCGCGCCCCTCGGCGGCGAGCTCCTCGAGGCGACCGGCTGTCGTGCGGGGGGCGAGCACGCCCCCGACGGTCTCGCTCACAAGCTGCTCCCTTCGCCGTCGACCACGGTGTCCGCGTCGATCAGGTCGAACCAGCGCGCCGCCGTCGCGACGTCCTTGTCCCCGCGCCCGGAGAGGTTCACCAGGATCACCGTGTCCTCCTTGCCGGCGGCACGGGCCTCGCGCCCGATCCGCAGGGCGCCCGCGAGCGCGTGCGCCGACTCGATGGCCGGGATGATCCCCTCGGTGCGGCACAGGAGCTGGAAGGCTTCCATCGCCTCCTCGTCGGACACGGGTTGGTAGGTCGCCCGGCCGAGGTCGTGCAGCCACGAGTGCGCCGGGCCGACGCTCGGGTAGTCGAGCCCCGCGGAGATCGAGTGGCTGGGCAGGGTCTGGCCGTCCTCGTCCTGCATCAGGTAGGAGCGTGCACCGTGCAGCACGCCCGGGGCTCCCCCGCTGAAGCGCGCGGCGTGCTGGCCCGTGGGGACGCCCCTGCCACCGGCCTCGAAGCCGTAGATCGCGACCTCCGGGTCGTCGAGGAACGCGTTGAACAACCCCATGGCGTTCGAGCCGCCGCCCACGCACGCCGCGAGGGCGTCGGGCAGGCGACCGATGCGGTCGAGGATCTGCGCCCGCGCCTCCTGGCCGATGATGGCGTGGAAGTCGCGGACCATCTCGGGGAACGGGTGCGGGCCGGTGACGGTGCCCAGCAGGTAGTGCGTCGAGTCGACGTTGGCGACCCAGTCGCGCAGCGCCTCGTTGATCGCGTCCTTGAGCGTGCGCGACCCGATCGTGACGGGCACGACGGTCGCCCCGAGCAGGCGCATGCGCGCGACGTTGAGCGCCTGGCGCTCGGTGTCCTCCTCGCCCATGTAGACCGTGCACTCGAGGTCCATGAGCGCCGCGGCCGTCGCGGTGGCCACGCCGTGCTGGCCGGCGCCGGTCTCCGCGATGACGCGCTTCTTGCCCATGCGCTTGACGAGCAGCGCCTGGCCCAGCACGTTGTTGATCTTGTGCGAGCCGGTGTGGTTGAGGTCCTCGCGCTTGAGGAAGACCCGTGCCCCGCCGGCGTGCTCCGCGAAGCGCGGCACCTCCGTGAGCGGGTTGGGACGGCCCGTGTACTCGCGGTGCAGCCGGGCCAGCTCCTGCTGGAACTCCGGGTCGTCGACGGCCTTGCGGTACTCGGCCTCGAGCTCGTCGAGCGCGGCGATCAGAGCCTCCGGGACGAAGCGTCCACCGAAGTCCCCGAAGTACGGGCCCTGCTGGTTCTGCAGGGAAGTTGTTGCGTCGGGCACGCGGCCTGACCTCCTCGGTACGGGATCTGGGGGTGGCTGGGACGTGTTCAGTGCCGGACGGACCACAGGGACGGGTGCGACCCGGCGGCGACCAGGTCCGCCACCGAGGCCCGGGGTGCGGCGTCCGTGACGAGAGCCTCGCCGACGAGGACGGCGTGCGCACCCGAGCGGGCGTAGTCCATGACGTCGTGGGGACCACGGACACCGGACTCGGCGATGCGCACGTACTCGTCGGGGATCGCGGGAGCGAGCCGGGCGAAGGTCGTGCGGTCGACCTCGAGCGTCTTGAGGTCGCGCGCGTTGACGCCGATGACCCGGGCCCCCGCGTCGATCGCCCGCGAGACCTCGTCGAGCGTGTGGACCTCGACCAGGGCCGTCATGCCGAGCGAGTGGACGCGCTCGACGAGCGAGGTCAGGACCGTCTGCTCGAGCGCCGCGACGATGAGCAGGACCAGGTCCGCACCGTGCGCGCGGGCCTCCCAGACCTGGTAGGGGGTCACGACGAAGTCCTTGCGCAGGACCGGGATGTCGACCTTGCCGCGGACCGCGTCGAGGTCCGCGAGGCTGCCGTTGAAGCGTCGCTGCTCGGTCAGGACCGAGATGACGGCGGCACCGCCCTTCTCGTACTCGGACGCGAGCGACGCGGGGTCGGTGATGGTGGCCAGGTCCCCCTTGCTGGGGCTCGAGCGCTTGACCTCGGCGATCACCGCCACGGCGTCCTCGGCCTTGAGCCGGCTGATGCAGTCGAGCGCACCGTGGACGCGCGACGCGCGCTCCTTCAGCTCGTCCAGGGTGGTCCTCGCCTGGCGCTCGGCCAGGTCCTCGCGGACTCCCGCGACGATGTCCTCCAGAACCGTCATGTGTGCTCTCCCCGTGCTCGTCGTCGACTCCGTGCCAGCTGAGGTCTGCGGCGCCCGCGGGGACTGTGACGAGCCACCGGCAGCACCTGTCCGCGGACCATTGACAGGGAGATACCTGCCATCGTAGAGCCGCTCCAGAGTGACCCGGGACACGTGTCACCCCGCGAGACGTGCTCCAGGACCCTGCGCGGGGCTCAGGAGGGGCCCAGGAACGGCACCAGGGAGGGCACGTTGCGCGCGACCCCGAAGCCGATCAGGACCACGAGGGAGACCACGCCCGTCCAGGGCGGGATCGCCCGTGCCGTGGTCCCGCGCGCGGCCCGTCGCACCCACAGGCCCCAGGCGACGACCAGGAGCGGCGCGACGAGCACCCACAGCGGGTTCATGGCCCAGGCGCCGGCGAGGTCGCCCGTCGCCAGGTCGTGCGTAGCCCGCAGGCCCCCGCACGCCGGGCAGGCCCAGCCCGTCAGCGCGAGCAGGGGGCACAAGGGGTAGCCCCCCTCGTGGGGGTCGACGAGCGCCAGCACGAGCGTGGCCCCTGCCACGCCCGCGCCGACCCCCAGCGGTGCCAGCAGCGCCCGGCGCCGCCGGCCCACCGGCCGCGCGGCCGGCGGCGACGAGCCCGTCATCGGTGCGTCCCTCGTCCTCGACCCGTGCTCAGTAGTACGTGCCGTCGACCTCGGCCGAGCCCACGCCGATGACCAGCACGACCACGAAGAAGATGGCCACGAGGACCGACAGCGCACAGGCGACCCAGCCGAGGATGACGCCCGCCTGCGCGAGGCCACCGTTGTTGGCCTCGCCGGCCGCGACCGCCCGCTTGGCCTTGGAGCCCACGATGATGGCCGGGATGCCGGTCAGGAACCCGCACGACAGCACGAAGGAGGCGATCCCCAGCACGAGCGCCCAGATCCCCAGGTCGTTGCGGGGGAAGTAGCCGTAGCCGCCCGGAGCGCCCTGGGGCGGGTAGGGCGAGGCGCCGTACGGGGACTGCGGCGCCCCGTAGGCGGGCTGCGCAGGCGGGGGGTAGGGCGTGTAGTGGCCCTGGTCGGTGCCGTACGGCGCCTGGCTGCCGGGCGCGGGCGGGGGCGTGCCCGGCTGCGCCGGCTGCCCGGGGTAGGCGGGGTACCCGGGCGCGGCGGGCGGCGTCGGGTCGGGCGAGGCCCCGTACCCGGGCTGCTCGCCGCCGGGCTGCTCGCCGCCGGGCTGCTCGCCGTCGGGCCGGTACGGGTCGGGGGTGGGTGGGTAGCTCATGGTGCGTCCTGCTCTCTGAGAGGTGACTGCTGCGACCGACAGGTCGGGTCGGGGCCGAGGTACGACACACGCCGCGCACCTCGAGGTGCGCGGCGCGTGGAGGCACGTCCGGGCTCTCGCCCGAGAGGTCAGTGCTGGTTCGAGGTCCGGGGCGTCACGCCGGGCTTCGGCTGCCCGTACCCCATGTTGCGCAGCACGGCGCCGCCGACGAGGGCCAGGACGACCACGCCCATGCCCACCCAGAACAGCCACACGAGCGGGATCGCGACCGCGACACCCGCGACGATCGCACCCACGATGATGCCGATCATGGTGAACCACGCCGCGACGGTGTGCCCGTGGTTCGTGGGAGGTGCCGACGGCGGCAGGTAGGAGATCTCGGTGGTCTGCGGCTTCTCGGCCATGGGTGTGCCTTTCGTCAAGATGTGCGCCCAGCCTATCGGACGCGTCTGGTTCTGTTCGTGCTCGTGGGCGTGATGTTCAGCGGTCTGTGGGGTCCTCGCCGCGCGTCTGGGAGTCCCACGTCTCCTGCTGGTCAGGCTCGTCGGCCGCGACCTCGGGGCCGCCCGACGGGGCGCCCCCGGCACGCCCCGGCACGGCCTCGTCGCCCGGTGCGATCGGCAGCTCGCCGGGGCGCGCGGCCTCCGGGGACGCGGCGGCACCGGGCCGGACGATCTCGTGACGTGCCGAGACCCTGGCCCACGACGGGGCGGACACGCCCGCCCAGACGGCGACCACGACCACGAGCACACCCACCGCGAGGGCGACGTAGGGCCACGGGGTGACCGTGATCGCGCTCGTCAGGTCGGTGACGCCGGTGGCGTCGGCGACAGCCGTCCGGGCCGCCTGGGTGGGGTCGCGCAGGATCGCGGCGGCCGAGGCGGCGACGACGATCCCGCTCGCGGCGGACACCAGGAGCACGAGCCACCGGCCGATCCTGCCGACCAGGCCGAGGGCGAGCGCGCTCGCCACGACCACGAGCGCGCCCGCGCCGACGCCCGGTGCCGCCTCGGTGCCGGTGACCTGGACCAGGACCTCGGCGTCGAGCGGCGTGGCACCCGAGGTGCGCAGCCAGGTCGGCGCGGCCGCCGCGAGCGCACCCGCGCCGAGCACGAGCAGCGCCAGGATCGCGCTGCGGCGAGCCAGGCGCCACGACCGCGGCGCACGGCCGGCCGGCTCTCCGGCGGCCGGGCGGTGAGCGGCGCTGCCCGCGGCACCGCTCACGACAGGCTCCGCAGGCGCGCGGCGAGCTGGACGGCGCGGACCGCCGCGGCGGCCTTGTTCCGTGACTCCTCGTACTCGAGCGCCGGCACGGAGTCGGCCACGATCCCGCCGCCCGCCTGGACGCTCGCCCGGCCGTCGCGGATGAGCGCGGTACGGATCGCGATGGCCATGTCCATGTTCCCGTCGAAGTCGAAGTAGCCGACCGTGCCGCCGTAGATGCCACGGGAGGCGGGCTCGAGCTCGTCGATCAGGGCGATCGCCCGCGGCTTGGGCGCTCCCGACAACGTGCCCGCGGGGAACGTCGCACGCAGCACGTCGAGCGCCCGGGCGCCCTCGCGCAGGGTGCCGACCACCGTCGAGCACAGGTGCATGATGTGGCTGAACCGTTTGGTCGCCATGAACTCGACGACCTCGACCGACGCCGGCTCGCACACCTTGACGAGGTCGTTGCGCGAGAGGTCCACGAGCATGATGTGCTCGGCGCGCTCCTTGGGGTCCGCCAGCAGCTCCTCCCCCAGCGCGACGTCCTGCTCGGGCGTCGCGCCGCGGGGGCGCGACCCGGCGATGGGGAACGTGACCACGTGCCCGTCGTCGACCTTGACGAGCGTCTCCGGGCTGGACCCCACGACGGCGAAGTCCGCGCCGTCGGCGTCCGTGAGCTGGAAGTAGTACATGTAGGGGCTGGGGTTGATGGTCCGCAGCGCCCGGTAGACGTCGAGCGGCGCCGCCGGGCAGTCGAGGTCGAGCCGCTGGGAGATCACGATCTGGAAGACCTCGCCGTCGCGGATCGCGTCCTTGCCCGCGAGCACGGCGGTCTCGAACTCCTCGCGCGTCGAGCGGAACTCGAGCTCGGGCTCGGGGACGTCCGCCACGACCGACGCCGACGAGCCGCCGCCCGTGCCCGTCACGAGCTCGCCCTGCATGCGGTCCAGGCGCGTCACCGCGTCGGCATAGGCCTCGTCGACCCGCTCGTCGGTGTCGTCGAAGTTGATCGCGTTGGCCACGAGCCACACGCTGCCCTCGCGGTGGTCGACGACCGCGAGGTCGGTCGCGAGGCACAGCGTGACCTCGGGGACGCCCAGCTCGTCGGGCGCGACCGCGGGCAGCGTGGGCTCCCAGTGGCGCACGACGTCCCACCCCAGGGCGCCCGCGAGCCCGCCCGTGAGCGGCGGCAGGCCGTCGATCGCGGGGGTGCGCAGCGCGTCGAGCGTGCGCTCGAGCACGTCGACCACGTCCCCCGACGTGGGGACGCCCGCGGGCACGTCCCCGGTCCACACGGCCTGGCCGTCGCGTGCCGTCAGCGTCGCGCGCGAGGCCGCGCCCACGAACGAGTAGCGGGCCCACGAGCCGTCGACCTCGGCGGACTCCAGCACGAACGTGCCCGGGCGCCCCTGGGCGAGGGTGCGGTACAGGCCCACGGGCGTGACGTCGTCGGCAAGGAGGCGACGCACGACCGGGACCACGCGGCGCGTGGAGGCCAGTGCCCGGAAGCCCTCGACCGCGGGCCACGTCTCGCCCCACGGCAGGCCCGCGGCGGGCACCACGGGGACGGGCGGGCTGGTCACGGGGGACGGTACGGTCACTGCGTCTTCTCCTCGGAGGTCTCGGTCTCGGGGCGGTGCCCGACGACGGCGCCCAGGTCGCCGCCTGCCTCGAAGCAGGTGCGGGCACCCGTGTGGCACGCGGCGCCGACCTGGTCGGCGCGCACGAGCAGTGCG
>Ga0233375_1000434_pt1 | contig 22999 bp, 19 predicted proteins | sample ElkDunMinimDraft_10_FD_191539 | JGI IMG/M metagenome (GOLD analysis project Ga0233375, IMG submission 191539) | Fecal eukaryotic communites from dung pellets of Tule Elk in California, USA - Elk Dung E16 | ecosystem: Host-associated > Mammals > Digestive system > Large intestine > Fecal | place... | reverse complement strand
TCCACGTCGACGACGACGGCTTCCGCGCGTGGGCACGCGGCGCGGCGGCAGTCGCGATCCAGGCATCCATGGAGCGACTGCGCCCCGGGCGCTGACGCGGATCATCCCCACGGCTGATCGGGATGCTCCTCGAGACTGACGCGCCCCTCGGACCCGTTCACGACGATGGATGCATGCCCTCCACACCTCGCATCCGCACGGCCGCCGCCGTTCCCCTTGCCGCCGCACTCGTCCTCGTCACCCTCACCGGGTGCGCCGACATCCAGGACGCCGTCCAGCGTCAGGCGTCGGGCGAATTCGCGACCCGCGCCGAGCTCGTGCAGGACTGGAAGAAGCAGGCCCCGTGGCTCCCCGCCGATGCCCAGTCGATCATCACCCGGGAATCCACGATCACCGACGAAGCGTCACTCACGACCCTCAGCGACGCGGACCTGGACCCCGCGCAGTGCGCAGAGGTGGAGCGCCGATCGGCACCCCTGTTCACCCTCGAGCACGCGCCCGACGTCTACAAGATCGAGAGGGCGTTCGCGTGCGGCGACTGGTCCGTTGTCGCCACGGATGACGGCTGGTACGGCTGGACTCCCAACCATCCCGCCGAGAAGGCGCAGTCGCCCGCGTCCTGACCGTCGATGCGAGCTGTCTCAGCCGCATAGTGGTTTCTCACCGGCGGCGCGGCCGCTTCCGGGCGCCCGCCGTCGTGTCGTCGACCGGGGGTAGCTTCGGGGCATGACCGAGACGATCACGCTGCGGCGCTGGAGCGATGACGACCTGCCGGTGCTGGAGCGCAGCAACACCCCCGAGATGACGACCTTCCTCGGCGGGCCGGAATCGGCCGATGCCCTCCAGCGCAGGCACGCACGGTTCCTGCGGCTCTGGCAGACCGGCGAAGCGCGGATGTTCGCCGTGGAGTCCTCGCTCGCAGCCGAGCCGGTCGGCTCCATCGGGTACTGGAAGAAGCAGTGGGACGGTGAGGATGTCTACGAGACGGGTTGGAGCATCGCGACGGCGTACCAGGGCCGTGGCCTCGCGGCGCGCGCCGTCGCCGCGTGCCTGGCGGATGCCGCAGGCCAGGGCGACCGCCGGTTCGTCCTGGCCTTCCCGCGCACCGACAACGCGGCATCCAACGCCCTCTGCCGTTCGAGCGGCTTCACCCTGCGCGGCGAGGCCGACTTCGAGTACCCGAAGGGCCATCCGATCCGCTCGAACGTGTGGGCCTTCGACCTGACGCACTCGGCGAAGGAGAGCGACGAGGCTCTGGCGTAGCCCGTCGGCGCTCGCGGCCCGATGGAACGCGAGCCGCGCGACATGGCCCGACACGAGGGCGATCGTGGTGTTCATCAGACGCGGGATGCCACCGGCGAACGAAGTCGCAAAGTCGCCGTCGATTGCATACACTCGGGATACAGACGCGAAGGAGCGGTATGCCAGAGGAACTCGAGTTCGATGTCATCGTGGTCGGGGGCGGCAACGCGGGGTTCAGCGCCGCCCACGCTGCCGCCGAGCGAGGGCGCCGGGTGGTGCTCCTGGAGCGGGGAGAGTTCGGTGACCACGGCGGCAACAGCTTCTACACCGCCGGCGCGACCCGCATCACGCACACCGGGCTCGACGATCTGCGGGACATCATCGAACCGGACGACCGTCACGAGCGCACCGTCGTGCCGCCGTACTCGCCCGAGGAGTATGCCGCGGACCTCGCGAAGGTCACCGACGGGCGCAACGACCCACACCTCACGCAGACGCTCGTCACCGAGATCACCCCGACGCTGCGTTGGCTGAAGGGCCTGGGCCTGCGTTATCGCCTGATGTACGAGCGCCAGGCCTATGAGCGGCCGGACGGGACCTTCCTCTTCTGGGGCGGCCTGCATGTCGGCAACGTCGGCGGAGGTGAAGGTCTCGTCGCAGACCACACTCGGGTCGCCGGACAGCTCGGAGTCGACATCCGCTACGGGGTCGACGCGCAGGAACTGCTTCTCGACGCCGGCCGCGTCGTCGGTGTGCGTGCGCAGACGCACGGGCGGACCGTCGAGGTCCGCGGCACCTCGGTGATCCTCGCCGCCGGCGGTTTCGAGGCCAGCGCCGAGCTGCGTCGCCGACACCTCGGCCCCGGCTGGGAGAACGCGGTGGTGCGGGGAACCCCGCACAACACGGGCCGCATGCTCGAAGCCGCCCTCAGGATCGGCGCGGCACCGGGCGGCGACTGGTCCACCGCGCACAGCGTCCAGTGGGATGCCGAGGCGGTGGACAACGCCAGCAATCGCGAACTGACCAATCGGCTGACCCGCCAGAGCTATCCGCTCGGCATCATCGTGAACGCCGAGGGACGACGCTTCCTCGACGAGGGCGCGGACTTCCGCAACTACACCTACGCCAAGTACGGACGCGTGATCCTGGAACAGCCCGGATCCGTCGCCTACCAGATCTTCGACGCCACCCTCCGACCGATGCTGCGCTCGGAGGAGTACGACATGCCGGGCATCGGCGTGCACCAGTGCGATGACCTCGCCGGCCTCGCCGCGTCTCTCGGGGTGCCTTCCGACGCGTTCATCGACACCGTGTCGCGGTTCAACGCTGCGATCGACACGGAGGCGCCCTTCGACCCGACCGCGAAGGACGGTCGCCGCGCCGATGTCACCCCGCCCAAGAGCAACTGGGCGACGGCGATCGCGACGCCGCCGTTCTACGGGTACCCCGTGACCTGCGGCATCACCTTCACCTTCGGCGGCCTCGCGTCGGACACGCACGGTCGCGTTCTCCGCGAGGATGGTTCCGTGATCGACGGGCTGCTGGTGTGCGGTGAGATGCTCGGCGGGTTGTTCAGCGGCAACTACCCCGGCGGTTCGGGGCTCGCCGCCGGCATGGTGTTCGGCCGCCGCGCTGGCAGCATCGCGTGAACCGGCATACCGGCCGTTATGCTGCGTCCGCACCGGCCGTGGCAGAATCGGGCCGGCACCACGACAGGACGGACAACGCATGAGCTCACCGACGCCGCAGGGAGCTGACGGGCTGGCCGAGGCTCTCGCGCCCTACCGGCCGACATCGCCGTCGCGCGGCGGCGCCGTGTCGGAGACCTTCCACGCCATCAGGGAGGCCATCCTCGACGGCGTGCTGGCCCCGGACGCATGGCTGCGGGAAGTCGCCCTCTCCGAGGCGCTGGGAGTGAGCCGGACGCCGGTCCGGGAGGCGCTCAACCGACTCGAGGAAGAGGGCCTGGTCGCACGCACCCCCGGCGCCGGCGCCCAGGTCACCCGCCTCTCCTTCGAGGACATGTCGGCGGTGTACCAAGTGCGGGCGAGCCTGGAGTCGCTCGCGGCGGAGTACGCCACCCGGCAGGGCAAACCCGAGCACCTCGCCCGGTTCCGGCAGCTGCACGAACGGATGACGGCGGCCACCGCGGCGACGGACTTCGAGGCCTTCTCCCGCGCCAATGTGGAGTTCCACCATCTCCTCTCGGTCGCCGCCGACAACGCCTACCTCTCTCGCCTGCTCGCCACGGTGGAAGTGGCCATTCGACGCTTCGGGACGCGTTCGCTGAGCCCGGAGCGGATGACCGAGGTCCTCGGTGAGCACGCCGCCATCATCGACGCGATCGCCGAGGGCGACCCGGAACGGGCGGGCAGCGCGGCATCGGCGCACGCGACGCGCGCACGCGCCTCGACCCTCAGCCGCCTGGTGGGGCGCCCCATCTGATCTCGCCGCCGCCGGGTTTGCGCCGCCGCACGGCCGCCTCCCAGAGGCCCGACAGCGCCAGACCGACGACCTGGACGGCGAGCGCCGAAGCCGGCCCGAACACACCCGCCAATGCTCCGGCGATCAACGGTGTCGCAGTCTGGGCAACTCGGTTGCCGAGGAGCCGCACGGCCAGCCCGCTCGAACGGGCCGCCTCGGGCAACGCGAGCGCGACCGCGGTCATGGTCAACGGCTGGCCCATCCCGAGGAAGAAGCCCGCCAGCGCGAGCCCGGCGAAAAGCACGGGCTGCTCCGGAACGAGCACCATCACCGCCAAGCACCCGGCGGTGCCGATGCAGCTGGCGATGAGCAGAGCGGGCTGCCCGAACAGGCGCCCCAACGGACCGAGCAGCAGCCGGGATGACATGGATGCCACACCGCGCGTCGCCAGCATGGCGCCGACGGCGATCGGTGAGATCCCGGCATCCGCCGCCATCAGGGGGAGATAGGCCGTCACGATGTCCACCGAGGTGAGGACCGCGGCGCTGATCACCACGTAGCGAAGCACACCCGGTGTGCGCAGGACAGCGGCGGCTCGCGCCTGCGAACGCCCTCCTGCGGGTGCCGCCCTCGTCGCCATGCTGAGGAAGGCCACCACCATGAGCAGCGCCGCCCCGCAGGCGCCGAGGAACGAGGCGGAGGTTGCCCCGAGCGTCGGGGCATCGGCGCCGATGAGCACACCCGCCAGGAGCGGGCCGAGCGCCTGCCCCAAGGCCATCGCGGCAGTCATCCACCCGAAGCCGTCGTTGTAGCGGGCGGGCGGCGCAGAGCGGGTGATCCACGCCTGCGCACCGAGCAGCACCGCCAGGTTTCCGAGCCCGATGAGCGCGCAGCCCGCGAGGAGGATGCCGACTGATTCCGCCACCGCGGCGAGCAGGCAGCCGGCGACGGAAACGGCCGCTCCCCACGCGGGCACTGCCCCGATGCGTCGCACGCGTCCGGCCAGCGCGCCGATCGGAAGCGCCCCGATCATCGGGAGGATCGCGAACGCGGCTGTCACGACCCCGATGACCGCGGCGTCCGCTCCCATGACGAGCGCGGCGTAGCTCGCCGTCGGCCGCGCCATCCCGAGGACGATCTGGCTCAGCGCCGCCCCGATGAGCGGACGCCACAGCCACCCGCCGGCAAGCGGCCGGGGTGACATCGATTCAGTATTCGCGGGGATAGACGCGACCGTCCATGAGGCGACGGGCCGTACGCACCACCCCGACCGACACGATCTCGCCGCCCGGGGCGCACTCCGCCACGGCTTCGCTGATGCCCAGCGGGTGGCGCACGCGGACCGCCCCCGTCGTCCCGCCTGCCGCTTCGGCGACGATCGAACCAGGTATGCACGCGGCGGCGGCCAGACACAGGGCCCCGGTCATCGGCAACCCTCGATGCACCCGCCCCATCGAGAACGCGAGCACCGAGATGTCGGCGACGCCATCGCCCGGTCCGACGAGCAGGAGTCTCGGCACCGCCGGGGCGTCCCTCGCCGCGCCCGAGACGTCCGGCGCCGCTCCGACGGCGACCGCTGCCGCTGCCCGCACCGCCTCCGTCCGCGCAAGGAAGTCGGGATCGGCGTTCAGATCCGCCACCGATCGCCCGACCGAGTCGGGGGCGACATCGGCGATGCGGGCGAAGACGTTCGGATGTGCGGCATCGACCACGGACACCTCCACCGCGCCGTGCGGGGTGTCCAGCGTCGACCTGGCCGAGCCGAGCGGCATCAGCGCTCCGAGTACACCCCCGGCGGGGTCGAGGTAGCGGGTGACGACGGGGGCGCCCGTGCCGGGGACACCCGCGATGGCCAACCCACCCGTCGTGGCGACCCTGCCACCGGGGGTGGGGACCTCTGCGTGGATCTCGATGCCGGTGTTGCCGTTGATGAGACGGACCCGCGTCACATCGTGCGCGGCCGGGACGAGTCCTTCCTCGATGGCGAAGGGTGCGACGGCCGTCGTGAGGTTGCCGCAGTTGCCCGACCAGTCCACGCGCGCCTCGTCGACGCCGACCTGGGCGAACCAGTAGGTGACGGCGTCGTCGGGTCCGGCCTCGACGATGATGGCCTTGCTGGTGCTCGACACCGTGCCACCCATGCCGTCGATCTGCAGCGGATCAGGGCTCCCCATCACGGCGAGCAGGACCCGGTCCCGGTCGCCGCCGGCCGGCGGCAGGTCACCGGCATGGAAGAACATTCCCTTGCTCGTTCCGCCGCGCATGTAGACGGCCGGCAGCGATGGCGGCAGGCCCTCGATGCGGCCCGCGCCCTCCTCGCGCAGCATGTGCGCGCTCATGCGATCCGGAAGACGCGGCCCTCATGGCCGGTGGCCGCGGGGAATCGTTCGGTGATGAGCGGGTCGTGCCCGGCGATCACCAGGCCCGAGGTGGCGGCCGCCTTCATGGTGTCGAAGCTTCGGTAGAGCCCCACGACGTCGGTGTGGACGGCGAAGGGCTTGTCCTGCTCCACGTTCTCGAAGAAGTGGGACGAATCGGATGCCAGCACCACGATGCCCTGGGCGGTGCGCACGTAGGTGGCCTGCATGCCCGGAGTATGCCCGGCGACCTTGTCGACCCACACCCCGTCGGCGACCTCGTGGAGTCCATCGACCATGCGGACGCGGCCCGCGAAGTTGAGCCGGATGACCCGCTCGATGTCGGCGATCTCGATATGACGGGAGAACTCCCGACGCGGGGCGAACCGGCCGGTCCAGAAGGCCATCTCGTCCTCCTGCAGCACGAACGTGGCCGCGCCGAAGGCATCGAGGTCCCCGCAGTGGTCGTAGTGGAGGTGGGAGAGGATGACGATCGGCACGCTCGCCGCGTCGACACCGATCCTCGCGAGGGCGGCGCTGGGGTCCTCCCAGTGATCGCGGTGGCGCGTGCGATTGGTCGCTGCGGTGAAGCCCGCATCGAGGACGATGTCCTGCCCGGGCGAACGGATCGCCCACACGAAGTAGTCGAGACGCATCCGCTCGTCCTGCGGGTCTCCGTCCGGGCCCAGGAAGTAGTGCCCGCGCACGCCGCCCGGGTTCTCCCCGAACTTGACGGCGTAGATCTCGTGCACCGTCGGCGCCTCGGCCATCAGGCCTCCTCCTCGATCACCCGCACCACGGCTGTGTGGTACGCCTTACCGTAGCCGCGCTCGATCGTGCGCCCGAGCAGCTGATGGGCCAGCGCCGCCGACGGGAGTGTGAGCCCGAGCTCGTCGGCCAGCTCGAGTGCGTAGCCGACGTCCTTGCGCATGTACTCCGCAGAGAAGATGCCCTCACCGTGCACATCGGGCAGCAGGGCCTTTCGGCCGTGGTTCTCGAGGGTGAAGCTGGCGGCGGACCCCTGGCCGAGCGCCTTCCACGCGAGTTCGGGATCCACGAGCCCGGTGCGCCGGATGAGCGTCAGCGCCTCGGCGAGCGCGACGACGGTCTCGAACACCACCATGTTGTTCACGAGCTTGATGAGGGCCCCGGATCCGTTCGGTCCGCAATGGATCACGTCCGTCGCCATCAGGCGCAGTAGCGCCTCGACGTGCGCGAAGGCGGCGGCATCCCCACCGGCGGTGATGCTCAGGGTGCCGTCGACGGCGGCTTGACGGGTGCGCGCGACGGGGGCGTCGATGAAGAAGGCGCCGCGCTCACGCACCGCGGCACCGATGCGCTGGGCCGCGTCGACCGGGATCGTCGAGAGGTCGACGATGACCGTCCCCGGCCTCACCTGGGCGAGCACGCCCCCCTCACCCAGCACCACGGATTCGACCTGTGGTCCACCGGGGAGCGACAGGAAGACGACGTCCGACTGCGCGGCGAGGTCCGCGACGGAGGCGGCGGCCTCGGCGCCCTCCGCGACCGACCGCGCGACCGCGTCGACGGCCATGTCCGACACCAGCACCGGCAAACCGGAACGGCGAATGAGGTTGCCCGCCTGGCCCGACCCCATCACCCCCAGACCGATGAAGCCGATGCGGGTCGCCTCGAGGAGCCCGCTCATCCCGCAGCCTTCGCCTCTGCGGCGGCGTTGGCCCCCGCGATGCGTCCGAAGACGGCACCTCGCACAAGGCCCGCACCGGCACCGTAGTTGTGGAAGAAGAAGCCGCCGGTGATCTCCCCCGTCGCATAGAGGCCGCTCATCGCGTGCCCCTCCTGTGTGATGACCCGCGCCTCCCGGTCGATCTTCAGGCCGCCGTAGGTGAAGGTGATCCCGCACATCACGGGGTAACAGACGAATGGTCCGTCTTCGATGGTCCGCGCCCAATTGGACTTCGCCGGCTGCCCGGCGGGCTCGGCCGAGACACCGTCCAGGCGGAAGGGATCGACGCGCTCCTCCGCGTCGGTCGCGACGGCCGCGTTGAACTGCTGAACCGTGGCGAGCAGACCCCGTCGGTTCACGCCCAACGCGTCCGCGAGTTCTTCGATCGTGTCCGCCACGACGGGGGTACCCGTGGCGTAGCGCGGCTCCAGCAGATGAGCGGTCTTCTGATCGAAGATCTGGTAGGCGATGCCGCCGGGCTGCGCACGCACCGCCCAGCCGGTCTTCGCATAGGTGAGGAAGACGTTGTCTTCGCCCTCGTCGATGAATCGGTGTCCGTCACGGTTGACCAGCAATGCGTAGGGGTAGGAGTACCGGCTCATCTTGTCGGTGATGCGGAGGTCCCCCACCGGGGGCGCGGACGCGTCGATCGGGACCGCGTGCGCCCCGCCCCAATGTCCGACCGGCTGGGCTCCGGCGGCGATGGCCTTGGTGTGCATCTGCCCCATGTTGAATCTGGTCCCGCGCACCTTCACGAGGTCCCATCCCGGTCCGAGATAGCGAAGTCGCATCTCCGGGTTGGATTCGAATCCCCCGCATCCGAGGATGACGGTCCCGTAGACGTCGATGAACTCGTGGTCACGACGCACCCGGATGCCACGGACCGCGGATCCCTCCGCGATGAGGTCGTGCGCCGGTGAGTCGTACCAGACGGTGATGTCGGTGGCCTCGACGGCGGCGTAGAGGTCGTCGATCAGACCGACGCCCTCGTGAAGGGTACGAAGCGCCCCACCCGGCGCGAGCGTGATGGTCGTCGCGTGGTCGACCTTCGACGGGTCGACCAGCTTGTCGGCCGTCAGTTCCCATTTGACGCCCTTCGAGTGCATCCATTGCACGGTCTCGAACGACTTCTCGATGGTGGTCGCGACGAGCTCCGGGTCCTGCCTGCCCTCCGAGGTGCGGTTCCAGTCGGAGGCGTAGTCCTCGGCGGTATAGGGCGCAACCGACACGCGCGGGTACCACTGCTCATTGGAGTCGTCGAGGATCGACTTGAGCGAATCGAGTCCATCGTGCGTGACGCGGAAGATCGCTCCGGTGAACCGGCTGTTGCCACCCCGCAGCTCGCGGCTCGCTGCCTCGAGGACGAGGACGCGTGCGCCGGCTTCGTGGGCGGACAGGGCGGCGGTGAGGGCGGCGTTCCCGCCTCCGGCGACGATGACGTCGAAATGTTCGGCCATGGGGGGCTCCTTCTGGATATGAGGTCAGGTGCGGATCACGAACGGGTCGCGGTCCTCGGTGGAGGTGTCGACCATGACGTTCTTGACGTATGTGTAGTCATCGAGCGCCTCGGCTCCGCGCTCTCTGCCGTAGCCGCTCTGTTTCGTGCCGCCGAACGGGGCCTGCGCTGCCGAGGTGCGATAGGTGTTCACCCAGACGACTCCGGCCTCGAGCGCTTCGGTCATGCGGAACGTGCGCGACACATCGCTCGTCCACACGCCGGCGGCGAGCCCGTACTGCGTCGAGTTGGCGATGCGGACGGCCTCGTCCTCGTCGTCGAAGGGGATCACCGAGAGCACCGGCCCGAAGACCTCGTCCTGCGCAAGACCACTCGATGGATCGACGTCTGCGAAGACCGTGGGCTGGATGTAGAAGCCGGCCTCGAGCCCGTCGCCGTGGGCACGGCCGCCACCGGCGACAAGTGCCGCGCCGGAGTCCTTGGCCGCGTCGATCAGCGAGAGGATGCGCTCGAACTGCGGGCGGTTGGCGACCGGCCCCATTTCCGTCGCGGGATCGCGGGGGTCGCCCAACTGCACGCGACGGGACCGTTCGGCGACGGCATCGCGCACCTGGGTGTACACCGATCGCTGGACCAGCAGCCGGGACCCCGCCACGCAGGTCTGTCCGGCCGCTCCGAAGATGCCGGCGACGGCTCCCTGGACGGCACGCCTGATGTCGGCGTCGGCGAAGACGATGTTCGGCGACTTGCCGCCGAGTTCGAGGCTGACCGGAATCAGCCGCTCCGCCGCGTTCGCGGCGATCCGCCGCCCCACGGCACCACCGCCGGTGAGACTGATCATGTCGATGCCGGGATGCCGCGTGAGCAGGTCGCCCGTCTCCGCACCGCCCGTGATGACGTTGATCACCCCGGGCGGGAACCCCACCTCCACCGCCAGCCGCGCGAGCTCGGTCGTGGTGATCGATGCGTGCTCGCTGGGTTTGACGACGATCGTGTTGCCGGCGGCGAGGGCCGGCGGGAGCTTGTTGGCCAGCAGCGCCAGCGGACTGTTCCAGGCGGTGATGAGCGCGCAGACCCCCCGCGGCCGTCGGACGGTGTAGTCGAACACAGCCGGGTTGTCGAGCGGGATGGTGCGCCCGTACAGCTTGTCGGCGTAGCCGGCGAAGAACCGGAGGTTGCGGGCGACGAACGTCATCTGCGGGCGGGTCTCGCGGATGACTTTGCCGTTGTCCGTGGTCTCCCACTCCGCCAAGCGGTCTGCGTGCTGCTCCACCGCGTCGGCGAGGCGATGGAGCAGGCGCGCCCGTTCGACGCCCGGGGTGGCACGCCACCCGGGGAAGGCGGCGCGGGCGGCCGCCACCGCCGCGTCGACATCGGCGGCCGAAGCAACGGGCACGCTCCCCCAGGCCTTGCCGTCGAACGGGTTGATCGCCTCGAGGGTGAGTCCGCCCGATGCGTCGACGGTCTCGTTGCCGATCACCATCTGCGCGTGGATCATGTCAGTTGCCGTCTTTCTCATGGGTCGTCAAGGTCGGTTTTCGGGCGCGACGCAGCAGCCTGGGGCACCCCAGACGCCGCTCATGCGGATCGGTTCAGCCGGAGCCGCGCGACCGTCGCCCCATGGCGCGGTAATCGGGCAGATCCAGCGGCGCGACGGCGACGTCATCGCCTCCGAGCGCACCGCCCCTCAGCAGCGATCGACGCTCGGCATCGCCGTCGGTCTCGGCGACTTCGCCGAGCTCGATGTGGTAGGCGCGGGCGCTGTGCGAGATGGCGAGGGCGGCGTTCTGCTCTGCGACGAGCACGCTGAGCCCCTCGACGTTGAGCTGCGCGACCACGGCGAAGATCTCACGCACGAGCAGCGGTGCGAGACCGAGCGAAGGCTCGTCGAGGATGAGCAGTCTCGGCGACCCCATCAGCGCTCGACCGACGGCGACCATCTGCTGCTGACCACCCGACAGGCTCCCCGCATCCTGCTTCGCCTTCTCCTGAAGGATCGGGAAGAGCCGGTAGACGAGATCGAAGTTCTCCGCGGCGCGGCGCCGTCGCTCGTTCCGCGGCAGGGGCACGGTGCCGAGCGTCAGGTTCTCCTGCACGGTCATGCTGCTGCACAGTTCCCGCCCCTCGGGTACGAGCAGGAGACCGCGCCGCGCGCGCTCGTCGGGGGACAGCGATGAGATGTCCTGCCCGTCGAAGAGGATCTTCCCTCCCCGCACCGGCAGCAACCCCGCGAGCGTACGCGCGATGGTGGATTTCCCCGCTCCGTTCAAACCGGTCATCGCAACGATCTCGGCTTCGCCGACGCGCAGTCGGGCGTCGAGGACGACATCGGGACCCTTGCCGTAGCCGGCCCGCAGGCCAGTCGCCTCAAGCAACGTCCTCCTCCTTTCCCAGATACGAGTCGATGACCCGTTGGTCCTTGGCGATCTCCGCGGCGGAGCCGTCGGCGATCTTGTGGCCGAACTCGAGCACCACGACGTGGTCGGCGATGGAGAGCACGAACGGCATGTTGTGCTCGACGAGGAGGATGGTGGTCCCCCGCTCTCGGAGAGCTGCGAGCAGACCGCGGAGGGCAAGCGCCTCCTCGGGGTGCAGACCCGCAGCGGGCTCGTCGAGCAGCAGAGTCTTCGCGCCCGTCATCAGGGCCTTGGCGATCTCGATGAGCCGCTGCTGTCCGTAGGGCAGTTCGTGCACCCGTTTGTCTGCGAGGGACTCCAGCCCGAGCGCGTGCAGCGTGCCGCGGGCCTCCTCCTCGAGTCGCTCGTCGCTCCGGCGTGTGCCGGGTGAGGCGAGGATCGAGTTCCAGAACGACTGGCCCGATCGCCAGTGGCCGGCGACCATGACCGTCTCGAGCACCGTCAACTCGCGGAACGAGCGCACCAGCTGGAAGGTCCGCGCGATGCCGGCGTCGAGGATCTTCGCGGGTGCTAGTCCGGTGATGTCGCGACCATCGAGACTCACCTTCCCCTCGGTCGGCCGGTGCAGACCCGCGATGCAGTTGAACATCGTCGTCTTTCCGGCGCCATTGGGTCCGATCAGCGCCGTCAGCGCCCCGGCTTCGACCTCGAAACTGACGTCTGCCAGCGCGGTGTTGCCACCGAACCGCTTCGTGACGTTCTCGACGATGAGGCTCACGATGCCACCTCCGGGTGATGAGTCTCGCGTCGGCGGGCGAGCCCTGAGAAGAACGTGCGGACGCCGCCGACGACGCCACCGGGGAGGAACAGCAGGATCGCGAGCACGACCAGGCCGAACACGAGGTTCTCGGCTTTCTCGAGGAACACGAGCCATTCCGGGAAGAAGACGATGACGACGGCCCCGACAACGGCGCCGAGTCGACTGGACATGCCACCGATGATGACGATCAGCAGCACCTCGATGGACGTGTCGAATCCGAACGAGTCGGGCGTGACGACCTGAGTGTGGTGGGCGTAAAGGACCCCCGCCGTGGCGGCGAGGCCGCCCCCGATCATGAACACCAGCGTCTTGTAACGCGCGACCGGGATCCCCAGGGCCGCAGCCCCCGCAGGATCATCCCGCAGCGCGAAGAACGCGCGTCCCATGCTGTGCTGGGTGAGGTTGCGCACGAGCCAGTAGGCGGCGACCAGTGTCCCCAGCACGATGTAGGGGAAGCGCAGCTGCATCCACTCGCCGAGATACTCCACCCCGGGGATCCGGATGCCGTCGTGGCCGCCCGTGATCGGGGCGAGCTGAACGAGGAGGGTCTCGACGATGAGACCGAGGGCGAGCGTGCCCAGTGCGAGGAAGTGCCCGTGTATCCGCAGCAGCGGGACGCTGATGAGATAGGCGAGGGCCATGCCGAGCACGATCGCCACGACCCACGCGAGCAGTGCGGGAACCCCGAGGGCCGTCTGCAGGATCACCGAGGTGTATGCCCCGACCGCATAGAACGCCGCCTGCCCGAGGGAGATCTGGCCGGTGAAGCCGAGGACGAGGGTCAGGCTGAGGGCGAGGATGCTCCAGATCGCAACGTCCTGGAACAGTCGCATGAGATACGGGCTCGCGACGAAACTGGGCAGGAGGATGACGAGGGCGCTGGCCGCGATCTCGACCCAGAACCCGGGCCGCCGCCGGCCGTGGAGTCGCGTTCGCGGCAGTTCGCGCTGCGTGCGCAGTGTGGTGGTGCTCATGCGTGGGCTCCGCTCTGGCGAACTCGGGCGGGCATGAGCACGAGTGCGAGGAAGAGGATGGCGTAGGCGATGACCGGCGCGTAAGCGCTGCTGATGTAGTACGACGACAGCATCTCGATGAGACCGATCGCCACACCCGCGACCATGCCTCGGTAGACGCTGGACATGCCACCGATGACGGCGGCGGCGAATCCCTTCACCGCGATCGCCAGACCCATCTCGGGGCCGGCGCCGATGAGCGGCGCGACAAGCATGCCGCCGATGACCGTGACGGTGACGCTGATGACGAAGGCGATCGTGATGAGACGGGAGACCCGCACGCCGCTCACCGCGGCCGCCGTGCGGTTGAGGCCGACCGCACGGAGGGAGACTCCGGTGAGGGTCTTGGTGAAGAAGAACCAGATCGCCCCCACCAGCGCCCAGGCCACCACCACGATCAGCAGTGATTGGGTCTGAATCGACACCGAGCCGACGACGAGCGGCGCCCCGGGGAACACGGGATCGACTCCGTACTTGGTGTTGCCGATGAACAGCTCGGCCGCGGCGGTCAGCACCAGCCCGAAGGCGATCGTGGCCACCACCATGTTGGTGGTGGGCGCTCCCCGCGAGACCATCGGGCGATGCAGGCCATAACGGAAGAGGAGAGCGAGGAGAAGGGCGACCACGATGACACCGGCGATCGTCAGCGGATACCCGAGCCCCACCTGCATCAGCAGGAGGTAGGTGGCCATGGCGCCGACCATGAGCAGCTGACCCTGTGCGAAGTTCACGAGGCCGGTGGCGTGGTAGATCACCAGGAATCCGAGCGCGATCAGCCCGTAGATGCTGCCGAGCGCGACTCCGCTGACGGCGAGCTGAAGGAAGGTGGACATCGTGGTCGCCCCTGCCGTTACGGACGCTTCGACGGAAGGTCGTTGCGGTACATGGCGAACTGGCCGTTCTCGATCGTCCAGAAGGTCTGGAAGTTGTCGCTCGGTGCCCGGTGGTCACCCTCGGTGAAGCTGAGCGAAGAACCGCTTCGTCCGGCCACTGCGTTGTCGAGAGTCGTCTCCGACAGCGCGTCTGCAAGCGCCTGGCCGCCCTCGTAGCCGCTCGCGTCCAAGGCCGCGGCGAGCAGGAAGATGCTGTCGTAGGCGAGCGCCGAGAACGTGTGCGCGGGGTCGTCGTCCTCGCCGTACTCGGCGTTGTAGGCCTCGATGAACTCCTGCGCCTCGGGCTTGTCGAGATCGATGACACTCGGGAAGATCAGCCCGTCGCCGGCTTCGCCCGCGATGGAAAGGAAGGCTGCCTGGTTGAGCGCACGCCCACCGATGACATCGACGTCCCAGCCGATCTGGTTGACCGTCTTCATGAAGACGGCGGCATCCTGCCCGTAGCTGTAGAGGTAGATCGAGTCGCAGCCCGCGTCGCGCAGGGTGAGCACCTGCGGAGTCAGGTCGGTGGCGTTGACCTCATGGGATGCCGTTGCGCTGACTTCCAGCCCGTTCTCCGCGAAGACCGTCTGGATGGCCGTGAGGCCGCTCTGTCCGTACTCCGTCGTGTCGGCGACCGCGCAGATCGTCGAGTAGTCCGCTTCGAGGAAGAACTGGATGGTGGCACCCACGTTGTAGGTGTTGTTCTCCGTCACCTGGAACGTGAGATCGTACCCGGGGCTGGCCGGGTCGATCAGCCCGTCGGCCTGCGCGATGGTGATCAGTTGAACGATGCCGGCGCCGGTGATCACCGGGTTGTTGGCGAGGACAGGGCCGGAGTTGGGTCCGCCGAGCACCGCGATGACGTTCTCCTCGTCGATCATCCGCTGCGCCGCGGCAGCCGACTTCGTCGGGTCCGCCTCGTCATCGACCGAGATGAGTTCGATTTCGCGGTCGAGGGCACCGCTCGCGTTGATGTGCTCGACAGCGAGCTCGAACCCGTGCTGCGCCGGGACGCCCAACGAAGCAGAGCCCCCCGTGAGCGGACCGATGTAGCCGATGCGGATGGTCTCGGAGGAGCCCTCCCCGCCGTCGGCGGGGGCTCCGGGGCTGGTGTTACTGCTCGCGGGCGCGCAGCCGGCGAACGCGGCGCCTGCCATCAGCGCGACAGCGCCGACCGCCATAGTGCGCCGCAGCATTCGGGTGTTGTTCACGGGGCCTCCTTGCTCCGAGAGAAATTGTATGCAGCCGGTATACGACTGCCGCCACAGTACTGACCCGGCCACACCCGTGTCAATGATCGGGTACGGGAAAGCCTCGGCCTCCGCCGTGGAATCAGCCGGAGGGCTGCACGGGGAGGATCCGGTGGCGTCTGAGCGCGGGGCATCCTTCGTGGTGACCGGCGCCGGCGGCGGGCGCGAACTACGCGGTGGCGTGCGGACCGGCGCCGGCGGCGGGCGCGAACTACGCGGTGGCGTGCGGATCGGCGCCCGCCGGGCGCTTCACCACGCGGGAGATACCGGTGACGACGAGAACGATGACCAGACCGAGCGCGAGCCCGAAGACAGCGGAGATCAGCGTGTCCACGACCCAGATGACGACCGCACCCGCGGCCTCGATCGCGTGGGTCACGAGGTGCACGAAGTCATACGGTCCCGCCCACAGGGTCTCGGCGAGATTCGCGATCACAAGGTGGCCACCGACCCAGAGCATCGCCACGGTGCCGATGACGCTGATCACCCGGAAGACCGCCGGCATGGAGGCGACGATCCGAGCGCCGGTGCGACGCACGCGCCGGGACGAGCTCTTCATGAGCCGCAGCCCGACGTCGTCGATCTTGACCAGGAGCGCGACAGCCCCGTAGACGACGACCGTCATGGCGAGCCCGATGACCACCAGTGCGCCGAGCGTCATCCAGATGCCGAAGTCGGGATCCAGGCTCGCGAGGGCGATGAGCATGATCTCAGTGCTGAGGATGAGGTCGGTGCGCACCGCACCGAGCACGAGCTTCTTCTCGTCGCGCGGTTCGTCGTCGGCGTGCGCGTGCTCCTTGCCGAACCACTCGAGGACCTTCTCCGCCCCCTCGTAACAGAGGAAGCATCCTCCGACGATCAGGAGGAACGGCAGCACCCACGGTGCGAACGCGGTGAGCAGGAGGGCGATCGGGATGATGATGACGAACTTGTTGACGAGGCTGCCGAGGGCGATCTTCCACACGACGGGGAGTTCGCGGGCGGGGGTGATCCCCTGCACGTACTGCGGCGTCACGGCGGCATCGTCGATCACGACGCCTGCGGTCTTCGCGCTCGCTTTGAGCGCGGCCGTCAGAATGTCGTCGACGACGGCGAGGAGTCCGACCGACATGTGTGACCATCTCTTTCGTGAGGACGTGGGGGCGACCGGCCGACCCACGAAGCGCCGTGCGCCTTGAGCAGAATATCCGCTCGAGCGCAGATCTCCCCGCCACGTGCGGCTGACAGTTCGGTCAGCGCGTGGTGCGGCGCGGGCGTGCCACGGTGAAAGCGATGGCCCCGATCAGCAGGAGCAGGGCGCCCAGCGCCAGCAGCGGCCACATCACCTGCCCGCCCGTCGTCGGCAGTGGGAGCACGATCGTGACCGTCGCGACATCCTGATCGGTCGGATCACACGTCGTCACGGCGAGGACGGCGACGTCCTCACACAGGCGCTCACCCAACGGGTCCGTCGGCGTTCCCTGCACCATCACCGTGTTCGTCGTCGTCTCCGTCACGGCCGTCCGACATTCGAACAGCCAGACTTCGTCGAGGGAATCCTCGAAGATACTGCGTGCGGTGTCGAGCAGGCCGTCGCCATCCTCGTCGCCGCCGCGGTACTGCACGGGAGAACAGGTGTCGTCGGTGATCCTGTCGGCCACATCGGCGAGCGGCACATCGCCGGTGTTTCGCACTTCGTAGGTGTAGGCGACCTCCCCACCGGCAACGGTGCGGGTGGGGGTGGCGGTTTTCGTCACGTCGATGGCCGGGGTGAAGGTCTGGACGAACTCGGCGTCGAACGCGAACACCGGCAGCTGCAATCCGCGGGTGGTGCCGCCTGTGGCCTCCACACCCGCAAGGTTGGTGGTCGGCGTCGAGATCGTGGCAGTGCACTCGTAATGCCAGGTCTCGGCCGGCTCGCGATCGAGCAGATCGTCGTCGTTGCCGCCCGTTCTGCTGACCAATACCGGAGCAGTGCAATCGGGCATGGCGGGCGTCGCGGCATCTCTGAGGATCACCTGGGCGAGCACGTCGTCCGCCGCGAGCGGGCTCAGGCCCGCGTTGGTGACATCGAAGCCGTACGTGACCTCGCTGCCGGCGAGAACGAGGGTGTCGCTGACCGACTTCTCCAGGTCGATCGCGGGATCGAGCACGGTCACCTCCGCGGTGGCGCTCGCTTCGTAGAGATTGCCGAGCGGGTCGATGCCGTGAACGGTGGCTTCGTTGATGTCGGTGGTGTCGGGCGCAGCGGGCAGCCCGAGAGCCCGCGTGCAGGTGTACGTCCACGTCTCGGCGCCGGGACCGGGAGCGCCGGCGCTGTTCGCGCCGTCGAGCAGGCCATTGCCATCGTCGCCGCCGACGTACACCAGCGGTGCGCACTTGTCATCGACCGGGTCGATGACCTGGAGCCCGACGTCACCGGTGTTCGACACCGCGAATGTGTAGGTCACCGATCGGCCGTTGCGCACGACCTCCGGATCCGCGCTCTTGGTGATCGCGATGCCGGGCTGGGTGACGACCACCTGCGCGGTGTCGGTGGCGGACTGCGTCGGACCGACCGCGTCGGGGTCGTCAGGCAGGAAGGGCACACCGGTGACAGATGCGGTGTTGGTCACCAGTGCGGACTCCGCGCCGGTGGGCGGCGGTGTGCCTTGCGAGCGCTGGAGCGTCGTTTCGCAGAAGTAGGACCAGACCTCGCCGACATCGAGGATGCTGTCCGCGTTCACGTCCCCGTCGACGAACGTCAGCGCCGCACATCGATCGTCGGAGGGTGTGATCTCACGCAGCGGAACGGTGCCGGTGTTCGACACGTCATAGAGGTACTCGGCGGGGCGGGGATCGGGCACATCCGGACCGGACACCGGTTGAGCGGCGGGATCCAGCACCACGGGCACGAGAGCCGTCTTGACGATCGATATGCCCGGACGCACGACATCGACCAGGGCTATGGCGGTGCGGATGAGTGGATCCCCCACCGGGTTGCCGGCGATGACGGGCTGCGCTTGGATCGTGGCCGTGTTCAGGGTCGTTTCCGAGATCGCCCGCGAGCAGCTGAACCGCCAGGTTTCTGAGGGACTGAGCAGGCCGTCCTGATTCCCATCGCCCGCGTTGAATCCGGCCGTCAGCACCTGAGCGACCGGGGCGCAGAGGTCATCGGTCACCCAGCCCGCCGCTCCGGTGTCGTTGCGCAGGTCCGTCGTGCCGGTGTTCGTCGCCTCGTAGGCGTACGAGACCGTCGTACCCGGGAACACGAGACTCTCATCCACGGTCTTGGTGAGGACGAGACCGGGATCGGATACGGAGACCTGTGCGGTGTCGCTGTCGGTGACCGCGGGGTTGGGGTCCGGGAACACGACACCGGTGAGCGGGTCCAGCGCAGTGCCGACCACCTGCGCCGTGTTCACGACAGCGGCGGTGGGCGACGCGACGCAGGAGTATCCCCAGACCTCGGCGAGATCCAGCGTGTCATCGTCGTTGCCGGAGACATCCGCCCCGCGGGTCGGGTTCTCGCAGGGCGGCGTGTCATCGGTCAGAGTGACGGTGGAAAGCGGTGTATTGCCCAGGTTCTGCACCGCGTAGGTGTAGGTGACCTGGTCTCCAGCCGTGATCGCCACGGCCTCCTGCCCGTCGACGAGCTTGGTGAGGCCGATGCGAGGAACGAAGACGTCCACGTCGTCCGTCGCCGTGTCCGTCACCAGCGTGCCGGCGGGATCGGTCCCTTGAACGGTGGCGGTGTTGACGATATTGACCGCCGCCAGCCGTCCTGCCGAGACGCGCACGTCGCGATCACAGAAGAACTCCCAGGTCTCGACGGATTCGAGCAGGTTGTTCACGTTGGTGTCGCCGACGTTGAACTGATCGTTCGGCGGCGACGCCGCAACGGGCACGACGGGCGCACACTTGTCGTCGCGCCCGGTGATGTTGGACAGCGGGGTGTTGCCGGGATTGGTGACTTCGTAATTCGACCGCACCACGCCGGGCGGTGTCAGGTCGCCGCGGATGCTCGTGGGCGAATTCACCTTGGTCAACTCGATCTGCGGGTCGTAGTCGAACGAGTTGTAGACCGAGCAGGTGCCGATCTCGTTGCCGATCCCGGTGAGCTCGAACGACGCGATGTCGCCAGCCTCCGTGAGTTCGCCCGTCACCACCCGGATCTCGCCCTCGACGTTCTTGAACTCGCAGCGGAAGTCGTTGTCGTCGCCAGGTCTGCCGGGCGTGAAGCCGTCATGCGGGGAGAGGTCCTCCTGCACGAGCGCCGCAGAGGTCGCATCCTGAACGTTCGGCTCCCACTGGAATTGTGCAAAACCGGCCGGACCCGTCGTGACGGTCGCTGAAGGCGGGGTGGCCCCGGCAGGCAGGATCCAGTCGAATCCGCCGCCGACGGTCGGAGTCACGGTGACATCCCACCCGGGCGCCGGCTCATAGGAGGCATCCGTCGCCGACTGGGCGAACTTTCGGATCGTCAACGACGGCGAGCAGAGGTCGAGCACAAGAGCCCGCACCGCCTGCGCGAGATCATCGAAGTCGGCGATCAGCGCGACATCGGTCGTCTCGACATCGAAGTCCGCTATGGTCTCTGCGACCTCCGGCCCGGAGATCTGGATCAGGCGATCGACGCTCGACTGGTTCTGCAGCGCCGCCCCGACGCCCAACGCGAGCACTCGCCCACCCGCCTGCTTCACCTGGTTCGCGCGCTCGACCGCGCGATCCAGCGTGACTTGTGCGACGGTGCTGTTCCGGTCGGTGCCGACGCCGACATCCGATGGCGGACCGGCACTGAACGGGTCGCCCGACCGGTTGAAGTCGTACGCGGTCGGGTCGCCGTCGGTGATGTAGACGACAAGATCCCCGGGCCCCCCGCCGACTGCGGCGGCCGTATCGAGGAGGGACTGATCCCAGTTCGTGTACTGGTTGTCCGCGTTCGCACTCTGCCAACTGCCGGCGCTGGCCGGGTTGCCACTGTTGTACCGCTTGATCTCGACAGCGCCGGGTCGGGGCGGCTTGGGGTTGTAGTAGTCGTTGATCGCCTCACGGAAGACACCGCCGGCCTGCATGCTCGCAGCATCGATGATGCCCCGGGGCGCGAGTTCCTCGGACAGGCTCGCGAACTGAGTCACCCGCGCCGTCGATCCTGTGTCCTGGAAGGCATCGAGAAAGGCTTCTGCGGCGGTGCGGACCGCCCCGACCGCGTTCGATGAACTGACGGAACCGCTCGCGTCGAGCACAAGCGTCACGGCAAGGCCGCATTGCGCGGGGATCCCGGGATTCGGCAGGGGATCTGCAGCTGAAGCAGGAGCCGCGGTGCCGGCAACGAGTGCGGCGGCAACCAGAAGTGTGGCGGCAGCGCCTGCCACCACACGTCGGATGCGTGCTCGCTGTCGCTGCACGGGGTCACTATCTCAGGTGACGCGCGCCCACGCCATACCCGTCAGTTCTCAGTGACGCCCGGCCACGTGCCGCACCGCGCTCATCATCGTCGGGTGTGACGGCCGCGTCTGCGCTGCCGGCTCCGGGTCAGGTGAGCCCCCAGAACTCGTCCCGCGCCACGGATCGCCCGAGATGGAGCGCGCCTTCGAGTTCCGCATTCTCGGCGAGGTGGAGTGGTTCGGGCTCGGCCCGGAGGAGAGCTATCCCGACATGCGCAGCGCAGCGTTCGTCGGCCGCCATCGACGGCAGATGGGCGATCTGATCGCACCGCAGGTGAGGCCGCAAGAAGCCGGGCACCGGTCTGATGTACGCGAACTGGTGCTGTCCGCGCCCGGCATCCGCGAACGGCTGCGCATCCGACGGATCGAGGGCGATCTCGGCTTCACTCTGCGCCCGTGGAGCCCCGCGGAGGTCACCTCCGCAGAGCACCCGCACGAGCTGCCTCCGCCGAGTCGGACTCACCTGATCCTGGACCTCGCGATGCACGGTCTCGGCTCTCGTTCCTGCGGACCTGACGTCCGGCCGGAGCATCAACTGCGTCCTCGTCCGCTCGAGGTGACCCTGGAGGTCGTCACGAGCCGAGTACATCTTGGCGAGATGTATCAGCGCGCGGTCATCCGGGCTCCTATCTGACGATGGCAACAACTCTGAAGGAGTCACCATGCCTTTCACGTACGACTGGGAGCGCAGCGAGTATCCGGCGGACACGCGCAGCGACTTCGACTTGCAAGAGCGCCTCGGCGAGGCGCATTGGTTCGACGTCAATCGCGGGCGAGGCTCCGAGTCCCGGGAGATCGACCCCGCAGGATGCGTGCCGTTAGCTGAAGAGCTACTCGAAGCCCGCGATCTGCGACCCGCCGAGGAGTGGGCGCCCGACAACGTCTTCGATCCCATCGGCGGCGCGCGCCCGATCGGCCGCGTCCGGCCGCGGATGTTGCGACGGTTCGATGGAACTCCGGTCGAGCCGGCAGTGTTCACGCAGATCTATAACGGGGAGAGCCGGGGTCTCTACCGCCCTGACGCCGCGCCCTGGGTCCGGATCGGGCAGATCACCACGCGTACAGGGCGCGGCTCTGCGGCTTTGATCGGACGCAACACGGTGATCACCGCGGCGCACGTGGTCAGCGATAGTTGGTCGTCTGGGGGCCCCGTTGTCGGATCTCCCACCTTCACCCCTGCGATGTTCAATGGCGCGTCGACGCTCGGGCGCTCTTGGGTTGCCAACATCGTCGGCGTCGCCGCTTGGGAGCAGTTCGTTGGCCAGGACGGGTATGACATCGCCATTTGCCAGCTAGATCAGCCAATGGGCGAATGGCTTGGATACTTCGGGTATCGAGGGTACGACGATGACTGGGAGGACCTCGCCGTCTGGACCCACGCCGGATATCCCTACGACCTGAGCCCCAACGGGGACTATCCCAGCGTGGAGTACGACATCAAGGTGGAGGACGACGACAGCGACAAGTACGACACTGTCGAACTCGAGACGAAAGCCGACATCGCGAGCGGCCAGTCTGGCGGCCCACTGTGGGCACGCTTCCGGAACGGAGGACGGCAGATCACCGGTGTGCTGAGCGGCCGCGAGGATAACTTCGCAGAGCCGAAGAACAGTCTGTTCGCGGGCGGCAACGGGCTCGTCTCCCTCGCGCGCTGGGGCCGAGACAACTGGGGCTGAGGCGGCGCGATCGTCTCCCGCATCCATTCCGCACATTCGACGACCGTTAGAATCATCGGCCGGCGCCGATCGACCGTGGCCGACACGTCAGATTCAGATCTGCACCAGAAGTGCACCACGCCCGTGCTATCCAAAGCGAAAACCCCCGCCGCAGCAGGGGTTTTCAGTGGCGGTGACGGTGGGATTTGAACCCACGGTAGGGGGTTACCCTACACAACTTTTCGAGAGTTGCACCTTCGGCCGCTCGGACACGTCACCGCGGACAATCGTACGCGAGACGGGCCATCGTCGCCAATCGAGGCATCCGCCAACGCACAGGCTTCACTTAGTTGCCTAAGGCAACTACTCGGCGTAGAGTCTGATCATGGACGGGACAACGGCGGACCCCACCCCCGAGGCGGTCCTCCTCACGTCGC
>Ga0233375_1000431_pt1 | contig 23143 bp, 14 predicted proteins | sample ElkDunMinimDraft_10_FD_191539 | JGI IMG/M metagenome (GOLD analysis project Ga0233375, IMG submission 191539) | Fecal eukaryotic communites from dung pellets of Tule Elk in California, USA - Elk Dung E16 | ecosystem: Host-associated > Mammals > Digestive system > Large intestine > Fecal | place... | reverse complement strand
GGTCGGGACCGCCACGCACGAGCAGCCGGTCGTGCCGGTGGCCGAGGCCCGGCACGCCGAGCCGGCGGACGTCGCGCCCGGTGACGTCGCACCGGCTGAGCACGTCGAGCCCGAGCAGGTCGTCCCCGTGGCGGTGGAGGCCGAGCACGTCGAGCCCGTGGCGGTGGAGGCCGAGCCCGTCGAGCCGGTGGTCGTGGAGCCGGAGCCCGTCGAGCCCGAGCCGGCGGTCGAGGTGGTGGCGGTCGAGGAGCCCGTCGCGGCGACGGACGGCCCGACGGGGTGGTCGGCGCTCGACGCCTGGCCCGTCGCCCCGGCGGTGCAGGAGCAGCCGCAGGAGCCCGAGCCCGAGCCGGCGGCCGAGATCCCGTGGTGGCCCCTGACGGCCGCCGACCCGGCCCCCGCGACCGCGCTGGACGCGCCGCTCACGGCGGCGTCCGTCGGTGCCGCGCCGGCAGGCTCCCTGGCCGCCGGCCACGTCGCGCTCGGCTCCGGCCGCCCCGACGTCCTCGACACGGGCACCGACGACCACGACGGGATGACGATCCTGTCGAGCGACCTCGCGCGGCTGCGCGACCGCCTCCCGGCCTGGTCCCAGGACGGTGCGTCCGGACCGTTCCCGACGCCCGAGGCCGCGCCGCCGGCCGCGCGTCTCGTGCTGTCCACCGGCCTCGTCGTGGCGCTCGACCGCGCCGTGCTCCTGGGCCGCGCACCGCAGGTGGCCCGCGTGACCAACCGCGAGCTGCCGCGGCTCGTCACGGTGCCGAGCCCCAACCAGGACATCTCGCGCACGCACGCCGAGGTGCGGCTCGAGGGTGAGCACGTCGTCGTGACCGACCTGGACTCGACCAACGGCGTGCACGTGTCCCGCCCGGGGGAGGGCGTGCGGCGGCTGCACCCCGGCGAGCCGAGCGTCGTGGGCACGGACGAGGTGGTGGACCTGGGTGACGGCGTGACGTTCACGGTGGAGCGCACCGCGTGACCGCTCGCCGTGAGGCGTCCGCGCCGCCGGACCTGCCGGGGTACGAGTACGTGCGCGTGCTCGGCCTCGGGGGCTTCGCCGACGTCTTCCTGTACCGCCAGCACCTGCCGCGTCGCGACGTGGCGGTGAAGGTGCTGCTCGCGGGCAGCCTCGACGACGACGTGCGCCGGCGGTTCCAGACCGAGGCCAACCTCATGGCGCAGCTGTCGCACCACCCGTCGATCGTCACGATCCACCACGCCGCCATCGCCGCCGACGGACGACCGTTCCTCGTCATGGAGTACTGCTCGCGCCCCGGGCTGGCGGAGCGGTACCGGGCCGAGCGGATGCCCGTGCCCGAGGTCCTGCGCATCGGCGTGCGGCTCGCGTCCGCGGTGGAGACCGCGCACCGCGCGGGCATCCTGCACCGCGACATCAAGCCCGCCAACGTGCTGACCACCGACTTCGGGTGGCCTGCGCTCACCGACTTCGGCATCGCGGCCACCACGGGTCCGGCCGCGCAGACCATGGGCATGTCGATCCCGTGGTCGCCGCCCGAGATGCTCGCCGAGCACCCCGGCGGGGACGAGCGCTCGGACGTCTACGCGCTCGCGGCGACGATCTACTCCCTGCTCGCCGGTCGCACCCCGTTCGAGCTGCCCGGCGGCAACAACAGCGCGCAGCAGCTCGTCGCGCGCATCGAGCGCTCGCCGCTGCCGCCCGTGGGGCGCGAGGACGTGCCGCCGCAGCTCCAGGCGGTGCTGGAGCGTGCGATGGCGAAGCACCCGTCGCGCCGGCACGCGTCGGCGGTCGCGGTCGCCCGCGCCCTGCAGGAGGTGGAGGCGGCGCTCCGGCTGCCGGTGACGCCGCTCGACCTGCCCGACGACTCCGGCGACCCCGGGGTGCCCCTCGGTGACCTGCGCTCCGACGACGACGCGACCCGCCTGCGCGGCGTCGCCGTGCCCGGTGCGGCCGCCGGTCGCCGGGTCGACGACGAGGACGCGACCCGTGCGCGCGCCGTCGTGGTGGGGCGACCCACGCTCGTCCCGCCCGCCCCCGCACCGGCGGCACCGCCACCCGTCGGGGTGCCGGTGGGCCCGGAGCCGCGCCGCGGTGCCCGGGTGGCGGCCGCGGCCGCGGTGGTCGTGGTCGCCGCGGTGGGGGCGGTCCTGGTGACCACCCTCGGGGGTGCGGACCCCACCGGGCCGGTCGCGCCCACCGACGGCCTGGCCGCGCCGCAGACCGGTCCGGCGGCCGCCCCGGTGCCCGCACCGCACTCGCTGGCCGGCACGCGCACGGCGGACGGGGCGGTGACGTTCACGTGGCAGAATCCGGACCCGCAGGACGGGGACAGGTACCTGTGGGGCGTGCTCACCGCGACCGGCGAGCCCACCCTGGAGCTGGTGGACCAGGAGAGCGTCACCGTCCCCGCCGACCAGGGGACGGGTGAGGTGTGCATCCAGGTGTCCATCGTGCGGGCGGACCGCACCGCCAGCGCGCGTCCCGCGCAGGGGTGCGCGCCGTGACGTGGTGGGCACCCCGCACGTGGCGCCGGCGCCCCGTGACCACGGTCGCCGCGGTCGTCACCGTGCCGGCGCTGGTGCTCACCCTCGCGCTGATGGACCGCGGCTTCCCGCTGGCGCGGGTGGACCTCAACGACGGCGGCGTCTGGCTCACCGCCACCGGCCAGTCCAGCCTCGGCCGGTACAACGTGCCCGTCGAGGAGCTCGACGGCGGGCTGGTGGCGGCGACCAGCACGTTCGACGTGCACCAGGACGGCGGCTGGGTGCTGCTGGAGGAGTCGACGGCGGTCTCCGTCGTCGACCCCGCGAGCGTCGCGACGACGACGCAGCTGGCGACCACGGACACCGAGGTGTCGATGGCGGCGGGCCGGGTCGCGTTCGTCGACGGCGCCGGGGACACCTGGGTGCGGCAGGTCGGCGAGCTCGACCTGCTGAACCTCGGCGACGACGCCCCGGACCTGGAGCTCGGTGAGGGCGGTGCCGCCGTGGTCGCCCGCAGCGGGGCCGTGCTCGCCGTCGCCCCCGAGGACGGTGCGGTCACGCTCGTCCCCGCGACGCAGCCGGTGGCGCCGCAGCGGCTGGGTGCCCTCGGCGCGGTGGAGGTCGACTCTGTCACGACCGTCGGCGACGAGCTCGTCGTGCTGTCGGGATCCACGGTCCGCACGCTCGCGGGGCAGGTCACGGTCGACGACAGCGACCTCGTGCTGCAGCAGCCCGGGCCGGCCGCCCGCACGGTGCTCCTGGCGGGCACGTCCGCGCTGTGGGAGGTGCCCCTCGACGGTGGCACGCCCCGCCGGCACGACACGACGGGCTCCGGCCCGCCCGCCGCACCCGTCCGCGTCGGGGACTGCGCGTACGCCGCGTGGGCCTCGGCCGTCGGCTCCTCGCTGCGCCTGTGCGACGGCAAGGACCCCGTCGTCGAGAACCTCGAGACCATGACCGCGGCCGACCGGCTCGCGTTCCGGGTGAACCGCGGGTTCGTGGTGCTCAACGAGACCGTCGGGGGCCGGGTCTGGCTGCCGCAGCAGGACACCGCGGTCCGCGTCCCCAACTGGGCGGACATCGTGCCGGAGGACGAGCCCGAGGAGTCCGAGGAGGACTCCGAGAGCGGCGACGTCACCCAGGAGCCCGTGACGGAGTGCAGCGAGCAGAGCGCGCCGCCCGTGGCCGTGGACGACGAGTACGGCGTCCGGGCCGGTCGCACGCGCGTCCTGCCGGTCATCGACAACGACTCGTCGTCCGACTGCGGGATCCTCGTCATCTCCGTGCTGGACGCCCTGCCGCCCGAGTTCGGCACGGTCGAGCTGATCCGTGGCGGGCGTGCGCTGCAGGTGCACGTCCTCGAGGAGGCCACCGGGACCGCGGAGGTGCGGTACACGGTCACCGACGGGCGCGGCGTCAACGCGCCCGCGACCGCGACGGTCCGCCTCACCGTCAGCGACGGTGACACGCCGCCGGAGCAGGTCCGCACGTCGACCCTGACCGTCGAGACGGGGGGCAGGCTCGAGCACGGCGTCCTCGCCGACTTCCAGGACCCCGACGGTGACGACCTCCTGCTGGTCGGCGCCACCGCCGACCCGGCGGCGGGCACGGCCCGGTTCCGCCAGGACGGCGTGCTGACCTTCTCCGCCGACGGCGGTGCGCTCGGACGCACGACCGTGACGGTGCAGGTCTCCGACGGCACCAACGTCGTCGAGGGGGAGGTCGCGGTGGACGTCCGCGCCGCCGGCTCGGTGCCGCCCCGGATCGACCCCGTGCACGTCGTGACGTACGTCGGGCAGGAGGTCGCGGTGCGCCCGCTCGACGCGGTGCGCTCCGCGTCGGCCGACCCGCCGCGGCTCGCCGCCGTGTCCGACACGGTCGGTGCGACGATCGTGCCGGACCTGCAGGCGGGCACGTTCGTCTTCAGGGCCCCCCGGGCCCAGTCGTACTACGTCACGTTCGTCGTCGCGGCGGGGCCGCAGCAGGCGACCGGGATCGCGCGGATCGACGTACGCGAGTGGCCCGAGCAGGCGCAGCCGCCCGTGGCGGTCCGTGACCTGGCCCTGCTGCCCGCGGGCGGCGAGGTCACGATCGACCCGCTGGCGAACGACGAGGACCCCGCCGACAACGTGCTCGTGCTGCAGTCCGTCACGGCACCGGAGGACTCGGGGCTGCAGGTCGCGGTGCTCGAGCACCGCTACGTGCAGATCCGGGCCGAGCGCACGCCCGACGGTCCGGTCGTGCTGGGCTACGACGTGTCGAACGGGTCGGCCACCGCCCGCGGCGAGATCGTCGTGCAGCCCGTCCCGCCGTCCGCCTCCTCCCAGCCACCGGTGGTCCCCAACGTCGAGGCCACGGTGCGGGCCGGCGGTGTCGTGACGATCCCCGTGCTGGCGGGTGCGTCGGACCCCGACGGGGACCGCCTGACGGTGCTGCGCGAGCTGCCCGAGCCCCTCGCCGACGGCGACGGCCTGCTGTTCGTGTCCGGGGACGTGCTGCGCTACCAGGCGCCCGACCGGGCGCTCACGGCCCGCGCGACGTTCGCCGTGCAGGACACCGCGGGCAACGTGACCGCCGCGACCGTCACCGTCCGCGTGCACGAGTCGGACCCGGCGACCAAGTCCCCGCCGCGTCCGAAGGACGTCGACGCGCGGGTGTTCGACGGGGACACGGTCCGCATCCCGGTGCCGCTGGTGGGCATCGACGGCGACGGTGACGGCGTCACCCTGCTCGGCCAGGCGTCGGCACCGGTGCTGGGCAGGGTGGTCGACGTCGGTCCCGACTGGATCGAGTACGCGGCGGACCCGGGCTCGCGCGGGACCGACACGTTCACGTACGCCGTCGAGGACTGGGTCGGGCAGCGCGCCGTGGCCCGCGTGCGGGTCGGCATCGCGCCCCGTCCGTCGGGCGTGTCGGAGATCGTCGCCGTGGACGACGCGGTGACGCTGCGCCCCGGGCAGCGCGTCGAGGTGCGCGTCCTGGCCAACGACATCGACTCGACGAGCCGCGAGCTGCGCCTGGAGTCGATCGAGCCGCCGCCGGGCGTGGCGGCCGAGATCCAGGGGCGCCGGATCGTGGTCACCGCGCCGTCGACCCCGGGTGTCGTCCCGATCCCGTACCTCGTCGTCAACGACGGCGGCGGGCGCGACTACGGCGTGCTCACGATCACCGTGACCGACGACGCACCCGTCCTGCCGCCCGTGGCACGCGACGTCCTCGTGCCCGCCATCGACACGCTCGGCCGGACCGAGGTCTCCGTGGACGTCCTGGCCGTGGCGCAGAACCCGTCCGGCCCGCTGTCCGACCTCGAGGTGTCGGTGCCCTCGTCGCACGCGGACGTCGCACGGGTCACCGCCGACGGCGACGTGGTGGTCACGCTCGTGGACCACGCGCAGAACGTGCCGTACCGGCTGGTCAACCGCACGTCGCCGGACGCCGACGCGTACGCGTTCATCACGGTGCCCGCGCTCGGGTTCTTCCCGCCGCAGCTGCGCCCGCGGGCGCCCGAGCTGCGCGTGGCCACCGGCGAGCAGCTGGTGATCCCGCTCGCCGAGCACGTCCAGGTCGCACCGGGCCGCGAGCCCTCCATCGCCGACCCCACCCAGGTCACCGCGACCCGTTCCGACGGCGCCGAGCTCGTGCGGGACGCCGAGACGCTGGTGTTCACGTCGGCGCCCGGCTACGCGGGGCCCGCGTCGATCTCCGTACCGGTGACCGACCGCACGGGACCGACGGACGCGACCGCGCGCACGACCCTGCTGACCCTGCAGGTCACCGTGTACGCGGTCGACGACCACCCGCCGACGTTCGACGCCCCCACCATCGAGGTGGAGCCGGGGGAGGCCGCTGCCCGGGTCGACCTGCTGGCACTGACGCGCGGGCCCGAGCAGGCCGAGGGCTCGGCGAGCCCCGCGGACCGGTACGGCTACCGGACGGTCTCCGGGACGCCCGCGGGCTTCACCGTGGTCCTCGACGGCTCGCAGCTGCAGGTGTCCGCCAAGGCCGACACGCCCAAGGGCACCACCGGCCGGCTGGAGCTGCAGGTGACGTACGGGCGCAGCGGCGTCCTGGACGTGGCGGTGGACCTGCGGGTCGTCGCGAGCAAGCGCCGGACCGCGACGGTGCAGAACTTCGTCGTCGACGACGGGGCGCAGGGCAGGGAGAGCACCGTCCGGGTGCTCGAGGGCTCCGTGAACCCGTTCCCGGAGCAGGGCCCGCTGACGGTCGTCGGCGCCGTCGTCGAGACCGCGGGCGCCGGCACGGCCGGTGCGTCCGCGGACTCGGTGACGATCCGCCCCGACGCCGACTTCATCGGCCAGATGGTCGTGCGGTTCCGCGTGCGTGACGTGACCGGCGACCCCGGCCGCGAGGTCGAGGGGCGCATCACGGTCCGCGTCAGCGGGGTCCCGCTCGCACCCGTGCCACCGCGCATCGGGGAGATCCGGGACCGGACCGTGGTGCTGTCGTGGACCGCGCCGGACAACCGGGGCGAGCCGATCACGGAGTACCGCGTGACCGCGTCCCCGGGCGGGATGGCGCGCAGCTGCGTCAGCACCACCTGCACCATCGACGGGCTGACGAACGACGTCGAGTACACGTTCACGGTGGCGGCGCGCAACCGCATCGGGTGGTCGGACGAGTCGCCGGTCTCGGCGCCCGCCCGGCCCGACGCGGTGCCCGAGGTCCCCGGCGCGCCGCGCCTCGTCTTCGGCGACCAGTCCGTCACCGCGACGTGGGAGGCGCCCCCGTCGGTCGGGTCCGCCGTCTCGAGCTACACCCTCGAGATCAGCCCCGCGCCCGAGGCGGGCTCGGTGAGCCGCACGACGACGGCCACGTCGTACACGTTCGACCGGCTGCGCAACGGTGTCGCGTACGCCGTGCGCGTGCGGGCGCACAACAAGGCGCCCGAGCCGAGCGGGTGGAGCCTGTGGTCGGCGACGGAGGTCCCGGCGGGGGTGCCGGACGCACCGGACGGTCTCGCGGCGACGCGGGAGAACACGCCGCTCGGTGGGCAGATCAACGTGGTGTGGGGCGACACCCGGCCCAACGGTGACGCGATCCAGGGCTACCAGCTCGTCATCAGCGGTGGGCCCGGGGGCGGGACGTTCCCCCTGTCGGCCGACGCCCGGTCCTACCCCTTCAGGGGCGCGGCGAACGGTGTGGAGTACACGTTCGAGCTCCGGGCCCGCAACAAGGCGGGGCTCGGTGCGTCGGCCGTCGCACGCTCGATGACCTTCGGCGTGCCGGAGGCCGTGACGGGTGTCGTCGCCCGCGGCGCCGTCGGCGGCGACCCGGGCAACGGCGCCGTGGACGTCACCTGGTCCCGCGCGGGCGACCGCGGGTCGCCGGTCACGGACTACCGGGTCAGCGTCGGCGGCAGCGAGCGCTCCGTCGGGCCTGCGACCTCGACCTCCGTGGCAGGCCTGCCCGGTGGTGAGGCCGTGGACGTGCGGGTGCAGGCCTGCAACGCCGCCGGGTGCGGCGACTGGAGCGCGGCGGTCCGCGCCGACCCGGCACCGGTCACGCGCCCGACCGGTGTGACCGGCCTGGGCGAGCCGGTGCCCGCGTGGAACGGTGACCGCCAGGTCACGTCGGTCAGCGCCTCGTGGGCGGCCGTCGCGTGGGGTGGCAGCACCGGCTCCTACCGCGTCGAGTTCTACGTCGACGACCGCCTGACCGAGACGCAGACGGTGACGGGGACCAGCGCGGCCTCGTCGGCCGGCATGCCGTCGTTCAACCTCGTCAACCGCCGCGCCACCTTCCGGGTCGTGGTCACACCCGTCAACAGCGCCGGGGAGGGCGGGCGCGCCGCGAGCGAGGTCCGCGTCACGCGTGCCAGTGCGCCGGACGACGTCCGCGGCGGGTTCGGCCTGACGGTCGCCGCCGACGGCTCGACGGTGAGCGCGTCCTGGTCACCGCCCGACGACGGCGGCTCGGGCATCGTCGGCTACGACGTCGAGGTGGCCGTGAACGGCTCGTGGCAGGCTCTCGGGCGCGTCGCCCAGGCGTCGCTGCAGGGAGCCGTGCTGCCGACGGCAGCCCCCCCGGGCGCCACCGTCCGCGTCCGGGTCAAGGCGGTGAACGACATCGGGTCGTCGTCCCGGTGGGGGGAGTCGCAGCAGGTGACCGTGCCCGCCGCCCCCGCCCCTCCCGACCCCGGGGACGGCGGATGACCCGCCGCCCGTCCCGCCCGCACGCCCCCACCGACTGGAGCCTGAGCACATGACCCCCGAGCAGACCACCTGGTTCGCCGAGACGTTCGACGCCCTCGTGGCCAACGTGGGGCAGGCGCTCCTCGGCAAGGAGGAGACGGTCCGCCTCGTCCTGACGGCGATGCTGGCCGACGGGCACGTGCTGCTCGAGGACGCGCCGGGCACGGGCAAGACGTCGCTGGCCAAGGCGATCTCGGCGACGGTGCAGGGGTCGCACCACCGGATCCAGTTCACGCCGGACCTCCTGCCGTCGGACGTCACGGGCGTGACGATCTACGACCAGTCGACGCAGCGGTTCGAGTTCCACCCGGGACCGATCTTCGCGTCCGTCGTGCTCGCGGACGAGATCAACCGTGCCTCGCCCAAGACCCAGGCCGCGCTGCTGGAGGTCATGGAGGAGGCCAACGTGACCGTCGACGGCGTCACCCACCCCGTGGGGCGGCCGTTCATGGTGATCGCCACCCAGAACCCGATCGAGCAGGCGGGGACGTACCGGCTGCCCGAGGCCCAGCTCGACCGGTTCCTGCTCAAGACCTCGCTCGGCTACCCCGACCGCGCCGCCGCTGTCGAGATCCTGGCCGGTGCCAAGGACCGCACCGCCGCGCTGCGCCCGCGCATCACGACGCAGGCCGTGGGCACCATGGCCGACCTCGCGCTCACCGTGCACGTCGACGAGGTGGTGCTCGACTACATCGCGCGGCTCCTCGAGGCGACCCGCGACGACCCGCAGACCGCGCTCGGCGCGAGCGTGCGCGGCGGTCTCGCCCTCGTGCGGTGCGCCAAGGTGCGCGCCGCGGCCGACGGGCGCGACTACGTGCTGCCCGACGACGTCAAGGCGCTCGCCCAGTCCGTCCTCGCGCACCGCCTCGTGCTGGACTCCGAGGCGGAGTTCGCGGGCGTGACGGCGACGGAGGTGGTGGGCCGCGTCCTGGAGCAGGTCGCACCGCCCGCGCTGCGGCAGGGCTGAGGGCGTGGGTCTGCGGGTCGCACCCCTCGGCTGGGGGGTGACCGTCCTCGCGCTCGGCGCCCTGGTGGCCGGGCGCCTCCTGGGGTGGGGCGAGCTGGCCGCCGTCGGGGTGGCGCTGCTCGGCGTCGTCCTGGCGTCCCTGCTGATGACGGCGGGGCGCACGCGGTACCACGTGGTGCTGGACCTGGCCGACCACCGGGTGCGGATCGGGCAGCGCGCCGTGGGCCGCGTCGACGTGCGCAACGCCGCACGGCGGCGGTCCCTGCCGTCGCAGGTCGACCTGCCCGTGGGGGAGCGTGTCGTCGAGCTGGCCGTCCCGAGCCTGCCCCCGGGAGGTGCGCACGACGACCTGTTCGCGGTACCGACGGAGCGACGGGCGGTCATCGTCGTCGGGCCCGTGGTGTCGCGTCGCGGCGACCCCCTGGGGCTGCTGCAGCGTCGGCTGCGCTGGACGGAGCCGGCCGAGCTGTTCGTCCACCCGGAGGTCGTGGCGCTGGGCGGCGCCAACGCGGGGCTGCTGCGCGACCTCGAGGGCCAGGCCACGCGCGACCTGTCCGACTCGGACCTGAACTTCCACGCGCTGCGCGACTACGTGGCCGGCGACGACCGGCGGTACATCCACTGGCGCACCACCGCCCGTCGCGGCAAGCTCATGGTCAAGCAGTTCGAGGACACCCGCCGCACGCTGACGTCGATCGCGCTGGCGACGGCGACGTCCGACTACGCGCACCCCGACGAGCTCGAGCTGGCCGTCTCGGCGGCCGCCTCGATCGCCGTGCAGGCGATCCGCGACGAGCGGGACGTCGAGGTGCTGGCCGGACCGGGCCGGCTGCGCACCGCGACCCCGCCGCTGCTGCTCGACGACTGCTCGCGGCTGTCGTGGTCGCCGGCCGGGGCCGGTGCCGTGCTGCTCGGCCGGCGGGTCGTGCGCGAGACCCCCGACGCCTCCGTCGCGTTCCTCGTCACGGGCGGCACGCCCACGGACGCCGAGCTGCGGCTCGGGGCCCGTGCGCTGCCCGCGGGCACCCGTGCGGTCGTCCTGCGGTGCGCCCTGGGGCAGGAGGTCGCCGTGCGCACCCAGGGCACGCTGACGCTGGCGACCGTGGGCGAGCTCGCCGACCTCCCGCGCGCGCTGCGACGGGTGGTCGGATGAGCCGCCACGGAGGACCGCGATGAGGCCCGGGCAGCGCATCGGGGTCCGGGAGCCCGCCGACGCCGTCCGCGACGTGCTCGTGCTGACCGTCGCGACCGCCCTCGCCCTGACGCCCCTGCTGCCGGCCTACGGCTCGTCCGCGGTCCTCCCGGCGCTGGTCGGCGGGGTGGTCCTGGGCGCGGCCGTGACGGTCGTCGGTGCCCTGCGCCGGTGGTCCGCGGTCGTCGTGGTCGCGGTGCTGGTCGGAGCGTACGCGCTCGCGGGCGGCGCCCTGGCGGCCCCGACGACGACGGTCGGCGGGGTCGTGCCCACACCGACCACCCTGCTCGCGCTCGCGCGGGGGGCCGCGTCGACCTGGAAGCAGGTGCTCACGCTGCAGCCCCCGGTGGGCACGGGCGGCACGCTGCTCGTCGCGGCGTACCTGCTGGCGCTCGTCGGCACCGCGACGGCCCTCGCCCTGACGCTGCGCGTGCGACGGCCGGCGGTCGCGGCCCTCGCCGGGCTGGTGCCCGTCCTCGTGCTCGTCGGCGCGATCGTGCTGGGCACCCGCCAGCCGCCCGTCCCGCCCGCCGTGGCAGGCACCGCCCTGGCCGTGCTGGGGCTGACGTGGGCGTCGTGGCGGACCGGCCGGTGGCGGCCGCGACGTGTCGTCGCCACGGGCGCCCTGGCGGCCGTCGCGCTGACCGGGGGACTGCTCGGGGGTCCTCTCGTCGTCGCGGACGAGCCGCGCGTCGTCGTCCGCGACGAGATCGTGCCGCCGTTCGACCCGCGGGACTACCCGAGCCCGCTCGCCGCGTTCCGGCGCCTCGTCAAGCTCGACGAGACCGTGCTGCTGACCGTGGACGGGCTGCCCGAGGGGGCGCGCGTCCGGCTGGCCACGTTCGACCGGTACGACGGCGTGGTGTTCAACGTGGCGGGCGACGGGACCGCGCAGGCGTCCGGTGAGTTCCGGCGGGTCGGGGACCGGATCGAGGTCCCGGTCGCCGGGGAGCGCGCACGCGTCGAGGTGACCGTCGGGGCGCTGCAGGGGGTGTGGTTGCCGACCGTCGGGTACGCCCGGGCGATCGACCTGGGACGCGTGACCGGGGACCTGCGGTACAACGACGCGACCGGCGGGGCCGTGGTCACCTCCGGCCTGCGCGAGGGGATGACGTACGCGCTGGACGTCGTCGTGCCGCCGGTGCCCGGCGCGGACGACATCGGCGACGCCGCCGCCGGGCCGGTCGTGCAGCCCGCCTCGCAGGACGTGCAGGCGGTCTCCGTGGCCGCCACGGACATCGCGCGCGACGCCGGCACCGCCGTGCAGATCACCGAGGCCATCGCCGTGCACCTGGCCGAGCAGGGCTACTTCAGCCACGGCATCACCGACGCGGGCGACCACCCGTCGCTCTCGGGGCACGGGGCGGCACGCCTCGCCGACCTGGTGGCCGGCGACCTCATGGTGGGCGACGGCGAGCAGTACGCCGCAGCCGCGGCGCTGATGATCCGGGAGATGGGCCTGCCGGCCCGCGTCGTGCTCGGGTTCGTGCCGGGGTCCGGCGACGACGACGGCGAGGGTGCGCCGCCGACGGACCAGGACGGCCCCGTCGAGATCCGCGGGCGCGACGTCCAGGCGTGGGTCGAGGTCGCGTTCGCCGGCCACGGCTGGGTGCCGTTCGACGTGACCCCGCCGCGCTCGCGCACACCGGAGCAGGAGCAGGAGGAGACGGACACCGACCCGCAGCCGCAGGTCGTCCAGCCCCCCGCGCTACCGCCCGACCGCGTCACGCCGCCGGACGACGACACCGAGCAGCCGCAGACGGAGGACCCCGCGCAGGACGACTCCGGGCTGGCGGTGTGGCTGCGCGTCGCGGCGTGGGTCGGCATCGGGCTCGGCGGGGTGCTGCTGCTGCTGTCTCCCGTGCTGGTGGTGCTCGCGATCAAGTGGCGCCGTCGTCGCCGTCGTCGCCGTGCCGCCGACCCCGTGCGCCGGGTCGCCGGTGGCTGGGACGAGGTCGTCGACGCGGCGCGCGACATGGGAGGCGCACCGCCGCCCGCCGCGACGCGCCGCGAGGCGGCGCGGGCCTGGGCGCTCTCGCTCGTGGCCGGGCACCCCGCGGTGGCGGCACGCGTCGAGGCGCTGGCACGGCGTGCCGACCGGGCCGTCTTCGCCGCCGGCACCCCGGAGCGCTCGGAGGTCGAGGCCTACTGGGCGGACGTCGACGCCACGGTGGTCGCCCTGCGCCGCACGCTCCCGTGGCGGGCGCGCGTGCGCTCGCAGGCGTCCCTCGCCTCGTTGCGCGCCGGCGGTGGTCGGCGGCCTCGCGCGCCCCGCGCACGGCAGGGGTCGGACGGCCGGGCGGCGGACACCCCCGCCGCCGGCCGCGGGGCGGGTGGCCGCACGCCGGCGCCGCCCGGCACCACGCGCCGCGCCACCCGTCACGGACGTCCCCACCGCACCCGCCGAGCCCGAGGTGAACGATGAGCCCCCGTCCCGTCCCCGCCGTCGACGACCGCCCCGCCGGCCTCGGCCGGAGGTTCCTCGCGGTCCTGGTGGACCAGGTGCTCGTCCTGGTGCTGGGCGGTGGCGTCGTGCTGGTCACCGTGGTGCGTGCCGCGGCGACGCTGCAGGACGGCGGGGCCGTGCCGGACGGGCAGGTGGCGTCGCCCGCCGTCCCGCCCGCGCTGGTGGTGACCGGTGCCGTGCTGGCGCTCGTCGTGACCGTGGTGCAGTGGCTGCTGCACGGCCGCCACGGCTGGACGCTGGGGCGCCGGCTGCTGGGCGTGCGCACGGTCGACGAGCACAGCCGACGGCCGATCGGGGCGGGCCGCGTGCTGGTGCGGGGGCTCGTGGTCGCCGCGGGGTCCCTGGTCCTCGGCATCGGCCAGTACGTCGTGCTGCTCTCCCCGCTGCTGGACCGGACCGGCCGCGGGCGGGGCTGGCACGACCGGGCCGTGGGTGCGGAGGTGCTGCGCGCCGCCCCGGGTGCGCACGTGGCGGGCGGCCGGGTCGCCCCGGCGGCCGTCGCGGCGCGGCAGGGCCGTCCGGCGACGGCGGCGCCCGACCGGGGTGGTGACGTGCCGCGCCCGCACGGTGTGCCGACGGCCTTCCGGGACGCGGGCGCGCGCGGCGGGGTCCCGGCCCCGCCGGACGCCCTGTCGGCACCGGCCGCGCCGGACTCCTTCGCGGCACCGGCTGCGACGCCGACCGGCGGTCTCGTGCTCGCGCCGCTGCACCCGACGCGCTCCGGGCCCGACCTCGACACCCGGGCGATCCCCGCGGTGCGGTCGGCCCCCACCCTCGCCTTCGGCCTGGCGCCCGAGCTCGAGCTGACACGCCCGGCGCCGCCGCGCACCGACGTGGTCCCGGAGCCGCGGCCGGGGACGTCGACGGGTCTGCGGATCGCGCTCGACGACGGCCGCCGGGTCACGGTCGAGCGCCTCGCGCTGGTCGGGCGCAACCCGTCACCGGGTCCGGGGCTGCAGGTCGTGCGCGTCGTCGACCCGTCGCGGTCCGTGTCGAAGACCCACCTGCAGCTCGCGGTCGACGCGAACGGCGGCGCCTGGGTCGTCGACCGGGGTTCCACCAACGGCACCCTGGTGACGCTGCCGGACGGCGGGCAGGTCGTGTGCCCGGTCGACCACCCCGTGCGGCTGCGGCAGGGGGCGGTCGTGGTGTTCGGCGACACGTCGTTGCGTGTCGTGGCGATGCCCCCGGCGGCGCCCCCCGGCTAACCGGCCCGGCCCGGCCCGGTCTGCTCCGGTCGGCCGTCGGCCGCGCGGACCAGGGCGTCGAGGGCGTCCAGGACCCGCGCCAGGCCGAAGCGCCACGCGTGCTCCGCGCTGGCGGGCCCGGCCATCGCCGCTCCGGCGACCGCACCGACCCGCCGTGCCAGGTCGAACCGGTCGCCGACGTACGTGGCGAGCCGCTCCGACCACCGGGCCCACACGGCCGCGGAGGCGCCGGCGGGCGGGTCGGTGCGCCGGGCGTGCGCGGACGCCCGCACGAAGTCGGCGACGAACGTGACGGCCGCGTCGCGGTCCAGGTCGCCCAGTGCGGTGCCGTCGAACGCGTGCAGCCGGTGGTCGTAGGCGGCGATGGTGCCGGGGCCGAACGCCGTCCGCTGGTCGTCGACGTCGAGCAGCCACGGGTGCCGCCCGTACGTCGCGAGGTCGGCCTCGGCGACGGCGGTGACCCGGGCGCGCCACCCGCCGTCCGGGTGGGGTGCCCGGTGCTGCCGGGCGTGCACCGCGTCGACCATCAGCACCAGCAGGTCGTCGCGCGCGCCGACGTGCGAGTACACGGCGTTGGGGGCGATGCCCAGCCGGGCGCCGAGGCGACGCACCGTCACGGCGTCGACGCCCTCGGCGTCGGCCAGCGCGACGGCCGCGTCGACCACCTCGGAGGTGGTGACCCGGGACCGTGGTCCGCGGCTGCCGCCGCGGGGTGCGGCGGGGTGGTCGCGCCACAGCAGGTCGAGCAGCTCGCGTGCCATGGACCCTCCGGGAACATCCGCGGGGACAGATACCTTGTACGGTGAACAAGGTAGTCCACCGGGGGGGACGACCCCGGCCCCGACCCGTGAGGAGCACCGTGCACATCACCGGATCCGCCCTGTCCCTGACCGTGGACGACGTCGAGGCGTCGGCCGACTTCGCACGCCGGCACTTCGGGTTCACCGACGCGATGTCGGCCGACGGGTTCGTCGCGATCACCCACCCCGACCTGGGCTGGAACATCACCCTGCTGCGCACCGGCCTGCCCTCGTTCCGGCCCGAGCGGATCGCCGGACCCTCCGGGCAGGGCCTGCTGGTCGTGTTCGTCGTGGACGACGTCGACGCCGAGTTCGCCCGCGTGGCGGCCGCGGGCGCCGAGGTCGTCACGCCGCCCGAGACGGAGCCGTGGGGCGAGCGCTACTGCCAGGTCGCCGACCCGAACGGGATCGTCTGGCAGCTCGTCACGTGGGTGTGACCGTCCGCGCCTCGTGCAGGGCACCCGTGGCCTAGTCTCGGCCCATGGGTGCCATGCGCCCGGCCTCGCGGATGCGGCCGGTCGAGCTGGTCGACGACGCGGACGACCGTGGTCCGCCGACCGGTGGGTCGTCGCTGCACGGCGACGGCCCCGGTGCGGCCGGTCCCGGGGACCCGCCGACCAGCTCCGGGCCGCAGCCGTCCGGACGGCGCTGGTGGCCCTGGCTGCTCGGGGTGCTGGTCGTGGTGCTGGCCGCCGGGGCGCTCGCGACCGCCGCGACCGAGCGGGCCGCGACCGCACGCGCGGACGCCTTCGCCCGGTTCGAGGGTGTCGTCCGCCCGCTCGACGAGGCCCCCGTGGTCCGCTGGCGCGCGGCGGCCGACGGGCCGACACCGGTCATGACGTCGGGCGGGGCGATCGTGACCGTGACCGACGACGAGGGGCCCTGGGTCGTGCGTTCCTCGGACCCTGCGACGGGCGACCTGCGGTGGCGCGCCGAGGTGACCGAGTCGCCCGGCGCGGGGTTCGAGTCCGTCGCGGTCGCCTGCGTCGGCCACCCCGACCCGGCCGCGCTGCTGCTGTGCCTGTGGGACGAGCCGAACGTCGTGTACGGCGGTGCGGGGGAGTCGACGCCGTACGTCCCGCCCACGCACGTCCTGGCCCTGGCGCCGGACGACGGCACGCGGCGCGGCACCTGGGAGGTGACGGGCCCGCTGCTCGGCGCCCTGCGCCACGACGACGACGTCGTCGTGGCGACCGCCCTGCCCGACCGGCGGGTGCTCGTCGAGCGTCGCGCCGGCACGGACGGCACGGTGCGCTGGTCCTGGGCCTCGCCCGGCCCGCTGGTCGACGACGGCGGCCTGCGCGCCGCACCCGACCTGCGGCTCGCGGGCGACGTCGTCGCGCTGGTGGCCGTCTCGACCGTCCTGATCGACGTCGACGACGGCCGGGTGCTCGAGGACGGCCCCCCGGGCCGGCAGATCCTCGTCAGCGCGCTGCCCGACGGCGGCTTCGCGACCTGGACCTCCGGCCTCGCGGGGCAGCTGCGGGACGCCGACGGCGGGGTCCGGGCGACCGCCCCCGGGCTGCCCGCCTCGCCCGTGGGGGACCGCTCGGTGGACGCGCTGCTGGTCGACGCGGGCAGCCAGGTCCTGGGCGTGCGCGCGGCCGACGGCACCACGGCGTGGTCGCTGCCGACCTCGATGTCACCCGTGGCCGTGGCCGACGGCGTGGTCGTGCTCGCCGGGGAGGCGTCCGTGGGTGCCGTCGACGGTGCCGACGGGCGGCTGCTGTGGGAGCGGGACCTGGTCGTCACGCCGCGCGCGTCGCCCCTGACGGACGCGCTGCACGTCCTGGTCGCCGAGCACGAGGGGCCGGACCGCACGACGTTGGTGGCCCGCGGGCTGCGGGACGGCGTCGAGGCGTGGCGGGTGCCGCTGCCCGAGGGGGTGCGCACGGTGACGGCGGCCGGTGGGCACGTGGTCGCGCGCACCGCGTCCGAGGTGCTCGTGCTGGGGTGACGCCCCGGTGCGGGCCCGTCGGGTCGTGCGGGCCGGGTCGGGAGCGGCACGGCAGGACGGGTTGCGGATCGGGGTGCCCCCGGGGGTAGGGTCGTCCCGTGCGCGCACGCTCGCTGCTTCTTCGTCGCCGCGACGAGGCCCTCTAGGCCGGCTCCTCGTCGCGGTGTGTGTCGTGCCCGGCTGACAGCCCGCCGAGACCCGCGATGAAGGACCACCCCATGAGCAGCCAGAGCCCCGCTGTGCCGATGCCCACCGCAGCCGTCGCGCCGGCCCCCGCCGCCGAGCGCAACCCGCAGCAGCCCTCGGGCATGCCGGCGCACCGCTACCGCCCGTTCCACGAGCAGATCCGCGTCGAGCTCCCCGACCGGACGTGGCCCGACAACCGGATCACCCGAGCACCGCGCTGGTGCGCCGTCGACCTGCGCGACGGCAACCAGGCGCTGATCGAGCCGATGAACCCCGCGCGCAAGCTCGAGATGTTCGAGCTGCTGGTGGACATGGGCTTCAAGGAGATCGAGGTCGGGTTCCCCTCGGCGTCGCAGACCGACTACGACTTCGTGCGGATGCTCATCGAGGAGGGGCGCATCCCGGACGACGTCGTCATCCAGGTGCTCACCCAGGCGCGCGAGCACCTCATCGAGCGCACGTACGAGGCCATCGCCGGTGCCAAGCAGGCGATCGTGCACCTGTACAACTCCACGTCGGTGCTGCAGCGCGAGGTCGTGTTCCGCAGCGACGAGGACGGCATCGCCGACATCGCCGTGTCGGGTGCGCGGTTCTGCCGCAAGTACGAGGAGCTGATCCCGGACACCGAGGTGCTGTACGAGTACAGCCCCGAGTCGTACACCGGCACCGAGCTGGAGTACGCGGTGCGCGTGTGCAACGCGGTCCTCGAGGTGCTGGAGCCCACGCCGGACCGGCCGGTGATCATCAACCTGCCCGCCACGGTCGAGATGGCCACGCCGAACGTGTACGCCGACTCGATCGAGTGGATGAGCCGGCACCTGCACCACCGCGAGTCGGTCGTGCTCTCGCTGCACCCGCACAACGACCGCGGCACCGCGGTCGCGGCGGCCGAGCTGGGGTACCTCGCGGGTGCCGACCGCATCGAGGGCTGCCTGTTCGGCAACGGTGAGCGCACCGGCAACGTCGACCTGGTCACCCTCGGCATGAACCTCTTCAGCCAGGGCGTCGACCCCCAGATCGACTTCTCCGACATCGACCGCATCCGCCGCACCGTCGAGCGCTGCAACCAGATGCCGGTCCACGAGCGCCACCCGTACGGCGGCGACCTCGTCTTCACGGCCTTCTCGGGGTCCCACCAGGACGCCATCAAGAAGGGCCTCGACGCGATGGAGGCCAAGGCCGCCCGCACCGGGCGCAGCGTCGACGAGGTCGAGTGGGCGGTGCCGTACCTGCCGATCGACCCCAAGGACGTCGGCCGCAGCTACGAGGCGATCATCCGCGTGAACTCCCAGTCCGGGAAGGGCGGCATCTCCTACCTGCTGAAGTCCGAGAAGGACCTGGACCTGCCGCGCCGGCTGCAGATCGAGTTCTCGCAGGTGGTCCAGCGCCACACCGACCAGCACGGCACCGAGGTCACCGCCGACGACCTGTGGTCCATCTTCAGCGACGAGTACCTGCCGGCCCTGCCCGGGGGGCCGCTGGAGCCGTGGGGGCGGTTCGCACTACGCGGGACGCGTGCCACCAGCACCGAGGGCGGCCAGGACACCCTCGAGGTCGACGTCGTCGACCGCGGTGTGCCGACGACCCTGCGCGGCACGGGCAACGGGCCCGTCGCGGCGTTCGTGGCGGCGCTGCGCACGACCGGCGTCGACGTGGCCGTGCTCGACTACGCCGAGCACGCGCTGTCGGCCGGCGGCGACGCCACCGCGGCCGCGTACGTCGAGTGCGCGATCGGCGACGACATCCTGTGGGGGGTCGGCATCGACCCGTCCATCACGACCGCGTCGCTCAAGGCGATCGTCTCGGCCGTCAACCGGCACGAGCGCTGACGACCGCGCCGCCCGACGTCGGCCCGGGCCCCCGCACGAGAGGGCCCGGGCGACTGGCGGTGCACGGCGTCGCCTGCGCGCCGCGCCCGCCCGTGTCGGCGGCGCGGGGGACAATGGCCCCGTGAGCCTCTACCGCGACGAGGCGATCGTCCTGCGCACCCACAAGCTGGGGGAGGCCGACCGCATCGTGACCCTCCTGACGCGCGAGCACGGCAAGGTGCGCGCGGTCGGCAAGGGCGTCCGCCGGACGACCTCGCGGTTCGGGTCGCGGCTCGAGCCGTTCATGCACGTCGACGTGCAGCTGAGCACCGGGCGCAACCTCGACGTCGTGACCCAGGTGGAGACGCTGGGGTCGTACGGCCGCCAGGTGTGCGAGGACTACGCGCTGTACACCGTCGGCACGGTGATGCTCGAGACGGCCGAGCGGCTGGTCGAGGCGGAGCGGGAGCCCTCCGTGCAGCAGTACCGGCTGCTGGTGGGCGCCGTGCGGGCGCTCGCGACGCGGGCGCACGCGGCGGGCCTGGTCCTGGACTCCTACCTGCTGCGCGCGCTCGCCGTGGCCGGCTGGGCGCCGAGCTTCACCGACTGCGCCCGCTGCGGGGCACCGGGCCCGCACCACGCGTTCGCCCCGGCCGTGGGCGGCGCCGTGTGCGGTGCGTGCCGGCCGCCGGGCGCCGCGGCACCGGCCCCCGAGACGTTCGCGCTGCTCGCCGCGCTGCTGTCGGGCGACTGGGCGGTGGCCGACGCCAGCGCCGAGCGTCACCGGGCGGAGGGCAACGGGCTCGTGGCGGTGTTCTGCCAGTTCCACCTCGAACGGCGGCTGCGCTCGCTGCCGATGGTCGAGCGGGTCTGACCCGCCCGTCCGGGGGCACCGCACCGCCGACCGCGGGTGGCACGATGTGGACGTGCCCCGCGAGATCGTCCCGCCCTACCCGCACCCGTCCGGCGCCCGCCCGCCGCAGATCCCGCGGGAGCTGGTACCGCGGCACGTCGCGGTCGTCATGGACGGCAACGGCCGCTGGGCCAACGCCCGCGGGCTGCCGCGCGTCGAGGGGCACCGAGCCGGCGAGGCCTCGCTGCTGGACGTCGTGGCCGGGGCGATCGAGATCGGCGTGCAGCACGTGTCGGCGTACGCGTTCTCGACCGAGAACTGGTCGCGCTCGCCCGACGAGGTGCGCTTCCTCATGGGCTTCAACCGCGACGTGCTGCGCCGCCGGCGGGACCTCATGGACTCCTGGGGCGTGCGGGTGCGGTGGGCGGGGCGTCGCCCGCGTCTGTGGCGGTCCGTCATCAACGAGCTCGAGACGGCGGAGCGGCAGACCGCCGGCAACACCACCTGCACGCTGACCATGTGCGTGAACTACGGCGGGCGCGCCGAGATCGCCGACGCGGCGCAGGCCATCGCACGGGAGGTCGCCGCGGGACGGTTGAAGCCCGAGCGCGTGACCGAGAAGACCGTGCAGAAGTACCTCGACGAGCCCGACCTGCCGGACGTCGACCTGTTCCTGCGGTCGTCGGGGGAGCAGCGCATCTCGAACTTCATGCTCTGGCAGTCGGCGTACGCCGAGCTGGTCTTCCTCGACGAGCCGTGGCCCGACGTGGACCGTCGGCACCTGTGGCGGGCGGTGGAGACGTACGCGCGCCGTGACCGGCGCTACGGCGGCGCCGTGGACGCCCCGGTGACCTCCTGACGTGTCGGTGGTGGCCCGGGTGCTCAGCGGTGCTCGGGCGTCGTCGCGGGCTCGGCGTGCGTGCCCGTGGGGACCAGGCGCGGCTCGGCGCGCCGGCGACGGCCCACGACCACGGCACGCACCAGCGCGAGCACGACGAGCGTCAGCGCGGCCACGCCCCACGGGGAGCCGGCGGCGAGCGACAGGGCGCCCCAGACCGCGCCGATCCCGACCGTGCCCCAGATGACCGCCCACATGGCGGCACCGGGGATCGACGCGAGCGTGAAGCGCAGGTAGGGCATGCGCAGGACGCCGGCGCCGACGAACACGGCCGTCTGGATGCCGACGGTGACGTACGCGAGCGTGACCGCGATCCAGCCCCACCGGTGCACCAGCGCCACCCCGCGCCGCGCCGACGGTGTCGACGCCACCCGGGTCGTGCGCTCGACGACGCGCTGCCACCAGCGGGGGCCGTGGCGCCGCTCGCCCTCGAGCCGGGCGCCGCGCTCGACGCCGCGTCCCGCCCAGTACGTGAGGTGCGACCGCGCCATCACGATGCCGAACAGGCACACCAGCGCGACCGCGACGGGCATCCCGTCGAGGCCGTACTCGGCCAGCACCTGCGGCGACGTCATCCCTCGATCGTACGTCCGGCGGCGGGGCGTCTCACCGGCCGGTGGTCCCGGTCCCGGCCGGCGACCCGGGTGCGGACCCGGGTGCGCAGTCCGGGTCCGTCGCGGGCACGAGCACGTCGTCCGACACGTCCGGGTGCGGGTCGCGCCCGGCGGCGCGGCGCCGGGCCACCAGGGGGTGCGCGACCGCCGCCGCCGCGTACAGGCCGATCGCGAGCACGACGATCGTCGCGCCCGGCGGCACGTCGTTCCAGTAGGTGATCAGCAGGCCCACGACGCTCACCGCGACCCCGATGCCGCTCGCGAGCAGCATCGTGCGGCCGAACGAGCGGGAGAGGATCTGGGCCACCGCGACCGGCACGATCATCAGGGCGCTGACGAGCAGCAGCCCCACGACGCGCATCGAGATCGTGACCGTCAGCGCGGCGAGCGCGGCGACGACCATCGACAGCGCCCGCACGGGCAGCCCGCTGGCGCGTGCGAACTCCTCGTCGTGGCTCACCGCGAACAGCGCCCAGCGCAGACCGACGCCGACCACCAGGACGAGCACGGCCAGCGCCGCCGTCCACCAGAGGTCGCCCGTCGAGACCGTGGAGATCGACCCGAACAGGTAGCTCATGAGGTTCGCGTTGGTGCCGCCCGCGACCTTGATGAGCAGCACCCCGCCGGCGATGCCGCCGTAGAACATGATCGCGAGGGCCAGGTCGCCGCTCGTGCGGCCGCGCTCGCGGACCAGCTCGATGACGACGGACCCGACGAGCGCGGCGACGACCGCACCGGGTACCGCGAGGGAGTCGGCGGGGGAGACCGCCGCCCAGCTGCCCACGAGCCAGCCGAGGGCCACGCCCGTCAGCGCGACGTGACCGATGCCGTCCCCCATGAGCGCCATGCGGCGCTGGACCAGGAACGTGCCCACGACGGGGGCCGCGGCACCGACGAGCACGGCCGCGACGAGCGCACGCTGCATCAACGGCGAGGCCAGCAGCGTGAGCACCTGCTCCCACCCGGTCACGGTGTCACCTCCAGCGTCAGGTCGGGGCCGTCGGTGGGCGGCTCGGGGTCGGCGTGCGGGTGCGTGTGGTCGTGGCCGACGTCGCCGTGCTCGCCGCGGGCGGGCGGTGGGGGGCCGTCGTGCACGACCTGCCCGTGCCGCAGCACGACGGCGCGGTCGATGAGCGGGGCGAACGGGCCGATCTCGTGCAGGACCACGACGACGGTGGTCCCCGTGTCGCGCAGGCGGGACAACGTGTCCACGAACGCGCGCTGCGTGGGCAGGTCGATCCCGGACGTGGGCTCGTCGAGCACCAGGAGCCGGGGCTCGCGCACCAGTGCACGGGCGATGAGCACGCGCTGCTGCTGGCCGCCGGAGAGCTCCTGCACCCGGCGGTCCCGCAGGTGCGCGACCCCGAGCGCGTCGAGTGCGGCGAGCGCCCGCGGTCGCCGGTCGCGGGGCGGGCGCAGCCGGCGACCGTGCAGCATCCCCGAGACGACGACCTCGAGGGCGGTGGTGGGGACGCCCCCGGCCGCGGCCATCCGCTGCGGCACGTACCCGACGCGGTC
>Ga0233375_1000428_pt1 | contig 23249 bp, 20 predicted proteins | sample ElkDunMinimDraft_10_FD_191539 | JGI IMG/M metagenome (GOLD analysis project Ga0233375, IMG submission 191539) | Fecal eukaryotic communites from dung pellets of Tule Elk in California, USA - Elk Dung E16 | ecosystem: Host-associated > Mammals > Digestive system > Large intestine > Fecal | place... | reverse complement strand
CCGGTTCAGCGCGCTGACGATCCCGGTGGTCACCGTGCCCTCGAGCCCGAGCGGGGCGCCGACGGCGATCACCGGGTCCCCCACCACCGCGAGGTCCGAGTCGCCGAGGGCCAACGGCACCAGGCCCGTGCGCTCGACCTTCAGCACCGCGAGGTCGTAGTCGGCCGTCTGGCCCACGACCGTGGCTGACTCCTCGGTGCCGTCGCCGAACAGCACCACCGTCGTGGCGCCGGCGGCCGTGGCGTCGGCCACCACGTGGTGGTTGGTCAGCACGTAGCCGTCCTGGCGCAGCACGAACCCGGACCCGGTCGCCGTGCCGTTGGGGCCGGACACCTGGATGGACACCACGCTGGGCAGCACCACCGCGGCGATGCCCGCGACGCTGTCCGGCGCCCTGTCCCCCGCGCCGGCGCCCACCGCGACCGGCAGCCCGGCCTCGGCGAGCCGGCCGTCGTCCAGGACCCGGCTGCTGACCACCCCGCCCACGGAGCCCGCGACGAGGGCGAGCACGACGAGGAGGACGACCCAGCCGAGCGGCAGGCCCTTGCGCCCAGGGGGCGGGGCCGTGAGGCCCGCGGGGGGCGTGGCCAAGGGCGGCGTGCCCCCCCAGCCGTCGCCAGGCCACCGTGCCGGCTCCCCGAGCACCTGCGCGGGCGCGGGCCGCTCGGCCGGGGCTCCGTACGGCTGCCCGCCGTGGGGCGGCCCGTACGACGGCGCCGCGAAGGGGTTGGCCGACTGCGTGGGCGCGGCGAAGGGGTTCGCCGGCGGCGTGCCGAAGGGCGGCTGCTCCTGTCCGGGGCGGCCGGACGGGAAGGGGTGCTCGGGATTCGTCATCGCTTCTGCAACGCCTGGGTCACGGTGTCCCATCCTCGAATGATCCTGGCCTGCAGGCCGTCATCGAAACGTCCGCCGGGGAATCCGGCCACCACAGAGTGCACCGTCTCCGTGCCGGAGGCGGCCACCACCTCGACGACCAGGTCGTCGGCCTGCCATGCAGCGTGCCAGGGCTGCTCGGAGAGCACGTACAGCGTCCGGTCCCCGAGAACGACCTGGGTCGTGCCCTCGAGCGCCTGCGTGTCGAGGCGCCCGGGCTGCTCGGTGAGGACCGCTGTCATGCCCGGACCCGCGAGGTCCACCTCGAGCCGCGAGCCGTCGGGGCTGACCTGCGCGTCGGTCACCGTCCACCCCTCCGGGAGCGCCACCGGGCACTTCCAGCCCGCGACGCTCAGCGCGGACCACAGGTCGCCGGCGGACGGGTCGATGTCGGAGGCCGTGGAGGCCCCGCCGGCGGACGCCCCCGGGAGCATCGCGGCGAGCCCCAGGTGGGCGCCGCGCGGCTGGCCCGACGACTCAGCCGAGTCGTGGCCCAGCAGGGCCAGGGCCTGCGCCGGGTGGCTCGACGGGAGCACCGACGGCCGGTCGCCCAGCAGGAACAGCCCGCCGCAGACGACCCCGACGCACGCGGCCGCGGCGGCCGCCACCCGCACCGGACGGCGGCGCGCGGTCAGGTCCCCGGTCATCGCGTGAGGAGCGGTGTACGCGGCTGCCCTCGCGTGGGCGCCCGAGGAGCCGGGCTGCGCGAACGGGTCGCGGCGCGGCGTCGGGGGCTCGGCGGGCTGGCAGCCGGCGAGGGAGAGCAGCCGGGCGGTCAGGTCGGGGTTGGGCGGGACGTCGCACGCGGCCGCCAGGGCGCTGCGCGCGGTGCGGGCGGCGCTGAGCTCGGCAGCGCACTCGGGGCAGCCCGCGACGTGGGCCAGGGCACGCTCCGTGGCGCCGGGCGGGAGCTGGCCGTCGACCAGCGCCGAGATCCTGGTCCCGAGGTGCGCGGTCATCGGGCGACCGCCCTCTCGCCGAGCGCGTCCAGGCCGAGGACCGGCGCGTCGAGGTCGACGCCGCCGTCCTGCCGGGCCGGGTCGCGATGCTCGAGCGCCACCCGCAGCCGGGCCCGCGCGCGGTGGATCCGGGAGCGGACCGTGCCGAGCTTGATGCCCAGGGTGACGGCGATCTCCTCGTAGGACAGGCCCTCGATGTCGCACAGCACGACCGCCGCGCGGTACTCGGGCGGCAGCGCGTCGAGGGCCCGCTGCACGTCGTGGTCGAGGTTCTCGTGCTCGTACGCCCGCTCGGGCGAGTGCCGGCCCTCGGCGGCGGGGTACCGGTCGGCCTCCTCGCCCATGGCGTCCATCCGGATGCGCTGCTTGCGCCGCATCTGGTCGAGGAAGAGGTTCGTCGTGATCCGGTGCAGCCACCCCTCGAAGGTGCCGGGGGTGTACGTCGACAACGAGCGGAACACCCGGACGAAGACCTCCTGGGTGAGGTCCTCCGCGTCGTGCTGGTTGCCGGTGAGGCGGTAGGCGAGCCGGTACACCCGGGCGGAGTGGTCCCGCACGATCTGCTCCCACGACGGCGCCTGCCACGGCTGCTCGGTCACGGGGCTCGTCATCGCGGTCCTCTCCTGCTCGTCGCGGCGTGGTCGTCCACGCGCGCGCCTGCGGGACCTAGTGTCCCAGGCGCGCGCCGAAACGCCGAATGTCGAGGTCCAGATCCCGCCGCCGTGCTGGCTCGGCACTAGGCTGGCGTCCGTCTAGCACCACCATCGCGCGCCTCAGGAGGCAGTCATCTCGACCGACAAGGCCCAGAGCTGGGTGTACTCCGAGGGATACCTCACCGAGGACGACACCGTTCTGCGCGCGCGCGAGCGCGCCGCCCAGCTCGGGTGCACCCCCGTGCTGCCGGGCTCTGGCGCCGTGCTGCGGCTCCTCGCCGCGGCGGCGCAGGCTCGTGCGGTCGTGGAGGTCGGCACGGGCGCGGGCGTCAGCTCGCTGTACCTGCTGCGCGGCATGCCCGACGAGGGCGTCCTCACCACGATCGACGTCGAGGTCGAGCACCAGCGGGCCGCGAAGGAGGCCTTCGGCGAGGAGGGCCTGCGCACCACCCGCACCCGCACGATCTCCGGCCGGGCGCTCGACGTGCTCCCCCGGCTGACCGACGGCGGCTACGACCTGGTCTTCGTCGACGCCGACAAGGAGTCCTACCCGGCGTACGTCGAGCAGGCCCTGCGGCTGCTGCGCCCCGGCGGGGTGCTCGCCATCGACAACGCCCTGTGGCACGACCGCGTCGCGGACCCGGCCCGCCGGGACGAGGTGACCACGATCATCCGCGAGGTCGGCCGCCAGGTGCGGGACGACGCGCGCCTGCTGCCCGCGATGATCCCCAGCGGAGACGGGCTGCTCACCGCGGTCAAGCGCTGACGCGGCGGGTCCGCGCAGGGCGCCGCCGGATTGGGCGGCGCCCGCTGTCACGCCCGGGCGCGCCCGCCGGCCGAGGGGCCGGTCAGCGCAGCGCGGCCAGGTACCGCAGCAGCAGTCGCGCGCCGTACCCGGTGGCTCCCTCGGTGACCTCGTGCTTGTCCGACGCCGAGCGCGCCGGTCCGGCGATGTCGAGGTGCGCCCAGGTGCGGCGCCCGACGAACTCCCGCAGGAACAGCGCGGCGGTGATGGACCCACCGCCGAACTGGGAGCCGTCGATGGGCACGTGGCGCAGGTCCGCGACGTTCGAGCGGACCGCGGGCTGGTAGTCCTCGACGAGGGGCATGTGCCACACCGCCTCGCCCGACTCCTGGGCGGCGGCCTCGAGGGCGGCGACGACGCGCGCGTCGGCCGAGTACAGCGCCGCGTGCTGGCGGCCGAGGCCCAGGCTCGCGGCGCCGGTCAGGGTCGCGACGTCGATCAGCACGTCGGGGTCCAGCTCGGCGTCCGCCCAGGCCAGGGCGTCGGCGAGGACCAGGCGCCCCTCGGCGTCGGTGTTGGCGATCTCCACGGTGCGGCCCCCGTACAGGCGGAGCACGTCTCCCGGGCGGTAGGACGAGCCGCCGAAGTGGTTCTCGGCCAGGGGCAGCACGGCGGTGACGCGGTGCTGGCTCCCCGCGGCGGCCGCGCCCAGCACGGTGGCCAGGGCGACAGCGGCTCCGGCCATGTCGGTCTTCATCGGGACCATCGCCTCGCGAGGCTTGATGGACAGGCCCCCCGTGTCGTACGTGATGCCCTTGCCGACCACGACCACGTGCCGGCGCCCGCGCGCGGGCGCGTCACCGGAGGGCGTGTAGTCGACCGTGACCAGCCGCGGCGTGGAGGCCGACCCGGAGCCGACCGCGAGGATCCCCCCGAACCCCTCGGCCGCGAGCTCGCGTGGACCGCGGACCTGGACGGCGAGCCCGGCCTGCTTGGCCAGGCGGGCAGCCTGGTCGGCGAGCCAGGCGGGGTTCTTGGTGCTGGACGGCGTGTTCGCCAGGTCACGCACGAGCCACGTCGCCGTGGCGTCCCGGACGGCCTCCTCGAGCGCCGTCGCGACGCGGGCGCCATGGCGCCCGAGCAGGACGAGCTCCTCCGCGGGCCGCTGGCGATCCGCCGTCGCCGGCGCCACCGTCGCGGAGGTGGGCGTGGCGTAGGCGGCGAGCAGGTATCCCTCGACGAGGGCCCGCACGGCACGGGGCGCCCCGGGGCCGCCCTCGGAGGCGATCGAGGTGACCACGCGGTCGAGCCCGCGGGTGGCACGGGCGAGGGCCGCGCCGGCCCGGCGCAGCTCGTCAGGCGTGCCTGATCCGACGCCGACGAGGACGACACGGCTGGGCAGCCCCGCCCACGGCAGGTCTGCCCCACGGCCGATGGGGCGCGGAAGCTGAAGCGTGTAGGCCTCGCCTGCGGCTCCGGTCAGGCGGCCTCGCTCGGCGGCCTCGGCCAGGTCGAGCCCGTAGCGGGCGGCCGCGTCAGCGGTGCCGGCACGGGGCTGGAGGTCGGTCTCGTCAGGCGCGGGCGGGGCGACCGGGAGGGCGATCGCGTCGACCCGGGGGTCGGTCAACAGCTCCGTGCCCGCCACCGTTCCGGTGGCGAGCACGACAGCAGGTGGTGTGCGCCCGGGCGCCATCTCGACGGCCCGGGACTCTTTGCGGACCAACGTCAGCTGACGACCGAGGTCAGCGCCTCACCCAGCTCCTGGGCCTCGGTCGCGTTCAGCTCGACGACCAGCCGGCCGCCGCCCTCGAGAGGAACTCGCATCACGATGCCACGACCCTCCTTGGTCACCTCGAGCGGGCCGTCACCTGTCCTCGGCTTCATCGCGGCCATGCGGGGCACTCCTTCGCGTCGTTCCTGACCGACCGAACGTCGTCGCGCGCGTGCCGAAGCACGCGCCGCTGCGAGCTGCGGGGCCGGATGTCCGGGATCATTCTAGGTCACCACGCCCCACAGTCGGGCAGGTCAGCGCGCCGAGTGTGCCGAATCGGTCACGGCGGCCATCCTGAGGGGGGCGTCAGCCGCCACATCTGGGCCACCCAGACCACCTGCAGGACGAGCATCAGGACCACCACAGCGGCGAGCCAGGCCCGCCGCGCGACGGCCGGACGGCGCACCACGCCGGCGGTCACCGCGCCCAGCGGGAAGGCCAGCAGCAGGAACCGGGCGAGGCTCGAGCCAGGCTCGATCGCGGCCGCGAGGTAGAGCGGGTACGCCGCTGACCACACGTGCAGCTCGTTGCCCAGCCGCCACGCGGCGGGGACCAGCAGGCAGGCGGCGAGCAGGCCGAAGCCGCCGACCAGCACCCAGGGCGCCGCCTCCCCGAACCAGAACCGCGACACATAGCCCCACGGCTCGAACGGCACGATCTCCCGGACGCCACGCCACGACCCCTGGGTCAGCAGGTACCCGTCAGGCTCCCCCGTGGCCCAGCCGCAGATCAGCGGCCACGCCACCCCCGAGACGGCGGCCGTGACCCCCAAGCCGCCCAGGCCCACCAGGTCCCGGGCGGTGAGCCGGTCCTCGCCGCGACGGCTCTGGCGCCAGCGCACCAGCGCGTGCACCACGACCACCGCGGCCATGGGCAGCGCCACGGCGCGGGTGAAGCCCAGCGCGAGGACCGCGAGCGCCGCCCAGGCGTAACGCCGCTCCACCACGAGCAGCAGCGACGTCGCGACGAGGAGCACCGCGAGCGACTCCGTGTACGCCACCTGCATGACCACAGCCGTCGGGAACACCGACACGAGTGTGACGGTGGCCAGCGGGAGCCCTGGGCGGGCGGCGACGGCTCGCGGCGCCCCGCGCTCCACGAGCCGGCGGATCACGACCGCCGCCCCGGCGCCGAGCGCGAGGGCGAGCAGCGGGGCGATCGTCGGCCAGTCGCCGCCGGTCAGGCGCATCAGGGCCCGCACCAGGTACGGGAACAGGGGGAAGAACGCCCACGGGTTCTGCTGGACGAGCCCGTCCTCGCCTCGCGGGAGCTCGGCGGGGTACCCGGTCTCGGCGATCTGCCGGTACCAGCCGGCGTCCCACATCACGCCGGTGAACTGCAGGTAGGACGGGCTCGCCGGGGTCCAGTAGTTGGCCTCCTGGGTGCGGGCGACGATCAGCAGCACCACCGTGGAGAAGGCCCGCGCGGCGAGGTACACGCCCAGCGCCTGCGCCCAGCCGGGCCAGCGGCGGGGGTCCACGGCGGGCCGACGTGCCGCCCGCGCGTCGTCCGCCCCGCCGGCCACGCCGTCGGGACGCTGTGCCGTGAGGTCCGCGCTCATCCAGCTGCTCCGCTCATGCCCGCCCTGGTCCGCTCACGCGATCCCCTGCCCGTTCACGCGAGGCCCCGGACAGCACGCGCCGGCGCGAGGTCGCCTCGGATCGTAGCGACCATGTCCAGCACACGTCTCGTGGCCAGCACGTCGTGCGCGCGGAACACGCGGGCGCCCAGCCACGCGGCCACCGAGGTCGCCGCGAGCGTCCCCTCGAGCCGCTCCTCCACCGGCAGGCCGAGGGACTCCCCCACGAAGTCCTTGCGGGAGAACGCCATCAGCGTGGGGTGCCCGAGCGCGACGACGGCCTCGGTGCGCCGGACCAGGTGCAACGAGTGCCACGTGTTCTTGCCGAAGTCGTGCGTCGGGTCGACGAGCACCGAGGCGGGGTCGACCCCCAGGCTGACGGCGCGGGCCGCCGCCGCCCGCAGCGTCGCGACGACGTCGTCGACCACGCCGTCCAGCGGGTCCGCGCCGGGGGCGTGGTCGCCGGCCGTGCCGTAGGCCACGCGCAGCGGGTCGGTGCGGGGCGCCGCTCCGCCGGTGTGCGAGCACACCACCCCCACGCCGTGCTCGGCCGCGACCTCCACGAGGGCCGGGTCGTGCCCCGCCCACGTGTCGTTGATCAGGTCCGCCCCCGCGCGGGCCGCCGCCCTCGCCACCTCGGCGCGCCAGGTGTCGACGCTGACCAGCAGGCCAGGGTGGCGGGCGCGCACCCGCTCGACCAGCGGGATCACGCGGGCGATCTCCTCGGCGACGTCCACCCGCGGCCCGCGGCCGGCGCGCACCCCGCCGAGGTCGACCAGGTCCGCGCCGTCCTCGACCGCCTTGGCCACTGCCGCGTCCGCCCCCGAGTCCTCGAACCTGGCCGCGGGGTAGAACGAGTCGGGCGTGCGGTTGACCACGGCCATCACGAGCGGCCGCTCGGGTCCGAACGTGCGCCCGCGCAGCCGGAGGTCCGCACCGGCGACCGGCACGCCCGCTCGGGTCATGACATGGCGCTCTCGGACGCCTCCCGCTCGGCGCGGGTCGCCTCCTCGACGGCTGCCTCCTCGGCGGCGCGCAGCTCGGCGCCGCGCTCGCAGACGATCCGCACGGCCTCGTCGGCGTCGTCCACCAGGTGGATCAGGTCGAGGTCGGCGGCGGCGATCATGCCGCGCCCCAGCACCGGCCCGCGCAGCCACTCCAGCAGGCCGGACCAGTAGTCGACCCCCACCAGGACGATGGGGAACTCGGTGACCTTCTGCGTCTGCACCAGCGTGAGCGCCTCGAACAGCTCGTCGAACGTGCCGAAGCCGCCCGGGAGCACCACGAAGCCCTCGGCGTACTTGACGAACATCGTCTTGCGGGCGAAGAAGTAGCGGAAGTTGACGCCTAGGTCGACCCACTGGTTCATGCCCTGCTCGAACGGGAGCTCGATGCCGAGCCCCACCGACAGGCCACCAGCCTCGCTGGCGCCCTTGTTGGCCGCCTCCATGATGCCGGGCCCGCCACCGGTGATGACCCCGTAGCCGGCCTCCGCGAGCCCACGGCCCACGGCCTCGCCGATCAGGTAGTCGTGCGACCCGGCGGGCGTCCGCGCGGAGCCGAAGACGCTGACGGCCGGTCCCACCTCGGCCAGCGCGCCGAAGCCCTCGACGAACTCGCTCTGGATCCGCATCACCCGCCAGGGGTCGCTGTGCAGCCAGCTGGCGCCGTCCGCGCCGGAGAGCAGTCGCTCGTCGGACGTGGTGGCGGGGATCTGGTCGCGGCGCAGCTGGAGCGGGCCCTTGCGGTAGACGGAGCCGTTGGCCCCTCGGTCGTGACTTCTCATGGTCTCGACTCTAGGAGGTCGGGCGGTCGCCTGCGGAGGGCTCTGGCGACAGGCGGGCGGCCGGGCCGGTCAGCCCAACCAGGAGCCCAGGGCGTCGTAGCAGGCCTGAAGCTGCCATGCGGGGCACCGCTCGTCGTCCTTGTGCGCGAGCAGCGGGTCCCCCGGGCCGAAGTTGACGGCGGGCATCCCGAGCTCGGTGAAGCGGGCGACGTCGGTCCATCCGTACTTCGGCGCGGGCGCGCCGCCGGTGGTGGCCAGCACTGCCGCGACGAAGTCGGCGGCGGTCGGGTCGTCGAGCCCGGGCCGGGCCCCGGCCGCCGCGTCGGTCACGGTCACGTCGTAGCCGGTGAAGACCTCGCGGACGTGCGCCTCGGCCTCGGCCACCGACCGGGACGGGGCGAAGCGGTAGTTGACGGTGACCGTGCACTCGTCGGGGACGACGTTCGTCGCGATGCCGCCGCGGATGCCCACGGCGTTCAACCCCTCGCGGTAGACCAGGCCGTCCACCTCGACGGAGGCGGGCTCGTAGGCCTCCAGGCGCCGGAGCACCTCGCCCGTGGCGTGGACCGCGTTGACGCCGGTCCACGCCCGCGCCGAGTGGGCCGCGACGCCGGGGACCCGCACCTCGACCCGCAGCGTGCCGTTGCAGCCGCCCTCGATCCCGCCCGAGGTCGGCTCGCAGAGCACAGCGAAGTCCCCGGCCAGCCACTCCGGGTGCTGACGCGCCACACGGCCCAGGCCGTTGAGGTCCGCCGCGACCTCCTCGTGGTCGTAGAAGACCCACGTCACGTCCCGGGCAGGGGCCGCCAGGCGCGCCGCGAGCGCGAGCTGGACGGCGACGCCGCCCTTCATGTCGACGGTGCCGCGCCCCCAGATCTCCGCGTGCAGGCCCTCCCCGACGAGGCGGGTGGGCAGGTTGTCCGCCACGGGCACGGTGTCGATGTGGCCCGCCACGACCACGCGCGCGGGCCGGCCGAGCCGGGTGCGGGCCACCACCGCGTCGCCGTCGCGCAGCACCTCCAGGTGCGGGACCGCGGACAGCGCCGCCTGGATGGCGTCGGCGAGGGGTCGCTCCTGCCCGCTCGGCGAGGCGGCGTCGCACAGCGCCCGCGTCAGCGTGACGAGATCGCCATGCAGGTCCAGGGCTGGGACGACGCCGGCGTCGGGGGTCGTCGGGCTCGGGGTGGACGGGGTGCTCGCGGGCTCGGTCACAAGACGAACCCTAGCGAGGCTCCGTCTAGGCTGAGGAGATGAGCGAGCGCACGGCCTGGGGGTTCGGCCTGTCCACTGTGACCGATGACGACGTCACCCTCGACGTCTGGTACCCGGCCCCGAGCCTCGGCCCCGTCGACGAGGACGCGGCGGCCCCGGAGGAGCTCCTCGCCGCCGAGGGCGCCGATCCTGCCCGCCGGGTCAGCACCCGCGTGGTGCGCACCGTCGTGGACCTCGACGCCCCGCCCGCGGACACCGCCGACGCCTACCTGCGGCTGCACCTGCTGTCCCACCGCCTCGTGCCGCCGCACGGGCAGAACCTGGACGGCATCTTCGCCGTGCTGCCGAACGTCGTCTGGACCGACCGCGGGGCCTGCTCGCCGGAGGGCTTCGAGTCGACCCGCGCCCGGCTGCGCGCCGCGCACGGCGTGCCCGTCACCGTGTACGGGGTCGACAAGTTCCCCCGCATGGTCGACTACGTGCTGCCCCCCGGCGTCCGCATCGCCGACGCCGACCGCGTGCGCCTCGGCGCGTACCTGGCCCCCGGCACCACCGTGATGCACGAGGGCTTCGTGAACTTCAACGCCGGCACGCTCGGCACGTCCATGGTCGAGGGCCGCATCTCCGCGGGGGTCACGGTCGGCGACGGCAGCGACATCGGCGGCGGCGCCTCGATCATGGGCACGTTGTCCGGCGGGGGCCGCGAGACGGTGTCCATCGGCCGGCGCACCCTGCTGGGCGCCAACGCCGGGCTCGGCATCCCGCTGGGCGACGACTGCGTGGTCGAGGCTGGCCTGTACCTGACGGCCGGGACCAAGCTGGTCCTGGTCGGCGCCGAGGACGGCGCGCCGCCGGTGGTCAAGGCCAGAGAGCTGGCGGGGGCCGACAACATCCTGTTCCGGCGCAACTCGTTGACGGGCGCCGTCGAGGCCGTCGCCCGCACTGGCGCCGGGGTCCGGCTCAACACCGCGCTGCACGCCAACTGACCCATGGCACGGCGGCACCGGAACCGTTGGGGTCAGCGCCTCGCCCGGGGGGTGGGCGCCGCGCTGGTGCTGCTCGCGGTGCTGGCGGCGGGGATCGTGGTCGTGGTGCTGGTGCTCGTGCGGTCCGAGCCCCCCGAGGTCACCGCCGAGCGCTGCGTCGTCCAGATCGACGGCACGTCATGGGTCCTGTCGCCCGAGCAGGCGGGCAACGCGGCCCTGCTGTCCTCCACGGCCATCCGCCGTGGGCTGCCGGCCCGCGCCGTGACCATCGCCATCGCGACCGCGATGCAGGAGTCCCGCCTGATCAACATCGACTACGGCGACCGGGACTCGGTCGGGCTCTTCCAGCAGAGGCCCTCGCAGGGATGGGGCGCCGTCGAGCAGATCATGGACCCCGTCTACTCGACGAACGCCTTCTACGACGGGCTCGTCAAGGTGCAGGGCTACGAGCAGCTGCCCATCACCGAGGCCGCCCAGGCGGTGCAGCGCTCCGGGTTCCCGGACGCCTACGCCCAGCACGAGGGCCGCTCCCGGGCGTGGGCGTCGGCCCTCACCGGGTTCTCCCCCGGGACCCTCACGTGCACGCTGCGCGAGCCCACCGGGCCCGGGTCGGCGCCGTCCTTCACCGCCCGCGTCGAGCGCGACTACGGCGCCCTGCCCGCCTCCTCGTCGACGGGCGAGGACGGCTCCACCACGGTGGTGGTGGACACGACACCACTCGCCCACGGCGTGACGGGCGACCAGGAGAGGCTCGCCTGGGCCGTCGCCCAGTGGTCGGTGGCCGTGGCGGCCGAGCAGCAGGTGACCCGCGTGTCCGTCGACGGGGAGACCTGGTCGCGTGACACGGGCGCCTGGGCGCCGGCGGGCCGGGCGCTGCCCGCCGGCGAGGTCAGGGTGACCCTCGCCGGCGACAGCTGAGGTCAGCGGGCGTCGGGGGCCACGTAGTCGCGAACCGTGGCGCCGGTGTAGATCTGGCGCGGGCGCCCGATCTTCGTCTGCGGGTCGTTCATCATCTCGCGCCACTGGGCGATCCAGCCGGGCATCCGCCCCAGGGCGAACAGCGGCGTGAACATCGACTCCGAGAAGCCCATCGCCTTGTAGATCAGCCCGGTGTAGAAGTCGACGTTCGGGTAGAGCTTGCGCGAGATGAAGTACTCGTCGCTGAGCGCGATCTCCTCGAGGCTGCGCGCGATGTCGAGCAGCTCGTCGTCCTTGCCCAGGGCCTCGAGCACCGCGTCGGCGCTCTCCTTGACGATGGCGGCGCGAGGGTCGTAGTTCTTGTAGACCCGGTGGCCGAAGCCCATCAGGCGGACGCCGTCCTCCTTGTTCTTGACCCGGGTCATGAAGTCGGTGGCGTCGCCGCCGTTGGCCTGGATCTCGCCGAGCATCCTCAGCACGGCCTCGTTCGCCCCGCCGTGCAACGGGCCGGAGAGCGCGTTGATGCCCGCCGCGACCGAGGCGTACAGGTTGGCGTGGCTCGAGCCGACGATCCGGACGGTCGACGTGGAGCAGTTCTGCTCGTGGTCGGCGTGCAGGATGAGCAGCTTGTCGAGGGCGTTGACCACCACCGGGTCGGCCTCGTACTGCTGGTACGGCACGGCGAACGTCATCCGCAGGAAGTCCTCGACGTACCCGCGCGAGTAGTCCGGGTACAGCAGCGGCTCGCCGTGCGCGGTGCGGTGCAGGTAGGACGTGATGGTGCGCGTCTTGGCCAGGATGAGCACCGTGGCCAGCTCGACCGTCTCGGGGTCGAACGGGTCGAGGCTCTCCGGGTAGAACGTCGCGAGCGCGTTGATGGCGGAGGACATCACCGCCATGGGGTGCGCGTTGCGCGGGAAGGTCCCCATGAACGTGCGGAAGTCCTCGTGGACGAGCGTGTGGCGGTTGACCCTCTCGACGAACGCCTCGAGCTCGGTGGGCGTCGGCAGCTCGCCGTGCACCAGCAGGTACGCCACCTCGAGGAACGTGGACTTCTCGGCCAGCTGCTCGATGGGGTACCCGCGGTAGCGCAGGATGCCCGCGTCGCCGTCGATGTACGTCACCTGCGACTCGCAGGACGCGGTGTTCATGAACCCCGGGTCCACCGTCACCATCCCGGTGTCGCGCAGCAGCGTGGACACCACGATGCCGGGGTTCCCATCGCTCGCGGGGACCACGGGAAGCTCAAAGCTCGTGCCGTCCACGGTCAGCTGGACGGGAGATGCACCGGCGTCGGGCATGGCGTTCCTTCCTGCGACAACAGGTGACGCCGGGCGGGCGTGACCGATTCGTCGTTGATCGCGACCGCACGGGCCGGCTGTTCGACCGTCTTTGGCCAGCCATGACGGTACCTGCGGCGCGCGCGTGCTGACCAATCTCAGAGGGCATTTAGTCCCTGGTGTGAGAACCATCACAGTCGTAGGTCACACTCTCCGCCTGGGTGGCCGTGACCTCTCGCGCGGCGTGCCGCGCGCTCGTGGCGGCCCGTCAGCCGGCGCCCAGACGACGCGCCGCCTCGTCGACCTGCTCGTCGGGCGCGGTGAGCGCGACCCGGACATGGCCCGCCGCCGCCGGCCCGTAGAAGGCGCCGGGCGCCACCAGGATCCCGCGTTCCGCGAACCCGGAGACCGTCTCCCAGCAGTCCTGCGGCAGCCCTTGCGGCCGGGTCCAGAGGTACAGGCCGGCGTGCGAGCCGTCCACCACGTGGCCCGAGCGCTCCAGGGCGGCCCGCAGCACCTCACGCCGGCCGCGGTACAGCTCGCGCTGCGCGGCGACGTGCTCGTCGTCCCGCAGCGCGACCGTCATCGCCGCCTGCACGGGCGCGGGGACGATCATCCCGGCGTGCTTGCGCAGCTCGAGCAACCGGCCCACCAGCACCGGGTCCCCCGCCGCGAACGCCGCGCGGTACCCGGCCAGGTTCGACTGCTTGGACAGCGAGTACACCGCCAGCAGGCCTGTCAGGTCACCACCCGCGACGCGCGGGTCCAGGATGCTCGGCACCCCTTCAGAGGCCCACGGCTCGTCCCACGCGAGCTCGGCGTAGCACTCGTCCGAGGCGATCACGACGGGCTTGCCGGTGCGGTCCTGAGCGGCCCGGGCAGCGGAGACGACCGCGGCCAGCTCCTCCACCCCGAGCACCCGGCCGTCCGGGTTGCCGGGCGAGTTCAGCCACACCAGGCGCACGTCGTCGGCGCCCGGCGCCCCGGGGGCGAGCCGCGCCACGACGTCGTCCGCCGCGACCGGTCGCGCGCCCGCCAGACGGGCGCCCAGGTCGTAGGTGGGGTACGCGGTGGCGGGGTGCAGCACCACGTCGCCGTCGCCCAGGCCGAGCAGCGCGGGGAGCCAGGCGACGAGCTCCTTCGAGCCGATCGTCGGCAGCACCCCCGCGGGGTCCAGTCCGGGGACCGCCCGCCGCCGGGCGAACCAGTCGACGACGGCCGCCCGGAGCTCCGGGGCGCCATGCGTCGTCGGGTATCCGGGAGCGTCCGCGGCAGCCGCCAACGCGTCGCGCACGAGCTTGGGCGTCGGGTCGACCGGGGTGCCGACCGAGAGGTCGACGATGCCCCCGGGGTGCGCGCGGGCGGTGGCGGCGTACGGGCCGAGGGCGTCCCAGGGGAAGTCCGGCAGCGCGCCGGTGGCCAGGCCCATCAACTCAGTCCGTGTGGATCTGGAGCGGCAGCGTCGCGATGATCGGGTGGTCCTTGTCGATCTCGCCCATCTTCGCGGCGCCGCCCGGCGAGCCGAGGTCGTCGAAGAACTCGACGTTGGCCTTGTAGTACTCCGACCACTGCTCGGGGACGTCGTCCTCGTAGTAGATGGCCTCCACCGGGCACACCGGCTCGCACGCGCCGCAGTCCACGCACTCGTCGGGGTGGATGTACAGCGACCGCTTGCCCTCGTAGATGCAGTCCACGGGACATTCCTCGATGCACGCCTTGTCCTTGACGTCAACGCAAGGCTGGGCGATCACATACGTCACGGCTGTCCTCCACGGACCGAGCAGGGTCGACGGTTCAGGCGATCATGCGGTGAGCGGCGCCCTGCGCGCCGTCCGACCTAGTATCCCCCAGGTGAGCACCGAGACGAAGTGGCGTCCGCCACGTGAGGGACGACGATGAGCCGCCACGCCGAACCGGCGCCCGAGCCAGCGTGGCGCGCATGGTCCCCCGGTGTGCGCGTGGTGGTGCGTCGGACCTTGCCCGCCGAGGACGTCCAGCGCTGGACCGACGTGCTCGGCGAGCTGGTGGCCGTCGACGACGAGGGTGTCAGCGTCGTCACCCGGCGTGGTGACACTGTGCGCGTCCCCGCCGGGGAGATCGCGCTCGCCAAGATCGTCCCGCCGGCTCCCGCCCGCCGGCCACGCGCGCAGTGAGCCGCTGGGCTGGCGGCGTGGGCCGCCGGCCCCTCGGTCACTCCGTGGGCGGCGGCCCGCAGACGATCTTGTTCGCCGCCTTGTAGGTCGTCGTCGTCGACTCTGTGCTCTTGAGCTCGCCGTTGAGCGACACCTTGCGGGTCACTGTGACGGAGAAGCCGCCACTGCCCGCCGACTGCGGCTGGCAGGTGGGCGACAAGCTGTAGCTGACCCCTGCGGGCTTGACGTTCGAGCGCCCGCTGGTCGACGACTCGACGGTCCAGTACTTCGTGCTCCACGCGGCCACGTGCACGTGCCCGTCCGCGATCCACGCCTGCAGGACGACGCCGTACGGCGTGTTGTTCTTCCACTTCATGTCCACGGTCGGGGTGTAGAGGGTCGCCTCCCTGCCCTCCGGGTAGCGGGAGATCCACTCGGAGTGGGGCTTGTGCTCCACATCCTCGAAACCCGCCTCGTGGCCGACGTTGAACGTCGTCGTCGCAAGCTGCGAGAGCCCTCCGCCCATGCCGTCGACGTGCTCGCCGTTGTTGATCACGCCGGCGGCGATGTAGCCGTTGGCCGCGGTGACCGGCCCGACCGTCTCGGCCAGGCTGAAGACCTCCCCCGGGAGCACGACCGTGCCGTTGACGCGCGAGGCGCCCAGGGTGATGTTCTTAGTGCGCTTCGGCTCGGAGTTCAGCGGCGTCTTGAACTGCGCGACGACCTCCTTGACGCCCAGCGCCTCGAGCTTCGCGGTGGACTGCTCCGGGTCGGAGGGGACGAGCTCCACCGTGGCGCTGCGGACGTCCGCCACCGCGGCGGCGGCGACGGCGTCGGCGACCGCTTGTGGGTCCAGACTGGTCCCGGGCTCCCCCGGGATGACCTGGGGCGCGCCGTTCACGAACTCGAAGTGCGCGTCCGCGGACTCCGTCAGCAGGTCCGTCGTCTGCTCGAGGACCTCCGCCACGAGCGCGGCCCCGTCCATCTGCAGCGTCAGCGACGAGCCGTCGGGCGCCATCGTCGAGACAGCCGCGAGGGTGTCCGGCGAGAAGGTCACCATCTGGTCCGCGACCTGGAGCGACACCGGCGCCGCCACCACGCGCCGGGCGATGGCCTGCAGCGCCGCGTCCGTCTCCTCCTGCGTGATGTCAGGGGCGACGACCGTCGTGGGCAGCTGGAGCGGGCGGTCCGCGGTGAGCCACCCGGCGCGCAGGGCCTCCGCGGCGGCGTCGACGTCCAGGGACAGCCCGTCGACCGCGTCGGTGGCGTGGGCGTCGCCGTCCACGAACACGATCGCGCCGTCGACCGGCTCGAGCGCCAACGCGTCGTCCAGCCCTTCGACCGCGGTGGCGAACGCCGACTCGTCGACCACCGTCACCGGCTGCTCCTCGTCCACGCCCACCAGGTGCTGCCACATCCGCGCGGGCGACAGGTCGACCCCGGTCAGGGAGTCGACGGTCGCCGCGACGTCCAGGGTCAGCCCGGCGGACACCGGGTCGAGCGTCGCGCTCTTCTCACCCGCGGCGACCGGGACCGCGGACGTCGACAGGTCGGCAAGGCCGGTCCGCAGCGCGTCCTCGGCCGCGCCGGCGTCCATCCCCCCGATCTCCACACCGGCGACCGCGGCGCCACGCGGGACCCGGCCCCCGAGCGCGTAGGCGGCTGCCACGTAGGCGCCTCCCAGCACCACGACGACCAGGCTCGACACGAGCAGCACCCGCGGCCAGCGCCGTGGCGGCTCCGAGGAGTCGAACTGGTCGAGCGGCGAGGTGGCTGCCGGCGGCGCCTCGGGCTCCGAGGGCGCGAAGGCCGGCTGGGTGGAGGCGCCGTTGAAGGACGAGGGACCGTGGGGGGCTGGGGCGCCGGTCGATGCCGTCCTGCCCGCGCTCGTGTCCGCGCCTGCCACAGTCGCACCGGCCGCAGTCACGTCGGCCGCGGTCGCACCGGCGGCAGCGGACGAGCCGGCCTCCGTGGCGTGCGCCTGCGCGCCCTGCGCCTGCGTGGACGGCCAGCCCTGCCAGCCGCCGGCTGCGGGCGCGCTCGGCGCTGCTGGCTCGGCGGGCTGGCGGGGCGGCACCACAGAGCGGCGCGCCAGGGCGTCGCCGTTCGGGGCCGGAGCGGTCGGAGGCAGCACCTGGGTGGCGGCTGCAGCCCCTGCTGCCGCGACGACCGGCGTCGCTGGAGCAGACGGCGTGACCTGGGTCGGGGCGTCCGCGGCGGGGGGCCGCGGGGCGTCGGGCACGGGCGCCGCCACGGGGGCGGACCCGCCGCCTGTCGGCGCGGCGGGGGTCGGCGCGTCACTCGCCGGCGTCGCGACGGGCGAGCCGTTGCTCGTCGGCCGCGCCTCGGCCGCGTCCACGCCGCCGCCGGGCCGCGCGTCGGGCGCCGACTGGCCGTCGGGCGATTCGCTCTGGGGGGCCCGCTGCTCGTCGTGCGGGACGGCCGGCACCACGCGGGTGTCGGCTCGGTCCTCGCCCGGTTGCGGGGAGCCGCCCGCCGCGGGCTCGCCGTCCGCGGGTCGGGCCACGGGCGCCACGTCGACGGCCTTGTCCTGGCCGGCGCCGGGCGCGTCCTGCCCTGTGCCGGGCGCGTCGCCCCGCCCGGCCGCGTCCTCACGCGCCGGGACGTCATCTGCCGCGTCGCCGACGCTGGCCGGAGCAGCCGCTCCGCTCGCCGCCGGGGTGGGCTCCGCCGCCGTCGCGATGCTCTCCGCAGCGGGGCTCTCGGGAGCCACCGGCGCGGGCTCGTCGTCCTGGGGTCGGGCCCCAGCCGCGGCGGCTGATCCGTCGCTCGCGCCCGTTCCGCCGAGAGCGGGGGCGTCCGTCGCCACGTCGTCCTCGTCCGATGCCGCCACGTCGCCGGCCGCCGGCGCCGCGACCACCACGGTCGCCGCTTCAGCGGCCTCAACGGACTCCGCCTCAGCAGGGTCCTCCCCAGCGACGTCCACGTCGGCGGGCGCTGAGTCGTCGGGCACCGCGTCGTCGCGGACCGCGTCGTCGGGGATTGCGTCGTCGTCTGCCGGCGCCACGTCGTCGGACGCCACGTCGGCGGGCGCCGCGTCAGGCTCACCGACCTCCACGTCGGCATGCTCCACGTCGGCCTCGGCCTCGACGTGGGCGACCGCGGGCGCTGCCTGCGCGGCGGGGTCTGCCTCGACCGGCTCGAGCGCGCCAGAGCCCGTGCCGGGCTCAGCCTCGGCCTCGACGGGCTCGGCCTCCAACGCAGCGAGCTCGGCGTCGGCGTCGAGGGAGGGCTCCTCGGCGAGGGGCGCCTCGTCCGGCCTGGGGGCGCCGGCCGCGGATGCCGCGTCGCCGACGCTGGCGCCGTCCGCTATGCCGGAGCCGTCGGCCTGCTCCTGCTGGCCCGGCTCGGGGGTGTCGGCGGCGGCTTCTGGCGCGTGCTCGTCGACCTGCTCGTTCGTGCCCATCGGTGGCTCCCCCTGCTGCGTGGTGATGCGGGTGATACAGCGCCAGATTCTACGTGCGGCCCAGGTCTGCACGGCCCAAACCCCGGCGCGTCACCGGGTCTGCGCAGGATCCGCACGCGTGCCGCAGGGGTCAGCGGACCCCGTGGGTGCGCCCGCGCAGGTGGACCAGGCCACCGGCGTCCGCGGGCCCTTGCTCGGCGGTGACGACCGTGCCCACGACGATGTCGTGGTCGCCGGCCGGGTGGATGGCGGTGGTGCGGCACTCGAGCCAGGCGGCGGCTCCGTCGATCCACGCAGCGCCAGAGAGCGGTGCGGTGCGGTGCGGGACCCGGGCGAGCTGCCCGACGGTCGGCCGGCCAGGTGACGCGAGCCAGTCAGCGACCGGGCCGGAGGTGTCGGCGAGGACGCTCACCGCCCACCGGTCGACGTCGTCGAGGGCGTCACGGAGCCGCGCGTCGTTGTGCACGCAGAACAGCAGCATGGGTGGCTCGAGGGACACCGACGCCAGCGAGCTGACGGTGGTGGCGTGGTCCGTCCCCCGCCAGCGCAACGAGACGACCCCGACCCCGGAGGGCAGGCGGCCGATCGCGGCGCGGTAGACGACGGGATCGACGGGCGTGACGGCTGCGTCCTCGTCGGTCATGGCGTGTCCGGCCCGCTCCGGCGGCGGCGGGCGCCGCGCTCTCGGGGCGCGTCGCTGAACAGCCGGCGGGGGGCGAAGGCCGCCACGGCGATCGCCAGCCCGGAGCCGATGAGCCACCACCAACCGTAGGAGTCGCCGGCGGGGACCAGCACGTCGCCGCCCGGACCGGTCTGCGCGAGGAGCTGGACGATGAAGTACATCCCGCCCGCGTAGCCGACGAAGGTGACCCACCCGTCCCAGGCGCGCGCGGCGATCGCGGCGCACAGCACGAGGGCGAGCGCGAGCACCATGCCCCACGGGGCCTCGGAGCGGTGCATGACCGTGCCCGTGGCGCCGATGACGGCGCCGAGCAGGAGGGCTGCCACACCGCGCAGGATCGCCGCGCCGGTCAGAGGTTGCACGGCGTCAGGCTACCCGTCGCACACCGGCGGGCCAGGTCACGGCCTCGGCCTGCGAGCCCGGCGCCAGCCGGTAGCCCTCGGTGGCCAGCAGCGGGGCCAGGATGTCGTTGCTCAGGGCGTAGCGGCCCAGCACGGCGGGGTCCGCGCCGGGCTCGACGCGTGCGAGCGCGTGCACCTGGGTCGCGTGCGCGCGCAGCGCCCCCACCACGGCGGGCAGCACAGGGGCGACCTCGACCACCACGTCGAGCGCGGCGTCGGGCGCAGCGACCGAGGGCAGCGGCCCGTCGGGGTCAGGCGCGGCCAGCCCGGCCTCAGGGCCCGAGGCGGCCTGCTCTGCGGCCAGCGTGGCATAGGCCCGGCGCAGGGTGGACTCCCCCTGCGCCGCCCACAGCACGGCGGCGACGGTGTGCGGGGCCCCGGCCTCGGGCTCCCAGGCGGGATCGGCCGCGAGGCGCACCGCCTCGGTGGCCACCTCGTGGGCGCGCACGTGGTCGGGGTGGCCGTACCCGCCGCCGGGCTCGTACGTGGCCAGCACGGCAGGCCGACGGCTGCGGACCAGCCGGGCGAGGCGCCCGGCGGCCTCGTCGACCGGCGCGCCGACGAAGGCGTCCGGGGGGAGGTCCTCGAGCCGGCCCGCGCGTCCGACTCCGGCCCAGGCCATGCCGGAGTCGGCGTACCGCACGTCGGACGGGGCCCCGCCAGGACCGGGGACCGTGTCGAGGAAGACGTGGTCGCGCACGCCCAGCTGGGCCAGTGCCGCGGCGAGCTCACCGGTGCGGTGCGCGGCCAGGGCGGGGCCGTCCCCCTCCAGGTGCGCGAGCGACGAGCCGATCACCTCGCCCCGCTCCCCCCGGGTGCAGGTGACCACGGTGGCGGGGGCGCCCGATGCGGCCCACGCCGCGAGCAGTGCCCCGGTGGCCAGGGTCTCGTCGTCGGGGTGCGCGTGCACCGCGAGGAGGGGTCCCACAGCCACCGGGGTCATCGTGCGCTCAGGCGCGCTTGGTGCGGGCGAACGCGCGGGCGCGCTCGGTCTGGTCGAGGATCACCTTGCGGATGCGCACGACCTCCGGCGTCACCTCGACGCACTCGTCCTCGCGGGCGAACTCCAGGCTCTCCTCGAGCGTGAGGTGCCGCGGCGGAGTGAGGTTCTCGAACGTGTCGCTGGACGCAGCGCGCATGTTCGTGAGCTTCTTCTCCTTGGTGATGTTGACGTCCATGTCCTCGTTGCGCGCGTTCTCGCCGACGATCATGCCCTCGTAGACCTCCTGGGTGGGGTCGACGAAGAAGGAGCCGCGCTCCTGCAGGTTGATCATGGCGAACGGCGTGACGACACCGGCGCGGTCGGCCACGAGCGAGCCGTTGACGCGGGTCTCGATGGGGCCGGCCCACGGCTCGTAGCCCTCGGCGATCGAGGACGCGATGCCGGTGCCGCGCGTGTCCGTCATGAACCGCGTGCGGAACCCGATCAGGCCGCGGGCGGGGACGACGAACTCCATGCGGACCCAGCCGGTGCCGTGGTTCGACATCGTCTCCATGCGGCCCTTGCGCTGCGCGAGCAGCTGCGTGACCGAGCCGAGGTACTCCTCGGGAACGTCGATGGTCATGCGCTCCATCGGCTCGTGGCGCTTGCCGTCGATGGTGCGCGTGACGACCTGCGGCTTGCCGACGGTGAGCTCGAAGCCCTCGCGGCGCATCTGCTCGACGAGGATGGCCAGCGCCAGCTCGCCACGGCCCTGCACCTCCCACGCGTCGGGGCGCTCGGTGGGGAGCACGCGCAGCGACACGTTGCCGATGAGCTCCTTGTCGAGCCGGTCCTTGACCTGGCGGGCGGTGACCTTGTGGCCCTTGCCGCCGCGGCCGGCGAGCGGGGACGTGTTGATCCCGATCGTCATGGAGATGGCCGGGTCGTCGACCTGGATGAGCGGCAGCGGCCGCGGGTCGTCCGGGTCGGTCAGCGTCTCGCCGATGGTGATGTTCTCGATGCCGGCCACGGCCACGATGTCGCCCGGGCCCGCCGAGTCGGTGGGGACGCGGTCGAGCGCCTTCGTCTCGAGCAGCTCGGTGATCTTGACGTTCTGCAGCGTGCCGTCGGCGCGGGCCCACGCGACCGTCTGGCCCTTGTGGATCGTGCCGTTGAAGATGCGCAGCAGCGCGAGGCGGCCGAGGAACGGCGAGGCGTCGAGGTTGGTGACGTGCGCCTGGAGGGGCGCGCCCTCCTCGTACGTGGGCGCCGGGATCTTCTCGATGATCGTCGCGAACAGCGGCTCGAGGTTCTCGCTGTCGGTGGGCAGCGTGCCGTCGGCCGGCTGGACGGTCGAGGCACGGCCGGCCTTGGCGGCGGCGTACACGACCGGCACGTCGAGGATCGCGTCCAGGTCGAGGTCCGGGACCTCCTCGTGCAGGTCGCTCGCGAGGCCCAGCAGCAGGTCGGTGGCCTCGACGACGACCTCGGAGATGCGCGAGTCGGGGCGGTCGACCTTGTTGACCACGATGATCACGGGCAGCTTGGCCTCGAGCGCCTTGCGGAGCACGAAGCGCGTCTGGGGCAGCGGGCCCTCCGACGCGTCGACCAGCAGCACGACGCCGTCGACCATGGACAGGCCGCGCTCGACCTCGCCGCCGAAGTCGGCGTGGCCCGGGGTGTCGATCACGTTGATGGTGATGCCGCCAGGCTCGCCGGCCGCCGCCGCCGCGGGACCCGTGTACCGGATCGCCGTGTTCTTGGCGAGGATCGTGATGCCCTTCTCACGCTCGAGGTCCCCCGAGTCCATCGCCCGTTCGTCGACGTGGGCGTGGTCGCCGAACGACCCCGCCTGCCAGAGCATGGCGTCGACGAGGGTGGTCTTGCCGTGGTCGACGTGGGCGACGATCGCGACGTTGCGCAGGTCGGAGCGCACAGACATGGGGAACTCATTTCGCATGATGGGGAGAGCACCCGTCAGCGGGCGCCGAGTAATCTTACCTGCCCGCGCTAGCGAGAGTTCCCAGACCGCGTGTCAAGGGCCCTTGGTCAGGCAGGAACTCCCTGGCCAGAGCCGCCGAAGATGTCCAGGGCCGCGCCCGGGATCGCCGCCAGCAGCTCCCGCGTGTACTGCTCGCGCGGGTGGTCGAACACCTCGTCGGTGGTGGCCGCCTCCACGATCCTCCCGCTGTTCATGACGCACACCTCGTCGGCGATCTGGCGGACCACGGCCAGGTCGTGCGTGATGAACAGGTAGCTCAGGCCGAGCTCCGCCTGCAGGTCGTTGAGCAGGGTGAGGATCTGCGCCTGGACCAGCACGTCGAGCGCCGAGACTGCCTCGTCGCACACGATGACCTCGGGGTCGAGCGCCAGGGCGCGCGCGATGGCGATGCGCTGGCGCTGCCCCCCGGACAGCTCGTTGGGGTACCGGCGCATCGTCGACGCGGGCAGCGCGACGAGGTCCAGCAGCTCGCGGACCTTGGCCGCGCGGGACTTCTGGTCGCCGATCTTGTGCGTGCGCAGCGGCTCCTCGATCGTGCGGTAGATCGAGTACATCGGGTCGAGCGACCCGTACGGGTTCTGGAAGATGGGCTGCACCCGGCGGCGGAAGTCGAAGAGCTGGGCGCGGTTGAGCGTGCTCAGGTCCGTCCCGTCGAACAGGATGCGACCGCTGGTGGGCTCCAGGAGGTTGAGCACGATGTTGGCCACCGTGGACTTGCCCGAGCCGGACTCCCCCACGAGCGCCATGGTGGTGCCGCGCTTGATCGCGAACGACACGTCGTCGACCGCGGTGAACTCCTTGCGCTTGCCCGGCCGGCCGCCGCGCAGCTGGAACGTGCGGGTCAGGTGCTCGACCGCCACCACCTCGTCGCGGGCCGCGCTGACGCCGTCTCCCCCGGTGGGGGCCAGCAGCTCGGTGGTC
>Ga0233375_1000427_pt1 | contig 23353 bp, 18 predicted proteins | sample ElkDunMinimDraft_10_FD_191539 | JGI IMG/M metagenome (GOLD analysis project Ga0233375, IMG submission 191539) | Fecal eukaryotic communites from dung pellets of Tule Elk in California, USA - Elk Dung E16 | ecosystem: Host-associated > Mammals > Digestive system > Large intestine > Fecal | place... | reverse complement strand
CCCGTGTCCGGTGACGGCGCCACCGGGGTCACCGACGTCGAGGTCCTCGCGGGGCCCTACCTGCTGTCGGAGTCGACGGTCGCGGGCTTCGACGCGGGGACGTGGCAGTGCCTGGACGGGGCCGGCGAGACGGTCGCGGTCGCGGCCGGCGTCGTGACCCTGGCCAACGGCGCCGACGTCACGTGCACGATCACCAACACCGCGCAGCAGCCGACGTTGACGCTCGTCAAGGAGGTCGTCAACGACCAGGGCGGCACGGCTGCGGCCACCGACTGGACGCTCACGGCGGACGGCCCCACGACCGGGGTCACGGGCGTCACCGGCGACGAGACGGTCACCGACGCACCGGTCGCGATCGGCAGCTACGCGCTGACCGAGACCGGTCCGGCCGGGTACACCGCCGGTGACTGGGCGTGCGTCGACGGCCAGATCGCCCTGCCCGTCACGGACGGAGCGGTGACGGTCGACCTGGGCCAGGACGTCGTCTGCACGGTCACGAACGACGACCAGCCCGCGGCCCTCACGCTGCGCAAGCTGGTCGCGGCGGGCACGACCGGGGCGACCCAGACCCCGGCCGACTGGACGCTGACCGCGACCCCGCAGGACATCGAGGGCCAGGACGCGGTCACGGGCAACGGCGCCGACGGCGTCACCGACGCGACCGTCTTCGCCGGCACGTACGCGCTGTCGGAGTCGACCGTGGCCGGGTTCGACGCCGGGACGTGGACCTGCACCGATCCCACGAGCGGGACGCTCACCGTCGAGGACGGCGCCGTGACCCTGCCCACCGGTGCCGACGCCACCTGCACGATCACCAACACCGCCCAGCAGCCCACGCTGACGCTGGTCAAGCAGGTCGTCAACGACGAGGGCGGCACCGCCGACGCCACCGCCTGGACCCTCACCGCCGACGGGCCCACGACCGGGCTGGTCGGGGTCACCGGCGCCGACGCGATCACCGACGCGCCCGTCGCGATCGGCAGCTACGCCCTGACCGAGGACGGCCCCACCGGGTACACCCCCGGTGCGTGGACGTGTGCGGACGACGGGACGGACGTGCCCGTCACCGACGGCACGGTCACGATCGCCCTCGGCCAGGCCGTCACCTGCACGATCACCAACGACGACGCGTCCGCTCTGCTCACGCTGCGCAAGGTCGTCGACGCCGGGTCCACCGGCGCGACGCAGACGCCCGCCGACTGGTCGCTGACCGCGACCCCGCAGGACATCGAGGGCCAGGACGCGGTCACCGGCAACGGCGCCGACGGCGTCACGGACGCCGCCGTCTTCGCCGGCACCTACACGCTCTCGGAGTCGACCGTGGCCGGGTTCGACGCCGGGACATGGACGTGCGTCGATGCGACCGGCGGGTCGGTCGTCGTGCAGGACGGTGCTGTCACCCTGGTCAACGGCGCGGACGTGACCTGCTCGATCACCAACACCGCCCAGCAGCCCACGCTCACCCTGGTCAAGCAGGTCGTCAACGACGACGGCGGCGACGCCGAGCCCACCGCCTGGACCCTGACGGCGGACGGCCCCACGACCGGCGTCACCGGTGCGACCGGCGACGCCGCGATCACCGGCGCACCGGTCGCGATCGGCAGCTACGCCCTGACCGAGGACGGCCCGGCCGGCTACGCCCCCGGTGACTGGACGTGCGCGACCGGTGAGGCCACCGTGCCCGTCGAGGACGGCGCCGTGACCGTCGCCCTCGGCCAGGCCGTCACGTGCACCGTGACCAACGACGACCAGCCCGGCACGCTCACCTTGGTCAAGCAGGTCGTCAACGACCAGGGCGGCGCGGCGGCCGCCACCGACTGGACCCTGACCGCCGACGGTCCGACCACGGGGATCACCGGGGCGACCGGGAGCACCGACGTCACCGCGGTGACCGTGACCGCCGGCGCCTACACGCTGTCCGAGACCGACGGCCCGACCGGCTACGCCGCCTCGCCGTGGACCTGCCAGGGCGGCACCCTCGCCGACGCCACGGTCACGATCGCCAACGGCGAGACCGTCGTCTGCACGGTCACGAACGACGACCAGCCCGCGGCCCTCACGCTGCGCAAGCTGGTCGCGGCGGGCACGACCGGGGCGACCCAGACCCCGGCCGACTGGACGCTGACCGCGACCCCGCAGGACATCGAGGGCCAGGACGCGGTCACCGGCAACGGCGCCGACGGCGTCACCGACGCGACCGTCTTCGCCGGCACGTACGCGCTGTCGGAGTCGACCGTGGCCGGGTTCGACGCCGGGACGTGGACCTGCACCGACCCCACGAGCGGCACGCTCACCGTCGAGGACGGCGCCGTGACCCTGCCCACCGGCGCCGACGCCACCTGCACGATCACCAACACCGCCCAGCAGCCCACGCTCACCCTGGTCAAGCAGGTCGTCACGGACGACGGCGGGACGGCCGACCCCTCCGCCTGGACCCTGACGGCCACGGGCCCGACCGCCGGGATCACGGGCGCGACGGGCGATGACGCCGTCACCGACGCAGCCGTCGCCATCGGCGCCTACGCCCTGACCGAGGACGGGCCCACCGGGTACACCGCCGGCGACTGGACGTGCGCGGACGACGGGACGGACGTGCCCGTCACCGACGGCACGGTCACGATCACCCTCGGCCAGGCCGTCACCTGCACGATCGTCAACGACGACGACCCGGCGCTGCTCACGCTGCGCAAGATCGTCGACACCGGGGCGACCGGTGCCCCGGACACCCCGGACGACTGGACCGTCCGGGCCGCACCCGAGGCGATCGAGGGCCAGGAGATCGTCGAGGGCAACGGTGCCGACGGCGTCACCGACGTGCCGGTGCTCCCGGGCCGCTACGCGCTGTCGGAGTCGTTCGTCGAGGGGTACGAGTCGGGCGTGTGGACCTGCGCGGACGCGGACGGCGACGTCCCGCTCGACGACGGCACGCTGACCCTGACCAACGGGGCGGACGTCACCTGCTCGATCACCAACACCGCGGTGCCGCCCACGCTGACCCTGCTCAAGCAGGTCACCAACGACGACGGCGGCACGGCCGACGCCCGCGACTGGGTGCTGACCGCCGACGGCCCGACGACGTCCCACAGCGGGGCGTCCGGCGACGACGCCATCACCTCGACGCCCGTCGAGTACGGCAGCCACACGCTGTCGGAGTCCGGCGGGCCCGCCGGGTACACCACGAACGACTGGACCTGCGAGCACGCCGGGGGCGAGCTGCCCGTCGAGTCGGGCGCGGTGCTCGTCGAGCTCGGGCGGGACGTGACCTGCACGGTCCTCAACGACGACCAGCCGGGCACGCTCACCCTGGTCAAGCAGGTCGTCAACGACGCCGGCGGCACGGCCGAGGCCACCGACTGGACGCTGACGGCCGACGGGCCGACGGCCGGCGTCACCGGCCCGACCGGCGGCGACGCGGTCACGGACGTCGACGTCGCGGCCGGCGCGTACACCCTCTCGGAGTCCGGGGGCCCGGCGGACTACACCGCGTCGGCCTGGGCCTGCGAGGGCGGGACGCTCGACGGCGACATCGTCACCGTGGCCAACGGCGAGGCTGTGACCTGCACCGTCACCAACACCTTCGACGCGCCGCGTCTGACGCTCGTCAAGGTGGTACTCAACACCGAGGGCGGGACGGCCGAGCCGGAGCAGTGGACGCTGCGCGCCGAGGGTCCGGAGACGGTCACCGGTGCGACGCGTGGCCCGACCGTCACGGACGTGCCCGTCACGCCGGGCGCGTACACGCTGTCCGAGGTCGACGGCCCGGACGGCTACACGCAGGTCGGCTGGGAGTGCGAGGACGCCGCCGGTCCCGTCGCGGTCGACGCCGACGTGGTCGAGCTCGCCGCCGGTGACGCGGTGACGTGCACGGTCACCAACACCGACGCGCAGGCGACCACCCCGTGGACCGCCGTCAAGACCAGCGACCCGCCGTCCGGCACGCTGGTGCAGCCGGGTCAGGTCGTGACCTACACGGTGACGCTGAGCGCGGTCGACCCCGACGGCGAGATCCCCGAGTTCGTGGTGAGCGACGACCTGACGGACGTGGTGGACGACGCCACGCTGATCGAGGACAGCATCGTGTCCACCACGGGCGGCGTCGCCGTGGCCCAGGGCGGCGTCGAGCTCGTCTGGAGCGGCGGCCCCGTGGCGGGCACGCAGACGCTGACCTACCAGGTGCGGGTCGACGACGACGTGAACGGCCAGGTGCTGCGCAACGTCGTGACGGCACCGGGTGCTGAGCCGTGCGTCGTCGAGGACGCCGCGGCGTTCGCGGTCCTCGCGGTGGCGGCCGACGAGGAGTGCCGCACGACGACCCACCCGACCCCCACGCGCGCGACGCCGGGCCCGACGCCGCCCGCCACGGGCACGGGCACGGGCGTCACCGCAGCCTCGGACGACGACTGGTTGGCGATGACGGGCGGGCCCGGCCTGTGGCTCGCGTTCGCCGCGTTGTGGCTGGTGACCGGCGGTGCGGCGATGCGCTGGGGGGCACGACGACGCGCGGCCGGGGGACCGGGCAGGCGGACGGGGCACGGCGCGACGTGACGGGGCGTCGGTGCGTCGCGCGGCGCGCACCGACGGCCTCCACGTGGGCCGGACCACGTCGGTGGGCAGCGTAGGCTTCCCTAACTCGACTTAGGGAAGCCTTCCCTCTGGTCGCTGCGCCCTGTCGCGCCCGTCCACACCTCCCGGAGCTGACGCATGCACTCCCGCCTTCCCTCCCGCCGGCTGGCCGCCGCGCTCACGGCCGCCCCGCTCGCCCTCGTCCTCGCCGCCTGCGGCGCGGGCGCCGACGCCGCGGAGCCCGCCGCGTCCGCCACGCCGACGACGGCCGCGACCACCGTCACCGTCGAGGACAACCACGGCTCGGTCGAGGTGCCGCTCGACCCGCAGCGGGTCGTCGCGCTCGACAACCGCGTCTTCGAGACGCTGGCCGCCTGGGACGTGCCGCTCGTCGCGGCCCCCAAGGGCGTCATGGGCGAGGGCCTGTGGCCGCAGTACACCGAGAACGACGACGTGCTCGACGTCGGCACGCACCGCGAGCCGAACCTCGAGTCGATCATCGCCGCGGAGCCCGACCTCGTCATCGGCGGCTACCGGTTCGCCGACCACTACGACGACATCGTCGCGCAGAACCCCGAGGCCACCGTCATCGAGATCGCACCGCGCGAGGGCGAGGACGTCGCCGACGAGCTCGTCCGCCAGGTCGAGGTCCTCGGCCAGATCTTCCAGCGTGAGGACGACGCGACGCAGATCGTCGAGGCGTTCGAGGCCGCCGTCGCCGACGCGGCCGCCGCGTACGACGGCACCAGCACGGTCGTCGGGCTCATCACCTCGGGCGGCGAGATCTCCTACTCCGCGCCGGTCACCGGCCGCAGCATCGGCCCGGTCTTCCCCACGCTCGGGCTCGTGCCCGCGATCGAGCAGGCCGCGCAGGACACGTCGCACGGCGACGACATCGGCGTCGAGGCCATCGCCGCGGCGAACCCGGACTGGATCATCGTGCTCGACCGTGACGGTGCCGGCGTCGGCGAGGGCGACTACCGCCCCGCCACCGAGCTGATCGGCGCGTCGCAGGCGCTCGCGTCCGTCACGGCCGTCGCGCAGGGCCAGGTCATCTACCTGGACCCGAGCTTCTACCTCACCGAGGACATCCAGGCGTACACGGCGCTGTACGAGCAGATCGCCCAGGCGTTCGCCGCCGCGTGACCACGCTCACCCCCGCACCCGCCCCGACCGCTGCCCGCACGTGGCAGCGGTCGGGCGGGCTGCTCGCCGCCGCGCTGCTCACCCTCGCGCTCGTCGTCACGTCGCTGTTCGTCGGCGTGTACGACCTGGGTGCCCACGGCGGCGAGGACATGTTCTGGATCACCCGCGTCCCCCGCACGCTCGCCCTGGTGCTGGCCGGCAGCGCGATGGCCGTCAGCGGCCTGGTGCTGCAGCAGCTCACGCAGAACCGCTTCGTCGAGGCCACGACGGCCGGGACCAGCGAGTGGGCCGCGCTCGGGCTGCTGCTGTCGGTGATCCTGCTGCCGACCGTCGGCCTGGCCACCCGCATGGTCCTCGCGTCCGCCGCCGCGTTCGTCGGCACCATGGTCTTCCTCGCCGTGCTGCGCCGCGTGCAGGTGCGCACCACGCTGGTCGTGCCCGTCGTCGGCCTCATGCTCGGCGCCGTCGTCAGCGCGCTGACCACGCTCATCGCCGTCCAGACGAACTACCTGCAGCTGCTCGGCACGTGGTTCATGGGCTCGTTCACCTCGGTCGTGCGCGGGCAGTACGAGGTGCTGTGGGTCGTCGCCGCGGTGTGCGTCGCGATCTTCGTGCTCGCGGACCGGCTCACGGTCGCCGGTCTCGGCCGCGACGTCGCGACCAACCTCGGGCTGAGCTACGACCGCGTGCTGCTCGTCGGCACCGCGATGGTCGCCGTCGCGTCCGGCGTCACCACGGTCGTCGTCGGGTTCCTGCCGTTCCTCGGGCTCGTCGTGCCCAACGTCGTGTCGCTGCTGCGCGGCGACGACCTGCGCTCGAACCTGCCGTGGGTCTGCCTCGGCGGGGTCGCGCTGGTCACCGCGTGCGACATCCTCGGACGGGTCGTGCGCATGCCGTTCGAGATCCCCGTCGGCATGATCCTCGGCGTCGTCGGCGCCGCCGGGTTCCTGCTGCTGGTGCTGCGGGTGCGTCGCCGTGGCTGAGCTCGTCACCCCCGTCACGCCGCTGAGCGCGGCCGGCCCGGGCCCCGCGCCGCGCGTCCCGCTGCGCGACACCATGGCCCGCTACGGCGTCCGGCTCGCGCTGGTCACGCTCGTCGCGGTCGTCGCCGCCGTCGCGATCCTCGTGTGGGACAACCCCGCCGCGCCCGGGTCGAGCGGCTACTGGACCATCGTGCGCAGCCGGCTGACGTCGGTCGGCACGATCCTCGTCGTCGCGTTCTGCCACGGCGTCGCCACCGTCGCGTTCCACTCCGTGACGAACAACCGGATCCTCACGCCGTCGATCCTCGGGTTCGACGCGCTGTACCGCGTCGTCCAGACCGCGCTCGTGTTCTTCCTCGGTGCGGGCTCGCTGGCCGCCACCGACGGCCTCCCGAAGGTCGTGCTGCAGAGCGTGCTCATGGTCGGGTTCGCGACCCTGCTGTACGGCTGGCTGTTCACCGGCAAGCGGGCCGACCTGCACCTGCTGCTGCTGGTCGGTGTGGTGCTGGGCATGGGCTTCGGGTCGCTGTCGACGTTCATGCAGCGCATGCTCACGCCGAGCGAGTTCGACATCCTGTCCGCCCGGCTGTTCGGCAGCATCAGCACGTCGTCCGCGGAGTACCTGCCGTGGGGCGCCGCGGTGTGCGTGGTCGTCGGCACGGTGCTGTGGCGGCGCCGGCACGTGCTCGACGTCGTCGCCCTGGGCCGCGAGACCGCCACGAGCCTGGGCGTGCGCCACCAGCGCGAGGTGCTGCTCACCCTGCTGCTCGTCGCGGTGCTCGTCTCGGTGTCGACGTCACTGGTCGGGCCCATGACGTTCTTCGGGTTCGTCGCCGCGCTGCTGACGTACCAGGTCGTCGGCACCAGCCGGCACGCGCTGACCCTGCCGATGGTCGTCGCGCTCGCCTCGGCGATGCTCCTGCTCGCGTACTTCGTGCTGCGGCACGTGTTCTACGCCGGTGGTCTCGTCACGGTCGTCATCGAGCTCGGCGGCGGCCTCGTCTTCCTGTTCCACCTCCTGCGGAAGGGCCTGCGGTGATCACCCTCGTCGACGTCTCGAAGTCCTACGGGGACGTGCACGCGCTCGGCCCCGTCGACCTCGAGATCCCCACCGGGGGCGTCACGGCGCTCGTCGGCCCCAACGGCGCCGGCAAGTCCACGATGCTCACGATCGTCGGGCGGCTGCTCGCCGCCGACGCCGGCCGGGTCACCGTCGGCGGCCTCGACGTCGTCACGGCGCGGCCGCGCGAGCTCGCGCAGCGCCTGGCGATCCTGCGGCAGGAGAACCACTTCGTGGCCCGGCTCACCGTGCGCCAGCTCGTCGCGCTCGGCCGGTTCCCGCACTCCCAGGGTCGGCTCACCACCGCCGACGCCGACGCGGTCGACACCGCGCTGCACTTCCTCGACCTGGTCGACCTGCAGCACCGCTACCTCGACGAGCTGTCCGGCGGGCAGCGGCAGCGCGCCTACGTCGCCATGGTCGTCGCGCAGGACACCGACTACCTGCTGCTCGACGAGCCCCTGAACAACCTCGACATGCAGCACGCGGTGTCGATGATGGCGCGGCTGCGCCGGGCCGCGGACGAGCTCGGCAAGACCGTCGTCCTCGTCGTGCACGACGTGAACTTCGCCGCCGCGTGGGCCGACCGCATCGTCGCGATGACCGACGGCCGGATCCGGCACGTCGGGACGCCCGCGCAGATCATGACCGAGGAGATCCTCACGGACGTCTTCGCGACCCCCGTGACCGTGGTCGACGGCCCCGGGCACCCGCTGGCGGTGTACTACCGCCCCTGACGCACGGGGGCGTCGCGTGGCGGCGCCGCGGACCCCGCGATCCGGAACACGGGCCACCCGATCTCCGTGCGCCACGCCCCCGGGACGTCCGTGTCCCGGGGACCGAGGAGATAGGTCTCCCGCACCGGCCCCGCGACCGCGAGCGCGTGGTCGACCACCCACGCGCCGAGCTCGCCGTAGGTGACGTCGATGTCGTCGTGGTCGCCGACGTGCGTCGTGACGGCCAGCTCGACGGGCGGCAGCGTCACCGGGCGCACCCGTCCTGCGCGCACGGGCGCCGCCACCGGCCGGTGGACGAGCACGTGCCCGCGGCCGTCCTCGAAGAGCGCGTTGTCGTACAGCCCTCCCGGGACCCCGGTGGCCGCCGTCCCGACCACGGCGTCGAGCTCCGCCATGGCACCGGCGTACCAGCCCAGGACGTCGTCGAGCTCGACGTCGTCCTCGACCGCCGCCACCAGGGTCGCGGGGACCGCGCGCAGCTCGACGTCGACCGCTGGCGCGTCCGGCCGCAGCAGACGGCGCAGCGAGGCCACTGCGGCGCGCGTGCGGTCCAGCTCGGACTCGAGGCGCGCCAGGTGGTCGGCGACGAGAGCGGCGCGCACGCCGGGGTCCGGCGTGAGCAGGATGCTCCGGACGTCCGCCAGTGGCATGTCGAGCTCGCGCAGCCGGTGGATGACCTGCGCGGTCGGGATCTGGTCGGAGGTGTACCGCCGGTATCCGGTCGCCGGGTCGACGGCGGCCGGTTCGAGCAGACCCGCGTCGTGGTAGCGGCGCAGCGTCCGCACGCTGAGGTGGGTCAGCCGGGAGAACTCGCCGATCGCCAGCACCGCAGCAGTCTGCACCCTCCCCCGGGGCGAGTGTCCACCGCTTGACCCGCGCACGGCGGGAGGCCGCACCGTCGGGGCATGACGACACCCACCTCCACCCACCGGGACCTGCCCGCGCCGATCCGCGACTTCCTCGCCGCGCACGCGGTCCGTGACGTCGGCGCGGCGGCACGCGCGTTCGCGCCCGACGCCGTCGTCGTCGACGACGGCCGGACCTACCGCGGGACGGACGAGGTGCTGACGTTCCTGTCCGACGCCGGGAGCGAGTTCACGTACACGACCACGCTCGTCAGCGTGCGGCGCACCGAGGACGGCTGGGCGGCCGGCCACCGCCTCGACGGCGACTTCCCCGGTGGCGTCGTCGACCTGGAGTACCGCTTCACGATGGCGGGCGACCTCATCGCTGCTCTGGTCATCGCCCCCTGACGCGCACCCGTGTGGCGGGCGTCACGCCGCCCACCTAGGCTCGGCGGGACGGGGGGCCGCGATGAGAGCAGCCGTGGTGCCGGCACCGGAGGACACGCCCCGGTACGGCGAGTTCCCGGACCCGCACGCGGGCCCGGACGACGTGCTGCTGGAGCTCGTCGCGGCGGCCCTGCACCCGCTCGTGCGCTCCCGGGCACGCGGCACGCACTACAGCAGCAGCGACGAGTACCCGCTCGTCCCCGGGGTGGACGGGGTCGGCCGGACCCACGACGGTGAGCTCGTCTACGCCGGTGAGGTGACCCAGCCGTGGGGCACGTTCGCCGAGAGGTTCGCGTCACCGCGCGACCGGACGGTACCCCTGCCGGACGGGGCCGACCCCGTGGCGGTCGCCGCGGGCATGAACCCGGGGATGTCGTCGTGGATGCCGCTCACGGGCCACCTGGCCGCGGGCGGGTCGCTCGGCACGGTCCTCGTGCTCGGGGCGACGGGCACGGCCGGTGGGCTGGCCGTGCAGAACGCCCGCCGACTGGGTGCCGGACGGGTCGTCGGAGTGGGCCGTGACCCTGCGGAGCTCGAGCGCGTCCTGGCCCTGGGCGCCGAGCCCGTCGCGCTCACGGGCGACGCCGGCACCGACGCGCACGCCCTCACCGCGACGCTGGACGGCGAGGCACCCGACCTCGTCCTGGACTACCTGTGGGGCGCGCCGGCGGAGGTCGCCTTCCGCGCGCTCGACGCGGGCCCGGCCGGCGACGGCACGGTGTACGTGGAGATCGGGGCCGTCGCCGGGCCGACGGCGGCGCTGCCGGCCGCGCTGCTGCGCAGCCGCCGGTTCCGCGTGCGCGGCAGCGGCATCGGCTCGGTCGACATGAGCCGCTACCGCGACGAGGCCGTCACCTTCCTGGGGCGGATCGCGGCCGGGCTCGTCGTGGTGCCGACGACGACGTACCCCCTCGAGCGCGTCGCCGAGGCGTGGCAGTCGACGAACGGTCGCCGCGCCGTCGTGACGCCCGTCTGACGACCTCGCGTCCGGCCGGTCGCCGGCGTCAGCGCCGCACGCCGCCCACGAGGCCGCACTCGTACGCGATGATCACCGCCTGCACGCGGTCGCGCGCACCGAGCTTGGCGAACACGTTGCCGACGTGCGTCTTCACCGTCGTCTCCGAGACCACGAGGTCCTGCGCGATCTCGGGGTTCGACCGGCCCTCCGCGACCAGCGTCAGGACGTCGAGCTCGCGCGGTGTCAGGGCTGCCAGACGCGGGTCGGGGCCGGCTTCGGCCGGCGCGGCCGTCGGCAGGTGCGGTGCGAACAGGTCGAGCATGCGCCGCAGGATCCGGGGGGCCACCACGGCGGTCCCGGCGGCGACCGTCCGGATCGCGTCGAGCAGCTCGTCCGGCCGGGCCGACTTCAGCAGGAACCCGCTGGCACCCGCTCGCAGCGCGGCGAACGCGAGGTCGTCGACGTCGAACGTGGTGAGCACGAGCACGCGCGAGCCCGGGTGGTCGGCGACGATGCGTCGGGTCGCCTCGATGCCGTCCATGCCGGGCATGCGGATGTCCATGAGCACGACGTCCGGCGCCAGCGCGGCCACCTGGTCGAGCGCGACCCGCCCGTCCCCGGCCTCACCGACGACCTCGAGGTCCGGCTCGCTCTCGATCACCATCCGGAAGCCCACGCGCAGCAGCGACTGGTCGTCCACGAGCAGCACCGTCGTCATCGTCCGTCCTCGTCCTCGTCGTCCGCCCACGGCAGCACCGCGTTCACCTGCCACCCGCCGTCCGGCCGCGGGCCCGCCGAGACGTGGCCGCCGACCAGCGCCGCACGCTCACGCATCCCGACGATGCCGCGACCGGTGCCGCCCCCCGTGCCCGGACGCGTTCCCCCACTGTCGAGCACGTCGACCTCGATCGTGCGCGCCGTCCGACGCACCGACACCTCGACGGACGACGCACCCGGCGCGTGCCGCAGGACGTTGGTCAGCGCCTCGCCGAGGATCCGCAGCACCGCCAGCCGCACCGACGTGTCACGAGGAAGCGCGGTGTCCAGCCCCGAGGCGCTCACCGGCATCGCAGCCGCCCGGAACCGCTCGACGACCGTCGGCAGGTCGACCTCGGTGGGCTCGACGTGCCGGACCGCGTCCTCGTCGCCGGCCGTCGGCCCGAGCACCCCCAGGACGCGCTGCATGTCCGCGAGCGCCGAGCGCCCCGTGGTGCCGATCTGGCGCACCGCGTCGCGCGACCTGAGGGGGGCGCGCACGAAGGCGGCGTCGGCACCGTCGGCCAGCGCCACCATGACGGTCACGTTGTGCGCGACCACGTCGTGCATCTCGCGGGCGATGTACGCGCGCTCGGCCGCGCGGGCGAGCGCGACGCTCTGGTCCCGCTCGCGCGCCAGTGCGCGGTAGCGCTCGACGAGGTCCTGGGCGTGCAGGCGCCGGGCCCGGGCCGCCGAGCCCACGGTGACACCCAGCAGCAGGAGCACGAGCAGCAGCAGGACTGATCCCATGCGGCGGCCTGGCGAGAAGAGCGGCTCGTCGAGGTACGTCGGCGGCTCCCACTGGGCACCGGTCATGGCGCTGAACCACGAGATGATCTCGATGAGCCCGAGGTCCTGCCAGCGCCACAGCGCCGCCGTCACGACGGTCAGCACGGCGCCGAACACCGCCCACGTCGTCCGCGGCCCACGCGCCGCCGCGACGCTGTACAGCGCGCACGCCAGGCACGCACCGAGGACGCCGAGGACGCCCGCGTACAGCAGGGACGCCACGCACGCGCACGTCAGCAGGGCCGTGACCACGAGCGGCCGCACGCGCCGCAGCAGCAGCAGGGCCGAGCCGCCGAACGTCCCGACCAGCCACGCCGTGGCGACGTCCCGCACGACCGTCGAGTCCGGCGGGTAGAGGCCGAGGGCCTGCGCGCCCTGCGCGGCCTCGATGCCGAACATCGCAGCCACGAGGCCCACCAGCAGCATGACGACCGCGACGGTGACGTCCATGACCCAGGGCCGCGCGTTGACCAGCCGCGCGACGGGGCTGCCGCCGCTGACCTGCGCCTCGGTGAGCAGCGGCTCGTCCGGCGCGCCGGACGCACCGGGCCGCGTGAGGATCGCGCGTCGGGTCGGCACGGGCCCACTCTCCCATCCCGCCCGGGGGTCGCGCGCGACCTGTCGGCCGGTCGCGCGCACGACCTCCCGGGTGCCGCCGCCGTCAGCGGACGTCATGGCGCCGCAGCCGGTACGCCGCTGCCCCGAGCAGGACCAGCACCCACGCGGCGAGCACCGCACCGCCGCCCCACGCGCCGAGCTGCGGTCCGCGGGTCACGGCGTCCAGGCCCGCGAGCGCGGCGTCGTCCTGCAGCAGCCGGGCCCCCGACGACGGCAGCAGCGCCCGCACCGTGTCGGCCACGGGGCCCGGGAACATGGTCAGGACGTAGTCCCCGAAGACCACGAGCACCACGCCGACGACCAGTGCGTCCGCGGGACGTCGCAGCAGCGCCCCGAGGCCGAGGCCCAGCAGCGCGACGGCGGCGGACACCACGACGAACCCCAGCAGGGCGCGCGCCGTCCCCGGTACGGACAGGTCGAGCGCGGGGGCGTCGCCGGCGCGGGCGCTGGTCGTCGCGAGGTACGAGGCGCCGAGCGCGACGAGCGCCGTCAGCAGCGCAGCACCCGCCGTCACCAGCACCTGCGCGCCGAGCACCGGCAGCCGACGGGGCACGGCGACGAAGGTCGTCCGCGCCGTCCCGGTCGTGTACTCCGACGTCGCCACCAACGACCCCAGGACGAGGAACCCGAGCTGGGCGAGCACGAACCCGCTGACCACGACCCACGACCCGGACCGCCCGTCATCGGGGCGGACGAACATGCCGAGCCCGAAGGCGGTGCCGGCCGCGGCGACGACCGTGCCGAGCGCGAGCCACGCGTGGGCCGCCACGCTGGTGAGCTTGGTCCACTCGGCGGCGAGTGCGCGGGCGAACGTGACGCCGGGGCGGGCGGGCGCACCGCGTGCGACCCGCGCCGCCACCGACGCACCCGTGGCGACGGGTGTCATCGCACGTCCCGCGACCGCAGCCGCACGGCCGCCGCCACGAGGAACGCGAGGACCCACGCGGCGAGGACCAGCCCCCCACCCACGGGGCCGAGGTCCGGCGAGCCGTCGATCGGGCCGTTCGACGCCGGCATCGTCATCAGCTGCCCGCCCGTCCCGGGCAGGAGCACACCGATCGTGCCGAGGGGCGTGACCCGCACGTCGGCGGCCGACATGCTGCCGCCGTACGGGTCGTCGGCGAGCATCAGCACGATCGGCAGGATCAGCACGAGCACGAAGGCCGTCAGCAGCGCCGGCACCGTGCGGCGCAGCAGCGCGCCGAGCGCGAACCCGAGCAGCGCCAGCCCCGCGACGTACAGCACCATGCCGAGCAGGACCCCCGGCGTGCCGTCGGCCCCGAGGTCGACGGGGACGTCGCGCGCCATCGCCGCCGGGACGACCCCCAGGACGCCCGCAACCGCGACGGCCACCCCCAGGAGCAGGCCGAACCCGCCGACGACCACCGTCTGCGCGGCCAGGACCGGCCACCGCCGCGGGACCACGGTGAACGTCGAGCGGAAGGCCCCCGTGCGGAACTCGCCCGCGCCGACCAGGACGCCCAGCACGAGCGGACCGAGCTGTCCGAGCAGCAGGCCCGTGTTGACGTCGCTCAGCGGGTGGAAGACCGGGTCGACCGAGGACGCCTGCGCGCTGAGGTACGTGATCAGCAACGAGACCAGCACCGTCACGGCGGCGGTCCACCAGGGTGACCGCAGCGAGGCGAGCTTGGTCCACTCGGAGGCGACGACGCGCCCGAACGTGGGGCCGGACGCGGTGCGCGTGGTCACCGGCACCGGGGTCGTGGTCGTGGCGGTCATCGGGCACCCCCGAGGGTGTCGGCCGTGCGGTACTCGACGGCGTCGCCCGTCAGCTGCAGGTACGCCTCCTCCAGCGAGCCGGTCTGCGTGCCGAGCTCGAGGACGGTCGCGCCGCACCGGCGCGCTGCCGCGCCGACGTCGTCGACGGTCGTGCCCGTCACCTCCAGGGCGCCACCGGTCTGCGGCACGACCTGCGCGCCCAGGGCCAGCAGCTCGCGGGCGAGCGTCTCGGGGTCGGTGGTGCGCACGCGCACCGTGCCGGCACGCTCGGAGCGGTCGACGATCTCCTGCACCGACGCGTCGGCGAGCAGCCGGCCGCGTCCGATGATGACGACACGGTCCGCGCACAGCGCGAGCTCGTACATGAGGTGCGACGACAGCAGCACCGTGCGGCCCTCGGCGGCGAGCTCGCGCACGAGCCGGCGGATCCACAGCACGCCGTCGGGGTCGAGCCCGTTGACGGGCTCGTCGAGGATGAGCGTCGCGGGGTCGCCCAGCAGCGCACCGGCGATGCCGAGCCGCTGGCCCATGCCGAGCGAGAACGTACCCGCCCGGCGCTGCGCGGCCGGCTCGAGGCCGGTCTGGGCGATGACCTCCCGGACGCGCGCCTTGCCGATGCCGTGGGTCTGCGCCATCGCGAGCAGGTGCTTGTACGCCGTGCGGCCCGGGTGCACCGAGCGTGCGTCGAGCATGACGCCCACCGCGTGCAGCGGCGCCGGCAGGTCGGCGTACCGGCGTCCGTCGACCCGCGTCGCCCCGGACGTCGCACGCTCGAGCCCGACGACGACGCGCATGGTCGTCGACTTGCCCGCGCCGTTGGGACCGAGGAACCCGGTCACCGTCCCGGGGCGGGCGGCGAACGTCAGCCCGTCCACCGCCGTCGTGCTGCCGTAGCGCTTGGTCAGCGCCTCCACCTCGATCATGACGTCTCCTCCGTGTCGGCCCGACCCGTGGCTGGGTACGTCGGCGACGCTACGGAGGCACCCGGGTGTGGCAGCACCTGCCGGTGGAGGAGACGCGGTGCCCGCCCTCCTCCTCCCACGGGAGGAGGGGACGGCCGGACGCCCCTGCCTACGGGGTATAGGCTTTCATCTTTGATATGTAGCACGGGAGGTGGGGATGGCGACGCGCGCAGGTCTGACCGTGCCGGTCCTGACGACCACCGCCGCCGACCTCGCCGACGAGGTCGGCTTCGAGCAGGTCACCGTGTCCGCGGTCGCGCGCCGCGTCGGCGTGCAGCCGGCCAGCCTGTACGCCCACCTGCGCGGGTCGGACGACCTGCGCACGAAGGTGAGCGTGCTCGCCCTCGACGAGCTCGGCGACCTACTGGCGGTGGAGCTGGCCGGCCGCGCCCGCCGCGACGCGCTGCAGGCGCTGGTCGACGTCATGCGGGACTACGCCCGGGAGCACCCCGGCCGCTGGGCCGCCACGCAGGTGCGCGTCGACATCACGCAGGCAGCGGCCGCCGGTCAGCGCATCTCGGCGCTCACGGTGGGCGTGCTGCGCGGTTACGGCCTGCCCGTGGCCGAGCAGGCGCACGCGGTGCGGTTCGTCGGGAGCACCGTCAACGGGTTCCTGCACCTGCAGGCGGTCGGAGGCTTCGACCACTCCGCGCCCGACGCCGAGACGTCCTGGGTCCGGATGGTCGACGTGCTGGACGCCGCGCTGCGCGCGTGGCCCGGCGCCTGACACCCACCCGTGGCACCACCCACCCGGACGAGAACGAGACGATGACCTCCCCCACCTCCACCGTCCCCCTGACCGACGACCTGTTCCACGGTGCGCTCGAGCTCGAGCGCACGCCGCGCGGCATCCAGCCGCACCGGCTGCCCGGCTGGGTGCGCCGCCAGCTGCCCGACCCGCAGCTGCTGATGGCCGAGCAGCAGCCGTCCGGCGTGCGCCTGGTCGGCCGCACGCGGGCGACCCGCATCGAGCTCGACTGCCTGCCGACGCGCGTCACCTACGTCGGCGCTCCGGCGCGGCCGGACGGCGTGTACGAGCTGCTCGTCGACGGCGAGGCCGCGGGCCGGGCGACGGTCGACGGTGGCGACGTGCTGGCGATCGACCCCACCACCGGGGCGCGCGAGGTCCACCCGGGTGCGCCCGGCACGGTGACGTTCTCCGGCCTGCCCGCCCGGGACAAGACCGTCGAGCTGTGGCTCCCGCACAACGAGCTGGCGACGCTGGTCGAGCTGCGCGCCGACGCGCCCGTCACGCCCGCCCCCGCCGGGGCCCGGCCGGTCTGGCTGCACCACGGCTCGTCGATCAGCCACGGCTCGAACGCGCTGACCCCCACGGGCACCTGGCCGGCGCTCGCCGCGCGGGCCGCGGGGGTCGACCTGGTCAACCTCGGGTTCGGCGGCAGCGCACTGCTGGACCCGCAGACCGCGCGGACCATGCGCGACGTCCCGGCGGACCTCGTCTCCGTGAAGATCGGCATCAACATCGTCAACGGCGACACGATGCGGCTGCGGGCGTTCACCGCCGCGGTGCACGGCTTCCTCGACACGATCCGCGACGGCCACCCCCGCACGCCGCTGCTCGTGGTGTCCCCGCTGCTCTGCCCGATCCACGAGGACACCCCGGGACCGGGAGCGTTCGACCCGAGCAGCTTCGGCTCGGGTCCGGTGCGGTTCATGGCCACGGGCGACCCGGCCGAGGTCCCCGCGGGCAGGTTGACGCTGACGGTCGTCCGCGACGAGCTGCGCCGCATCGTCGCCCAGCGCCGCCAGGAGGACCCGCTGCTGGGCCACCTCGACGGGCGCGAGCTGTACGGCGCCGACGACGCGGCGGCCCACCCCCTGCCCGACGCGCTGCACCCGGACGCCGCGACGCACCGGATCATCGGCGAGCGGTTCGCGCGCCTCGCGTTCGGCCCGGGCGGCGTGCTCGCCGGCGCCTGACGCCCGGCGCACCCCGACGTTCGGGCGACCGCTTACCGCGAGACGCGGCAAGTTGGTCTCCGAGGGGCTGACGAAACGCTTAAGGCGCCCCTGCACCCCTTCAGTCCGACACGCGCCGCGTGGCAATGTGAAGGTTCACAATCGCCACCGCAACGCCCGGGCGACGACGAGGCCGACCCGGCGCTGTGACGTCACAGCAGTCCCCCCGCTCGATCCCGTGACTCGAAGGAGAGCAGCATGAGACCAGCACGCGCTTCCGGGCCCAGCCCGACGCCAGGACTCCGACGCCGGTGGGCGTCCGCACTCGTCGCGGCAGCGACGGCCACGTCTGCCGTCGCGATCTCGTTGGCCGTCGCCCCCGCGGCGTCCGCGGCGACCATCGACCCCAACGCCTCGTACGTGCTGGTCAACCGCGGCAGCGGCAAGGCGCTCGACGTCTACAACCTGTCCACGGCCGACGGCGCCCGCATCACGCAGTGGAGCCGCAACGACGGCTCGCAGCAGCAGTGGCAGTTCGTCGACTCCGGCAACGGCACCTACCGGATCAAGTCGCGACTGTCGGGCAAGGTCCTGGACGTCTACAACTGGTCGACGTCCAACGGCGGCGCGATCGTCCAGTACACCGACCGCAACCAGGCCAACCAGCAGTTCCGCGTCCAGGACGTCGCCGGCGGCTACGTGACCCTCATCAGCCAGCACTCGGGCCTGGCGGTCGAGGTCCAGGGCGCGTCCACGGCTGACGGCGCCAACATCGTGCAGTACTCCAGCTGGGGCGGCAACAACCAGCAGTGGCAGCTCGTCCCGCTCGGTGGCGGCACCCCGACGCCGACGCCGACGACACCCGCGCCGACGGTCAGCCCGACGGCGAACCCGACGACCCCGCCGCCGACCGGGGGCTGCAGCCTGCCGTCGTCGTACCGCTGGCGGGACTCCGGCCAGCTGGCGCAGCCGCGCTCCGGCTGGGCCTCGCTCAAGGACTTCACCGTCGCGCCGTACAACGGCCAGCAGCTCGTGTACGCCACGACCCACGACAACGGCGAGTCGTGGGGCTCGATGAAGTTCGGGCTCTTCTCGAGCTACTCGCAGATGGGCTCGGCCAGCCAGAACGCGATGCCGTTCACGGCCGTCGCGCCCTCGCTGTTCTACTTCGCCCCGAAGAACGTCTGGGTGATGGCCTACCAGTGGGGCGGACCGGCGTTCTCGTACCGGACGTCCACCAACCCGGACAACATCAACGGCTGGTCGGCGCACCAGACCCTGTTCACGGGCTCGATCAGCAACTCGGGCACCGGGCCGATCGACCAGGCGCTGATCGGCGACGACCGGAACATGTACCTGTTCTTCGCCGGTGACAACGGCCGCATCTACCGTGCGTCGATGCCGATCGGGAACTTCCCCGGCAGCTTCGGGTCGAGCTACCAGACGATCATGACCGACACCACGAACAACCTGTTCGAGGCCGTGCAGGTCTACAAGCTCGCCGGGCAGCAGCGGTACCTCATGATCGTCGAGGCGATCGGCAGCCAGGGCCGCTACTTCCGGTCCTTCACGGCCACCAGCCTCGACGGGCAGTGGACGCCGCAGGCCGCGTCGGAGTCCAACCCCTTCGCCGGCAAGGCCAACAGCGGCGCCACGTGGACCAACGACATCAGCCACGGCGAGCTGCTGCGGACCAGCGCGGACCAGACCATGACGGTCGACCCGTGCAACCTGCAGCTGCTCTACCAGGGCCGCTCGCCGTCGTCCGGTGGCGACTACGGCCGCCTGCCCTACCGCCCGGGCCTGCTGACGATGCAGCGGTGAGGCACCACCCGGCCGGACGGCACTCGGCCCGCCGGCCAGGGGCTGGACTGCCCTCTCACCAGAGGGCGTGAGAGAGCAGTCCAGCCCCACCCCCAGGAGTGAGAGCGCAGTCCAGCCCCCGGTGTCGTGTCGACGCCGGGGGCTGGACTGCGCTCTCACGGGGTGGGGTGGCGGCACGCGTATACACCGTGCGTATACGCACTGTGTATAGTCGTCTCGGTGAGCATCGCCCCTGCCCTTCTCGGGCTCCTGCAGTCGGGCCCTCGGCACGGCTACGACCTCAAGCGCGCGTACGACGAGCGCTTCGGCCACGACCGCCCGCTGGCCTACGGCCAGGTGTACGCCACGCTGGCACGCCTGCTGAAGAACGGGCTCGTCGAGGTCGAGTCCGAGCCCGGCGACGGCCCCGACCGCAAGCGGTACGCCATCACCGCCGCCGGCGTCAGCGACGTCGAGCACTGGCTCTCCCACCCGGAGAAGCCCGAGCCGTACCTGCACAGCGCGCTGTACACGAAGGTCGTCCTCGCACTGCTCACCGGGCACGACCCGGCGGACGTCCTGGACACCCAGCGCGCGGAGCACCTGCGCCTCATGCGCGAGCTCACCCGGCGCAAGGCCGCCGGTGACCTCGCCGACCAGCTCGTGTGCGACCACGCCCTGTTCCACCTCGAGGCGGACCTGCGCTGGCTCGAGCTCACCGCCGCGCGCCTCGACCAGCTCGCCGCCGCGGTCCGCGCGTGACGCGCCCCGACCGCGCCACCCCACGCCCGCCCACCACCCAGCTCAGGGGAACCCCCATGACCGCCGTGCCGCCCACGCCCACCGACCGGACCGGCGGCACCGCCGCCCTGCCGCCCTCCGGGCCGCTGCTCGTCGCGCGGGGGCTGCACGTCGCGTTCGGCCCGACCGTCGCCCTGGCCGACGCTTCGATCGAGGTGAACCCCGGCGAGGTCCTCGCCCTCATGGGCCCCTCGGGGTCCGGCAAGTCGACGCTCCTGCACTCGCTGGCCGGCATCCTGCGGCCCGACTCCGGCACGGTCACCTACCAGGGGCGTGACGTCACCGCGATGCCCGACGCCGAGCGCAGCGCGCTGCGCCGCTCGGAGTTCGGCTTCGTGTTCCAGTTCGGCCAGCTCGTCCCCGAGTTGACGTGCGAGGAGAACGTGGCCCTGCCGCTGCGTCTCGCCGGCGTCACGCGCCGCCAGGCCCACCGCACCGCGCGCGACTGGCTGGCACGGCTCGAGGTGCCGGACATCGCCGACAAGCGCCCCGGTCAGGTCTCCGGCGGGCAGGGGCAGCGGGCCGCCGTCGCGCGTGCGCTCATCACGCGCCCGCGCGTCGTGTTCGCCGACGAGCCCACCGGCGCCCTCGACTCGCTCAACGGCGAGCGCGTCATGCAGCTGCTCGTCGCCGCCGCACGCGACACGGGTGCCGCCGTCGTGCTCGTGACGCACGAGGCGCGCGTCGCCGCGTACTCCGACCGCGAGGCAGTGGTCCGTGACGGCCGCGTCCGCGAGCAGGTGCGCGCATGAGGCGCAGGCGCAGCAGCCGGCTGACCGAGCTGGTGCTCGGCATCCGCATGAGCGTCAGCGGCGGACGGTCCGGGTGGGCGCGCCTCGCGCTCATCGCGACCGGCATCGGCGTCGGGGTCGCGATGCTCCTGCTCGTGGCATCCTTGCCGACCGTGCTCGACACCCGGGCCACGCGCGATGCCGCCCGCGTCCCCGGTACGGCTGTTGCCGAGCGCGGCGACGACACGCTCCTCGTCAAGCGGGTCTACTCGGAGGTCGGTACCGAGATCGTCGTCGGATACCTCCTGCAGCCCGAGGGCACGCGCGTCCCGCTGCCGCCGGGCGTGGACCGCAGCCTCGCACCGGGCGAGGCGGCGCTCTCGCCCGCGCTGCTGCGCCTCGTGGAGGCGCCCGGCGGCGAGGTTCTGGAGGGGCGCTGGGGTGAGCGGATCGTCGGGACGATCGCCCCGGACGGACTCGTCGGCCCCCAGGAGCTGTGGTTCTACCTCGGCTCGGACCAGCTCACCGAGGCGACCGCCACACGCGTCGACGGGTTCGGCAGAGGTACGCCGGGCGGGTCCGGCGTGGCCGACCCTGTGACGCTCCTGATGGCGCTCGTCGGGCTGACGGGCCTGCTCGTGCCCGTCGCCGGGTTCATCAGCACGGCCGTCCGCTTCGGCGGCGAGGCCCGCGACCGGCGGCTGGCCGCCGTCCGCCTGGTCGGTGCGGACGCCGCGACCACCCGACGGATCGCCGCAGGCGAGACCCTCGTCGGCGCGCTCGGCGGGCTCGTCGTCGGCGCGGTGCTCTTCGCCGTCGTGCGCGCCGTCGTGCCGCCGCTGATCCCCCCGTCGCTGTCGTTCCACGGCGCCGACCTGCGCCCCGCACCCGTGCTGGCGGTGCTGGTCGCGCTCCTCGTGCCCGTCGCGTCGGTGCTCGTCACGCGCTCCGCGCTGCGGCACGTCGTCGTCGAGCCCCTGGGCGTCGTGCGGCTCAGCACGGTCGTGCGGCGCAGGCTGTGGTGGCGGGTCGCGCTGCCGGTCGGCGGGCTCGCGCTCATGGTGGTGCCGCTCGTGACCGACGGCAGGGGCGCCTACGTCGGCGATGCCCAGCAGCTCGTGCTGCCGGGCATGGCGCTGCTGCTCGTCGGTGTCGCCCTGCTGCTGCCCTGGTTCGTCGACGTCACCGTCCGGCGACTGCGACCCGGCAGTGTCGCGTGGGACCTCGCCGTGCGCCGTCTGCAGCTCGAGAGCGGCACCGCCGTCCGCGCCGTCTCGGCCGTCGTGGTGTCCGTCGCCTCGCTCATCGCGGTGCACGGCATGCTCGGCAGCGACACGGGGATGCCCGGGCTCGACGGTGAGCGGTTCGAGGCCCAGGTGCTCGACGACCGACCGGGCTCCGACGGATCGCACTGGGAAGCCGCGCTCGCCGGGACGCCGGGCGTGCGGGACGTCGAGACCGAGGTCCGCATGCGCGTGCAGCCCGTGGCCGACGGTGAGGAGGTCCCGCTCACCATCGGCAGCTGCGCGAGGTTCACGGCCACCACGGGGGTCTCCGGCTGCGCCGAGGGCGACGTCATGGTGGTCGTGCCCCCGGGTGCGGACGCCCCGGCGGCCGGGACCGAGTACGTGCTCGGAGAGCCCGGCTCGGGCGCCTCGACGTGGAGCCTGCCCGCCACCGCGGCGACCGTCGAGCCGACGGTCGCGGACCTCGCGGGCGCGCCCGCGTTCCTGTTCGCCACTCCGGAGGCGCTCGATGGCGCCGTCGTCGTACCGTCCGGCGCCCTGTACAACGCGAGCGTGACGATCGGGCTCGACCGTGACGTCCCGGACGCCGCCGAGCACGTGCGCACCGCGGTGGCGACCATCGATCCGACCGCCATGGTCATGATCAACGACCCCGAGGCCACCAGCCCGATGATCGGGGCCATCCGCCAGGGCCTGCTGCTCGGCACCCTCGCGTTGCTCGCGGTCGTCGGGGCCAGCCTGCTGGTCAACGTCGCCGAGCAGCTGCGTGAGCGTCGCCGCCCGCTCGCCGTCCTCGCGGCGTTCGGTGCGCGCCGCCGCACGCTCGGGGTGTCGGTGCTGTACCAGGTCAGCATCCCGGTCACCATCGGGCTCACGCTCGCCGTGGTCGTCGGTGCCGGGGCGTCGACCCTCCTGCAGGCCGGGTCGGGGATGCCGGTGAACGTCGACTGGGCGGGCATCGGGTTCACCGCGGGAGGCGCGGCCGCCGTCGTGCTGCTCGCCACGGCCGCGATCCTGCCGCTGCTGGGGCGCATGACGCGACCCGCGGGGCTGCAGGGCGAGTGACGGCCGAGCCCGTCACCCCGTCATGCGTCCGTACGCGTCGACCAGCGTGACGAACTCCGACCGAAGGCCGTACGGGTCCTCGCCCAGCGCGCCCTGCGCGCGTTCCCGCGCGCGGTCGGCGTCGGCGTCTTCGGCGTGCGGTGAGCGCGTCAGCGCGAGCGCGAACTCGACGACCGCGGACG
>Ga0233375_1000422_pt1 | contig 23624 bp, 21 predicted proteins | sample ElkDunMinimDraft_10_FD_191539 | JGI IMG/M metagenome (GOLD analysis project Ga0233375, IMG submission 191539) | Fecal eukaryotic communites from dung pellets of Tule Elk in California, USA - Elk Dung E16 | ecosystem: Host-associated > Mammals > Digestive system > Large intestine > Fecal | place... | reverse complement strand
CGACCGCATGTTCTGCGGCTAACCTGCGCAGCGGACACCCCCTGTACGCACTGCTCGGCATGCCTGAGCTAGAAGTGTCTCCGGCACGCAGATCGACCCCGCCACGCTAGACCGCCGACGTACGAGTCATTGGGCGTCCTCCAGGACCACGAGGCGATAGTCCGTCGAATCCTGCCCCAACTCGCGCAGTCCATGGCCGGCGGGACGGTCCACACCTCCGGGCGCATCAACACTGCCTGGCACGTTGTGACCGGCGCGGTTGGCCTACGCCGCAAACGGCGGTGATTGCAGAATTCGTCGCCGCCTGGGGAGCGGACCTGATCACCACGCTCGATCCCCATCACAGCGTCACAGACGCCTTCGCGACGTTCGCTGCCCTGACCGGTGACGTCGGCGCGGCCTTGGCTGCCTGGCCCGATCACCCGGTCGCGAACCGGCACCTCGCGACAGCGAGCAATTTCTGGCTGCACGACCTCGTGCACGACGACAACCCGCTCTCAGGGTCGCTACGTCTCGGGCTGGAACAGTTAGTCCTCGTCGCCCACCGGCCACAGCTCCGTCAGGTCGCTGCTCGTCGGCCTCTCCAGCAGCACGACGTCATCCCAAAAGTGGCGGCAATTCCGGACCGTTTACGTCCATAGGTGTCCACGACACCCCAGGACGCGAAGAGGCCCGGATCCGCGGAATTCCGCGGATCCGGGCCTCTGACCAGGTTCGACTCCCGATAAACCGGGAGACCGGTCTCAGAAGTTGATCATGTGCCCAGCAATCCCGTGGATCGACTCCTGCAGCGCCTCCGACAGCGTCGGGTGCGTGTGCACGTTGCGCGCCATCTCGTCGGCCGTGAGGTCCCACTTCTGCGCGAGCGTCAGCTCCGGCAGCAGCTCGGAGACGTCCGGGCCGATCATGTGCGCGCCGAGGATCTCGTTGTACTTGGCGTCGGCGACCAGCTTCACGAACCCGGTCGGGTCACCCAGGCCGTGCGCCTTGCCGTTGGCCATGAACGGGAACGAGGAGACCTTCACGTCGTACCCCTCGTCCTTGGCCTGCTGCTCGGTCAGGCCGAACGAGGCGATCTGCGGCGAGCAGAAGGTGGCGCGCGGCATCATGCGGTAGTCGCCCAGGGTCTGGGTCTCCGCCTCGCCGATGGTCTCGGCCGCGACCACGCCCTGCGCCTCCGCGACGTGGGCCAGCATGAGCTTGGCCGTGACATCGCCGATGGCGTAGATGTGCGGCACGTTGGTGCGCATGTGGTCGTCGATGTCGATGGCGCCACGGTCGGTGAGCTGCACGCCCGTGTTCTCGAGGCCGAACCCGCTGACGTTGGGTGCGAAGCCGACGGCCATGAGCACCTTGTCGACCACGAGCTCGCCCGGCTTGTCGTCCTTGACGCCCTTGTACGAGACGGTGACGGAGCCGCCGTCGTCCTTCACGGTCTGGACGGCGGTGCTCGTCATGACCTTGATGCCGAGCTTCTTGTACTGCTTGGCGATCTCCTTGGAGACGTCCGCGTCCTCGTTCGGCAGCGCACGGTCGAGGAACTCGACGATCGTGACGTCCACGCCGTAGTTCTTCAGCACGTAGCCGAACTCCATGCCGATGGCACCGGCGCCGACGATGACGATCGACTTGGGCAGCTCGCGCGTGAGGATCTGCTTCTCGTAGGTGACCACGTTCTCGGACAGCTCGACGCCAGGCAGCAGGCGCACCTCGGAGCCGGTGGCGATGATGGCGTTGTCGAAGGTCACCGTCTCCGTGCCGCCCTTGTTGAGGGCCACCTCGATGGTGTTCGCGTCGCGGAACGTGCCGCGGCCGTCGAACTCGGTGATCTTGTTCTTCTTCATGAGGAAGTGGACGCCCTTGACGCGGCCGTCGGCGACGGTGCGCGAACGGTCGAAGGCCTTCCCGAAGTCGAACGAGACGTCCCCGGACATGCCGAAGAAGTCCTTCTGGTGGTTGAAGATGTGGGCCAGCTCGGCGTTGCGCAGAAGAGCCTTCGAGGGGATGCAGCCCACGTTGAGGCAGACACCACCCCAGTACTTCTCCTCGATGATCGCAACGGACTTACCGAGCTGGGCAGCGCGGATGGCGGCGACGTAGCCGCCGGGTCCCGCACCGAGGAGTACGACGTCGTAGTGGGAAGCCATGGGACTAGCGTATTAGTGCGCGCGAATCCTGGTGACGTGACGTCGGTCTCGTTACCGCTACGACTCCCGCGAGGCCCTCTACCAGGCACACTGCGGTGCCCCCCGATCAAGCCCTCAGCGCACGCTGTCGACGCCGAGGTTCGCCAGGGCGTCGGCCCGCTCGTTGCCCGGGTCGCCGGCGTGGCCCTTGACCCACACCCAGCTCACCTGGTGCTGGGCCACCTCGGCGTCGAGCGCCTGCCACAGGTCCACGTTCTTGACCGGCTGCTTGGACGCCGTCTTCCAGCCGTTGCGCTTCCAGCCGGCGATCCACTTCTGCATACCGTTCATCACGTACGACGAGTCGACGTGGATGACGACGGTGCTGGGGCGCGTGAGGGCACGCAGGGCCTCGACGACGGCGGTGAGCTCCATCCGGTTGTTCGTGGTGACCTTCTCGCCGCCGAACAGCTCCTTCTCGTGCTCGCCGAACCGCAGCAGCGCGCCCCACCCACCGAGGCCGGGATTGCCCTTGCAGGCGCCGTCGGTCCACATCTCCACGGTGCTCTGCCGTGCGGCGTCGCTCCCGCTGTCGGTGGTCTCCACTGTGCTGATGCTCTCGGCTCTCGTGCTCTGGGTGGTCGTGCTCTCGACGGCGCTGGTCACGGCCTCACCCTAACCGTGTCAGTGGTCCGGCGTAGCGTGATCGATGACGTCGGACGACCACCCAGGGCCACCCGGAGGACACGGCATGAAGTTCGGATTCATCAGCAGTTTCGGCACCATCGACCAGCACGTCGCTCTGGCTCGCGAGAGCGAGGAGCATGGTTGGGACGGCTTCTTCACCTGGGACGCCATCAACCTGGGCGGTGAGTGGGCCATGCCGGTCTACGACCCCTTCGCCGTCCTCGCCGCGGCCGCCACGGTGACGGAGCGGATCACGCTCGGTGCGATGGTGTTCGCGGTACCCCGGCACCGGCCCTGGGAGCTGGCACAGCGCGCACTCACCGTGGACCGCCTGTCGGGCGGACGGCTGGTCCTGCCGGTGGGCATCGGCGTGACCGACGACCACGGCTTCACGTCCGTCCCTGGTCAGGTCACCGGCCTGAAGGAGCGCGCACAACTGCTCGACGAGACCCTGGCCTGGCTGGAGCAGTCCTGGTCCGGGGAGGAGTTCGAGTTCCAGGGCGAGCACCTCAGCACAGGTCCGTTCCAGTTCCCCGAGCAACCCGTCAACGGCCGGATCCCGGTGTGGCCGGTCGGCGTGTGGGACGCGGAACGCCCGCCCGTCAAGAACCTGCAGCGCACCCTGCGCTGGGACGGCATCGTCCCGCAGCTGCGCGGCACGGCCGACGACCTGGCCCCGGAGCACATCGCCGGCCTGGTCGACTGGCTCACCACGCACCGGCAGGACCGGGCCACGGCCGACGGCGCCGAGCGCACCCGGGGCGACCGGCCGTTCGAGGTCATCCTGCAGGGCAAGCTCCCGTCGGATCCCGCAGAGGCGGCCGAGGCCGCCCGCACCATGGCCGACGCCGGGGTCACGTGGTGGATCGACTCCTGGTGGGACCCGTCAACCGTCACGCCCGAGATGCTGCTGGAGAAGGTACGTCAGGGGCCACCCAGCCTGTAGCAGGTAGCATCTCCGTCCGCACCGCTTTTCACCCTCTGTTTTCACCCTCCGGGTCGCCCGCTGATCCTGGCTGTGGACCGGCGGGTGGGGCATCCGGCGCCGACGGAGGGACGACGTGACGACCGACCGCCCAACCGCCCTGCGGACTGACATCCAGGCCCTGCGAGCGGTGGCCGTGCTGGCCGTCGTGCTGTTCCATCTGTGGCCGAACCGGCTGCCCGGGGGTTACGTCGGCGTCGATGTGTTCTTCGTGATCTCCGGTTTTCTGATCACGTCCCACATCGCGCGGGACGTCGACGCCGGCAGGTTCTCGGTCACGGCGTTCTGGTCGCGGCGGATCCTGCGGCTGCTGCCCGCCTCACTGCTGGTGCTGGCGCTCACCGCGGCGGCCGTGTGGGCGCTGGCGCCCACCCAGCACTGGGAACAGTGGTTCCGCGAGATCGCCGCGTCCGGGCTGTACGCGCAGAACTGGATCCTGGCCGCGGACGCCGTCGACTACCTCGCTGCGGAGAACATGCCGTCGCCGGTTCAGCATTACTGGTCGCTGTCAGCGGAGGAGCAGTTCTACCTCGTCTGGCCGCTGCTCATCGGGCTGTCCCTGCTCGTCGGGCCGCTGCTGTCGCCAGCGCGCGGGGGCGGTACGGGGTTCGGCGAAAGCCGGGGCGGCGGCAGCACCGGCCGGTACGGGTCGTGGCGCCCCGTGGCCGCCATGCTGCTGGCCGCGATCGTGGTGGCGTCCTTCGTCACGTCCGTGATCTGGACGAGTACCGACCAGGCGTACGCGTACTTCGTCACCCCGACCCGGGCGTGGGAGTTCGGTGCCGGTGCGCTCCTGGCGTTCGTTCCGGCACTCGGCCGCCTGCACCCCGGCCCACATCGGCTCGGCCCACTTTGGCTCGGCGGCGCCCTCACCTGGCTCGGGCTAGCCCTGATCGTCGCCTCCGCGATCCTGTTCACCGAGGCCACGCCGTTCCCCGGCGCATGGGCCGCCGCCCCGGTGCTCGGCACCGTCCTGGTGATCTGGGCCCGGGCGTCGGACCGGGTCTCCACCGGACTGGCAGGGCTGGCACCGGTACAGTTCGTCGGCGACGTGTCGTACGCCGTCTACCTGTGGCACTGGCCCCTGGTGGTGCTCGTCCCCTACGCCACCGGGCACGACCTGCGCACCCTCGACAAGCTCGCGATCCTCGCCGCCACCGTCCTGCTGGCATGGGGCACCCGGCGCTGGGTCGAGAAGCCCGTGCTCCGCCAACGGCACCGGTACCGGCCGGGGGCCACGTTCGTGGGCGCCGCCGCCGTCAGTGCTCTGGTCGTGGGGGTCTCGCTCGTCGGCGTGCAGGTCGCCGGGCACCACGTCGAGACCGAGCTGGCCCAGGCCGTCGAGCTCGCAGGGGCCCCCGAGACGGAGACCCCGGAGTGCTTCGGCGCTGCTGCGCGTCCGCCGCACGGCGAGACCTGCACCAACCCCGACCTCACGGGCACCGCCGTACCCGCCCCCGAGGCGGCGGGCGACGACATGCCCCAGCCGTACGCGCTCGGCGAGAACAAGTGCGCGGGCAGCACCCGCGAGGCGACGGAGCCGCTCGCGTGCGAGCGAGGTGACCGCGGCAGCGACGTCCGCATCGCGCTGGTGGGCGACTCGCACGCGGCCCACTACTCAAGCGCCCTCGTCGGGGCCGCCGAGGCCGAAGGCTGGTCCCTGGACATCTACATCAAGTCGGGCTGCCCCTTCTCCGACGTCATGCGGCTCCAGGAGGAGGTGCTCACCGCGGCGTGCGTCGAGTGGGTCGACCGGGCCGAGCAGCTGCTCCTGGAGGGCGACTACGACCTCGTCGTGACCTCACAGGTGCGAGGTGTGGAGTGGCCGGACTCGCCCGAGGATGCGGCAGCAGTGGCCGCGGGCGACGACGTGCCGCAGGACGACGAGACGGCGGACAGCGACCCCCTGTCCGACCTCTCGGGCGACATCTCGGATGGCCTCTCCGGCGGCGACACCCCGGCGTCCGACAGCACCGAGGCTCCACCACCGAGCGATGCGGCGATGGCCACCGCCGAGAGCGGACTGGTCTCGCTGTGGACCCGCCTCGCCGACGCCGGTCTGGCGGTCGCCGCGATCGCCGACGTGCCCCGGCCGGATCCCGACGTGATCGAGTGCCTGACCGCGCCCCGGGCGGACCTCGCCACGGACTGCCGGCTGCCCCGGGACGAGGCGACGCGGACGTTCGACCCGCAGCCCGCCGCCGTGGAGCAGCTGGACCGGCCGGACGTGCAGCTGATCGACTTCACCGACGTCTACTGCGACGAGCGTGAGTGCCTGCCGGTGATCGGCGGCGTCACGGTCTACCGGGACGACGACCACCTGACCAACACCTTCTCCGGCACCCTGGCGCCTTATGCGGCGGACGCGGTGGCGTCCGTGCTGCGCACGGCCAGCGTGCGGGAGTAGGCGGGAACGGTACCCCTGGACAGAGGTCGAGCCTGCCGAGAAGAGTCTCGACAGGCTCGACCAGCGGTGTCCGGCCGACCAGCGGCGTCCAGCCAGTGTCCGGCCCCCGGCGAAGCGTCCCGGTCAGACCGGGCGGGCGGCCTCGATCTCGACGGACGGCAGGTGCCGGGCCGGCAGCGTCTTGGGACGCCACGCCTCCCGGGTCGCCTCGAACGCGGTGATCTTCTCCTCCTGCTGCAGGGTGAGCCCGATGTCGTCGAGCCCTTCCATGAGCCGCCACCGCGTGTAGTCGTCGATCTGGAACGGCACCGTGACGTCGTCGGCCGTGGCGGTCTTGGCCTCGAGGTCGACGGTCACCTCGGTACCCGGCTTGGTCTCGAGGATCTTCCAGAGGATCTCGATGTCCTCGGGCGAGACGATGCCCGTGACGAGGCCCTGCTTGCCCGAGTTGCCGCGGAAGATGTCGGCGAACCGCGAGGACAGCACCACGCGGAAGCCGTAGTCCTTGAGCGCCCAGACGGCGTGCTCACGCGAGGATCCCGTGCCGAAGTCCGGGCCGGCCACGAGCACGGACCCCTTGGAGTACGCCTCCTGGTTCAGCACGAACGACGGGTCGCCCCGCCAGGCCGCGAACAGCGCGTCCTCGAACCCGGTGCGCGTGACCCGCTTGAGGTACACGGCGGGGATGATCTGGTCGGTGTCCACGTTGCTGCGCCGCAGCGGCACGCCGACGCCGGTGTGGGTGGTGATCTTCTCCATGGTCTGAAGGTCCTCTCAGCGCAGCGCGGGCTGCCCGGCAGCACCGCTCGCGACGGGGATGGGCAGGTCGACGACGACGGACTCACCGAGCGCCGGAGCGCCGACGCCGTCGAGCGGCGTGCCGTCGAACGTGGTGATGTCGATGTCGTGCGGCAGGTCGAGGTCGGCGACGCTCGACAGCGTGCCGCGGATCGCCGTCGCCGCGGCGACCAGGGGAGAGACCAGGTGGGTGCGTCCACCCTTGCCCTGCCGCCCCTCGAAGTTGCGGTTCGACGTGGACGCCGACCGCTCCCCCGGTGCGAGCTGGTCCGGGTTCATGCCCAGGCACATCGAACAGCCGGCGTTGCGCCACTCGGCGCCGAACTCCTTGAAGATCACGTCGAGGCCTTCGGCCTCCGCCTGCAACCGCACGCGGGCCGACGACGGGACCACCAGCACGCGCACCGACTCGGCCTTCTGGCGACCCTTGATCACCTTGGCGACGGACCGCAGGTCCTCGATGCGGCCGTTGGTGCAGGAACCGATGAACACGGTGTCGACGCCGATGTCGCGCAGCGGCGTACCGGCGGTCAGGCCCATGTACTCCAGGGCCTTCGCCGCGGTCTCGCGCTCACCCTCGTCGGCGATGTCCGCCGGTACCGGCACGGAGGCCGACAGCGGCAGACCCTGGCCCGGGTTGGTGCCCCAGGTGACGAACGGCTCCAGGTCGGCCGCCTCAAGCACCACCTCGGCGTCGAACTCCGCGTCCTCGTCCGTGCGCAGCGTGCGCCAGTACTCGACGGCGGCGTCCCAGTCCTCACCCTCGGGCGCGTGCGGGCGGCCCTTGAGGTACTCGAACGTGGTCTCGTCGGGCGCGATCATGCCCGCGCGGGCGCCGGCCTCGATCGACATGTTGCAGATGGTCATGCGGGCTTCCATGGACAGCGCCCGGATGGCCTCGCCGCGGTACTCGAGCACGTAGCCCTGGCCGCCGCCGGTGCCGATCTTGGCGATGATCGCCAGGATGATGTCCTTGGACGTGGTACCCGCGGGCAGCGTCCCGTTGACGGTGATCGCCATCGTCTTGAACGGCGCGAGCGGGAGCGTCTGGGTGGCCAGGACGTGCTCCACCTCGGACGTGCCGATGCCGAACGCGAGCGCGCCGAACGCTCCGTGCGTCGAGGTGTGCGAGTCGCCGCACACGACGGTGAGCCCGGGCATCGTCAGACCGAGCTGCGGCCCTACCTGGTGCACGATGCCCTGGTCGGCGTCGCCGAGGCTGTGCAGCCGGACGCCGAACTCCTTGGCGTTGGAGCGCAGAGTCTCGATCTGCGTACGGCTCGTCACGTCGGCGATCGGCCGGTCGATGTCGAGCGTGGGGGTGTTGTGGTCCTCGGTCGCGATCGTGAGGTCGGGTCGCCGCACCTGCCGTCCGGCGAGGCGGAGCCCCTCGAACGCCTGCGGGCTCGTGACCTCGTGCACCAGGTGCAGGTCGATGTAGAGAAGGTCGGGTGAGCCGTCCTCGCCTCGACGCACCAGGTGCGCTTCCCAGACCTTCTCTGCCAGCGTGCCGGCCATTGCGGTTCGCCTCCCTGTAACTACCTCTGTCAGAAACAACTTTGGGCCTCGACTTGCAATCTCACGTTCCGAGACGGCAATATCGCGGTATGGACGATACTAGCGGAGTCGGCGTCTTGGACAAGGCGGCGTCCGTCCTCGGGGCACTCGAGGCCGGCCCGGCCACCCTGGCGCAGCTCGTCTCCTCGACCGGTCTGGCCCGCCCGACGGCGCACCGCCTCGCGGTGGCACTCGAGCACCACCGCCTCGTGGCACGCGACATGCAGGGACGATTCGTGCTGGGTCCGCGCCTCAACGAGCTGGCCACGGCCGCCGGTGAGGACCGCCTGCTGGCGGCCGCGAACCCCGTGCTCATCGCGCTGCGCGACCACACGGGCGAGAGTGCCCAGCTCTACCGCCGTCAGGGCGACCACCGTGTGTGCGTCGCCGCGGCCGAGCGCCCGGTCGGCCTGCGCGACTCCATCCCCGTGGGTGCCACGCTCAGCATGAGCGCGGGTTCCGCGGCCCACGTCTTGCTCGCCTGGGAGGAGCCGGACCGGCTGCACCGCGGCCTGCGTGACGCGACCTTCACGGCCACGATCCTCTCCGGCGTCCGACGCCGCGGCTGGGCCCAGTCGGTCTCGGAACGCGAGCTCGGCGTGGCCTCGGTCTCGGCGCCCGTGCGTGGCCCGTCCGGCCGCGTGGTGGCCGCCGTCAGCGTCTCCGGACCCGTGGAGCGACTCTCCCGGCAGCCCGGGCGCCTGCACTCGGCCGCCGTCGTCGCCGCGGCGAACAAGCTCACCGAGGTGCTGCACCGCTCCGGCGAGTAACACCACTCCGGCGCTCGACCGGGTACCCGCCCGGGCGCTCGCCTGGGCGCCCCAAATGCCCGGAACGGTGCACACGGGGTGTCGAGGCCGTGAGCGGTCCGTGAGACTTGGTTCGCCACGCCGGGGCTGGTGATTCCCCAGGTCCGGGTGCGGTCGGTACCCTCCTGAGGACGTGCGCACGCCAGGAACACCCACCCCTACGTCGTGAGGAATCTGATGCCCCCCAAGGTGAGGCTCATCATCATCTGGCTCGTGGTGATCTTCCTGCTCTACTCGGTCATCAACGACCCCGAGCGCTCGGCCGACGTCGTGCTCGCCCTCTGGGACGTCATCTGGGGAGCGATCGCGAACATCGGTACGTTCTTCGAGGAGCTTTTCACCGGGTCGATCGGCCGCTGACCACGTAGGGTCGGCGGCGAGACCCGGCACATCAGACACCCCGCCCGTACCCGACCGCACCCGGGGAGACCCGAATGAGCGCTACCGAGGACTTCGCCGTCCCCCACCGCGCCCTGCAGCGGTACATCCTGGCGGACGAGAAGGTCATCATCGCCACGCACCGACACTGGTGCATGCTCTGGGAGCCGATCCTCACGACGGCGGCCGCGTTCGTGCTGGCCCTGGCGCTTCTCGTCGCCGTCGACCCGAACGTGCGCAACGACCTGGGCTGGGTATGGCTGCCGTTCGTCGTGCTGGGCGCCCGCCTGCTGTACAAGTGGTTCGAGTGGCGGGCCCGGTGGTTCGTCATGACCGACCGCCGGCTGCTCCTGCTGGACGGCTTCCTGGTCCACCGGGTGGCGATGATGCCCTCCGAGAAGGTGACCGACCTGGGGTACGAGCGCACCCCGATCGGGCAGCTGCTCGGTTACGGCACGTTCATCTTCGAGACCGCGGGGCAGGACCAGGCCCTCGACCGGGTGACCTGGGTCCCGCGGCCCGACGCGCGGTACCGCCTCATCATCGCGTCGCTCTTCCACCCGGACGCCGCCGACGCCGAGGCCGCCGCGCAGGCCAACCCGGCCATGCGGCCCACGGTCGTACCGCCGGCCGAGCCCGTCTCCCCCGCCCCGCCGGCGCTCATGCCGCGGATCGGACGACGCAGCAACCCGCCGACGCAGCGCATCGAGCTGCCGGTCGTCCGGAGTGGCGGTGCAGGGGGTGTCGGTGCAGGTGGTGTCGGTGCAGGTCCGGTGACCGCCGGCGACCCGAACCTGGCAGCGACCGGCGCTCAGGCGGGGTCCGACCGGTCGATGCTGGAGCAGGACCGTGCCGAGCAGGACCGTGCCGAGCAGGACCGGATCGAGCAGGAACGAACCGCACGGGTCAGGCAGGCCGCCGAGGGCGAGCATGTGCCCGGCGGTCCGACAGCCTCCACGGACTCCTCCGAGATGCTCCCGAAGCCGTTCATCGAGGGCGGCAAGGACCCGAAGATCCACTGACCTCGAGCCACTGGCCTCGAGCCATTGACCTCGAGCCACGGACGCCGACCCACAGACGTCGAGGCGACCCACGGAGCGGCACTACCTCCCGGCGGGCACCGTCCATGGGCGCAGCATTCACCGCTGCCAGACACCCCGATGTCCCGAGCCAGACACCCGACGTCCAGAAATGACGTTCCGGGACGGAGTCTCGGAACGACGTCCCGAAACGGCGAAAGGCCCGGTCCGTGTGGACCGGGCCTTCCTGCTGTACCCCCAGTGGGATTTGAACCCGCGCTACCGCCGTGAGAGGGCGGCGTCCTAGGCCGCTAGACGATGGGGGCCCGAACGGATCCTCCGGCCGGAGCCGACGGACCTGCGTACCCCCAGCGGGATTTGAACCCGCGTTACCGCCGTGAGAGGGCGGCGTCCTAGGCCGCTAGACGATGGGGGCCTGAACTACCGGATATGGACCGGTTGCCGGTGAGTACCGTAGCGCACCATGTGACCGATCTGCATCGGCGACGTGTGCGCTGCGAACTGCGCTGGGGTACCAGGACTCGAACCTAGACTAAGTGAACCAGAATCACTCGTGCTGCCAATTACACCATACCCCATGGGGGTAACAGCCTCCTGGATACACCTGTTTCCGCCAGGCGTTCCGTGGGGGCCCTACCGCTGGAGAACACTACCTGACCTCGGACGGTGGGCAAAACGCAAAGAACGTGCCGTCCGTCACGCGGCTCAGTTCCGGCTCAGTTCCGGCTCAGTTTTGGCTCAGTTCCGGCCCGGATCCGCCCTCGGCCAGCCTCTCACCGACCGCGCGCCATCCCCTGGCCGGCCGTGTAACCGAGGGCTGCCGGCAGCTCCGCCAGGGTCTCGATCACCAGGACACCCGCGGCGCGCATGGCGGCCGGGTCCTGGACGTCGCGCACGCCGCCGTCGGGCGCGGGAGAGCCCTCGTAGCCCGGCCCCCGCCGGTGCCCCACCCGATCCAGCCAGACGCCCGTCAGGCCCGCCTGGCGGGCCGCCAGGGCGTCCACGGTGGGTTCGTCGCCCACGTAGGCCGTGCGGGCCGGCTCCGTGCCCAGCAGCCGTGCTCCCTCGAGGAACACCCGGGGGTCCGGCTTGCCGAAGCCCAGAGTGTCGACCCCGACGTGCACCGGGAGGTCGGCCAGCCCCGCGAGCTTCAGCTTGCGCTCCTGCAGCTCGGTGGCCGCGTTCGTCACCACACCCACGCGGATCCCCGCGGCGACGGCGTCGTCGAGGGCCGCCCGGGCGTCGTCGTGCGCCGTCCACGACTTCTCGAACGTGCCCCAGAAGAGGGCGTCCCACGCCTCGAAGGAGGACTGCGTGACCGGGGCGGCTCCGAAGGTCTCGTGCAGCAGCTCCGCCCGGAGCCGACGCTGCGTCACGTGGTCCATCTCGCCGCGTGTGTAGCGGCGGTAGAAGCCGCCCGGGTCGGTGCGCCAGTGCGCCAGGATCTCGGGCTCGCGCTCCGGCGGGACGTGCGGCATGTACTCCGCGCGCACGGCCGCGAGCGCCCGCGCGAAAGCTCCCTTGGTGTCGACGAGCGTGTCGTCGACGTCGAACAGGATGCCGTCCGGCGTCATGGTGTCTCTCCCTTGCTGGATGGTGGCTCTCCGCCGGCTGTCGCCCCGGGGTTCATCGTGACCGGGTCCGTGACGACCCGCGCCGGGTTGCGGCGTCGGGCCCACCAGAGCAGCACGGCCGTGGTGATGATCGTCGTGCCGATGCTGACAGCCCCCTCGACGGGGGCGATCTCGGTGATCAGGAGCGAGTCCTCGAGGCCGTCGTACGCGATGGCCAGGCCGAAGGCGATGAGGTTGTTCGCGGCGTGCAGACCGACGGCGATCTCCAGCCCGCCCGACCGCCAGACCAGGAGGCTCGCCACCAGGCCGAAGACGAGCCGGTCCGCGAACAGCCACGGGCTCTGCGCGCCGTGCGCGAACGCGAACAGCAGCGCGGACACGAGGGCGGGCACGATGATCGCGAGCCATCGGGGGCGCAGCACGCTGCCGAACCACTGCGTGAGCCAGCCGCGGAAGAAGTACTCCTCGCCGGCGGCCTGCAGCGGCGTCGTCAGCAGGATCACGAGGGCGAGCGCGCCCCAGGAGGCGGCCGGCGTCAGGGGCCACCATCCGCCGGCGCCGGCATCAGCTTCGGCACCCGGGTCGCCCGGCAGGCTGACGTCGGGCGCGAGGCCCAGCTGCGTCATCAGCAGGTCGCCGCCCACCGTGAGCGGCAGGAGGAGCAGCAGCGACAGGCCGAGCCCGCCGAGCAGCAGACGCCACCGCACCCGTCCCACCACGGACGAGACCAGGCCACCGCGACCGGCCTGTGCCCAGGTCGCCACCAGGGCGAGCGGGATGCCGAGTGCGAGGCCGAGGTTGGTCACCAGCAGGCCGGTGGGCGAGACGAACCAGGCGTCGGTGAGGTTCGACGGGTCGGGCAGTTCGGCGCCCACCTCGTACGCGATGACGACCGCGAGGGCGTACAGCAGCATGAGGCCCAGCAGCAGGGCGACGCTGGCCCCGAGGACGCCCAGCCCGAGCACCGGCCGCCACCACCGGAAGCGCGGACCCCGGAGGGCCTGCGGGTACTCGCGCGGAGCGAGCTGCCTCGCCGTCGCGGGCGACGGCGAGGCATGCTCCAGGGAGACAGCCGGCGGCACGAGCGAGCGCGGATCGTTCCGGGCCGGCGGGGGCGGCCCGGCGTCTGGCTGGATGGCGTCGGTCACGCCAACACGTTAGACCACGCCGCCCTGGGCCTCGGCGGACTCGGCGAGCCGGGCCAGCGCGGCGTCGATACGCGCGAGCGTACGCTCCCGGCCGAGCACCTCGAGCGACTCGAACAGGGGCAGCCCGATACGGCGTCCCGTCACGGCGACCCGGACCGGAGCCTGCGCCTTGCCCAGCTTCATGCCGTGCGCCTCCCCCGCCGTCGCCACGGTGTCCTTGAGCGTCTCGGCGTCCCAGGCGGCGTCGGTGAGCGCGGACCGGACGTCGGCGAGCAGCTCGGGGGCGGCGGCCTTCATCGCCTTGTTCCAGGAGTCCTCGTCGATGATCGGGGCGTCGAGGAACAGGAAGTCCACGTTGTTCGTGATCTCGGACAGCAGGGCCACGCGCGAGTGGGCGAGCGGCGCGACGGCGTCGAACACCTTGCTGTCGAACTGCTCCTCGCTCCACGGTGCGTGCGGAGCGCGCAGCCACGGGCCGCAGGCCTCGGTGAACTCCGACACGCTCAGGGCGCGGATGTACTCCCCGTTGAACGCCGTGAGCTTCTTGACGTCGAAGAACGCCGACGACGAGTTGATGTCCTCGACGCGGAACCGGCGTATCAGCTCGTCGAACGGGAGGATCTCCTCGTCGTTGCCGGGCGCCCAGCCGAGCAACATCAGGTAGTTGACCATCGCGTCGGGCAGGATGCCCTCGGCGAGGTAGTCCTCCAGTGCCACCTTGTCGCGGCGCTTGGAGAGCTTCTGCCGCTTCTCGTTGACGATCACGGGCATGTGCGCCCACTGCGGCGGGGTCTTGCCCAGCGCCTCCCACAACAGCTGCTGCTTGGGCGTGTTGGGCAGGTGCTCCTCGGCCCGCATGACGAGGGTGATGTTCTCGTCGATGTCGTCCACGACGTTGGCCAGCAGGAACACCGGTGAGCCGTTGCCGCGCGCGATGACGAAGTCCTCGAGCGTCTTGTTCGGGAACGTCGGGTTGCCGCGGATCAGGTCGACGACCTGCGTCTCCCCCTCGTCGGGCGTGCGGAAGCGCAGCGCGCGCCCCTCGGCGTACTCCAGGCCGCGGTCGCGGCAGAAGCCGTCGTAGCCGGTCTGCTGGTTGCCCGTGCGCGCGAGGACGGCGTCACGGGTGCAGTCGCAGTAGTACGCCTTGCCCTCGGCGAAGAGCCGCTGGGCGGCCTCCTTCTGGATGCCCGCGTTCTCGGACTGGAAGTACGGCCCCTCGAAGGCCGGGTCGTCCTTGGTGATCCCGAGGGCCTCCATGGCCGACAGGATCCCGTCCACCCATTCGGGCTGGTTCCGCGAGGCGTCCGTGTCCTCGATACGCAGCACGAACGTGCCGCCCTGCTGCTTCGCGACCGCCCAGTTGAACAGCGCGGAACGGGCGCCGCCCACGTGGAACATGCCGGTGGGGGACGGTGCGAAGCGGACGCGGACGGGCGCGTTCGCCGCCGGGTCGGTCGAGGTGCCGGTTGCTGAAGTCACGGGCCCCAGCCTATGTCGTGGCCTCGGCCTGCGCGGTGCCCTCAGTCTGCGTCGCGCCCTCAGTCTGCGCGGTGCCCTCAGTCTGCGTCATGCCCGGCGCGACGGCGCGAGCTCGGCGCCGCCGCCGGCCGTCGATCGCCAACCCGACGGCGCAGGCGATCCAGGCCGGCAGCGACGCGGCGGCCGCGAGGACGAGAAAGAGCAGGTCCCACTCCGCGTCGTCGTACCGCCAGGGCTGGTCCGTGACGAACCGGACCGCGCAGGCGACGGCGACCAGCCCGAAGGCCAGCCCGAGCGTGGCCCAGGCGTTGCGCACGCCCAGGAGGCGGAGCACACCGCCCGCGAGGAGGAGCGCGACGAGCACGGCGACCACCACCGCGAGCGCGAACAGGACGCTGATGCCGACGTCGACGGGATCGAGGGCGGGCGTGCCACCCGTCACATAGATCGTGGCGGCCACCGCGGTGACGACGAACGCCACGAGGAACGGGACGGCGTGACGCCGGATGGTCTCCATGGGCTCATCGTGACGTGTGCGGCCGATCGCCGCCACGAATCTGTGCGTCGGGTCGCCCCCGGTCAGAGGGACCTACGCTCCGGGTGCGCGGCCAGCGCCAGGTCCACGAGCTCGGCCAGCTCGGGATTCGGCAGCGCGTCCACGGGCCACCAGCGCACGTCCAGCGACTCGTCGGACACCACGCCCTCCGCACCCGGCTCCGCGACGGCGACGAACCGCACGTCCAGGTGGTGCACCGGCCGCGCCGGACCGCCGGTACCCGGCCGGCAGAACGGCACCACGTGCTCGTCGAGGTGCACAGGCGAGGGACCGACGGTCAGCGGCAGGCCGGACTCCTCGCGCGCCTCCCGCTCGGCGGCACCCGCGAGGGTACGGTCCCCGGGCTCCAGGTGCCCGCCGAGCTGGAACCACTGCTGCGCCTTGGCGTGCAGGGTGAGCAGCACGCGGGCACCGTCGTGCGAGAGCACGAGGGTGGACGCCGTGAGGTGGTCGGGCACGCACTCGCGGAACACGCCCGAGACCGCACCTGAGTCCGCACCAGACTCCGCACCGGTGCCCGCGCCCGACGCCGGGTCGTGCGCGTCGAGGTGCCGCACATAACGCTCGCGGAGGCGTTCCTGCTCGGCGTTCGGCCCGGTCCAGGCACGCAGCACGCGCGCGGCGTCGTCGTGCAGGGACACACCCTGGGCCGACGCCGCCTCGCGCGCCTGTGCCGTTCCGCTCACCGGCGCTGTTTCCCACATCGGCACTCGCTCGACCGGCACTGCGTCGGTCACCTCAGCGACGCCGCAGCACCGGGTTCGAGAGCACGCCGAGCCCTTCGACCTCGCACTCGACCCGGTCACCGTGGTCGATCCTGCCCACGCCCGCGGGCGTGCCCGTGAGGATGACGTCGCCGGGCAGCAGAGTCATGGCCTCGGAGATGTACGACACGAGGAACGGTACGTCGAACACCATGTCCCGCGTGCGGCCGTCCTGCCGGGGCTCGCCGTTGACGCGCGAGCGGACGCCGACGTCCTCCGGGTTCAGGTCGGTGTCGACCCACGGGCCGAGCGGGCACGAGGTGTCGAAGCCCTTGGCGCGGGCCCACTGGCCGTCGGTGCGCTGGGCGTCACGCGCGGTGACGTCGTTCGCGACCGTGTAACCCAGGATGTACGACGACGCGTTCTCGGGCGTGACGTCCTTGCACACCTTGGAGATGACGACGGCCAGCTCGGCCTCGTAGGAGACCTCCTGTGTGAAGTCCGGCAGCACGATGGGGTCGTCCGGGCCGACCACCGAGGTGTTCGGCTTGAAGAACAGCAGCGGGCTGGTCGGCACGTCACCGCCCATCTCCTTGGCGTGGTCGGCGTAGTTCTTGCCGACGGCCACCACCTTGGACCGCGGGATCACGGGGGCGAGCAGCCGGACGCCGTCGCCCAGCTCCACACGTTCGCCGGTCGGCATCGCCGGCATGTACAGGGGGTCGCCGCCCAGGACGGCGAGGAAGGTCTTGTCGCCCTCCTGCTGCACGAGGGCGAAGCGGGGGTCGTCTCCGGTGGTGAATCTCGCAATACGCACGGGCCCAGGGTAAGCCTGCGCCGCGAGCCCGGGCGCGACGTCCTGGCGCAGCGGTCAGGCGCGCGCCAGCACCTCACCGTTGAGCACCGCGAACCAGCCGTCCGGGGCGGCCGCCCACTCGCGCCAGCCCTGGGCGAGCTGTTCGAGGGCGACGTCGTCCGCGAGCGCCGAGTCCTTGGCCTGCACGGCGAAGTTCGACTGCGTACAGCGCTCGGCCCAGAGGCCGCCCCACCAGGTGCGGTCGTCGGGGGTGGCGTAGCACCAGACGCTGGCGCCGGGTTCGATGGTGTCGGGGTCGAAGCCGGCGTCGCGCACCCAGGAGGCGAGGCGGCGTCCGGCGTCGGGCTCGAAGCCATAGGTGTGGGTGACCTCGTGGTAGAGCATGTTCCACTCGGTGAGCTCGGCGGACTCGGGGTACCACGCCATGGCCTCGTAGTCGGCGTCGCGCACGGCGACGAAGCCGCCGGGCTTGGCCACGCGCTTCATCTCGCGCAGCGCGGCCACAGGGTCGGAGAGGTGCTGCAGGAGCTGGTGCGCGAAGACGACGTCGAACGAGTCGTCCTCGAACGGCAGCTCGTACGCATTCGCGTGCTCGAAGCTGATGTTCTTGGTGCCGTGCGCGTCCGCGAGGCCGCGGGCGGACTCCAGCACCTCGTCGGAGGCGTCGACGCCCACGACGCTGCCCTGCGTCAGGCGCTCGGCCAGGTCGACGGTGACGGTGCCGGGCCCGCAGCCGACGTCGAGCAGCGTCATGTCGGAGAGCAGGTGCGGCAGCAGGAACGCCGCGGAGTTGGCCGCCGTCCGACGGCGATGGGAGCGCAGCACGGACTCGTGGTGCCCGTGCGTGTACGACTCGGACTCCTTGGTCAGGTCCGTGCCGGTGACCGGGCTGTCCGTGCCGCCGGTCAGGCGCGACAGACTGCTCGGCGCGTCGACCGCGTCGATCGGGTCGGTTCCAGCGAGCTGCGTCCCGTGTCGGGAGGTGTCGCTGCGGGCCGTGTCGTGCTCGTTGGCGCTGCCGGTCATGGCCGCACTGTATGTGCGCCGGGCGGTGCGGCACATCTGCGTTCTCACCCTTCGGACGGCGGGTGACGCCGCGGTGAGGCGGCTCAGGGATGGCTCGGGTGTGGCTCGGGTGTGGCTCGCGGACGGCATGCGGGCGCCGCCAGGGCCAGGCGAGGTTGGATCGGGAGCACGTCCGGTGGCGCGCCGGGGAGCATCTCGGCGGTGCGGCCGGACGGCGTGGCTGGCGCGCGTCGACCTCGGTGAGACGGAAGGATGCGCGCATGCCCACGCCGAACCAGCCCGCCACCGGCTCGTCTGCGGATCCGACTGCGAAGCCGACTGCAGCGTCGGTCGCGGAGCCGGACACGGAGCCGGACACGGAGCCGGACACGGAGTCAGGCACGGAGTCAGCCGCCGTCTCCCGTGGCCGGCTCCGCCGCGCCGTCGGCCGGACGGGCCGCAACCTGCTCGGCGGGCCAGGGCGAGTCCCCGGGGCTGACATCGCTCGCGGGATCGCCGTGCTCGGCATGTTCACCGCGCACGTGGGCGTCACCACCGACGACATCGGCACGGTGGAGGGCTGGCTGGGCCTCGCGCACGGCCGCTCGTCGATCCTGTTCGCCACCGTCGCGGGGCTGTCCCTGGCGCTCTTCACCGGCGGTTCCACGCCGCTGACGGGCGATGCGATGCGCACCGCCCGGGGCCGGATCCTGGTGCGGGCCGTGCTGCTGCTGCCGCTGGTCGCGATGCTCGACCTGCTCGAGGGGCGGGTGCTGCTCATCCTCGGGTTCTACGCCGCGTACTTCGTGCTGGCGCTGCCGTTCCTGCGGCTGCGGCCGGGACAGCTCGCCGCGCTGGCGGTGGCCGTGGCGGTGGTCGGCCCGTTCCTCGCGTACTACGGCCCCGAGGCCCTGGCCCGGGCGGGTCTGCGCGCGCCGCACGACGGTTCGGGGGCGGTCACCGACTTCGTCCTCACGGGCCACTACCCGGCGGTGGTCTGGATGGCGTACGTGTTCGCCGGGCTGGCGGTGGGGCGCTGCGACCTGCGGTCGCTGACACTGCGGCTCGGTCTGCTCGCCGGCGGGTTCGGGCTCGCCGCCATCAGTTCGCTCGCTTCGGCCGTGCTGGTCGCCGGGGCCGGAGGCGTCGAGGCCATCGATCGCCGGCTCGCCATGACGTCGTCCGAGTACCTGGTCTCGCCCGCGCCCACCCTGTCCGACCCCTGGCCGCCGCTCGCAGGTCTCTACCTGGAGGGTCCGCACGACGACACGATGTTCGAGGCCCTGGGTTCCGGCGGGTTCGCACTCGGCGTGATCGGGCTGTGCCTGCTCGTCACGCGGCGGGCCGCGCTCGTCGTGACCGCGCCGCTGGCCGCCGTCGGCGCCCTGGCGCTCACGGTCTACTCCGCGCAGGTCGTCACCCTCTGGTGGTGGGCCCGCGGTGGTGTCGACCTGCTCTCCTCCCCCAGCAACGGACCGCTGGGCGTCATGGTGCTCACCACACTGGCCGCGGCCACGCTGTGGCGGGCGCTGTTCGGGCGGGGCCCGCTGGAGCGGGTGTTCGCCCGGGTCGCCCGGACGGCGTTCCCGTCGCTCACAAGTCGGCCTGACCGGCGATCGTCGTGACGGTGTCGCCGCCGACCCACACCGCACCGTCCGGCAGCTTCTCGACGTGCACCCGGCCGGCGCGGCCCAGCGCCGTCCCCTGCGACGCGATGTAGGACGCCGGAAGCACGTCGCCGGCGAGCCACTGCCCCAGCCCGGCGTTGAGGCTGCCGGTCACCGGGTCCTCCCCCACGCCGATCGAGGGTACGAAGGCGCGCACCTCGACGGCGGGCTCGTCGCGCCCGTACTCACCGGACCTGTACTCACCAGACCTGTACTCACCGACCACACCGAGCTTCAGGTCGCCCAGCGCCACGAGGTCGGGCCGCAGCGCGAGCACGGTATCGGCGTCACGGAGCTGGACCGCCACCCAGCCGGGGCCGTTGTCCACCCAGGCCGAGCGGACGACGTCGGACATCTTTAGCCCCAGCGAGCGCACGATCTGGGCGAGGTCGACGTCGTCGACGGGACCCGAGCGGATCAGCGGCGGCGCCGCGAACGCCAGGCGGTGGGTGTCGCCGACGGCGTCGCGCCGCAGCCGCACGAGCCCCACGCCGCACTCCTGGACCACGCCCTGCCCGGCGGGCGCACCGCCGTCCTCGAGCCACGCGTGCGCGGTGCCGAGGGTCGGGTGCCCGGCGAACGGCAGCTCGCCGCCCGGCGTCCAGATCCGCACGCGGTAGTCGGCGCCGCCCGCACGCCCGATGTCGGTCGGGGTGAGCAGGAACGTCGTCTCCGACAGGTTGGTCCACCGCGCGAACGCGGCCATCTGGTCGTCGCCGAGCCCGTCCGCGCCATGCACGACGGCGACCGGGTTGCCGCCCGTCGGGGCAGCGGAGAAGACGTTGACCTGACGGAACGGAAGGCTCATGCCGTCCACGCTACCGACCGGCGAGAACCCGGGGCGTCGTCACGCAGGGAAGATCTCGTCCAGCTCGGCGAGATCCTCCGCCGTCGGTGTCCACGACCATGCCTGGGCGTTGCCGCGCACCTGCTCCGGCCGCGTGGCCCCTGCGATCACCGAGGTCACCTCGGGCCGGGACAGCAGCCACGAGAAGGCGACGTCGATCTCGGCGGCACCCCGCTCACGGCAGAACGCGCCGAACCGGTCCAGGGCCTCCCACGGCGCCGTCTCGAGCAGGTGAGGCTTCGTGATCACGAGGCGCGAGCCGTCCGGCCGGACCCCGCCCGAGTACTTGCCCGTGAGCAGACCGTTCGCCAGCGGGAAGTACGGCAGCACGCCGATCCCGTACGCCCGCGCGGCGGGCAGCACCTCGCGCTCCACCTCGCGGGACAGCAGCGAGTACTGGTTCTGCGCCGAGATGAAGCGGCTGGTGCCGGCCGAGCGGGCGACGTGCTCGGCGTCGGCCACCTGCCAGCCCTGGAAGTTGGAGTGACCCACGTAGCGCACCTTGCCGGAACGGACCAGGTCGTCGAGGGCCGCGAGCGTCTCCTCGATCGGTGTCGCCGGGTCGGGGGCGTGCAGCTGGTACAGGTCGATCCAGTCCGTACCGAGCCGGCGCAGCGATGCCTCGGCGGCACGCACGATGTAGCGGCGGGAGCCGCGCGCCCCGTAGTCGACCCCGTTCGCGCCGCGCGCGTCGAGCCCGAACTTGGTGGCGATCAGCACGTCGTCCCGACGGCCCTTCAGGGCTCCTCCGAGCAGCTCCTCGGACAGACCCGGGCGGGCGCCGTACGCGTCGGCGGTGTCGAAGAAGGTGACGCCCGCGTCGATGGCGGCATCGACCAGGGCGGTCGCCCCCTCGGCGGTCTCGGTGACGGTGCCCGTACGGCCGAGGTTGTTGCACCCCAGGCCGACGACGGGAACGGACAGGCCGGAGCGCCCGAGGCGGCGCAGAGGAAGGTCGGACATGGTGGCACCCTATGACGCGCCCTATGACGCGCCCTATGACGCGCCATCGTCGCGCCACCGTCGCGCCGAGCTGTCGTACGGCAGCCGTACCCTGGAGCGGTGAGCACCGTCCTCGGCCCCCCGATCGCGCCGGCCCTGGCGCCCGAGGTGTGGCAGCCTCTCGCGGCCGCGCACGCCGAACGGGCGGACGCCCTCACCGCGCTCTGGCGCCAGGCTCGTGACGCGGGGCGCAAGCATGCGATCGAGGACTTCCTCTTCACGTACTACCCCACGCGCCTCACGCACCTGCGCCGTTGGCACCCGGGTGCGGGCGTCGCCCTCACGCTGCCCGACGGCGGCGCGGGTGACGGCGGGACAGGCAGCGGCGTCGACCCGAGCGACCGGACGGCGTGGCGCTGGCACGTGACCACACCACGCACGGCGGGAGAGCCCGCCACCGTCGCGCTCGGCCTCGACGCCTTCCTCGCCGACCGGGGCGACACCGTGCGGTACGTGCGCGAGCTGCTGTCGGCGACGGCTTCGCGCGCAGGAACGTTCGGCTGCTTCGGGCTGCACGAGTGGGCGATGGTCTACCGCGACCGGGAGGCGGGGCGCGACCAGCGGCATCCGCTGCCGTTGCGGCTCGGGCACGCGGGGACGGACGCCGTCGTCGAGGCGAACCCCGTGCGCTGCTCGCACTTCGACGCCTTCCGGTTCTTCACGCCCGAGGCGACGGGGCTCAACCAGCTCCGGCCGGAGCGGGCCACCCAGGTCGGCATGGAGCAGCCCGGCTGCCTCCACGCCAACATGGATCTCTACAAGTGGTGCCTCAAGCTCGGCCCGGCCGTGCCCGGCGACCTGCTGCTCGACGCGTTCGAGCTCGCCCGCGACATCCGCTGGACGGACATGGCGGCGTCCCCGTACGACGTGTCGGACTACGGTGTCGCGGCCGTGGAGATCGAGACCCCCCAGGGCAAGGCGGAGTACGTGCGCCGGCAGCGCGAGTACGCGGGGCGGTCCGCCGAGCTCCGCCGTCGGCTGGTCGCGGTCTGCGACACGGTGCTGCGCACCGTGTCGACCACGTAGATCCAGCGCCGGTACTTCTCGAACAGTACGTAGTTGCCCTACTTGTCGCGGACTCGTCCTCTTTCTAGCGTCGTGGTGTCGCACCCCGGCACACAGGAGTAGTCCAGGAAATTTCCAACTTCACACCACGAGGTGAGCCCCATGAGAGTCGCCGCACCGAGCACGCCCGCCGTAAGAGTCATCCTCGGCGCCTTCGCCGTCCTGGCCCTGACCCTGACGGCGCTGGTCGCCGCACCGAGCTCGATGATGCCCCGGGCCGAGGCCCACGGCTGGGTCGTGTCGCCGCCCAGCCGCCAGGACCACTGCGCCAAGCGGACCGTGAGCTGGTCCTGCAACGGCGTCGAGTGGGAGCCGCAGAGCGTGGAGGCCCCGAAGGGTTCGATGCTCTGCTCGGGAGGCAGCCGTTTCACCACTCTCGACAACGGCTCGCTCGCCTGGCCGCGTACCAACATCAGCAGCACGCATACGTTCCAGTGGACGCTGACGGCCTTCCACCGCACGGCCACCTGGGAGTACTTCGTGGACGGCCAGCTCTTCAAGACGGTGAACGACAACGGCGCGACTCCCGCACCGACCGTCACCCACACGCTGACCGGCCTGCCGAGCGGTAACCACACGATCCTCGCCCGGTGGAACGTGTACGACACCGCAATGGCGTTCTACGCCTGCATGGACGTGAACGTCGGCGGCGGCCGGAGTGCGGGCGCGGGCACGGTGAGCGCGGGCACCGTGGCCGGCACGACTGCCGACACCGAGCGGCTGAGCAGCACGGGTCGCCTGCTGGCGGCGCACCGCTGACGGCCCGCTGAGCCCCCGGACCACGGTCCGGAGGACTGGACGAACGGCCGGTGTCCGACGTCGGACACCGGCCGTTCGCACGTTCCCGACGTGAAATACGGGGATACGCGTACGAATTCACCCTCATTGTCAGCAGCACTGCCTTTTCCTAGGTTCGGTGCTCACAGCGCATTTCACCCGCTCCCGATCTCGGGGGCGCCAATGCACCAGG
>Ga0233375_1000415_pt1 | contig 23856 bp, 18 predicted proteins | sample ElkDunMinimDraft_10_FD_191539 | JGI IMG/M metagenome (GOLD analysis project Ga0233375, IMG submission 191539) | Fecal eukaryotic communites from dung pellets of Tule Elk in California, USA - Elk Dung E16 | ecosystem: Host-associated > Mammals > Digestive system > Large intestine > Fecal | place... | reverse complement strand
TGGCCGCTCGGCGGCTGAGGCACGCGAGGGACGTCGTCCGCGACCGTCGCCGGATGCCGTACGTCGCCGTCGGCGGCATCGTCGTCGCCCTGAACTGGGGCACCTACATCTACGCGGTCAACAGCGGGCACGTCGTCGAGTCGTCGCTGGGGTACTTCATCAACCCGCTGGTGACGATCGCCTTCGGGGTCGTCTTCCTCCGCGAGCGCCTGCGGCCCGTGCAGTGGTTCGCCCTCGGCCTCGCGGCGGTGGCGGTCGTCGAGCTCACCTGGGAGTACGGCCGCGTCCCGTACATCGCCCTCACGCTCGCGCTCACCTTCGCCGTCTACGGGCTGATGAAAAAGAAGGCAGGCGTCGGATCCGTCGAGGGCCTCGCGCTCGAGACGGCGACCGTCGCACCGGTCGCGATCGGCTACCTCGTGTTCCTGGCGGTCACCGGCGCCTCGACGTTCGGCAGCGACGGCCTCGGCCATGCCGTCCTGCTGGCCTCCACCGGGATCGTCACGGCCGTCCCCCTGCTCCTGTTCGGCGCGGCGGCGACCCGGCTCTCGCTCACGGCGCTGGGCCTCCTGCAGTACCTCGCCCCGATCCTCCAGTTCGCCTTTGGCGTCCTCCTGTTCCACGAGGAGATGACCACCGGCCGGTGGCTCGGGTTCGTGCTCGTCTGGGTGGCGCTGGTCATCATCACCGTCGAGGCCGCGCACCACCGCAGGAGCACCCTGCGCGCGGCAGCCGAGAACGTCGTCTGACCGGTCGCGCGGTCAGCCCAACGAGGCGTCCGCACGCGGGCCGGCGACCACCTGGGCCCGGACGACGGAGCCGTCGGCGGTGCTGAGGGCCCGCACCTCGCGCGAGAGCCTCCGCACGATGTAGAGCCCACGCCCGCGCTCACGACCGTCCGGCGGGCGGGTGCGCCCGTGCTCGTCGAGGTGCGGGTCGCCCGTTCCGTCGTCGGTGGCCTCGATGGTCAAGGTACGGCCGGAGACCTCCACCGCCAGAACGGCACGGGTCCGGGCGGCGTCGAGCGCGTTGGCGAGGAGTTCGTCGGCGACCAGGAGCGCGTCCTCGCTGACGATCTCGTGCGCGGACATCCACTCGCGCATCTCGCGGCGTACGCGGCTGAGCAGGTACGTGGCCTGCGGCGTGAGCTCCCAGCGTGCCGAGGGAGCGAGCGCCGGCTTCGAGGCTCGGCGCACCACGAGCGCGAGAGCGTCGTCATGGCGCTCGGCACCCTCGAGGGAGCGCTGGACGAGCGTGTCGGAGAGCTCCTGGGCGGGCAGGCGCGCGATCTCGCCGGCGATCAGCTCGAGCTGCTCCATGCCGGCGATGATGTCGCGCCGCGCCTCGACGAGTCCGTCGGTGTAGAGGATCAGCGACTCGCCCTCCTCCAGCCGGGTCACGGCGATGTCGTGGCTGCCGACACCCGGCCACCCGATCGCTCCGCCGCTGCCGGCGACCTGGCGTACCCCGCCGTCGGGAGCGACGATGAGAGCCGGCGGATGCCCTCCGGACGCGACGCGGAGCTCACCGGTGCACGGGTGGTAGCGCGCGACGACCACGGTGGCGACCAGCTCCGAGTCCTGCGCACCCAGCAGCATGTCGGCCCGTGCCACGACCTCTTCCAGCGGCGTGCCCTCGACCGCGACGTGCCTCAGCGTGTGGATGACGCTCAACGCGTCACGCGTCGCGGTCACGCCGTGCCCCAGCACGTCGACCACCGCGACGTGGAGCTCGCCCGTGGGGAGCTCGTGCCAGTCGAAGAGGTCCCCGCCGGTCGGCGCCGTCGGATCCGAAGCGACGTAGGCGACGGCGATGTCGACACCCTCCATCCCCGGTGGCTCGGGTGCCACCGCCTGCTGGAGGTGGTCCACGACGAGTCGCTGGGCAGCCTGCATCTCGACGAGCTTCTTGAACTGCTCGCTCAGCTCGTGGAACTCCGTCGCCGGCGTGATGTCACGGGCGATCACGACCAGGCTCCGCGTCCCGTCGCTGTTCTCCGCCCGGGTGAACGAGCACGCGAGCTGGCGCTGCTCGCCGTTCGTGGCGGTGATGAGCATCTCCCGGGGGAACTCGTCGACCTCGCGCCAGTTCAGGAGGTCGACAGGGCGTCCGGACGCCGTCCGCGCGTGCAGGCGTGCCAGCGCGTCACGCCGCCCACGCACCTCGGCGACCGGAAGCCCGCTGATCCGCTCGCACGCAGGGTTCCAGGTCGTCATCGCGCCGCTGGCGTCGAGGGTGAAGATCCCGTCCGAGGTGCTCCGCAGGATCTCGGCCAGCGAACGCTCGTTCTGCACGACCTTCGAGATGGCCCAGCCACGGCTGAGTGTGTGCACGGTCTGACGTGCCAGGGTCTCCAGCACCGACACCTGGTAGCGCTCGGCCGACGGCGTGGGGCCCTGGAGGTCGTACAGCACGATGACGCCCACGATGCGCGTGCCCAGCTGCATCGGCGCGGCGACGCACGAGCGGCGCCCGTCCTCACGCAGCAACCGCGCGAGCGCCGAGTTGTCGCTCGCCGACACGCGGGTGAGCACGCCGCTCTTGACGAGCCGCCGCTCGAGCGGGTTCACGGGCACATCGTCCTCGTACGTCCCGTCCGCCGACCACCGGAACGCCGTCGGTCGGTGGTCCTCGCTCACCATCACGAGCGCGGCGGTGCGGGCACCGAAGCGCTCCCGGATCTCCTCCAGGAACGGCCGGATCGCCGTCATCGGGTCGACCGGCTCCGACAGGATCCGGCTGGCCTCGCTGAGGGTCTCGACGCGGCCACGGTCGGCGTACGCGTCGGTGTAGAGGCGGGCGGTGACGAAGATGAGCAGGAGCGGGACCGGCACCAGCAGCACGCCCAGCGGGCTTCCGGCCAGCGCGAAGACGAAGAGCAGACCGAACAGCGAGTTGACCACCCAGTGCACGGCGATGACCGCCGCGAGGAAGACCGGTTTGCGGATCGCGTACGGCCAAGAGGCCGGATCCGTGATGGCGGCCTCGACGAGGAGCCATCCGAGGTTGACGACCGAGATCACGGCCAGGCTGAGGACGATCGACGCGGCGACCGCGGGGGTCAGCTCCGTGGCGACACCGAGGAGCTCCGCCACTGTCGCACCGACGGTCGCACTGAACGTCCAGCGCGCCATGAGGGTGAGACCGCGCATCCGCCGGAGCGAGCCACCGAACATCCCGGGCAGATGGCCGAGCGCGACAGCCGCGGCGACCGTCGCGATGCCGTAGCCGTAGATCAACGGGGCGACCGTCGCCGTCACCAGCGTGAAGCGTGCCGGGCTGGTCGGGCCCGTGACGTCGACCTGGAACGCCTGCGCGGCAGCGACTGCCAGCACGAGCACCGGCAGGCACGCCCACGGGAGCGTCGACGACGGACGGAGGTCCACCGACACCGAGTACGTGACGATCGCTGCGGCCGCCGCCAGCGAGAGGACGGAGAACAGCGCCAGACCCGCGTTCGACCTGCGCCTGTTCACCCTGGTACCTCCACACCGTGTGATGCCAGTATGCGGCTCGGCTCAGCCCACCCGTGTCACCACGCGGTCGCACAACCCTGCCAGGGCCTGCCGTGCGGCGTTGTCCGGCAGCGGGTCGAGCAGCGCACGCGCGGCCTCCGCCTGACGGTGCACCAGCGCGCGGGCCTCGTCGAGCGCCGGGTTGGACCGGAGCAGCGTGAGGGCCTCCTCGACGTCGGCGTCGGCGTGGATGGGGCCGGAGAGCAGCTCGAGGAGGCGCGCGTCCTCGGGGCGGGACGCCTTCTGGACGAGGAGGGTCGGAAGGGTCGGAACGCCTTCTCGGAGGTCGGTGCCCGGCGTCTTGCCGGAGTCGGCCGTGTCGCTGGCGATGTCGATGACGTCGTCGGCGAGCTGGAACACCGTGCCGACACGCTCGCCGAACTCCGTCAGGAGCGCGACGGCCTCGTCGCTCGCACCGCTCGTCATCGCGCCGAAGCGGGCGGCCGTCGCGATGAGCGAGCCGGTCTTGTCGGCGACGACGTCCAGGTAGTGCTGCAAGGGGTCCTGCCCCTCACGGGGTCCGATGGTCTCGTGGATCTGGCCGTGGACGAGCCGCTGGAACGTCTCTGCCTGGATCCGGACGGCGTCGGTCCCCAGGCCGGCAACGACGCGGGAGGCAACCGCGAAGAGGTAGTCGCCGGTGAGGATCGCGATGGAGTTGTCCCAGCGCGCGTTGGCCGAGGCCGCACCGCGCCGCAGCGCCGCCTCGTCCATGACGTCGTCGTGGTAGAGGGTCGCGAGGTGTGTGAGCTCGATGACGACCGCGGCAGGAGGCACGTCGTCGGAGCCCGGCTGGTCCCCGAACTCCGCCGCCAGCAGCACCACGAGCGGGCGGAACCGCTTGCCCCCGGCCGCCAGCAGGTGGCCTGCTGCCTCCCCGACGAAGCCGTCATCGTCGTGGACGGCCTCAGCGAGCTGCTTCTCGACCTCTTCCATCCGGTCTTGGACACGGGCGACGAGTGCGGGGTCGGACTCGGCGATGCCCCAGGCGCTTGACGCCACGGCTGCTGCTCCCTCGGTCGTGCGGAAGGTCAACGGACGAACGCCCCGACCTGCTGCACGAGCTCGAGCACCGGACCGGGAAGAACACCCAGGACGATTGTGACAGCCGCCGCGACGACGATGACCGACGAGGTCAACGGGCTGGGCACGACGACGCTCGGACCGTCGCCCTGCGGAGGTGCGAAGAACAGCAGGACGACCACGCGAACGTAGAAGAAGAGGGCGATCGCCGAGGCCACGACACCCACCACCACGAGGGGCCAGGCGCCGCCCTCCCACGCGGCGGCGAAGACCGACCACTTGCTGATGAACCCGCCGGTCAGCGGGATCCCCGCGAAGGACAGCAGGAAGAGGGTGAAGACGCACGCCACCAGCGGCGACTCCTTGCCGAGCCCCGCCCACCTGCTCAGGTGCGTCGTCTCTCCGCCTGCATCCCTCACGAGCATGACGACGGCGAAGGCACCGATCACCGCGACACCGTAGGCGAGCAGATAGAAGAGGATCGCCGACACGCTGGTGAGACCCGACCCGGTCACCAGGCCGGCGAGGCCCACCAGGACGAAGCCCGCGTGCGCGATCGACGAGTACGCGAGCATCCGCTTGACGTCGGTCTGGGCGATCGACACGATCGCGCCGAACAGCATCGTCACGATCGCCACGGCCCAGATCACCGGGGTCCAGTCCCAGCGCGCACCGTCGAAGGCCACGTAGAAGATCCGCAGCATCGCGACGAAGGCGGCTGCCTTGGTCCCGGCGGCCATGAACGCCGTGACCGGCGTCGGGGCGCCCTGGTAGACGTCCGGAGTCCACGCGTGGAACGGCACCGCCGCCACCTTGAACAGCAGACCGACCAGGATCAGGGCCATGCCGGCGAGCAGCAGGTTCTGTCCGCCGATGCGCTCCGAGACGGCGGTCGAGACGTCACCCAGCGCGAACGACCCGGCGTAGCCGTACACGAACGCGATGCCGTAGAGGAAGAACGCCGACGAGAAGGCTCCCAGCAGGAAGTACTTCATCGCGGCCTCCTGGCTGAGCAGCCGGCGGCGCCGCGCCAGACCACACATCAGGTACAGCGGAAGGCTCAGCACCTCGAGCGCCACGAACATCGCGAGGAGGTCGTTGGCCGAGGCGAAGAACATCATCCCGCCGAGGGCGAACACCGCGAGCGGGAACACCTCGCTGTGCTCGATGCGCAGCCGCGTCGCGCGACGCTCGTCACCGCTGCCCGGCGGCGTCGACGCCTGGCTGGTGAAGGCGCTCAGGCCTCCGTCGAGCCGGCGCTCGGCAAAGAGCATCACGCCCAGGACGCCGAAGACCAGCAGCATGCCCCAGGTGAAGACGGCGGGGCCGTCGACGCTGAGCGCGCCCATCGCGGTCGGGCCGCCACGTGCGACCACGTCTCCCCCGACCTCCGCGAGGTCGGAGCCGACCCACACCGTCGCGACGAGGGCCGCGACGAGGCCGGCGAGGGCGAGGACGACCTGCGTGACGAACCGGTACGCCCGGGGCACGAAGGCCTCCACGAGCACGCCGAGCACCGCGACGCCGAGGACGATCAGCAACGGCGACAGCGTCGCGTACTCGATGTCGGGGGCGTCGATCGGCGACGGTGCCATCGGTACGGCGAAGACGGACACGGGACTCACTTGGAGCTCCCCTCGGCGATCGGGAAGGTGGGCGTCTGAGGCTCTGGGTCATCGACCTCGACGTGCTCGAGCGTCTCTGCCACGGCCGGGTTGACCACGTCGAGGATCGGCTGCGGGAACAGGCCGAACCCGATGAGGAGCACCACCACGGGGGCGATCGCGATGATCTCGCGCGGCACCATGTCGGTGATGCCTCGGTTGTCGTCGCGCAGCGGGCCGGTCATCGTCCGCTGGTACATCAGGAGGATGTAGAGGGCCGCGAGCACGATGCCGAGCGTGGCGAACACCGCGGCGGTCGTGGACACCGTGAAGGTGCCGGCGAGCACGAGGAACTCACCGACGAACGTGGAGAGCCCCGGCAGCGAGAGCGAGGCCAGGCCGGCGATCAGGAAGAGACCCGCCGTGATCGGCGCGATCTTCTGGACGCCGCCGAAGTCGGAGATCCGCGCCGAGCCCCGTCGTTGGATCAAGAACCCGGCGATGAGGAACAGCGCCGCGGTCGAGAGGCCGTGGTTGAACATGTAGAACGTCGAGCCGGAGGCCGACTGCGAGGTGAGGGCGAAGATCCCGAGCACGATGAACCCGAAGTGGGACACCGACGTGAACGCGATCAGCCGCATCATGTGGTCCTGGCCGATCGCCAGCAGCGCGCCGTACAGGATGCTGATCACCGCGAGCGTGATCACCACCGGGCTCGCCCACTGCGACGCCTCGGGGAAGAGCCCGAGACAGAACCGGATCATGCCGAAGGTGCCGAGCTTGTCCAGGACGCTGACGAGCAGGACCGAGGTGCCCGGGGTGGCGGCCGAGGCCGCGTCAGGGAGCCAGGTGTGCAGCGGCACCATGGGCGCCTTCACGGCGAAGGCGATGAAGAAGCCCAGGAAGAGCCACCGGCCCTCGACCGTGCCGATGGAGAGGTTCCGCATGTCGGCGAGCAGGAACGACGGGTCACCCTGGCTGCTGGAGATGACCCACATGCCGATGACCGAGGCGAGCATGAGCAGGCCGCCGGCGAGGGAGAACATGAGGAACTTCAACGCCGCGTACGACCGCCGGGCACCGCCGTAGCCGCCGATCAGGAAGTAGGCCGGGACCAGCGCCGCCTCGAAGAGCACGTAGAAGAGGAAGACGTCGGTCGCAGCGAAGACGCCGATGACCAGACCCTCGAGCGCGAGCATCAGCGCGAAGAACGTGCGCACGCTCCAGCGGGCACCGTCGGCGTCGTTCCAGCCGGCAATGATGACGATCGGCACGAGGATCGTCGTCATGAGGATGAGCGTGAGCCCGATCCCGTCGACGCCGACGGCGTAGTGGACGCCCAGCGTCTCGATCCAGGGGTGCTGCTCGCTCAGCTGGAAGCCGGAGCCGTCGAGGTCGTACTGCGCCAGGACCGCCAGCGAGACCGCGAGCGTCACGAGAGAGACGCCGAGCGCCGTCCACTTCGCGAGGTCGGGCCTGCTGCGCGGCAGGAAGGCGACGACAGCGCCGCCGAGGAGAGGGACGACCAGGAGGACCGTCAGCCAGGGGAAGGACATGTCACTCACGCGAGGTTCACCGCCAGAAGGGCCAGGACGAGGACGAGGGCTCCGCCGAAGATCTCGGCGGCGTACGTCCGGACGAATCCGGTCTGCAGCCTGCGTAGGCCGCGCGCGCCGTCACCGACGAGCTCGGCAGTGCCGTTGACGGCACCGTCGATCCCGCTGCCGTCGACGTAGACCAGCGACCGGGTGAGGTACTGGCCGGGACGCATGAGCAGGGCTTCGTTGACGGCGTCGCCGTACAGGTCGGCGCGGCCGGCCCGGGTGAAGACGGAGACGTTCTGCGGCGCCGTCTCGGGCACGTCGCGGCGACCGAAGAGCACGTAGGCCAAGGCGACACCCACGGCGACGACCAGCACGATGACGGCCGTGATGACGATCGCGGGGACCGGGAGGTCGTGGTGCTCCTCCCCCGTCACCGGTGCCAGCCAGTCGCTGATCCAGCTCGAGAAGGTGAGCGCGCCACCGGCGATCGACAATGCCGCCAGCACGATCAGCGGGATCGTCATGATCTTGGGCGACTCGTGCGGATGGACGCCTTCGCGCCAGCGCTTGTCTCCGAAGAAGGTCAGGATCATCACGCGCGTCATGTAGAACGCGGTGACCCCGGCCCCGATCAGCGCGGCCAGGCCAGCCCAGAAGTTCGTGGCGAACGCCGCCTCGATGATCTTGTCCTTCGAGAAGAACCCGGAGAAGCCCGGGAATCCGATGATCGCGAGGTAGCCGATCGCGAAGGTCACGAACGTCACCGGCATCATCTTGCGCAGCGCCCCGTAGTGACGCATGTTCACGTCGTCGTTCATCCCGTGCATCACGGATCCGGCGCCGAGGAACATGTTCGCCTTGAAGAAGCCGTGCGTGATCAGGTGGAAGATCGCGAACGCGTAGCCGGCCGGGCCGAGCCCTGCCGCCAGCATCATGTAGCCGATCTGGCTCATCGTCGAGCCGGCGAGCGCCTTCTTGATGTCGTCCTTGGCGCAGCCGATCCAGGCGCCGAACAGCAGGGTGACGGTGCCGACGACCATCACCGCCGTACGCGCGACCTCGGACAGGTCGTAGATCGCGGCCGAACGGACCACCAGGTAGACACCCGCGGTGACCATGGTCGCTGCGTGGATGAGGGCCGACACCGGGGTCGGGCCCTCCATCGCGTCGAGGAGCCAGCTCTGCAGCGGGACCTGCGCCGACTTGCCGCAGGCGCCGAGGAGCAGCAGCAGGCCCAGCGCCGTCGCCACCGACTGGCTGGCGTTCGACACGTTCAGGCCGACCTCGTGGATGTTGGTCGTCCCGAACTGCGCGAACATCAGCATGATGCCCAGCGCGAGACCGAGGTCGCCGACGCGGTTGACGATGAACGCCTTCTTGGCCGCGACCGCCGCCGAGCGCTTCTCCTGCCAGAACCCGATCAGCAGGTACGACGCGAGGCCGACACCCTCCCAGCCGAGGAACAGCACGAGGTAGTCGCCGGCGAGGACGAGGACGAGCATCGCGGCGATGAAGAGGTTGAGGAACCCGAAGAACCGGCGCTTGCGCGGGTCGTCGGCCATGTAGCCGATCGAGTAGACGTGGATCAGCGAGCCGACGCCGGTGATCAGCAGGACGAACAGGGCGGCGAGCTGGTCGTAGTAGACGCTCATCGTCACGTCGAACCCACCGACCTGGATCCACGTCCACAGGTCCTGGGTGATCGCCCGCTCGGCCGCGTCACGACCGAGCAGCGCCACGAAGGCGACCAGTCCGACGACGAACGAGGCGATCGACGCCGCGGTGCCGAGGAGGTGACCGAAGCGGTCGAGCGGCCCGTGGTCGCCCGCGCCGTCCCCGATCAAGAGGATGGCAGCGCTGATCGCGGGGATCGCGACCACCAGCCACACCCACGAGAAGACGCCGTCGGCGGCGACCGGCACCACCTCGGCGTGCTCGGTCGCGGCCAGCACGACGCTGGAGAGACTCGTCATTCCCGCTCCCTCTAAAGCTTCAGCAGACTGGCGTCGTCGACCGAGGCCGAGCGACGGGTACGGAAGATCGACACGATGATCGCGAGGCCCACGACCACCTCGGCCGCCGCGACCACCATCACGAAGAAGGCCGCGATCTGGCCGTCGAGGTTGCCGTGCGCCCGCGCGAAGGTGACGAACGCGAGGTTGCAGGCGTTGAGCATCAGCTCGACGCACATGAACACGACGATGGCGTTGCGGCGCACGAGGACGCCGACGGCGCCGATCGTGAACAGCAGGGCCGACAGGCCGATGAACGGCTCGACGCTCACTGGTGCTCCTCCTCGTCCTGCCCGGCGGCCGCCTCGGCGCGCGGGTCCGCGGGGCCGGTGGGGCCGGCAGGCTCGATCAGGCCACGCTCGCGGGGCGAGCCGTCGGCCTCGAGCTTGCGCAGCGTCACGGCGACGTCGGTGGTGAACGCACCCTCACGAAGGGCACCACGCTCGCGCAGGGTCTTGAAGGTCGAGATCTCCGCAGGAGAGCCGTCGGGCAGCAGCGCCGGTACGTCCACGGCGTTGTGCCGCGCGAAGACGCCGGGCGTCGGACGGTTGCCGGGGTGCTCGCCGTGCTCGGCGTAGCGCTGCATCCGCTCCAGGGCCAGCTCGCGCTGCGTGAGCTTCGGCTCGAGGCGCTCGCGGTGCGCGAGCACCATGGCGCCGAGGACCGCCGTGATCAGCAGCGCGCTCGTGGCCTCGAACGCGAAGACGTAGCGGTTGAAGAGGAGCCGGGCGAGGCCGTGCACGTTCCCATCCGCGTTGGCCTCGCCCAGTCCGACCACGGGACCGACGGTCGTCTGTGCGACCACGGTCACGACGAGGAAGCCGAAGAGCACACCCACCACGACCGCGACCAGGCGCTGGCCGCGGATCGTCTCCACCAGGGAGTCGGTCTTGTCGACGCCGACCAGCATCAGCACGAAGAGGAACAGCATCATGATCGCGCCGGTGTAGACGATGATCTGCACCGCGAACAGGAAGGGTGCGTCCTGCATCGCGTACATCATCGCCAGACAGATCATGACGACCGCGAGCAGGAGGGCCGAGTGCACGGCCTTGCGCGCGAGCACGACGCCGATCGCGGCCACCACCATGATGGGAGCCAGCAGCCAGAAGGCGGTCACTGCTCGCCTCCTGCTGCCGCCGACCCGTGGGCGACAGCCCGCGCCGCGGCGTCGCCCCGGTAGTAGTCGCGTTCGGTGTCACCGAGCCGCATCTCGTGCGGCGGCGCCTCCATGCCCGGCAGCAGCGGCGCGAGCAGGTCGGACTTCTCGTAGATCAGCGACTCACGGCTGGAGTCGGCCAGCTCGTACTCGTTGGTCATGGTCAGCGCGCGCGTCGGGCACGCCTCGATGCACAGCCCGCACAGGATGCAGCGCAGGTAGTTGATCTGGTAGACGCGGCCGTACCGCTCGCCGGGAGAGAAGCGCTCGTCCTCGGTGTTCGAGGCGCCCTCGACGAGGATCGCGTCGGCCGGGCACGCCCAGGCGCAAAGCTCGCAGCCGATGCACTTCTCGAGCCCGTCGGGCCAGCGGTTCAGCTGGTGCCGACCGTGGAACCGCGGCGCGGTCGGCCGCTTCTCGAACGGGTACTGCACGGTGACCGGCTTCTTGAACATCGTCCGGAACGTCACGCCGAAACCGGCGATCGGGTCCCAGAGCTGTTCCTTGAGCGTCGCCATCGTGATCAGTCCTCCTTCTCGCCGCGAGCACCTGTCGGCACGGCGGCCGTGGGGGCCGCCTGCTCTCCGGGCATGGGGGGTACGGGGTAACCACCGGCGAACGCGTCGCGCACCGGCTCCGGCTCCTCGGGCGTCTGCCGTTGCGGCAGAAACTGCACGACCAGCAGGGCGGCCACGACCACACCGGCGATGATGAGGATCATCGTCGGGTCCAGGTCGCCGTCGGTGATGAGGCGGCGCATGACGCAGACCACCACGATCCACGCCAGCGAGACCGGGATCAGGACCTTCCAGCCGAACTTCATGAACTGGTCGTAGCGCATCCGCGGCAGCGAGCCGCGCAGCCAGATGAACAGGAAGACGAAGAGCAGGGTCTTGCCGAGGAACCACAGGACCGGCCAGTAACCCTCGTTGGCGCCCTCGATCTGCGAGATGCCCCACGGTGCGCGCCAGCCGCCGAGGAACATCGTCGTGGCCAGCGCCGAGACGGTGACCATGTTGATGTACTCGGCGAGGAAGAACAGCGCGAACTTCAGCGAGGAGTACTCGGTGTGGAAGCCGCCGACGAGCTCGCCCTCCGCCTCCGGGAGGTCGAACGGTGCGCGGTTGGTCTCACCGACCATCGCGATCATGTAGATGATGAACGAGGGCAGCAGCGGGAGCGCGAACCAGCCGTCCGCGGCCTGCGCAGCCACGATCTCCGACGTCGACATGGAGCCCGCGTAGATGAAGACGGTGACGAGCGAGAGGCCCATCGCGACCTCGTACGAGATCATCTGGGCCGACGAGCGGACGCCGCCGAGCAAGGCGTACGTCGAGCCGGACGCCCAGCCGCCGAGCACGATCCCGTACACGCCGATCGACGTGACGGCGAGGATGTAGAGGACCGCCACCGGCATGTCGGTGAGCTGGAGCGGCGTCTGCGTGTCCGTGAACGGGATGGTGACCTCGGGGCCGAGCGGGATGACCGCCCAGGCGAGGAACGCGGGGATGGTCGTGATCACAGGCGCGAGGAAGTAGACGACCTTCTGCGCGTGCTTGGGGAAGATCTCCTCCTTGAGCGCCAGCTTCACGCCGTCCGCGAGGCTCTGCAGAAGGCCGAACGGTCCCCAGACGTTGGGACCGACACGGTGCTGCATGCGCGCCACGACGCGGCGCTCGAACCAGATGTTGAACAGCGTGAAGACGACGAGCAGCACGAAGATGCACAGGGCCTTGAGGAGGACGACCCACCAGGCCTCGTTGCCGAAGATCTCGCTCACAGCTCCGACTCCTTGCTCTCGAACCCCGGTGCCGTCGACGGATCGACGGTCGCCTCGACGGGCTCCACCGCCGGCTGGTCGTCAGGCCGGGGCTGCGGGGACGGTTCGAGGGTTACGACGTCGGCGTACGCGGCACCGAGGATGCGCGGCAGCGAGAGGCCGTGCGAGTTGGTGGGTGTCCACACCACGCCGTCGGCGACGTCGGCCACTGCGACAGGGACGGCCACGGCGCCCCGTTCGGTGCCGAGGACGACCTCGTCACCGTCGTGGACGCCGGCGGCCCGTGCGGTCGCGGCCGACACCAGTGCGACGGGTGGGCGAGCGGTCGCCAGGTAGTGGCGGTCTCCGTCCTGCCCGCGTCCGTCGTCGATCAGCCGACGCCACGTGTCGAGGACGACCTGGCGAGGCTCGGTACGGGGCGCGCGGCCGGGACCGACCTGCGGCTGCGGTGCACGGGTGCCGTCCCAGGCGCCGAGCTCGTCGAGCTCCGCACCGGCCGCGCCGGTGGTCCGGAAACCGAGGTCGCGACCCGCGGCCTCGGCGATCCCGGCGAGCACGCGTGTGTCCGACAGGGCGTGCGGCGGCGAGAACACGGCACCGAAGGGTCGGCGGCGGCCCTCCCAGGAGACGAACGAGCCCGGCTTCTCGGCAGTGGACGCGACCGGCAGGACGACGTCGGCGCGTTCGGTGACCGCGCTGGAGCGCACCTCGAGGCTGACCACGAAGCGGGCGGCGTCCAGAGCCTCGATCGCGGCCTGTGGGTCGGCGAGGTCGTCGACTTCCACACCGCCGACCAGGAGCGCCCCGAGGGTGCCCGAGCGTGCGGCGGCGAGGATGTCGTCCGTGCTGCGGCCAGGAGCCGACGGGACCGACGCGACTCCCCAGGCGGCGGCGAGGTCGGCGCGCGCTTCGGCGTCGTCGACCGGGCGTCCGCCGGGCAGCAGGTTAGGAAGGCAGCCGGCGTCGACCGCACCCCGGTCCCCCGCACGGCGCGGGACCCACGCGAGACGGGCGCCGCGGCGGTCCGCGAGGGCGAGTGCGGCCGAGAACGCACCCTCGACGCGGGCGAGACGCTCTCCGAGGAGCACGATCGTGCCCGGCTCCAGATCGAGGTCGGCGAGCGCCTTGGCCTCGTCACCGGGGACCGTCCTGACCAGCGTGCCTCCGACCTTCTCCAGCGCCCGCGTCGCGTGGCTGGCGACCGCGACGACCGACGTGCCACGGGTCCTCCACGCCTTGCGCAGGCGCAGGAAGATCGTGGCCGCCTCGTCCTCGGGCTCCAGACCGACGAGGACGACCGTGCGGGCCGCCTCCAGGTCGGAGTAGGTGACGCCGAGGCCGCTGCCGGCGACGGCGTGGGCCAGGAACGCCGCCTCCTCCTCGGAGTGGGGGCGCGACCGGAAGTCGATGTCGTTGGTGCCCAGCACCGTACGGGCGAGCTTGGCGTACGCGTACGCGTCCTCCAGCGGGAGCCGACCGCCGGTGAGCACACCGACGCCGCCCGCGGAGAGGAGCCCTCGTGCGGCGAACGCGAACGCCGCCGGCCACGACGCGGGCTCGAGCGCGCCCGTCTCGGGGTCACGGACCAGCGGGCGGGTCAGGCGGTCGGGCTGCCGGTCGTACGCGAACGCGAACCGGTCCTTGTCGCTGATCCACTCCTCGTTGACCTCCGGGTCGTCGCCCGCGAGACGGCGCATGACCTTGCCGCGACGGTGGTCGACGCGGATCGCGGCGCCGCAGGCGTCGTGCTCGGCCACCGACGGCGTCGACACGAGGTCGAACGGCCGCGAGCGGAACCGGTACGCGCTGCTCGTGAGAGCACCGACGGGACAGATCTGGATCGTGTTGCCGGAGAAGTACGACGAGTAGGGCTCGTTCTCGTAGATCGCGACCTGCTGGAGGGCTCCACGCTCGGCCATGGCGATGAAAGGGTCGCCGGCGATCTGCTCGGAGAACCGGGTGCAGCGGGCGCACAGGACGCAGCGCTCGCGGTCGAGCAGGATCTGCGGCGAGATGCTCAGCGGCTTGGCGAACGTGCGCTTGGCACCGTCGAACCGGGTCTCGCCGCGGCCGTGCGAGAGCGCCTGGTTCTGGAGCGGGCACTCGCCGCCCTTGTCGCACATCGGGCAGTCGAGCGGGTGGTTGATCAGGAGGAACTCCATGATCCCGGCCTGCGCCTTGTCGGCCACCGGCGAGGTGACCTGGGTCTTGACGACCATGCCCGGGGACACCGGGAGCGTGCAGGACGCCTGCGGCTTCGGGAACCCGCGACCGTTGCCGGCATCCGGGACGTCGACCAGGCACTGGCGGCACGCCCCGACGGGGGCCAGCAGCGGATGGTCGCAGAACCGCGGGATCTCCACGCCGATCAGCTCGGCCGCCCGGATCACCAGCGTCCCCTCGGGGACGCTCACCTCGACGTCGTCGATCGTGAGGCTGACGAGGTTCTGGTCGACGTCGGCGACCTCCGAGCCGGAGTCGTTGCTCTGGGTGACGGTCATGCCGAGGCTCCCTTCTGCGCTGTGCCGGACGCGGGCCCCGCCCAGGCGGTCGACGCCACGTACGGGAACAGCTCCCATGCCGGCGTGTGCATCCCAGCCTCGAACTCGTCGCGGAAGTGCTCGATCGCCGAGGTGATCGGGCTCGTCGCACCGTCGCCGAGCGCACAGAACGCCCGACCGAGGATGTTGTCGCACTGGTCGAGCAGCAGCTCGATGTCGCCCTCGACGCCCTTGCCGGCCTCGAGGCGCTCCAGAGTCTGGACCAGCCACCAGGTGCCCTCGCGGCACGGCGTGCACTTGCCGCAGGACTCGTGCTTGTAGAACTCCGTCCACCGCAGCACGCAGCGCACGACCGAGGTCGTCTGGTCGAAGACCTGCAACGCCTTGGTGCCGAGCATCGACCCGGCGCCGGCGACGCCCTCGTAGTCGAGCGGGACGTCGAGGTGTGCGGCGGTGAGCAGCGGGGTCGAGGACCCGCCGGGCGTCCAGAACTTCAGCTCCGAGCCCTCACGCATCCCGCCCGACAGGTCGAGGAGCTCGCGCAGGGTGATGCCGAGCGGCGCCTCGTACTGGCCCGGGTTCTTGACGTGCCCGGACAGCGAGTAGATCGTCATGCCCTTGGACTTCTCGGTGCCCATGGACCCGAACCAGTCGGCGCCGTTCTCGACGATGCACGGCACCGAGGCGATCGACTCGACGTTGTTGATCACCGTCGGAGCGGCGTACAGACCGGCGACCGCGGGGAACGGCGGGCGGAGCCGCGGTTGTCCGCGGCGACCCTCCAGCGAGTCGAGCAGCGCGGTCTCCTCGCCACAGATGTACGCGCCGGCGCCGGCGTGGACGACCACGTCCAGGTCGATGCCCGAGCCGAAGACGTCCTTGCCGAGGAAGCCGGCCTCGTACGCCTCGGCGACCGCGGCCTGGAGCCGGCGGATGACGTGCAGCACCTCGCCGCGGACGTAGATGAAGGCGCGCGTGGCACGGATGGCGTGACAGGTGATCGCGACGCCCTCGACGAGGGTGTGCGGCGCGGCCATCATCAGCGGGATGTCCTTGCACGTGCCCGGCTCGGACTCGTCGGCGTTGACCACGAGGTAGTGCGGCTTGACGGTTCCGTCGGGCTCGGGGCCCTGCGGGATGAAGCCCCACTTCATGCCGGTCGGGAACCCTGCGCCGCCGCGGCCGCGCAGGCCCGAGCTCTTCACGAGCTCGATGACGGCGTCCGGCTCCATGGCGAGGGCGTCACGCAGGGCGCTGTAGTCGCCGTACGAGTCGAGCGTCCAGGAGCGCTCGTGGTCCCAGTCGCGGGTGAGGACCGGGGTGAGGGGTGCGACGCTCATTCGGTCTCCTCCGCTTCCTCGCGCTGGGCCGGCGGCGTCGTGGTGTCGTCGACCTTCGTCTCCGACTCGGCCCGCTGTGTGTCGGCCTCGGCGACGGCGGCCGCGGCGGACTCGCCGCCCGGGGCGCCTCCGCCGGTCGGGCCGGCGTCCTCGCCCGGAGCGGTCCAGCCGTGCTCGTGGGCCAGACGCAGTCCTGCGAGCGACGGCTCGCCCGCCGACGGGCCTTCGTCCGCCCGGCCGTCGGGGAAGCCGGCGAGCACGCGCTCGGCCTCGCGCCACGACGTGATGCGAGCACCGCGGGTGGCCGTACGCGGCGTGCCGGCGCGGAGGTCGTCGACGAGGGCGACCGCCGAGTCCGGCGTCTGGTTGTCGAAGAACTCCCAGTTGACCGTCATGACCGGGGCGTAGTCGCATGCCGCGTTGCACTCGATGTGCTCGAGCGTGATCTTGCCGTCGGCGGTGCGCTCGTCGTTGCCGACGCCGAGGTGCTCGCGCAGGCGGGCGAAGATCGCGTCGCCGCCCATCACGGCGCACAGCGTGTTGGTGCAGACCCCGACGTGGTGGTCACCGACCTCGCGGCGCTTGTACATCGTGTAGAACGTCGCGACGCCGTTCACCTCGGCGGTCGAGATGTCGAGCAGCTCGGCGCAGAGCTCGATCGCCTCGGGCGTCACCTTGCCCTCGACCGACTGCGTGAGGTGCAGCATCGGGAGGAGGGCGGAGCGCTTCTGCGGATAGCGGGCGATGATCGCCTGCAGGTCGTCGCGCACGTGGGCGGAGTCAAGGCCGCTCATCGGTCCACGCCTCCCATCACCGGGTCGATGCTGGCGATCGCGACGATGACGTCGGCGAGCATGCCGCCCTCGGACATCGCGGCGGTCGCCTGCAGGTTGCTGAAGGACGGGTCGCGGAAGTGCGCCCGGTAGGGGCGGGTGCCGCCGTCGGAGACGAGGTGGCACGAGAGCTCGCCACGCGGTGACTCCAGGCTCGTGTACACCTGACCGGCCGGGACGCGGAAGCCCTCCGTGACCAGCTTGAAGTGGTGGATCAGCGCCTCCATCGACTCGCCCATGATGTGGCGGATGTGCTCGAGGGAGTTGCCCTGGCCGTCCGGACCGACCGCCAGCTGCGACGGCCAGGCGATCTTCTTGTCGGCCACCATGACCGGCGCGCCCTCGAGGGTGCGCAGCCGCGCGACGCACTGCTCGACGATGCGCAGCGACTCGTTCATCTCGTCGAGGCGGATGCGGAAGCGCCCGTACGCGTCGGGCTCGTCGCGGGTGATGACGTCGAAGTCGTACGTCTCGTAGCCGCTGTAGGGCTGCTTCTTGCGCAGGTCCCAGTCGTACCCCGTCGAGCGCAGCGCGGGCCCAGTGACGCCGAGCGCCAGGCAGCCTGCGAGGTCGAGGTAGCCGACGTCCTTGAGGCGTCCCTTGAAGATCGGGTTCTGGTTGCACAGCGCGGCAAGCTCGGGGAGTCGCTTGCGCATCAGCGCCACGAACCGGTCGACCGCGTCGAGCCCGCCCTCGGGGACGTCGAGCGCGACGCCGCCAGGTCGCACGTACGCGTGGTTCATCCGCAGCCCGGAGAACATCTCGAAGACGTCCAGGCACAGCTCCCGCTCACGGAAGCCGACCGTCATGACGGTGAGGGCACCGATCTCCATGCCGCCGGTCGCGATCGCGACGAGGTGGGACGAGATCCGGTTGACCTCCATCATCATCACGCGCAGGACCTGGGCCTTCTCGGGGACCTGGTCGGTGATGCCGAGGAGCTTCTCGACCCCCAGGACGTACGCGGCCTCGTAGTGCATCGGCGCGAGGTAGTCCATGCGCGTGCAGAACGTGACGCCCTGCGTCCAGGTGCGGTACTCCATGTTCTTCTCGATGCCGGTGTGCAGGTAGCCGATGCCGCAGCGGGCCTCGGTCACCGACTCGCCCTCGATCTCGAGGATCAGGCGCAGCACGCCGTGCGTCGAGGGGTGCTGCGGTCCCATGTTGACGACGATGCGCTCGTTGGCGTCGGGATCGACGCCTGCGACGACCTCGTCCCAGTCCTGACCGGTGACGGTGAAGACCGGGCCGGACGTCGTGTCCTGGCTCTGTGCGTACGGGTCGGTGCTTCCGCCCGTCTGCGGGAAATCGGTGGTGCTCACGAGTACGACCTCCGCTCGTCCGGCGGTGGGATGGTTGCGCCCTTGTACTCGACGGGGATTCCGCCGAGCGGGTAGTCCTTGCGCTGCGGGTGCCCCGGCCAGTCGTCCGGCATCAGGATCCGGGTCAGCGCGGGGTGGCCGTCGAAGATGATCCCGAAGAAGTCGTACGTCTCGCGCTCGTGCCAGTCGGCCGTCGGATAGACGGCGACGACCGAGGCGATGTGCGGGTCGGACTCCGGCACGGCGACCTCGAGGCGGATGCGCCGGTTGTGGGTCATCGACAGCAGGTGGTAGACGGCGTGCAGCTCACGTCCGGTCTCGTGCGGGTAGTGCACGCCGGAGATGCCGGTGCACAGCTCGTAGCGCAGCGCCGGGTCGTCGCGCAGGTGCTGGCAGACCTCGGGCACCCGCTCACGGCGTACGTGGAGGGTGAGCTCGTCGCGGTCGACGACGACGGACTCGACCGCCCCGTCGCCGATCGACTCGCCGAGGAGCCGCTCGAGCTGGTCGGCGGTGTCGTCGAACCAGCCGCCGAAGGGGCGACGGGAGGCGCCCGGCATCACGATCGGCCGCTGGAGCCCGCCGTAGCCGGTGGTGTCTCCGCTGCCGTGGATGCCGAACATGCCTTCGCGGACCTCGACGACCTCGAGGGTCCGGGCCTCCGACGGGACGACCTCTTCGCCGCCCACCGCGGTGCTGCTCGGCTCCTGGGTACCGCCGGTCGGAGTCTGGCTCATCGCAGCAGTCCCTTCATCGCCGACGTCGGGACGGCCTCGAGCGCGATCTTCTCGTTCGAGGCGATCTCGGCCTCACGGTGCGCGCCGAGCTTGGTGCTCTGGATCTTGTCGTGCAGCTTCATGACCGCGTCGATGAGCATCTCCGGTCGGGGCGGGCACCCAGGCAGGTACATGTCGACCGGCACGATGTGGTCGACGCCCTGGACGATCGCGTAGTTGTTGAACATCCCGCCCGAGCTCGCGCAGACGCCCATGGCGAGCACGTACTTGGGTGCGGCCATCTGGTCGTAGATCTGCCGCAGGACGGGTGCCATCTTCTGGCTCACACGGCCCGCGACGATCATGAGGTCGGCCTGGCGTGGCGAGGCGCGGAAGACCTCCATGCCGAAGCGCGACGAGTCGTACTTCGGCGCTCCGAACTCCATCATCTCGATCGCGCAGCACGCGAGGCCGAACGTCGCCGGCCAGAACGATGCCTTGCGGAAATAGCCGGCGAGGCCCTCGACGGTCGTCAGCAGGACGCCGCTCGGCAGCTTCTCCTCCAGACCCATGTCAGTCCCACTCCAGTCCGCCGCGGCGCCAGACGTAGATGTAAGCGACGAAGACCGTCGCGATGAACAGCAGCATCTCGACGATGCCGAACCAGCCGAGGAGGTCGAACTCCACCGCGAAGGGGTAGAGGAAGATGATCTCCACGTCGAACACGATGAAGAGCATCGCGGTGATGAAGTACTTCACCGGGACGCGTCCCCCGCCGGCTGCCTGGGGCGTCGGCTCGATGCCGCACTCGTACGAGTCGAGCTTGGCGCGGTTGTAGCGCTTCGGCCCCGTGAGTGGGGCGATCAGCACAGAGAACAGCGCGAACGCTCCCGAGATGGCGGCGAGCACCAGGATCGGGGTGTATTCGGTCACCGCTTCCTCCCTTCGTGAAAACCTTCACGAGCCGGTCCACAGGCTCTCACCGGCAGGTGAGCTCTGTGTTTCACGTCACTATGCCACGGCTTCGCGGCCTGTTCGACAGGGGGTGGGTGAGGTCACAGACGCGGGCGGGAGATGCCGCCGGACCTGCGATTTCGTCCCTCGGGCGTTGCGTAATTCGGCACGCCCGCAGTGCAGCGGTCAGGCCTTGGTCGCGGTGTGGAGCGCGACGATGCCGCCGGAGAGGTTCTCCCAGCGGACCGGACCCCAGCCGCTCTCCGCGATCACCTTCGCGAGTCCTCGCTGGTCGGGCCAGGACATGATCGACTCTGCGAGGTAGACGTACGAGTCGGGGTTCGAGGACACCGCCCGGGCCACCGGCGGGAGGGCCCGCATGAGGTACTCCAGGTAGACCTTGCGCAGCGGCGCGACCGTCGGGTGGCTGAACTCGCAGACGACCAAGCGCCCGCCCGGCCGGGTGACGCGCAGCATCTCCTCGAGGGCGACCGCCGGCTCGTGGACGTTGCGGAGCCCGAACGAGATCGTCACGGCGTCGAACGTCTCGTCGGCGAACGGCAGCCGCATCCCGTCCCCGGCGGTGAACGGAAGGGCGTCGTGGTGGCGCTTGCCCTCGCGGAGCATGCCGAGGCTGAAGTCGCAGGGCACGACGTACGCGCCGTCCTCGGCGAACGGGACCGACGACGTCCCCGTGCCGGCCGCGAGATCGAGGACCTTCTCGCCCGCACGGGCTCCGACGAGCGCGCGGACACGACGGCGCCACAGGCGGTCCTGCCCGAGCGACAGCACATCGTTGGTGACGTCGTAGCGACGTGCGACGGCGTCGAACATCGACGCGACCTCGTGGGGCTGCTTGTCCAGGCTCGCTCGGCTCACGCGACCCACTGTGTCACGCACCGCGGCAGCGGCGATGCCACGGGTCGTACCCTGGCAGACGTGACCGACACCGTCGCGCCCCTCCGGGGCCCCCTCCGACTCGTGGCCCAGTCGGTCCCTCTCGACGAGGCGACGCTCGACGGCGTGCCGCTGACGCACCTGCTCCCCGCCGACGGCGGACTGGCATGGGTCCGCGACGGCGACGGACTCGTCGCGTGGGGCGAGGCGGCCCGCCTGGAGACGACCGGCGCGCAGCGTTTTGCCGACGCCGGCGCGTGGTGGCGTGAGGTGTCCGCGCACGCGGTGGTCCGCGACAAGGTCGAGGTGGCCGGAAGCGGGCTCGTCGCCTTCGGCTCCTTCGCATTCGGCGACACCTCCGGGGTGTCCCGCGGCCGTCGCGCCGGCAGCTCGGTCCTCGTGGTGCCGAGCGTGGTCGTCGGGCGCCGGGCCGGGACCACCTGGGTCACGACGATCCGCGAGTCCGCCCTGGCGCCCACCCCCCAGATCAGACCGACCGACGAACCGGTGTCGCCCGAGGGCGTCGCGTTCGCGGACGGCTCGACCTCGGGTGCGCAGTGGGAGTCCATCGTGTCCGAGGCCGTGCGCCGGATCGCCGCCGGGGACCTCGACAAGGTCGTCCTCGCGCGCGACCTCGTCGCCGAGCTCGCGGCTCCGCTCGACGCCCGCGCGCCCGTACGCCGACTCGCCGAGGCGTACCCGAACTGCTGGACCTTCCACGTCGACCGCCTCTTCGGCGCCACTCCGGAGATGCTCGTGCGGCGCGAGCGCGGGCTCGTCACCTCCCGCGTGCTGGCCGGCACGATCCGCCGCACCGGTGACGACACCCGCGACCTCGCCCTCGCGGGCTCCCTGGCCCGCTCCAGCAAGGACCTCGAGGAGCACGAGTACGCCGTGCGCTCGGTCGCGGACGCCCTCGAGCCGTACTGCTCGTCCATGAACGTGCCGGAGGCGCCGTTCGTCCTCCACCTCCCCAACGTCATGCACCTCGCCACCGACGTCGCGGGCGTCGTCGACGCCGGCCACGAGACGGCGTCGGCCCTCGAGCTCGCGGCGGCGCTGCACCCGTCGGCGGCCGTCGGCGGCACGCCCCGCGCCGAGGCGCTCGCGCTCATCGACGAGATCGAGAAGCTCGACCGCGGACGGTACGCCGCACCGGTGGGATGGATCGACGCCGACGGCGACGGCGAGTGGGGCATCGCGCTGCGCTCGGCGGAGTACGACGGTGCACGCGTCCGGCTCTTCGCCGGGTGCGGGATCGTCGCCGACTCCGACCCGGAGGCCGAGCTCGCCGAGTCCCAGGCGAAGCTCGTGCCCGTCCGTGACGCCCTCGCCGCCTCCGAGGACGACCTGCCGGTCTAACCGAGGAGCCCGGCCAGGTCGTCTGCCGTCAGCGCGCCGCCGGAGGCTCCGCCGTCGAGGACGCTGGCGACCAGCTCGGCCTTGCGGGCCTTGAGCTCCATGACCTTCTCCTCGATCGTCCCGGTGGCGACGAGCCGGTAGACCATGACCGGGGAGTCCTGCCCGATCCGGTGCGCGCGATCGACCGCCTGCGCCTCGACGGCGGGGTTCCACCACGGGTCGAGGACGAACACGTAGTCCGCCTCCGTCAGCGTCAGGCCGACCCCGCCGGCCTTGAGGCTGATGAGGAAGACGGGCTGCTCGCCGGACTTGAACCCGTCGATCGCCGCGGCGCGGTCGCGGGTGCTCCCGTCGAGGTACGACGTGGCGAGGCCCTCGCGCTCCAACCGGGCCTGCACCCGGCGCAGGAAGGACGTGAACTGGCTGAAGACCAGGGCCCGGTGCCCCTCGGCCGCGAGCTCGCGGACGTGCTCGACGAGCAGCTCGACCTTGGCCGACTCGACCCCGTCGTACGCGGCGTCGACGAGGCCGGCGTCGAGGCTGAGCTGGCGCAGGCGGGTGAGCGCCGCGAAGATCGTGATCCGGTGCCGCCGGAGCGCGACCTCGTCGTCCCCGGCCTCCTCGAGCAGGCCCAGGATCCGCTGGCGTTCGCGCTGCAGGTGGGTGTCGTAGATCTTGCGGTGCCGCGCGGACAGCGAGACCTCGAGGACCTGCTCCTGCTTGGGTGGGAGGTCCGAGGCGACCAGGTCCTTGGTGCGCCGCAGCAGGATCGGACGGATCCGGCGGCGCAGCAGGCCGAGCAGCTCCTCGTCGCCGCCCTTCTCGATGGGGTTCGCCACGGTCTGGGCGAACTGCAGGGGGTACGGGAAGAGCCCGGGTGCGGTGAGCGACAGCAGGGACCACAGCTCCATGAGGTCGTTCTCGACCGGGGTGCCCGTGATCGCCAGCGAGAACGGCGCCTCGACACGACGCACCGCCTGGTAGGTCTTGCCGCGGTGGTTCTTCACCGCCTGCGCCTCGTCGAGGATGCGACCCGACCAGGGAAGGGCGGCGTACGCGTCGACCTCGAGCCGCAGCAGCGTGTACGACGTCACGACAACGTCGGCGCCTGCCGCCACCTCGCTGAGCGGCGCGGACCGGCGGGCTTCGGACCCGGTCACCGTACGGACCACGAGGTCGGGCGCGAACGCCGCCGCCTCGCTCGCCCAGGTGGCCACGACGCTGGTCGGGGCCACCACCAGGAACGGCGGCGCGTCAGGGTCGCGCTCGCGTGCGTGGACGATCAGCGCCAGGG
>Ga0233375_1000412_pt1 | contig 24012 bp, 21 predicted proteins | sample ElkDunMinimDraft_10_FD_191539 | JGI IMG/M metagenome (GOLD analysis project Ga0233375, IMG submission 191539) | Fecal eukaryotic communites from dung pellets of Tule Elk in California, USA - Elk Dung E16 | ecosystem: Host-associated > Mammals > Digestive system > Large intestine > Fecal | place... | reverse complement strand
CCCGGGGGCGTACGTCCGCCGGGCCCGTCGCGACCGCGTCGACGAACCCGTACGCGAGCGCCTCCTGCGCCGTGAACCAGCGGTCGCGCAGCGAGTCCTCCCGCACGCGCTCGACCGGCTGCCCCGTGTGCTGCGCGATCAGCCCCAGCACCGTGTCACGGGTGTGCCGCAGGTCGTCCGCCTGCAGCTCCACGTCCACGGCGGTGCCGCCGATCCCCGCCGACCCCTGGTGCAGCAGCACCCGCGCGTGCGGCAGGGCGTACCGCTTGCCCGGCGTGCCGGCCGAGAGCAGGAACTGCCCGGCGCTCGCGGCCATGCCGGCCGCCACGGTCCGCACGTCGTTGGGGATCAGCCGCATCACGTCGTGGACCGCGAGCATCGCGGGGACGGACCCGCCGGGCGAGCTGATCCACAGCGTGATGTCGGTCCGCGGGTCGTCCGCGGACAGCAGCAGCAGCTGCGCCGCCAGCCGGTGCCCGGTCTGCTCGTCGAGCGCCGTGCTGAGCGCGACGACGCGCTCGTCCGCGAGCCGGGCGAGCAGCTCGTCGTCGTAGGGGCGGGTGGGGGTCGGTGTGGTCATGGCCCCACCCTGCGCCGGGTCGAGCGCGACCGGGGCGCCGTGCTGCCGACGGCGGATCCGCCACGGGCAGCGCACACCGTCGTCGGCCGCCACCGGGTCGCGGCGCGGCCCACGCCCTAGGCTCGGTGGCCGTGAGCACCAGCGCGCAGCCCCTCGTCGGCACCACCGTGGGGGAGTCCGGGCAGCCGGTCGTCTTCCTGCACGGACTGTTCGGGCAGGGCCGCAACTTCACGCAGGTCGCCAAGGCGCTGACGCCCGAGTTCCGGTCCCTGCTGCTCGACCTGCCCAACCACGGCCGCTCGGCCTGGACCGAGGACTTCGACTACGCGGCGACCGCCGACCTGGTGGCCGAGCACCTGCGGGGCGGGTTCGCGGCGGACGGGCCCGTGCACGTCGTCGGGCACTCGATGGGTGGCAAGGTCGCCATGCTGCTGGCCCTGCGGCACCCCGACCTCGTGGACCGGCTCGTCGTCGCGGACATCGCGCCGGCGTCCGGCGGGTCCCTGGGGGAGTTCGCGCACCTGCTCGACAGCCTCGCGGCGATCGACCTGAGCACCCTGACCCGCCGCGGCGAGGCGGACGAGCGCCTCGCGGAGCGCGTCCACGACGCCCGGGTCCGCGGCTTCCTGCTGCAGAACCTGCGCGCCGACGGCGACACGTTCCGGTGGCAGGCCAACCTCGACCTGCTGCGCCGCGACCTGCCCACGATCGGCGGGTTCCCCGACGTGGGGGACGCCACGTTCGACCACCCGGTGCTGTGGGTCGCCGGGGACCGCTCGGACTACGTGCGCCCCGAGCACGGGCCGCAGATGCGGCGCCTGTTCCCGCGCACGACGCTGGTGACGCTCAAGGGGGCGGGGCACTGGGTGCACTCCGAGCAGCCCGAGGCCTTCGTCTCGGCGCTGCGCACGTTCCTGGGTGCCGCCGGCCGCTGACGGCCTGGTCGACCGTCCCGCCAGGCCGGCACCGGGTCAGACGTCGTCGGCGCGCAGCCCGCGCTCCGCGTGCAGACCGCGGTACACGGCCGTGCGCAGCTCGATCGCGTACGCCTCGCGCTGCGGCATCCGCGCCTCACGGGCCACGGCGATCTCGGCCTCGACGTCGTAGGGCACCCGCACCACCTGCAACGAGAACGGCGCCGACGCGTCGGCGCCCGGCTCGCCCTCCAGCACGACGTACGAGGCGGTCGGCTCGTCGAGCGGGTTGCCCACGCTGCCGACGTTGAACAGCGTGCGACCGTCCTGCGTCTCGACGTACGTGTCGTGGACGTCGCCGTACCCGACCATCGTCGGCACCGGGCCGTCACCCGTGAGCTCGGTGGTGGCGAACATGCCGGCGAACTCCTCGGCGGTGTGGTGGAAGTGCACGCGCACGTGCACGCTGCGCGCCGATGCGTGCAGCAGCCGGATCCGCCGCCCGCTCAGCTCCAGGTGGTGCACCAGGGGCAGGCTGCGCAGCCACGCGCGGTCGTCCGGCGTGAGCTCCTCGTACCACCAGGTCAGCGCCTCGTCACGGACCGTGTCCGGGTGGGGGAGGAAGTCGTCCCAGTTGCCGCGGACGGTCACGGCGCAGCGCTCGCGGCTGCGGGCGACGGCGGCCGAGCCGCGCGGGCCCTTGCCGACGACGTCCCCGAGGTTCAGCACCGTCGTGACGCCGCGGGCGTCGACGTCCCGCAGCACCGCGTCGAACGCCGTCATGTTGCCGTGCACGTCCGACAGCACGGCGATGCGCTCCATGCCGGCTCCCTCCGTGGTCGTCCGCAGAGGGTAGCGGGACGTCAGACGGCCGCGGCCAGTGCAGGCGCGGGCGTGCGGGCCGCGAGCTCGTGCAACGCGTCCAGCAGCACCCGGTTGAAGGCGGCAGGGGCGTGGGAGTTGACGTCGTGCCCCGCCCCGGGCACGACGGTCAGCCGGGCGCGGGGCACCGCACGCAGGTAGCGGCGCTCGTCGAGGCGCAGCGGGTCCCGCGCACCGTTGACGAGCCACACGGGCAGCAGCAGACGGCGCAGGTCGTTCAGCGGGGAGTACCCGGCCATCGCGGTCAGCATGTCGGTCACGACGTGCCACGAGCCCTTGCCCAGGCCGAACCACCGCGTCACGTGGTGCGCCGCCCGCCGGTACAGCGACAGCGGCTTGCCCTTGATCTCCGTCGAGCAGCCCGCGAGCACGACCCCCGCGATGCGGTCCTCGTGCCGGCCCGCGTACGCCAGCGCCGTGTAGCCGCCCAGCGAGAGCCCGACGAGCAGCGGCTGCTGCGCGCAGGACCGGACCGCGTCGTCGATGGCCGCCAGCGCGCCGTCCAGGGTGAACCGCTCGTCGGAGCGTGAGCCGTGCCCCGGCAGGTCGATCGCCACGGTCGGGTGCCCGCGGCGCTGCAGCGCCCGGACCTGGGGCGACCAGATCTCCGAGGACGTGCGGGTGCCGTGGACGAGGACGATGGGGCGGGTGATGAGGGGCCTCCTGGGCGTGGGTCGATCGGTCGTCCCGGGCCGCACGGCGCCGGTGCCGTCCTCCCGGGACGCTGTGACGCTAACCCCGGAACCTGGGTGCCCGCCGGGCGTGCCCGGGTCCCTCACCAAGTTCTCACACGAGCGCGCCGTGCAGCAGCGCCCGGGTCTGCGCGACGTACCCGCCGCCGAACAGCAGCGCGTGCACGGCGACCGGGTACAGCTGGTGCAGACCCACCCGGTGGCGCCGGCCCGGCAGCGGGTGGACCTCCTCGTACGCCCGGAGCACCTCGTCGAGGTGCGGCAGGCCGAAGAGCGCGAGCATGGCCAGGTCCGTCTCGCGGTGCCCACCGTGCGCCGCCGGGTCGACGAGCGTCGCACCCCCGTCCGTCCACACCACGTTGCCCTGCCACAGGTCGCCGTGCAGCCGCGCCGGCGGCTCGCCGTCGTCCCACCGGCCCGCCCGCAGCAGGTCCGCGAGCCTGCCGAAGGCCTCGTCGTCCTGCGGGGTCGTCAGGCCCGCGCGGCGCAGGTCCCGCGCGACCGGCTCGACGCGGCAGGCCGCGAGGAACGCGCCCCACGAGTCGTACCGGCCGGCCCGCATCGGCAACGGCGCGTCCAGCGGGCCGAACCACCCGTCCCCGGACCACCCGTCGGGCGGCGCGCCGAACGCCGACGCCCCGGCGTCGTGCGTGCGGGCCAGCCCTCGCCCGAACGCCCGGGCGGCGGCGGCGTCCGGGGGGACGGGGTGCAGCCGCACCAGGTCGAGGTGGTCGTCCGCGACGTCGAGCACCTCCACCACCGGGACGCCGCCGGCGGCAGCCAGCCAGCGCAGCCCCGCGGCCTCGCACGCGAAGAACCCGGCGGGGGCGTCCTGGCGGGACTTGCGGTGCACGGTCGACACACCGCCACGCTACCGACCGCCATCAGGTCGTCATGCGGGCGCAACAGCCCCGCAGCAGACTGGACCGACAGGAGCACCGCCCTCGGCCACCAGGAGAACCGTCATGCAGGTCGGCGTCCCGCGCGAGACCAAGAACCGCGAGTACCGGGTCGCCCTGACCCCGGCCGGGGTGCAGCACCTCGTCGCGCGGGGCCACGAGGTCCTGGTCGAGGCCGGCGCCGGGGACGGCTCCGCCGTGCCCGACGAGGACTACGCCGCCGTCGGCGCCCGCATCGTCCCCACGGCTGCCGACGCGTGGGCGGCCGAGCTCGTGTGCAAGGTCAAGGAGCCGATCGCCCAGGAGTACGCGTACCTGCGTCCGGACCTCACGCTGTTCACCTACCTGCACCTGGCCGCCGACCGGCCCACCACCGACGCGCTGCTGTCCGCCGGCACCACCTCGATCGCGTACGAGACCGTGCAGCTGGCCGACGGCTCGCTGCCGCTGCTGGCACCCATGAGCGAGGTCGCCGGGCGGCTCGCCACGCAGGTGGGCGCCTACCACCTCATGCGCAACGAGGGGGGCCGCGGCCTGCTCCTCGGCGGGGTGCCGGGAGTCGACGGCGCGAAGGTCGTGGTCCTCGGGGGCGGCGTCGTCGGGACGCACGCCGCCCAGATCGCCGCCGGCATGCGCGCCGACGTGACCGTGCTCGACCTGTCGGTGCCGCGGCTGCGCGAGCTCGACGACCTCTTCGGCGGGCGCGTGCGCACGATCGCGTCGTCGACCTGGGCGATCGAGCACGAGCTGCTCGACGCCGACCTCGTGGTCGGCGCCGTCCTGCTGCCGGGGGCGCGCGCACCGCGCCTGGTGAGCAACGAGCTGGTGTCCCGCATGCGGCAGGGGTCGGTGCTGGTCGACGTCGCGGTCGACCAGGGCGGCTGCTTCGAGGACACCCGGGCCACGACCCACGACGAGCCGACGTTCCGCGTGCACGGCTCCGTGCTGTACTGCGTCGCCAACATGCCCGGGGCGGTGCCCGTGACGTCGACACGTGCCCTGACCAACGCGACGCTGCCGTACCTCGCCGCGTTGGCCGACCTGGGGTGGCGGGGTGCCGCGGCGGCGGACCCCGCGCTCGCGGGCGGCCTGACGACGCACGGTGGGCGGCTGCTCAACGAGGCCGTCGCGCAGGCGCACGGCTACCCCTGGACGTCACCCGACGCGTGGCTGCCGACCGACGCCGACACCCGGGGCTGAGCCGCGGTGCCGCGCGCGCCGCGCGGTGGCACCGACGTGACGTGCGCGACGCGACGCCCCGGGGCGAGGGTGCGTGCCCCGCGGCGCCCGCGTCTGTGACGATGGCCCCATGACCTCCGACGCGCTCCCGCTCGACCCCGCCAACCCGTTCGCCCGGGCGTCCGACCTGCCCTACGGCCTCCCGGACTTCCGGGAGCTGCGCGAGGAGCACTTCCTGCCCGCGATCCGTGCGGGCATGGCCGAGCAGCGCGCCGAGGTCGAGGCCGTCGCCACCGACCCCGCCGACCCCACCGTCGAGAACACGCTCGAGGCGCTGGAGCGCACCGGGCGGCTGCTGTCGCGGGCCGCGTCGGCGTTCTACGTCCAGGCCGGCGCGGACTCCACGCCGGGTCTGCAGGCGATCGAGGAGGAGGTCGCGCCGCTGCTCGCCGAGCACTCCGACGCGATCTGGCTGGACGCCCGGCTGCACGCGCGCGTGGAGGCGCTCGCCGCGGCGCTCGAGGCCGACGGCACGGAGGTCGCCCCCGACACGGCGTGGCTGCTGCACCGCACGCGGACCCGGTTCGCCCGCGCGGGCGTCGGTCTCGGCGCGCAGGAGCAGGAGCGCCTGCGCGCGATCAACGCGGAGCTGACCACCCTCGACGCGACGTTCGGCCGGCGGCTGCTGGCCGCGACCAACGCGGCGGCCGTCCTCGTGACCGACGAGGCGGAGCTCGACGGTCTGCCCGAGGACGCGCGGGCCGCAGCGGCCCAGGCGGCGACCGCCCGCGGGCACGAGGGCGCGTGGCTCATCGAGCTGCAGCTGCCCACCCAGCAGTCCGTGCTGTCGCTCCTGCGCGACCGCGGGCTGCGGGAGCGGATCATGACCGCGTCGCTCGGGCGCGGTGCCGCCGGCGACGAGAACGACACCCGCAGCACCCTGCTCGGCATGGTGCGGCTGCGTGCCGAGCGGGCCCGCCTGCTGGGCTTCGAGCACCACGCCGCCTACGTGGCCGCGGACGCCACGGCCGGGTCGGCGCAGGCGGTCGAGGACATGCTGTCGCGGCTGGCGCCCGCCGCCGTCGCCAACGCGCGTGCGGAGGCCGCGGACCTCGAGCACGCGCTGCAGGCCGACCACCCGGGGTCCTCGCTGGAGCCGTGGGACTGGGCGTACTACGCCGGGCGCGTGCGCCAGGAGCGCCGGGCGCTCGACGAGGCGGAGCTGCGGCCCTACCTGGAGCTCGAGCGCGTCCTCGCCGACGGCGTCTTCCTGGCGGCGAACAAGCTCTACGGCCTGACCTTCGCGGAGCGGCACGACCTGGTCGGCTACCACCCGGACGTCCGCGTCTTCGAGGTGTTCGACGCCGACGGCACCGGCCTGGGCCTGTTCCTCGGCGACTGGTGGACCCGCCCGGCCAAGCGGGGCGGGGCGTGGATGAACTCCCTGGTCGAGCAGTCGACGCTGCTGGGCGACGCCCCGGTCGTCGTCAACAACCTCAACGTGCCCAAGCCGCCGCCGGGCGAGCCGACGCTGCTGACGTGGGACGAGGTCATCACGCTCTTCCACGAGTTCGGGCACGCGCTGCACGGGCTGCTGTCCGACGTGCGGTACCCGTCGCAGTCGGGCACGAACGTGCCGCGGGACTTCGTGGAGTACCCCTCGCAGGTGAACGAGATGTGGGCGTGGGACCCGACGGTGCTGCGGTCGTTCGCCGTGCACCACGAGACCGGTGAGCCCATGCCCGACGAGTGGGTGCGGACGCTGCTCGCGGCGCGTCAGGACGGCGAGGGGTTCGCCACCACGGAGTACCTCGCCGCGGCGCTGCTGGACCAGGCCTGGCACCGCCTGAAGCCTGAGGAGGTGCCGACGGACCCGGCCGACGTCGTGGAGCTCGAGGCCCGCGCGCTGCGCGCCGCCGGCGTCGACCTGCGCACCGTCCCGCCGCGGTACCGCACCACGTACTTCAACCACATCTTCTGCAGCGGCTACTCGGCCGGCTACTACGCGTACATCTGGTCCGAGGTGCTCGACGCGGACACCGTGGAGTGGTTCACCGAGAACGGCGGGCTGGACCGCGCCAACGGTGACACGTTCCGCCACCGGCTGCTGGCCCGCGGAGGGTCCGTGGACCCGCTGCAGTCGTTCGCCGACCTGCGCGGCCGGGGACCGCACATGGAGCCGCTGCTCGCGCGGCGCGGGCTGCTCGGGGCGGTCGCGCGGTGAGCGCCGCGGGGACCGCCGCTGACGAGGTCGTCGACCTGTGCCGTGAGCTCATCCGGTTCGACACCACCAACCCGGGCGACGGCACCGGGCCGGGGGAGCGGGCGGCGGCGGAGTACGTCGTGGGCCTGCTGCAGGACGTGGGCCTGGAGCCGGAGCTGTTCGAGAGCGAGCCGGGGCGGGCCAACGTCGTCGTCCGGCTGGAGGGCGCCGACCCGTCGCGGCCGGCCCTGGTCGTGCACGGGCACCTCGACGTGGTGCCCGCCCACGCGCCCGACTGGTCCGTGGACCCGTTCGCCGCCGAGCTGCGCGACGGCCTGGTGTGGGGCCGCGGCGCGGTCGACATGAAGGACATGGACGCGATGGTGCTCGCCGTCGTGCGGCAGATGGTCCGCGAGGGCCGGCGGCCGGCCCGTGACGTCGTCGTCGCCATGTTCGCCGACGAGGAGGCGGGGGGCCGGCTCGGCGCGCACTGGGCGGTCGAGCACCGGCCCGAGCTGTTCGCCGGGGCGACCGAGGCGATCAGCGAGGTCGGGGGCTTCTCCGTCGACGTCGCCGGGCAACGGGTGTACCTGCTGCAGACGGCGGAGAAGGGCCTGGCGTGGTTGCGGCTCGTGGCGCGCGGCCGCGCGGGGCACGGCAGCCAGGTGAGCACCGACAACGCGGTGACGCACCTGGCGTCGGCCGTGGCCCGCATCGGCGCGCACCCCTGGCCGCTGCAGCTCACGCCCACCGTGCGTGCGCTGCTCGAGGGCGTCGCGGACCTCACGGGGCTGCCGTTCGACCCGGACGACCCCACGGGCGTGGAGGCGCTGGTCGAGGCACTGGGGCCGGTGTCGCGGTTCGTGGGGGCGACCCTGCGCCACTCGACCAACCCCACCCGCCTGGCGGCCGGCTACAAGGAGAACGTCATCCCCGGGGAGGCGACGGCGGTCGTCGACGGCCGGTTCCTGCCCGGTCGCTCGGCGGAGTTCGACGAGACCGTCGCCCGCCTGGCGGGACCGCACGTGCGCGTGGACGACCTCGTGCGCGACACCGGCCTGGAGGTGCCGTTCGAGGGTGCGCTGGTCGACGCGATGGCCGCGGCGGTCCTCGCGGAGGACCCGGGCGCCCACGTCCTGCCCTACATGCTGTCCGGCGGCACCGACAACAAGTCGCTGTCGCGCCTCGGCATCACGGGGTACGGCTTCGCGCCGCTGCGCCTGCCCGCCGACCTCGACTTCGCCGGCATGTTCCACGGCGTCGACGAGCGGGTGCCGGTGGACGCCCTGCAGTTCGGCACGCGCGTGCTGGACCGGCTGCTCTCGACCTGCTGACGACGCGCCCGGGCCGCCCGTCGGTGGCCCGGGCGCGCGTCGGTCCACGTCCGGCGCCGTGCCGTCAGCCGAGGGTCTCGGCCAACGTCGAGCGCACCCGGATGATCTTGCGGCGCAGCCACACGCGTCGCTCGCCGCCCGCGTACAGCCGCAGCCGGGCCAGCTCCCACCGCCCGTACTCGGCCTCGTCCGTCAGCAGGCGGCGCGCGTCGCCACCCGACGTCGTCGGGGGGATCCGCAGGACCCGGTACTCCCACTGCCCGCCCTGCGTGTCCCACTCGCTGCGCCGGTCGCGCACGGTGCCGTTCGCCATCGCCTCACCCCGTCCCGCCCGTCCGGGCCCGACGTCGTGCCAGGAGCGCCCGTGGGCGCCGATGCGCTGCCATTGTGCCCCGCGCGGCGCTACCGTCGTCGCATGACCGTGGACCCGCGCGCCGCCCTCGACCGTCTGGTGGCCGCCCTCGAGGCGCACTATGCCGCCGTCCTCGCCAAGCAGGGCGACGACGACCCTGCGGTGGACGATGCGTACGACGTCCTCGCGGACGCGTTCGAGGTCTACGACGACGCGCTCGGCACGGTCCACGGGGAGGCCACCCCGTTCTACCTCGCCGAGGAGGACGACGAGGACGACGACGACCTCGACGACGACGACCTCGACGACGAGGACGACCTGGACGAGCACGAGGATCTCGACGACGACCTCGCGTACCCGCACGCGGGCGCCTGACCTGCAGGCCGGCCCGGCCCGGGCGCCGGCGCCCGACGCCGGCGGTGTCTCAGCGTTCCGGGTAGCCGGCGGGCGGGGCCGTGATCTCGTCGAGCGCGACGACGATCTCCGGCGGCAGCCGCAGGTCGTCGACCGCCAGCGCGCCCCGCAGCTGCGTGGCCGTGCGCGCCCCGACGATCGCGCTGGCCACACCCGGCCGTGACGTCACCCACGCGAGGGCGACCTCCAGCGGGGTCCGGTCCAGGCCCGCGGCCGCGGTGACGACGGCGTCGACCACCCCGGCGGCGTCGGCCGTGAGGTAGGGCTGCACGAACCCCGCGAGGTGCGCGGAGGCCGCCCGGGAGTCCGCCGGGATCGTGCGCCGGTACTTGCCCGTCAGGACACCGCGCCCCAGCGGCGACCAGGCCAGCAGGCCCGCGCCGAGCGCCGTGCAGGCGGGCAGCACCTCACGCTCCACACCACGCTGCAGCAACGAGTACTCCGCCTCGACGGCCGCGAGCCCGGGGTCGTGCTCGAGCAGCGTCGCCGCCCGCGCCACCTGCCAGCCGGGGTGGTTGGAGAGACCCACGTAGCGCGCCTTGCCGGCCGTGACCGCGTGGCGCAGCGCCGAGACGGTCTCCTCCAGCGGGGTGCGGACGTCGGGGGTCGCGAGCCATAGGTCCACGTGGTCCGTGCGCAGCCGGCGCAGGGAACCGTCCAGGCTGTCCAGCAGCGCCCCGCGCGACGCGTCGACGACGCCTCCGTCGGCGGTGCGCCGGACGCCCGCCTTGGTGCAGATGACGACGTCCTCGCGCCCCGCGACGTCGCCCAGCAGGGTGCCCAGCAGCTCCTCGGCGCCGCCGTCGGCGTACGCGGCGGAGGTGTCGACGAGCGTGCCGCCGGCCTCGACGAAGTCGCGCAGCTGGTCGGCCGCCTCGTGGTCGTCGGTGTCCCGGCTCCACGTCATGGTGCCGAGGCCCAGGGACGAGACGCGCAGACCCGTGCGGCCCAGACGGCGGTGCTCCATGGGGCGCCACCCTAGCCGCGTCCGCGGGTCGGGCCGGTACGCCGGGCCGCGCGGCACCGGCGCGGGCACCGCTATCGTTGCGCCTCGTGGCGACGGGTATCGGGACAGGCGAGGCGATCCTCCTGGGGCTGGTCCAGGGGCTGACGGAGTTCCTCCCGGTCTCCTCCAGCGCGCACCTGCGCATCGTGGGTGAGCTGGTCGGGTCGGGCGACCCGGGTGCGGCGTTCACCGCGATCACGCAGCTCGGCACCGAGACCGCGGTCCTGCTCTACTTCCGCCGCGACATCAAGCGCATCGTGCTGGCCTGGTGGGCCGCGCTGCGCGGCGCGTACGGCACGGACTGGCGGTCGCGCGCCGGCATGCCGGCGGGGCGTCCCTCGGACCACGACGCGCTCATGGCCTGGTTCATCGCCCTCGGCACGGTGCCGATCGTGGTGCTGGGCCTGGCGTTCCAGGACGCGATCGAGCGCCCGTTCCGCAACCTGTGGCTGGTGGCGCTGACGCTGGCGGTCTTCGCCCTCGTGCTCGGCTGGGCCGACCGCCGGGGCGCCAAGACCCGCACGCTGCAGGAGCTGACGCCGCGCCACGCGCTGGCCTTCGGGTTCTGGCAGGCGCTGGCGCTCGTGCCGGGCGTGTCCCGCTCGGGCGGCACCATCACCGGCGGGCTCCTCATGGGCTACACCCGGGAGGCGGCCGCCCGGTACTCGTTCCTGCTCGCGATCCCCGCGGTGTTCGGCTCCGGGCTCTACCAGCTGGCCAAGAGCGTCGGGTCGTTCGGGGAGTCCGGGACCCCGGGGTTCGGGGCGACGGTGGTGGCCACCCTCGTGGCGTTCGTCGTCGGGTACGTCGTCATCATCGCGTTCCTCAAGATCGTGTCGACCTTCAGCTACACGCCGTTCGTGTACTACCGCCTCGGCCTGGCCGCGCTCGTCGTGGTCCTGCTGCTCACGGGCGTCCTCGAGCCGGTCACCGCGCCCGCCAACGCCTAGGCGTCACAGCCAGCCGGACCGGCGTGCGCGGGGACCCCCGCCGGCGGCGGTTAGGCTTCCGCCGTGCTCACCTGGCCCGCCCCCCAGATCCCTCGGCTGCCCGGGACCGGTGAGCCGGTCCGCGTGCTCGACACCTCCTCCGGGCAGGTCGTCGTGGCGGCACCCGGTGCCGACGCGCGGCTGTACGTGTGCGGGATCACGCCGTACGACGCGACCCACATGGGCCATGCCGCGACGTACGTCGCGTTCGACGTGCTCGGGCGCGCGTGGCGCGACGCCGGGCAGCGGGTGACCTACGCGTCGAACGTCACCGACGTGGACGACCCGCTGCTCGAGCGGGCGACGGCCACCGGGGTCGACTGGCGTGCGCTGGCCGCCGACCAGACCGCGCTGTACGCGTCGGACATGGCGGCGCTGGGCGTGGTCCCGCCCGACGTGTTCCGCGGCGTCGTGGAGTCCGTGCCGCAGGTCGTCGACGGCGTGAACCACCTGCTGGCCCGTGGTGCCGCCTACCGGCTGCCCGCGCCCGACGGCGGCGAGGACGTCTACGCCGACCTGGCCGTGGACCCCGCGTTCGGGACGGTGGCACGGCTCGACCCCACCACGATGCGCGCGCTCAGCGCCGAGCGCGGCGGCGACCCGGACCGGCCGGGCAAGCGGTCGCCGCTGGACCCGCTGCTGTGGCGGGCCGAGCGTCCCGGTGAGCCCGCCTGGGAGGCACCGGGCCTCGGCCGCGGCCGGCCGGGGTGGCACATCGAGTGCGCGGTCATCGCCCGCGACGCCCTCGGTGTGCCGTTCGACGTGCAGGGCGGCGGCTCCGACCTGGTGTTCCCGCACCACGAGTGCAGCTCCTCGCACCTGCGGCTGCTCGACGAGGGGCAGTCCGCGCGCGTCCACCTGCACACCGGCATGGTCGGCTACCAGGGCCACAAGATGAGCAAGTCGCGCGGCAACCTCGTGCTCGTCTCGACGCTGCTGGCGCAGGGCGTCGAGCCCATGGCCGTGCGGCTGGCCGTCCTGGCGCACCGCTACCGCGACGACTGGGAGTGGACCGACGCGGGCCTGGTGGCCGCGCAGCAGCGCCTCGCCACGTGGCGTCGCGCGCTGTCCGGCAACGGCGGACCCGACGCGGCGCCGGTCCTCGCGGAGGTGCGGGCCGCGGTCGCCGACGACCTCGACACGCCGCGCGCCCTGGCCGTCGTGGACGCCTGGGCCGCGACGGCGCTGGCCGGCGAGGTCCCCGTGCACGAGGGGGCGCCGGGCGTCGTGGGCCGTACGGTGGACGCTCTGCTCGGTGTGCGGATGTGACCGTGGACGTCGTGACCGCGGACGTCGTGACGGCAGGTTCGTGAGCGCGGGCTCGTGACCGCGTCGGGGGCTCAGCCTCCGGTGCCCTTGTCCCGCCGCCGCAGGTAGCGCTCGAACTCCTGCGCGATGGCCTCGCCGCTGGCCTCCGGCAGCTCCGCGGTGTCCTTGGCCTCCTCGAGCTGGCGCACGTACTCGGCGATCTCCGAGTCCTCGCCCGCCAGCTCGTCCACGCCGTGCTGCCACGCCGTGGCGTCCTCCGGCAGGTCCGCCAGGGGGACCGGCTCACCGAGCAGGCCCTCGATGCGGTGCAGGATCGCCAGGGTCGCCTTCGGTGACGGGGGAGCCGCCACGTAGTGCGGGACGGCCGCCCACAGCGACAGCGCCTGCATGCCGCGGGCAGCCGCCTCGTGCTGCAGCACCCCGACGATGCCCGTGGGGCCCTCGTAGGTGTTGGGCTCCAGGCCCATCAGCTCACGCACGTCCCCGTCCTCGCTGGTGGCGTTCACGGGGATGGGTCGTGTGTGGGGCACGTCGGCCAGCAGCGCGCCGACCGTGACGATGGTCCGGGCCCCCAGCCCGGCCGCGATGTCCAGGAGCTCGCCGCAGTAGCGGCGCCAGCGCATGGACGGCTCGATCCCGTGCACGAGCACGACCTGGCGGCCGGAGCGCGGCGTCGTGGCGACCGCCACGGCCGTCGTGGGCCACGTGATCTCGCGCGTGCCGTCAGGTCCCATGCCGACGACGGGCCGGTTCACCTGGAAGTCGTGGTACTCCTCCGGGTCGAGCTCGTCGACCTGCTCGGCACCCCACACGTCGTGCAGGTGCTCCAGGGCCGCCGTGGCCGCGCCTCCCGCGTCGTTCCAGCCCTCGAAGGCCGCGAGCAGGACGGTCTCACGTGCGGGCAGGTCGGGGGCTGCGTGCTCGCTCACCGTCCCAGCCTAGGGTGCGAGCGGCGCACGGGCCGGACGACAGCGGGGCGTCGGACCCCGCCGGTACGCTCGTGCGACCGTCCACGCCCGCCCCCGCACCCCCCGGAGCCACCCCTGAGCACCGTCACGAACCCCACCGGACCTGCCGCCGCGCGGCCCGTGCCCCGCCCGGCGCTGCCCGCCGCGGTCCTCTGGGACATGGACGGGACGCTCATCGACACCGAGCCGTACTGGATGGCCGCCGAGATCGAGCTGGTGGAGGCCCACGGCGGGGTCTGGACGCGTGAGGACGCCGTCGCGATGATCGGCAGCTCGATGGACGTGTCCGCCGGGCTCCTGCAGGCCGCCGGGGTGGAGCTCGAGGTCGCGGAGATCGCGGACGCCCTCAACACGGCGGTGCGCGCGGCCGTCGCCGCGGGGATCCCCTGGCAGCCCGGCGCGCACGAGGTCCTGCGTGCGCTGCACGCCGCCGGCGTCCCGCAGGCGCTCGTCACGTCGTCCTTCGACGTCCTGGCCGCGCCCTTCGCGGACGCGGTGGGCCTGTTCGACGTCGTCGTGTCGGGCGACACCGTGGCGCGGCCCAAGCCGCACCCGGAGCCCTACCTCGCGGCGGCACGTGCCCTCGGGGTCGACGTCGCGGCGTGCGTCGCCTTCGAGGACTCGCGGTCGGGGCTCGCCTCGGCGGTCGCCAGCGGTGCACGGGTCGTGGCCGTGGACTCCCACGTCGTGCTCGACCCGCCCGCCGGCGTCTCCCGCGCGTCGTCGCTGCTGCACGTCGACCTCGACGTGATCGCCCGCGTCGCGGCGGGCGAGACGCTGCACCTGCGCGACGCGGCCTGACCCCTCAGGCGGTGGGCGGCACCGGGGTGACGCCGATCGCCCGCTCCACCGCACCGACGGGGACCTCGGGGGGAGTGCCGCCGAACGCGGGGCACCGGTCGCGGAACGCGCACCAGTCGCACAGCCGCGACGGTCGCGGCCGCCAGTCGCCGGCGCGGGCCGTGTCCTCGATGCCGGCCCAGATGGACCGGACCCGCGCCTCGAGGGTGTGCATCTCCGGCTCGGTCGGCTCATGGGTGACCACCACGCCGTCGCCCAGGTACGCCAGCTGCAGCCGCTTGGGCAGCACCCCCCGCGTGCGCCACACGACGTACGCGTAGAACCGCATCTGGAACAGCGCCGAGCCCTCGTAGCCCGCCCGTGGGGAGCGGCCCGTCTTGTAGTCGACGACCCGCACCCACCCGTTGGGGGCGACGTCCACCCGGTCGACCACGCCGCGCAGCTGGGGTCCGTCGGGCAGGTCGTGCCGCACCTGCAGCTCGCGCGCCCGCGGCTCCAGGCGTGTGGGGTCCTCGAGCGTGAACCACGTCGCGAGCAGGCGCTCGGCCTCGGCGAGGAACTCCGCGCGCTCGGCGTCGGTGGTGTGCAGCGCGCCGTACCGCGGGTCCTGCTCGAGCAGCTCGGCCCAGCGCGCGGGCAGGGACGCACACGCCGCGGCGAGCGTGCGCTCGGGTGCCGGCAGGTCGAACAGCGTCTCCAGCGCCGCGTGCACGAGCGTGCCCCGCGCCGCCGCCGGCGACGCCGGCTCGGGGAGCCGGTCCACCACGCGGAACCGGAACAGCAGCGGGCACTGCAGGAAGTCGTTGGCGCGCGAGGGGGACAGGCCGGGGGTGCGCCGCTCGGCGGGCGGGTCCGCGACGACGACGTCGGGGACCGCGTCCCCGGGCGCCGCACCGGCCGGCCGGTCCGTCCCGGGCGCACCGTCGGTCGCCTGCGGTCGGTCGGTGCTCTCGGCCTGCTCGGTGTCCACGCTCACGGCACGAGGGTAGGCGCGACCGCCCACACGACCGCCCGCACGGCGCTGCACGCGCCTCCCTCGGACGCGCCGCCCGGCGCGCCGCCGGCCGCGGGGACGTGCCTGCCCGGCCACGAGCGGGGACGCCACGGCCGCGACCGTAGGCTGGGTGCGTGAGCGCACCGCGACCCGACCGTCGGACCGGCTGGGTGCTCGGCCACGTGGCCGGGGCACCCGTCGTCCTGGCCCCGAGCTGGCTGCTGGCCGCCGTGGTCCTGACGCTCGTGTTCACGCCCAGCGTGCGCACGTGGACCGGCGCGGGTGGCGGGGTGCTGCCGTACGTCGTGGCCCTCGTCTTCGTGGTGCTGCTGTTCGCCTCGGTCCTGGTGCACGAGCTCGCGCACGGCCTCGTCGCCAAGGCGCGGGGGCAGCAGCCGCGCGAGTTCGTCCTGACGCTGTGGGGCGGGCACACCACGTTCGGCGGCGCGGCACCCTCACCCGGTACCAGCGCGCTCGTCGCGGTCGTGGGGCCGGTCGCGAACCTCTTGCTCGCGGGCGGGTTCCTGCTGCTGGCCGACCACGTCGCGCCCGACGGCAGCGTGCTGCAGGCGATGACCTGGGCCGGCGCGGTCGCCAACGGGTTCGTCGGCCTGTTCAACCTGGTGCCCGGCCTGCCGCTGGACGGCGGGCGCATCCTCGAGGCCGCCGTGTGGGCGGCCACCGGCGACCGGCACCGCGGCAGCGTCGTCGCCGGCTGGACGGGCCGAGTCGTCGCGGTGGGCGTCGTGCTGCTGGTCCTCGTCCGGCCGTACGTCACGGGCGGCACGCCCGACCTCGGCACCGTCGCCTGGGCCGCGCTGATCGGTGCGTTCCTGTGGTCCGGTGCGTCCGGCGCGGTGCGTGCGGGCCGCACGGGGCGCGTCGTCGACGCGATGACGATCGGCACAGTCGGCCGGCCGGCCGTCGTGGTCGGGGTCCGGTCGTCGCTGGCGCAGGCGCGGACCACCGCCGCCGCGGCGCACGCCGCGGAGGTGGTCGTCATCGCCCCCGACGGCAGGCCCGCCGCGTACGTGGACGCCGACGCGGCCGCGCGCGTCCCCGCCGAGCTGGCCGGCAGCACGGACGTCCTCGCGGTCGCCACCCCGCTGCCCGCGGGCACCGTGGTGGACGGCACCCTGACCGGGGACGCGCTGCTGGAGGCGCTGTCCCGCGCGTCCGCGAACGGTCCCGTGATGGCGGCCGTCGTCGACGGCCGGGTGGTCGCGCTGGTGCGGACGGCGGACGTCGTCGCCGCACTGCGGCACTGACGCACCGCCGGGGTGCGGCGGCGCTCCCGGGGGACACCGCCGGGGCCGCGGGCTAGATTCGGCCCAGGATCGCGTCCAGCCCCGGGGGGACGGCATGACGACGACCGTGCGCACGTCGACGTCGACGCGCGACGCAGGGCGGCCGCCCGTCGGCAAGACGACGGCGCCGCACCCCCCGACGCTGCAGGTGGACAGACCGCGGTGCACCGCGGCGCTCGCCGAGGCGCTCGCGTCGCACGGCGTGACCGCGGTGACGGCACCCGCCGGCTACGGCAAGTCCACGCTCGTCGGGCAGTGGGGCGCGGGCCACCCCGGGCCCGTGGCGTGGGCGAACCTCGACGCCTTCGACGACGTGCCGCAGCTCGTCCGGCTGCTGGCCACGTCCGTCGCGCTCGCCGTCCCGGGCTCATCCGCCGCGGACGCGTTGCACCGGGTCGTCGCAGCCACGCGCTCCGGGAGCGTCACCACCCTGACCGGGGCGCTGCTCGCGGCGCTCGAGCGGCTGGAGCAGTCCGTCGTGCTGGTCGCCGACGACGTGCACGAGCTGCCGCTGGAGAGCGTCCGGACCGTCCTCGAGCCCCTCGTCCGCTACCGTCCCGACCTCCTGCGCCTGGTCCTGACCAGCAGGTACGACGCCGCGCTGCCCCTGCACCGGCTGCGGGTGCAGGGCGCCCTGGGCGAGCTGCGCACCGACCGGCTCGCGTTCACGCCCGAGGAGGTGGCCGCACTGGTCCGGGCCGACGGCCACCGGCCCGACGCGCAGCGGGTCGCCCGGCTGCACACCGTCACCCGCGGCTGGCCCGTGGCCGTTCGCCTGGCCCTCGTCACGGGCGACGAGGACGGCATCGACGCGCGTCTGGACGGCATGGAGGCGTCCCAGGTGCCGCTGACCGGGTACCTGGTCGAGGAGGTCCTCGGCTCGCTGCCGGACCGGCTGCGCACGCTGCTGCTCACCGGCAGCGTCTGCGAGACGCTCGACCCCGCCCTGGCGGAGCGTCTGGTGCCCGGCGGGGCCGCCGCGCTCGCCGAGTGCGTCGCGCGGGAGCTCTTCGTCACCCCCGTGGCCCGGAGCGGCCGACCCGTGCAGTACCGGTGGCACGACCTCGTCGCCACGCACACCCGCATGGCCTTCGAGCGGAACGACCCCGCCGGTGCGGCACGTGCGCACCGCGTGGTCGCCGAGCACCGGCGCCGCACCGACCCCGCTGCCGCGGTGCGCCACGCACTCACCGCCGGTGACGTGCCGCTCGCGGTCGAGGTCCTGGCCGACCAGTGGCCCGAGATGCTCGTGCGGGGCGACGCCCTCGTCGTCGAGCGGCTCGTCGACGCGATCCCCGTCGCGGTGTCCGCGACGCCCGACCTGCAGGTGGCGCTCGCCGCGGCCCGCACCTTCCGTCACGCGGCCTCCACCGGGGGGCCGGACGGCGCGCCGGCGGCGGTCGTGCGGTGCGTCGAGCTCCTCGCCGGCGACGCGGGCGCACCGCAGGAGATGACCGCTGCCGCCCGCGCGCTGCTCGCGGCCGAGCCGCTGCGCCCGTCCGACCGCGCCCTCGGCCTGTACCTGCTGGGCCGGGCGGAGGCGCAGCGGGCCGCCGACGCGGCGCCCGCCGTGCAGCACCTCGCGGAGGCGCGGGACCTGGCCACGGCCCGCGGCTGGACCGCCGTCGCCGTCGCGTGCCGCGCGGAGACGTGCGTCGCGCTGCTGCACGGCGACGACCCGGGCGAGGCGGAGCGGCTCGCGGCGGACGTCCTGGCCGAGGCGGCGGTCCACGGCTGGGCGGGCAGCGGCGTCACCGCGGGCGCCTCCCACGTCCTCGGCGTGCTCGCCTACTGGCGCGGGGACTTCGCCGCGGCGGCCGAGCACCTCGAGCAGGTGCTGGGCGCGACCGGCGCGGCGCGCCCGGAGCCGACCGCCGCCGCGGGTGCGCACCTGGCCCTCGTCGGCATCGACGCGCACGACCCGGCCGTCCTCGCGCGGGCCCGCCACGCGCTGGCAGCCGTCGACGACCGCGCGGTGCTCCCGCCCGAGGTCCAGGACCTCCTGCTCGCCGTTCGGGTGCGGGACCGTGCGGCGCACGAGCGGCCGACCGAGGCGCTGGCCCTGCTCGCGGACGCCGCGGGCAGCGTCGCGTACGGGCCGCTGAGCCGGTGCTGGGAGGCCGAGCTGCGGCACCGGGCCGGGGACACCGCGGGGGCGTGGCGGGCGCTCGGGCGTCCACCCGGGCAGGACGCGCCGCGGGACGACGCCCACGAGGACGACGTGCCTGTCAGCGATGCGCCCGGCGACGACGTACCCGGCGGCGACGTGCCCGGCGGTGCCGCGTCCGGCCGGGGGCACCGGCCGGTGCGGGTGCTCGCCGCGCTGGTGCGCGCGCGGCTCGCCCCGGACCGGCGCACCGCGCACGCGGCGCTGGAGACGGCGCTCGACCTGGCCGCACCGCTCGGGCTGGTCACGCCGTTCCTGGCCGACGACCCCGGCTGGCGCGCGCTGCTGTCGGAGCACCTCGAGCGGGCGGGGCGCCACGAGGCCCTCGTGACGCAGGTCCTCGCGCGACTCGCCGACGCGCCGGTGATGACGCGCTCGTCGTGGGACCTGACGCCGCGCGAGCGCGACGTCCTGGTCCGGCTGCGCACCACCGCGACCGCCGAGGAGATCGCCGCGGGGCTCTTCGTGTCCGTCAACACCGTCAAGACGCACCAGCGCGCGATCTACCGCAAGCTCGGCGTGGCCGGTCGACGGGCCGCCGTCCGCACGGCCCTGGAGCGCGGGCTGGTCTGACACGGGCGTGTGCGTCTGACACGGGCGTGCGCGGCTCGGCGCGCCGCCGCAGTCCCGTCGGTGATCATGCCGGCGGGCGCGGCGGGGGGACGTCGTCGGGGACGCGGTAGATCTCCGCGATGGTCATGCCCAGGTCCGTGAGCAGGGCCACGAGGCCGGTCAGCGCGGCGGCGTCGGGCAGCCGGCAGGACAGCGCGGCACCGTCCGGTGTGGGCGCCGCCACGACGTCGGCGAAGTCCGCGAGCGACGCGAGGTCGTGCGCGGCCGACACGACGCGGATGTGGTAGAGCATCAGGCCTCCTCGCTCCCGCGGACGAGCCTGGCAGGGGCGTGGCGTGGCGGCGTCATGCCCACCGGATGACGCCGTGGCGGCCGCAGCGCCCGCGGCCGCCGGGTGACCCCCACCGGACCGCCCCCCGCACCCGGTGCGAGCGGCCCCGGGCGCCGTCGGAGCGCGTCGGCCGCGGCGCGCGCTCATCCGCGCCGGGTGAGGCACGGCGGCGCGCCCCGGGTGACAGTGGCAGCCGGTGCCCCGTGCGGGCGGACCCGAGGAGAGCGCCATGCGTCGTCCCCGTCTCGTCGTCGTCGTCCTGCTGAGCCCCGTGGCGCTGCTGCTGGCCCAGTGCTCGACCGGGACGCCCGAGGCAGCCACGACCCGCGCGTGCGAACGGGCCCAGGACCTCGCGACCGCGCTCGCCTCGCTGGACGAGACGATCGGCGAGGGAGCCCCGCTCGCCGACGTCCAGGACGCGGCCCAGCGCGCCGGGGACGCGCAGGACGCCCTCGACGACGCGGCCGGCGACCTCGCGCGCGATCGCGTCGACGCCGTCGACGCCGCCTGGGAGCGGGTCGACGACGGGATCGACGCGCTGGCGGACGACGCGGCCGTCACCGCCGGGGCCGACCGTCTGCAGGAGGACGTCGCCGTGGTCGAGGAGGCACGGGTCGACCTGGTGGCCGAGCTGGGCTGCTGAGACGGTGGGCGCCGCGGGGCGCCTAGACTCGTCGCCCGTGACCTCCGACGACGCCGCCGTGCCCGCACCGACCGGGGCCGCCCAGCGGCGCGGTCCCTTCCGCGTCGGCGAGCGCGTCCAGCTGACCGACCCGCGCGGTCGCCTGCACACCATCACGCTGCACCCCGACGGCGCCTTCCACACGCACCGCGGCTACCTGCGGCACACGGACCTGATCGGCGCGAGCGAGGGCGTCGTCGTGCAGAACACGTCGGGCATCGCCTACCTCGCGCTGCGCCCGCTGCTGGCCGACCACGTGCTGTCGATGCCGCGCGGTGCCGCGGTCGTCTACCCGAAGGACGCCGGCCAGATCGTCACGATGGGTGACGTGTTCCCCGGCGCCACCGTCGTCGAGGCGGGCGTGGGCTCCGGCGGGCTGACGCTGTCCCTGCTGCGCGCCGTGGGTGACGGTGGGCGCCTGGTGTCCATCGAGCGCCGGGAGGACTTCGCCGCGATCGCGCGCGGCAACGTCGAGACGTTCTTCGGCGGTCCGCACCCCGCGTGGGACCTGCGGCTCGGCGACCTGTCCGACGTGCTGCCCACGGCCGCGGAGCCGGGCACGGTGGACCGGGTGGTGCTCGACATGCTGGCGCCCTGGGAGAACCTCGACGCGGTCGCGACCGCGCTCGCGCCCGGCGGCGTCCTGGTCTGCTACGTGGCGACGACGACCCAGCTGTCCCGCCTGGCCGAGGACGCGCGGTCGGACGGCCGGTTCACCGAGCCCGAGGCGTGGGAGTCGATGGTGCGCGGGTGGCACCTCGAGGGTCTGGCGGTGCGTCCGCAGCACCGCATGGTCGGCCACACCGGCTTCCTGCTCACGACCCGCCGGCTCGCCGACGGCGTCGAGCCGCCGCACCGCAAGCGGCGCCCCGCCAAGGGGTCGTACCCCGTGGCCGACGACGGTGCGCCCGTGACCGACCCCGAGCTGTGGTCGCCCGAGGCGATGGGGGAGCGCGAGACGTCCGCGAAGAAGATCCGTCGCGTGCGGCGCGAGCTGCACGTCGCCCCCGAGGACCTCGGGCCGCAGGGTCCTGCCACGGGCGACTGACCTCCGGTGTGCGTCCGGCCGGTGGGTGGCGCGTGTCCGGGGCGCGCCGTCCACCCTGCGGGACGCCCTCGACCCGCGGGCCGCGACACGCGCCAGGTGTTGACACCTGCGGTTAGTGTCGTCTGACCAGCAGGCACAGCGGCGTGCACGGTGGACCGGAGGAAGGGCGCATCGCGCGGAACGGAGGCCGAGCACCATGACCGAACCGGCTGTCCCCGGACGTGACCTGCACCGCGAGCTCGCGGTGCTGGCAGCGAAGAACGAGCGGCTGAGCGAGGCGCTCGTCGCGGCACGCGAGCAGATCCTCGAGCTCAAGCGGCAGGTGGACGACCTCGCCAAGCCGCCCGGCACCTACGCCACCTTCCTCGGTGCGCGTGACGACGGGACGGTGGACATCGTGTCCGCCGGCCGCAAGATGCACGTGGGCGCGAGCCCGACCCTCGACGTGCACCGCCTGCGCCCCGGCCAGGAGGTCATGTTGAACGAGGCGCTCACGGTCGTCGAGGCCGGCGGCTACGAGCAGGTCGGCGAGATCGTCACCGTCAAGGAGATGCTCGGCGAGGGGCGCGCGCTCGTCGTCGGGCGCGGCGACGAGGAGCGTGTCGTGCGCTTCGCCGGCCAGGTGGCCGACGCAGGCGTGCGCGTCGGCGACGCACTGACGATCGACCCGCGCAGCGGGTTCGTGTTCGAGGTCATCCCGCGGGCCGAGGTCGAGGAGCTCGTCCTCGAGGAGGTCCCGGACATCGACTACACCGACATCGGCGGTCTGGGCCCGCAGATCGAGGCGATCCGGGACGCGGTCGAGCTGCCGTTCCTGCACCCCGAGCTCTTCCGGGAGCACGGCCTCAAGCCGCCGAAGGGCGTGCTGCTGTACGGCCCGCCCGGCTGCGGGAAGACCCTCATCGCCAAGGCGGTCGCGCACTCGCTGGCCGCGACGGCGGCCGCCGCGCGCGGTGCGGACGTCGCAGAGGCGCGGTCGTACTTCCTCAACGTCAAGGGCCCCGAGCTGCTCAACAAGTACGTGGGTGAGACGGAGCGGCACATCCGCCTGATCTTCGCGCGTGCCCGCGAGAAGGCGTCGCAGGGTCACCCGGTCGTCGTGTTCTTCGACGAGATGGAGTCGCTGTTCCGCACCCGTGGCACGGGTGTGTCCAGCGACGTGGAGACGACGATCGTGCCGCAGCTGCTGGCCGAGATCGACGGTGTCGAGCGGCTGGACAACGTCATCGTCATCGGGGCGTCCAACCGCGAGGACATGATCGACCCCGCGATCCTGCGGCCCGGCCGGCTCGACGTGAAGATCAAGATCGAGCGCCCCGACGCGGAGGGTGCGCGCGAGATCTTCGCGAAGTACCTCACCGCGGACCTGCCGATCCACGACGACGACATCGCCGAGCACGGCGGGTCGGCGTCCGCGGCGGTCGAGGCCATGATCTCGCGCGTCGTCGAGCGCATGTACTCCGAGGCGGACGAGAACCGGTTCCTCGAGGTCACGTACGCCAGCGGCGACAAGGAGGTGCTGTTCTTCAAGGACTTCAACTCCGGCGCCATGATCCAGAACGTCGTCGACCGCGCCAAGAAGTCCGCGATCAAGGACCTGCTGTCCACCGGGCAGCGCGGCATCCGCGTGGACCACCTGCTCGCGGCGTGCGTGGACGAGTTCAAGGAGAACGAGGACCTGCCCAACACGACCAACCCCGACGACTGGGCCCGGATCTCCGGCAAGAAGGGCGAGCGGATCGTGTTCATCCGCACGATCGTCCAGGACAAGAAGGGCATCGAGGCGTCGCGGACCATCGAGAACGTCACGAGCACCGGCCAGTACCTGTGACGTCCCCCGCGTGAGCGGTCCGGCGGGGTGCCCGCGCGGCGGTGACCGCCTCGCGGGCACCCGCGGCCGGTCCTCCCGGCGGCGCCTAGGGTGGACGGCGTGACCGTGCGCCGCGTGATGGGCATCGAGACCGAGTACGGCGTCCTGCAGCCGGGCCGGCCGCTGGCGAACCCCATGCTGCTGTCGAGCCACGTGGTGGCCGTGCACGCGGCCGCGCGCGAGGCGGGCCGCTCGCGGGCGCGCTGGGACTACGACGACGAGGACCCGCTGCACGACGCGCGGGGGTTCCACCTGCAGCGCGCCGCCGCGCACCCGTCGATGCTGACGGACTCGCCGACGGTCCCGGCGCCGTCCGGCGACGGCCCGCAGGCCATGCCGCGCTCCGAGGGCGAGGAGTACGAGGACCCCGGCGCCGCGAACGTGATCCTCACCAACGGGGCGCGGCTGTACGTCGACCACGCGCACCCGGAGTACTCCTCGCCGGAGGTGACGACCCCCCTCGACGCGGTGCGGTGGGACCGGGCCGGCGAGCTCGTCATGCTCGAGTCGGTGCGCCGGCTCGCGGCGAGCCCCGCGCTGCCGGACGTCACGCTGTAC
>Ga0233375_1000411_pt1 | contig 24018 bp, 24 predicted proteins | sample ElkDunMinimDraft_10_FD_191539 | JGI IMG/M metagenome (GOLD analysis project Ga0233375, IMG submission 191539) | Fecal eukaryotic communites from dung pellets of Tule Elk in California, USA - Elk Dung E16 | ecosystem: Host-associated > Mammals > Digestive system > Large intestine > Fecal | place... | reverse complement strand
TCTTCTTGCGGGCCCGCAGATCCGCGCCGACGGGTTTGCCGGTGCGGGCCGGGTCGCCCCAGATGCCGAGGAGGTCGTCGACGAGCTGGAAGGCGACCCCGAGGTGCCAGCCGAAGCGGGACAACCCGTCGACCAGCGCCGCCGGCGCCCCCACCACGAGGGCGCCCAGGGCACAGGCCCCGCTGAGCAGCGCGGCGGTCTTGTTCCCGGCCATCTGCAGGCACTCGTCGAGCGGGACCTGCGCGCGCTTTTCGAATTCGAGGTCGGCGGACTGCCCGGCGATCAGCCGCCGGACGTCCACGGCGAGCCGCCGTACGGCCGGTCCGCCGCCGGGCGACTCGGCGAGCGCCTCGTACGCCAGCCCGATGAGCGCGTCCCCGGCGAGGATCGCCGGCCCCACCCCGAAGACGGTCCAGGCGGTGGGGCGGTGCCGGCGTTCGGTGTCTCCGTCGAGCACGTCGTCGTGGAGCAGCGAGAAGTTGTGGGTCAGCTCGACGGCCGCGGCGGCGGGCACACCCTCGGCCGCCTCCGCACCGGCGGCACGGGCACCGAGCAGCGCCAGCGCCGGCCGGATCCCCTTGCCCTGGGCGGTCGCCGGGGTGCCGTCGGCATCCCAGTAGCCGAGCTGGTAGCCGCAGATGAGCCGGTTGCCGGCGTCGAGGCGGTCAAGCAGCTCCCGGATCGCCGGCTCGACCAGGCTCTGCTGACTCCGGTCGGTGCGGGGGGTACCTGCGAGGGTCATCGTGCGGCCTCCGTGTGTCGGGGCCGGGACGCCAGGTGGCGGCAGACGACGTCAGCGGCGTCCGTACCGCTGCGCACCGCGCCCTCCATGGTGTCCGGCCAGCCGGTGTCGGTCCACGCGCCGGCGAGTGCCAGCCCGGGCATCCGGGTCGCCGCCTGTGGCCGGTACGCCCGCGTGCCGGGCCCCTGCCGGAAGGTGGCCCGGGGTTCGCGGGTGACGAATGCGTCGCGTACGGCGGTGGCGCGGGCGGCGGGGAAGAGCTCGGCGAGGGCGGCGCGCTGCGCGGCGACGAGGTCTGCGGTGGAGCGGGCGAGTTCGGCGTCGGCGGCCGAGAGCGAGACGACCAGGTGCTGTTCGCCGCCCATCTCCGGCGTGGAGCGGTCGAAGATCCACTGTGCGGGCGATTCCACGGCGGCGGCGAAGCGCAGTTCGGTGACCGGGGCGGCGTACCGGAGGTGGACGTTGACGATCGGGGCGGCGCCGAGCAGGCTCCACCGCCCGGCGTCCGGAGCGGCCGAAGCCGGCACCAGCCGGGCCGCCGCCGGATGCGGTACGGCCAGCACCACCGCCTGGGTGGTCAGCTCGCTGCCGTTGATGCCGAGCCGGAAGCCCTGCTCCTCCTGCCGGATCCAGCCGACCCGGGCGTGGGTACGCACCCGCACGCGGAGCCCGGCCAGCACCCGCCGGGCCGGGATGGCGTGCAGGTCGGTCAGGGGCACCAGGGGCCGGCCGATGTCACCGGCGTCGGCGCTTTCCAGCAGGCCGGTGCGGAAGACCCGGGCCGCCAGTGCCAGCGATGCCCGGTCGGCGGGGACGTTCAACGCGGCGACGGTGATCAGGTCCCAGAGCCGGCGGATCGCCCGCGGGCCCTGACCATGTGCGGTCAGCCAGTCCCCGAAGCTCTCCTCGTCGGTGTGGCGCAGGTCGGGGTCGACGTGCCGCAGGGCCGCGGCGGCCCGGATCGCGGCGAGCCGCTCGCCGCGGTCGAGCAGCCGGTAGCGCGCCAACGCCGGAAGCAGGTGGGCCGGGGCGGGGAGCCGGGACCGGGTGAGCAGGTGCGCGGAACGCCCGGGCAGCAGCACCGGCACCGAGAAGCGCTTCTGCACATCGGTGTCGCCATCGGTGCCGAGCCGCGCCAGCAGTTCCCGGTACGCGGTGTAGCAGCGCAGGAAGACGTGCTGCCCGGTGTCGACGGTGAGGTCGTCGCGCTGGAAGGAGTAGGTGGCGCCGCCGAGTTCGGGGCGGCTCTCCAGCAGGGTGACGCGGGCGCCGGCGTCGGCCAGGCGCAGGGCGGCGGCGATGCCGGCCAGCCCGCCACCGATGACGCAGACGTCGCCCTCGGCCGGCGTCGGGAGTGGATCAGGGCCGGTCATGCGGGTTGCCGGCCGGACGCGGCGTGTGGGCGGGACGCGGTGCCGGACGCGGTGCGCGGGCCCGACTCGGTGCGCAGGCCGGAGGGGGTGCGCGGGCCGGGCGGACGGTGACGGCCGACGTGGGCCGCCGCTCCCGGCCGGGGAGATGGGGCAAAGGATCGGAGCATCACGCGGTCCTTACGTTTCGCACGGTCAGTACGTCCTGCTGACGGCCCGTGGGCCGGACCTGGCCGGCGGAGCGGCGCCGCACCCCGTCATCGCGCGGGACCGCCGTCGGCCGGCGTGGTCGTACGCCGGCGCCCGGCCGGCGCGGCCACCTCGCCACCCGGCTCCGGAGCCGTCTCCGCTTCGTGCAAAGTGAGCATAACAGCTAGGATCGGACGTACCGGATCAATTCACCGCGAATGCCTATCACGTTTACACCCTGCCGCTTACGCTGCTCAACCACCCGGCGCCAACCCCGATTCACCCGATCGGGGGGCCGCAGCTCAGGCCACATCTCCCGGCAGGGCCTCGCTCTTCATTGACGGCCTAGGTATACCGTTCGCTATACTCGGCGGGTGGCTGAGGAGTGGGAGATCTACCTCGTCGATGAAGTCCGCAGGTGGCTGGACGCGCTTGACAGCGCTACCTATGCGCGCGTGGTGCAAGCCATCGATCTACTTGCGGAGGCCGGACCGGGTTTGGGGCGGCCTCTGGTCGACACCATCCACGGCTCATCCATCGCCAACCTCAAGGAATTGCGCCCGGGCAACGTGCCATTCTCTTCGCCTTCGACCCCTGGCGATCCAGCATCCTGCTGGTCGCCGGAGACAAAACGGGGCGCTGGAACCAGTGGTACGTCGACGCCATCCCCTTAGCCGAGCACCGCTATCAGATCTATCTGAAAGAACGCACCGAGGAGGGGTGAGGATGAGCAGTTACGTCAGCTGGAGCCAGATCCGAGCCGATCACGTGGCTCGGGCCGGCGGCGAGCAAGCCGTCGAGAACGGCAAGGAGGAGCTGCTCGCCACCGTTGTCGGACACCGGCTCGCCGAGGTGCGCCGAGGGCGGGGCCTCACCCAACAGCAGGTCGCTGAACGCATGGGCGTCACAAAGGGCCGCATCTCCCAGATCGAGCAGGGCAAGATTTCCGGCCAGGATGTGGTGGCCCGCTACGCCGCCGCCCTGGGTGGACGACTGCACCAGGCGATCTACTTCGACGACGGCAACATCGCGGCAATCGCCTGACCGAGGCGAGGCGAGGCGAGGCGAGGCGAGGCGAGGCGAGGCGAGGCGTCGAGATCGTTAGTCCGAAACCGGTGCCGCCCGGAGCCCTCGAAACACCGGTTTTGGACTAACGATCTTGGTTGGTCGCCCAGGACCCGTCGGGCAACGACTCGCAGGGGGCCACACGCGGGACCCGACCCAGCAGACGCCGCTGCGAGAAACTCCCTTGAGGCGACACCGGCGCGGTCTCGAGAATGCTGCGGTGTCCGTTCCGCTGCGCCAGATCCGCGCCCTGCACGACGCCGAGACCATCACCGTGTACCAGGCGTACCCGCCGGAGATCGCCGAGCCGGCGCTCGCGGCGGGACGCTTCGTGCCGCCGTTCAGGCGGGAGCGGATGACCTGGATCAAGCCGTCGTTCCGCTGGATGATGTACCGCTGCGGCTGGGCCGCAAAGCCCGGACAGGAACGGGTCCTCGCCGTACGGATCACCCGCAGCGGCTTCGAATGGACGCTGGAGCACTCCGCCCTCAGCCACTTCCAGCCGGCCTTCCACCCCGACCGCCGCACCTGGTCGGACCAGGTAAAACAGAGCCCGGCACCCGGATCGACGCCACCTGAACGGCGGAGAGCACTTCTGCGAGCGACGGCCCACCGAGACCCGGTGTGATCGCAGCATGGCCAAGGACGTCGGATGTCGGCAGCTCCGCACCTGTCGCACCTCGTCGCGATCGGGAACCCATGTGGATAGAGAACATGGCACGATCCGTCGATGATCAAGTCGATTCCCCGCTGGCCGGCGGGCGCGCTCCTACTGACCCTCGCCCTGTCGGGCTGCACCGGCCAGGCCACGCCGGCGCCCGCTGAAGCCACGTCGTACCGGGTGGTCGAAGACCTCTGCGAGCGCCTCGACCACGCCTGGATCACAGAGTTCATCGGCACACCGGTCAAGGTGCGGGCGTTCGAAGCGCCTCCCGGCGACGACGTCCGGCGACGGTGCACGGCGGGAGCGGCAACAGCCGACATGGACGCGATCTCGGTGCAGGTCAACACGCAGACAACCGGTGAACTGAGCCCGCAGCCCGAACCCGCGAAGCCTCTCGGCGGCGTCGGCGATCAGGCGTACATCCGCCTCAGCGAACCGTTCACGTTCATCAGCGAGCACCTGGGCCGCGAGCAGACCAGCCGGATAGACAGCCTGATGGCCGCCCAGGGCCCGGCGACCGTGATGGTGACCATCACGGTGCACGCCCCCACGGTCCCCGACGACGCGGCGATCCAGGCGGTGCTGACCGCGTACGGGAAGGACGTCTTCGCCCTCATGGCCGAGAGCCCGGACTCCTGACCGGTCGGGGTGACGGTCAGGCCGTGGCGGGGATCCCGGCCGAACCGGCCGAGGGGCGCTCGGCGGGGCGGCGGGTCAGGACGCGGGGGCCGGCTGCGGTGATGGCGACGGTGTGTTCGGAGTGGGCGGTGCGGGAGCCGTCGGCGGAGCGGATCGTCCAGCCGTCCCCGTCGTACCTGATCTTGTCGGTGCTGCGGCAGAACCAGGGCTCGATGGCGATGGTGAGGCCGGGCATGAGCCGGATGCCGCGCCCGGCGCGGCCGTCGTTGGCGACGTGCGGGGCCTCGTGCATGGTGCGGCCGATGCCATGGCCCCCGAACTCGTTGTTGACCCGGTAGCCGTAGGAGCGGGCTACCTCGCCGATCGCGGCGGAGACGTCGCCGAGTCGGCCGCCGGGCTGGGCCGCGGTGATGGCGGCCTCCAGCGCGACCTCGGTGGCCTCGACGAGTTTCTGGTCGGCCGGGTCGGGGTCGCCGACGATGACCGAGAGGGCGGAGTCGGCGGACCAGCCGTCGATGGCGACCGCCATGTCGACGCTGAGCAGGTCGCCGTCACGCAGGACGTAGTCGTGCGGCAGGCCGTGCAGCACCGCGTCGTTGACCGACAGGCAGAGCACGTTGCGGAACGGACCGCGACCGAAGGACGGGGAGTAGTCCCAGTAGCAGGAGTCGGCGCCGCGTTCGGCGATGCGACTGCGGGCGTGGTGTTCGAGCTCCATCAGGTTGACCCCGACCGCGGCGTTCTCGCGCAGCTCGGCGAGGAGTTCGCCGACGAACCGGCCGGTCACCGCCATCCGGTCGATCTCCTCGGCGGACTTCAGCTCGATCACGACAACCCCTCCCTGTGCGGTATTTTTATACCGGCATTTTTATACCACGCCGGGTCCGGCCCGCCGGAGGGATATCCTGACCCCATGGTCCGCCAGCCGCTCACCGCCGAACAGATCGCCGCGGGCCGGCGCCTCGGCGCGGCCCTGCGCGCCGCGCGGGCCGACCGCAGCCTCGTCGAGGTCGCCCTGGCGGCCGGCATCTCCCCCGAGACTCTGCGCAAGATCGAGGCGGGACGCCTTCCGGCGCCGGCGTTCGGCACCGTGGTCGGCCTCAGCCGGGCCCTCGACGTCCCCCTGGCCGACCTAGCCGACATCTGGCTGGCCGAGCTGCCCGTCCGCCAGGCGTCCTGAACGCCGACCGGTCCGGGCGCTCATTGACAGACGCCGACGGCGCCGGTGAGACCACCGGCGCCGCCTTGGTCGGCAAATCGTCAGCTCGGCCGGCGGAAGACCAGCACGCTCATCCGGGTCAGGTCCCCGAACTCCAGGCGCCGCCGGGAGTCGTTGTCGTTGGCCCGGACGGCCACCTGGAGCCGCACCTCCGCATCCTGGGGCAGTTCGGCGTTGACGTTCGGCATGGTGACGACGAAGACGCCGCCGGTGGTGTCGGGGTTGTACGAGACCCGCTCCTGCGCGACCAGCGGAGTGTCCGACTCGGAACTTCCGGGGCGGCGGTACTCCGCCCGCAGCCGGACGATGTCACCCTCCTCCAGGCCGCGCAGATCCACGGTCGCCTGCTGGCTGATGATGCCCTCGGCAGGCAGCCGGTAGCCGAGCCGCTCGTCGTCGTCGGACCACTCGATGGTGTGGAACTCGTCGTCGGCGTCGATGGTCTGGCCGGCGCGGGGGGTGCCGAAGAAACTAGCGAGCACGTCGTCATCTCCTTCCGGCGCACGCGCGCCGATCATTTCCGCGAAGTCGTCGAGGGTGCCCCGGAAGGCGTCGGCATCGGTGGTGCGCTGACTGCCGATGATGGCCGAGTCGGTGTACTGCCAGATCCGGGGCAGCCGGCGGGGTGTGCCGTACTCGACCCACCCGGGGCCACGGTCGCCGCCGGCCCGCTCGTAGGCCCTCCTGAAGTTCTCGGCGACGGTGTAGGGGTAGTCGGCATTCCAGCGGGGAAAATCGCCGAGGCGGCTGGAGCCGTACTCGCCCCGGGAGGCGTACATGATCGCGACCTTGCCGGTGCGGCGCTCGATTTCCCGGCCGAAGTCCACACCGACCGATGGCGGGACGTCGTCGGTCGGCCAGCGCTCCAGGTCGATCTGCCAGAAGAACCCGTTGAAGTCGCGCCACCAGGGGGTGTTCCGGTCGGCGTACTCGATGGCGGTGGTGGCCTGGGTTTCGGTGGAGACCCCGGAGTGGACCACCACGTACATGCCGAGGAAGGGGATCCCGGCGTCCTTGGCGGCGGTGAGCATGACGCCGTAGTACTGGCTGTGGAACGTCCCGTCCCGGGACTGCTCCGTGCCCTTGTAGGTCATGAAGTCGATCCCGGCGGCCCGGGCTTCCCGGACCCGGCGGACGGTCAGTCCCCGGTCCACGTCGTAGTCGCTGGCGTCCCAGCCGAAGAGTGTCACCCTCGGTACCTCCGGTGGAGTCGGTAGGGGTCGCACATTCCGCTCGAAAAGTCGCAAAACCGAACGAAATAAGCTCATGGGGGAGCTCCATCCGCTATGGATGTCGAGTGGTGGTGGAGAAATGGGGGCGGATGAAGAGGGGCCCCGCCGAAGACGCCGGCCGTACGCCGCGGTGGGCTACATCGACGAGCCTACGCCTGTCACCGTCGGCCAACGGCGGCCAGATTTGCGCCGATCGATAAAACGGCCAGTCGGGCACACAGCTCCTGACCTGCGAAAACTCTGCCTCGGCGATCAGGTGCCGGCGGGGAAAGTCTCCAGCTCGCCCAGCATCTCGTGGGCCGGCAGTGAATGCAGAGCGCTGGTCTGGTCACACCAGACAAAGGCGTCGTAGCGCTGCGACAGTCGTGTGGGGACATAGTTTCCCCACGACTCGTACTCCGGGTCGTAGACCACGCCGATCGCCCGGTGGTCGACGCTGTCGGTAGCCCACTCCGGCTCGTCGATGCCGTCGAAGACCAGCAGCGCCCGGTCGGGCAGCGACTCGTGCAGCTGCCGCTCGACCGAACCGGGCCGGGCCGGCGGCACCGGCAGCACCTGCGGGGTCGCCCCCCAGTGGTTCGCCGCGACCACCTCACCCTGGTAGCTGCCGAAGCCGACCAGCAGCACGTCGGTGTCGCCGTAACGTTCCCGTCCCAGCCGGCCGAGGTTGAGCAGTCCCGACTCGGTCATGTCGGTGGCGCGGGAGTCGCCGATGTGGCTGTTGTGCGCCCAGACGATCCCCTTGGCCTGCGGCCCGTACTGCGCCATCAGCCGGTCGAGGGTGTCGGCCATGTGGGTGTCGCGGATGTTCCAGGACTGCGGCCCACCGCCCATCATCGCCCGGTAGTAGCGCTCCGCGCCCGCCACCACCTCGGCGTTCTGCCACGCCGAGAAGCGACCCGCGCCGTCACGCGCCGCCCGTTCCCGGGTACGCGTCAGCAGCCGCACCACCTCGTCCTCGCAGCGGCCCGGCACGAACCGGCTCGCCCGGCCGTACTCCTGCGGGTCGCCGCCGTACGGCTCGAAGCAGCGGTACGCCTCCTGGGCCGCCTCCAGGGCCTGCGGATCCTCCTCGCCGAGGTAGTCGAAGATCGCCTGCATCGACTCCCAGAGCGAGTAGACGTCCAGCCCGTGGAAGCCGGCCCGCAGTGGTGCGGGCTGCTCGACGTTCCAGGCGCGCAGCCAGCGGCAGAAGCGGACCACCTCGGCGTTCGACCACATCCAGGTGGGCCAGCGCTCAAAGCGTTCGAGTGCCGAGAGCGGGTCGGCGGGTCCGCCGGGGTGGAAGCGCACCGAGTCGTCGACCCGGGCGCAGTCCGGCCAGTCGCCCTCGACGGCCACGAACGAGAAGCCGGCCTCGGCGATCAGCCGGCGGGTGAGCTGCTCCCGCAGCCGGTAGTACTCGTGAGTGCCGTGACTTGCCTCGCCGAGCATCACCACCCGCGCGGAGCGGGCCCGGTCGAGGACGGGGTCGAAATCGCCGGGTGTGCCGAGCGGCTGAACCAGCATGGCAGCGGCTACCCGGCCCGCCGCGGGCACAAACGCCACCGGTGGTGGGACCGGGCGCCACCGCCGGTGCGGTTCTGGGAGGTCTCACGCACCGGAAGCGCGGCGACACGAGCCGGCTCCGGATATACGATCTTGCGAATTCGAGGATCGGAGCAGGCATGCGGATCGGCGTCGTCATCGGTACCGGGCACGGCATGGACGGCACGACCGGGAGCCTCGTCCGCGAGCTGCTCGACCGGATCGGCGCCCGCGCGGACCAGGTCCGGACCGAGATCGTGGGCACCGACGACCTCGGACTCGGCCCGAGCTGCCCCGCCTGTCTGGCGTGCATGACCGCCGGCGAGCGGGCCTGCCCGAACTACGACCGCACCGCAGCGGCCCGCCGCCTGCTCGACGACTCCGACCTGGTCGTCTTCGCCACGCCGGTGCACTCCTTCCACGTCTCCGCCTCGATGAAGCGCTTCGTGGACCACTTCGCGTACCTGATCCACCGCCCCGCCCATCTGGGCAAGCCGGCGGTGCTGCTCTCCACCGCGGCCGGCGCCGGGCACGACGCCGCGCTGGGCTACCTCAAGACCGCCGTACGCCGCTGGGGCTTCCACACCGTCGCCCAGCTCGGCGTCAACGGGCCGGGCCTGCGCAAGCCGGCCTACCGGGCCAAGGTCGACGCGGCGCTCGACGAGATCGCCGGCACCGCTGTCGAGGCGGTGACGTCCGGCACGGAGCCCACCCCGACAACCGCGGACCTGATCGGTTTCCGGGTCGCCCGGCTGCTGGTGCGCAACACCACCGAGAACGGGCCGGTCGACGAGGCGTACTGGCGGGAGCGCGGCTGGTTCGACGCCGAATGGTTCACCGACACCAAGGTGCCCTTCGTCGCCAACAAGATCGCAGCGCTGGTCGAGGGGCGCATCCGCACCGGCATCGAGAAGGGCTCGGCCGACCCGTACCGGGGCTGACCCCCGCAGCAGAGCGCGGTCAGTGGCGGTCGGCGAGCAGGTACGACGCGAGGGCGCTGACCCCGGCCACCCCGAGGACCGCCGGCCAGGCACCGATCTTCTTGGCGAGCGGATGCGAGGCGCCGAAGCCGCCGAGGTAGATCGCCGAGAGCGCGGCGGTGCCGGCCGGGCCGCTCTTGGCCAGCCAGGTACGGCCGGCGTAGAGGCCGGCCAGCCCGAGCACGGCGCCGCCGAGCGGGCGGACTCCGGTCTCCCTGGCGACGAGGAAGCCCCCGACCAGGCCGAGCGCGGCGAGCGGGGCGGTACGGACCTCTTCGGCGGGGCGCAGGCTCATGTCCGGATCGTACGTCGCCGCGCCCGCCCGGCGGCCCTGTCCCGCCGACGCCCGGTGTGTGAGCGCTCCGAGGCCGGGTACGCGGGCACGATGAGTGTGACAGCGTTGCAGTTGCAGGAGTTCCTCGCCGGCGTGGACTACCCGATCTCGCGGGAGGATCTGGTGCGCTGGGCGCAGGAGAACGGGGCCGGCACCAACCTGATCCAGCGGTTGCGCAGCCTCCCCGCTGATCAGTTCACCTCCCCCGGCGAGGTCGGCTCCGCCTTCGACGACCTCGGCTGAGCCGCCGCCGGACGCCGGTCGCACTCAGGAGGTCGCACTCAGGAGGTCGCGCTCAGGAGGTCGCGCTCAGGAGGTCGCGCTCAGGAGGTCGCGCTCAGGAGAAGAGCGCGCTGTACCCGTTGAGCGCCGGCTGTCCGCCGAGGTGCGCGTAGAGGACGTTCGAGCCCGCCTCGATCTCGCCGGTGGCGACCAGGTCGATCATCCCGGCCATCGACTTCCCCTCGTAGACCGGATCGGTGATCATGCCTTCGAGTCGGCCGGCGAGCCGCATCGCCGCCAGCGTCCGCTCGTCGGCGATGCCGTAGATCCCGCCGTGGTAGCGCTCGTCCAGCTCCACCTCGTCGGCGCGCAGCTCGCGTCCGAGGTCGATCAGGTCGGCGGTGCGGCGGGCGATGCGCAGGATCTGGTCGCGGGTCTCGGCGGGCTTGGCGGAGGCGTCGATGCCGATGACGCGGCGCGGCTGCTGCCCGGCGGCGAAGCCGGCGACCATGCCGGCCTGGGTGCTGCCGGTGACCGAGCAGACCACCACGGTGTCGAAGAAGATGCCGAGCTCCCGCTCCTGCTGCTCGACCTCACGTGCCCAGTTGGCGAAGCCGAGCCCACCCAGCGGGTGGTCGGAGGCCCCGGCCGGAATCGGGTACGGCGTGCCGCCGTCGCGCGTGACCTCGGCGAGGGCTGCCTCCCAGCTCTCCTTGACACCGATGCCGAACTCCGCCTTGATCAGCCGCACGTCGGCGCCCATCAGGCGGCTGAGCAGGATGTTGCCGACCTTGTCGTAGACGGCGTCGGGCCAGTCCACCCAGGACTCCTGCACCAGCACGGCCTTGAGGCCGAGGCGGGCGGCGACGGCGGCGACGGCGCGGGTGTGGTTGGACTGCACGCCGCCGATGGTGACGAGGGTGTCGCTGCCCTTGGCGAGGGCGTCGGCGGCGAGGTATTCGAGTTTGCGGACCTTGTTGCCGCCGAAGGCCAGGCCGGAGTTGCAGTCCTCGCGCTTGGCCCAGAGCCGGGCGCCGCCGAGGTGTGCGGTGAGCCGCTCCAGCGGGTGCACCGGGGAGGGGCCGAAGAGCAGTTGTGCGCGCGGGTGGTCGGCGAGGGCCATGGGGGTGACTCCGATCGTGGGGGGACGTGTGACCGGGGCGCCCGTTGCGATCCCGGAGTGCCGGCTGTCAGCCGGTGGTCGCGAGGTCGTCGTCGGCGAAGGTCGTCTCGATGAGCCGGCCGAGGCTGTCCCAGTTGGTGTAGACCAGGTCGGCGGCGAGGTCGGCGTCGCCTGCGGCACAGGCGTCGGCGATGCGCTCGTGGACGCCGATCGAGTCGCGGCCGGGCAGCGAGGCGAACCGGAGCCGCTCCAGCCGCCGGATCCGCGGCGAGAGCCGTTCGATGGTGCTGCGCAGCGTGTGGTTTCCGGTGGCGTCCAGATAGACGTCGTGCACGTCGTCGTCGGCGGCGAGCGCCGCGAGGACGTCACCGGCGTCGAGTGCGGCGGCGAAGTCGACGTTGGCGGCCCGCATCCGCTCCACGTGGGCCGGGGTCATCCGCGGCACGGCCTCCCGCACCGCGAGGGTGTGCAGGGCGCGCAGCACGACGAATGCCTCCTCGCAGTCGCGCCGGTGCAGCGGTGCGACCCGCGTGTAGGCGTTCGGTTTGGACTCGACCAGCCCTTCGTCGGCGAGCCGGGCCAGGGCCTCGCGCACGGGGGTGCGGGAGAGCCCGACGGCGGTGGCGAGCTCACCGTCGCGCAGCACCTGGCCGGGGCGCAGCTCGCCCTCGACGATCGCGGCGAGCAGCACGTCGTAGGCCTGGTCGCGGAGCAGTCGGCGCGGCACCGAGGGCAGTTGCATGTGATATATCAATTCACCCCGAGTAGGAAACTGTCAAGCACCCGGTCGCCCGCTCAGCCCGCGGAGCCGCCCTGCAGGTACGCCAGCACGGCGAGTACCCGGCGGTTGTCGTCGTCGGAGGGGGCCAGTTGCAGCTTCGCGAAGATGTTCGCGGTGTGCTTGCCGACCGCGCTCTCACTGAGAAAGAGCCGCTGCCCGATCGCCGCGTTCGACCGGCCCTCGGCCATCAGCCCCAGCACCTCGCGCTCCCGGGGCGTCAGCCGCGCCACCGGACCGGGCACCGGGCCCGGCCGCAGCAACGCCGCGATCACCTCCGGGTCCATCGCGGTGCCCCCGGCGGCGACCCGGCGCACCGCGTCGACGAACTGCGCGTCGTCCAGGACCCGGTCCTTGAGCAGATACCCGATCCCGCCGGAGCCGTCGGCGAGCAGTTCCCGGGCGTAGAGCTGCTGCACGTGCTGGGAGAGGACCAGCACCGGCAGCCCCGGAATCTCGCGGCGGGTGGCGAGCGCGGCCTGCAACCCCTCGTCGGTCTGCGTCGGCGGCAGCCGGACATCGACCACGGCGACGTCGGGGCGGTGCTCCAGCAGCGCCCGCAACAGGTCAGGGCCGGTGGCGACCGCCGCGACCACCTCGAACCCGTGATCGCCGAGGAGCCGGACCAGCCCCTCCCTCAGCAGGTAGAGATCCTCGGCGAGGACGACGCGCACGGCACCTCCAGCTCCACGATGGTCGGACCGCCGACCGGACTGTCCACGGTGACCGTCGCGTCGAATGTACCGAGCCGGCGGCGCAGCCCGTGCAGTCCGCTGCCCCGGCCCGGGTCGGCGCCGCCACGGCCGTCGTCGGCGACCCGGACCCGCAGCACTGCCCCGTCCTGCGCCAGACTGATCCGCACCCGCTGCGCCTGCGCGTGCTTGAGGACATTGCCGAGCAGCTCCTGCACGGCGAAGTAGACGGCCGACTCGACCGCCTCCTCCGGCCGCTGCGGCAGCGACACCGTCACCTCCACCGGCAGCGGCGCCTCCAGCGCCAGGGAACGCACCGCGTCGCCCAGACCGCGTTCGGCGAGCACCGGCGGGTGGATGCCGCGCACCAGGTCACGCAGCTCCCCCAGCGCCCGGGTGGAGGCGGCCCGCGCCTCGGCCAGCAGGGCCCGCGCCGCCGCCGGGTCCTGATCCAGCAGCCGGTCGATCTGGTTCAGCGTCAGGCCGAGGGCGATCAACCGGGCCTGGGTGCCGTCGTGCAGGTCGCGCTCGATGCGGCGCAGCTCGGTGGCCTGCTCCCGGGTCGCGTCGGCGCGGGTCTCGGTGAGACGGCGTACCCGCAGGTCGAGTTCGGCGCGGCGGGTCGGACCGAGCAGCAGCGCCGTCCAGCGCCCGTGCCAGCGCAGCGCGGCCGGCGCGGCGGCGAGCCCCAGCACGGTCAGCGCCACGCCGACCGGCAGCGCCGCGGCTGACGAGCCGGCGAGCGCGCCGTACCAGTCGTTGCCGCCGTTGCCGGTGAAGAGGGAGACCAGCCAGGGCAGCACCAGCCCTCGGATGCCGTAGCCGACCGCAACCAGCGGTGCGAGCAGCACCACGCCGACGAACGGATCGGCGATTGCGAAAGTGATGTCCCGCCAGGTCGCCGGGTCGCGGCGTACCCAGCTGTCGCCGACCGCGTACCGGGCCGCCCGGGGCGAACGGTAGAGATGGCGGCCGACCGGGTAGAGCCCGTCCCGGAGCGGCGGCAGCTCCGGGCGGGGCCGGTACGGCTCGGCCACCGGCCGGCCCGACCAGCGTCCGGCCAGCCGCCGCCGCAGGTTCGTCAGCAACCGCAGGCCCCGCACCACCGGCTGGAAGAGCGGCACCAGCCCGACGCCGAAGGAGAGCACGGTCGCCAGCAACACCAGCAGCGCCACCGGTATGCCGAGCAGGGTCAGCCCGGCGAGTGCGAGCAGCCGGAACAGCGCCACCACCCGCACACCCAGCCAGTGCCGCCAGCCGCTGCGCGCGGGCGCACGCGGCGGGCCGAGCAGACGGCGGTTCCAGCGATCGTGCAGACGCAGCAGCGCCGGGGCGAGCGCCGGACCGGCCGCCAGCGCCACCAGCCCGGCCGGCACCGCCCACGGTTGCCCGCCGGTGACCGCCAGCCACCCGCCGCCGGCGACCAGCGCCGCCGGCAACCCGGCGAGGAACGCGGAGACCGGGGCCAGCAGCATCCAGCCCAGGTCCCGCCACGTCGCCGGGTCGCCCAGTACCCAGTCCAGGTGGCCGATCGCCCTCGGCACCCACGGCGAGCGGTAGAGGATGCGCTCACGCTCGTAACGCCCGTCCGGCCCGGGCATCGGCGGTGCGGGCCTGGGCCGGTAGGACTCCGGCACCGGCTGCGCTGCCCCGGCGCCCGCCAGGCGCCGTGCGAGTCGTGGCACCCGGCGGGCGAGCAGCAGCACCGGCGGCAAGAGCAGCACCAGCCCCAGACCGAAGCCCGGGACGAAGGCGGCGAACTGCACCGCCGCGGCGAGCCAGGCCAGCGCGGCGACCCCCGTCCACACCACCCCGCGCCCCAGGGCTCGCACATGTTCGGCCACACGCTGCATGTGACCAGTCTGGACGCCGGGCCCGCCCCGGCACAGTGCCCGCAGCCGCCCGACAGGGGTGGGGCTACCCCCACCGGTGCCACCCGGCGTCAACGAGCGCAGCCCGGACCGCTGCCGCCTGCCGGGGGCCGCACGGTCAGAGGGTGACCGTGCGGCCCTGCGCCATCGCGGTCTCGGCCGCCGCCAGGACGGCGACCACGTCGCGGCCGAAGCGCACGTCGCACTCGTGGTCGCGGCTGCCGGTGTGCACCTGCTCCAGCAGCTGGTCCAGGGCCAGGCCCAGCGCCTGGGTCGGGTCCCACCGCCCCTGCGGCACCGCGGCACGCCCCTGCTCACCGTGGAAGACCACATCGCTGAAGGTGGCCGCCGGCGGCGAGTCAAGGGTCAGTGACACCGTGCTCGCCGCGCCGCCGTCGTGTCCGAGCAGCAGGTGGGTGGTCTGCCGCGGGGCGTTCATCGCCGCCACCTGCCGGACCGGGCCGAGCACCGGCACGAGCATCGAGAGCGCGTGCGGCCCGAGGTCCCAGAGCCCGCCGTGCGAACGCCGCCAACCGGAGCCCTCGTACGGGTTCCCCGGCTGGTAGATGGAGGCGAGGATGCTGGCCTGCGCCCCGTGCCAGCCCCCGGTGGCGGCGGTGGCGGCGAGGAAGCCCGCGATCGGGGGCAGGAAGCGCCGGGTGAAGAAGACGATCGAGGCGACGCCGGCCTCGCGGGCCGCGGCCACCACGGCGTCGGCGTCGGCGACCGTCAGCGCCAGCGGCTTGTCCAGCAGCAGGTGCCGGCCGGCGCGGGCCGCGCGGACGGCGATCTCGGCCTGGACATCCGGTGGGAGGGCCACCGCCACCGCGTCGACCGCGTCGATCAGGGCGTCGACGTCGGCGAAGGCCGGTACGTCGTGCCGCCGGGCGAGCGCCTCGGCCTTGGCCGGATCGCGTCCCCAGACACCGGCGAGCCGGGCGCCCGGGTGCGTCGCCAGGGCGGCGCCGTGGGCCACGGTGGCCCAGTGGCCGGTGCCGAAGAGACCGAACCGCAGCAAGACGCCTCCCGTACAGCGGTGGAGCGGGCGTTCGACACTAACCGGCCTGCGCTCCCGGCGCAGCTGACGCGCCGACCGGCACCGTCGCCCGCAGTGCGGCCCGCCGGTACAGCGGAGCCGGCACCCAGCGCCGCCGCGGCAGGCGACTCACCGCCCGCCCGGCCAGATCTGCCTCCAGCACCGAGATCACGGCCTCGGCGACCAGGGCGCGGGCACAGATCTCGGCGATCTGGACCTCGTCGTACGCCTGCCGGACCACCGTGAATGCCGCGTCGTGGCGCCGTCGCGCCCAGCGTTGACGCATCCGGGCCGGCTCCACGGCCCGTTCCCGGCGGACCTGGGCCGTGCCCGGTTCCGCGGTACGCCGCCACACCCGCCGCAGCTGCTCGATGTCCAGCTCTCCCCGGCGGTAGGCGTCCAGGGCCGCACGCTCCACGGCCCGTTCCCGGGCGCTGCGCATCGGCGCGCCCGGGCCCGGTCGGCGGCTGCCGAAAGCCGACCGCCGCGCCGCGGCGTACGCCCGGTCCGCCTCCTCCAGGGTCTGCCGTGCCTGGCGCCACTCCCACTCGGCGGCGGCGAAGCGCTGTTCGGCTTCGACCGCCTCGGCCACCGCGGCGGCGGCGCGGATCTGGAGGCGCTCGGCGTGGGCCGCGAGTTCGGCCGCCTCGGCGCGCACCCGCTTCGGGTCGACGCGGGGACGCCGCCGCCAGGGGCGGCGCAGGATCAGCGCGAGCACCGAGAGCCCCAGCACACTCCAGCCGACCTGCACGGAGACCAGCAACAGGATCACCACATCCACGCGCTGAATCTCCTCGTATCGTTGCCGGCCGGGCCGAAGCGTTGCCGGGTCAGGCCGAAGCCTAGGGACGACGGGACGTACGCGCCACCGGCGGAGGCGGCGAAATACGCGTACTACACGGCTTAGTAGGCTGGGCCGGTGACCATCGCAGCAGCAGCGAGCCCCGTGGCGGGTCTACCGGCGGCCCTGGCGATCGTGATTCCACTCCTGGTGGCGGCGTACAGCGGGTTCGCCGCGTTCCGGCAGTGGGTGCCGGATCGCGTCCAGATGATCGGCCTGGCGGTGGTGCAGGTCTCGCTCCTGGTGCTGACCGCCGTCGCGCTGATCGCGATCAGCGGCGGCGAGCGCCCCGGCGAGGCCGCCACCTTCGCCGGCTATCTGGTGACCGCCGTCTGCCTGCCCGCCCTCGCCGCGGTGCTGGCGAAGATGGAGCCGACCCGGTGGGGGTCGGCGATCGTCTGCGTCATCTGCCTGACGATTCCGGTGCTGATCGTGCGCCTGCAGCAGACCTGGGAGGTGGCCGGTGGCTGAGCCGACGCGACAGGCCGAAAGGCTGCGGACCAATCAGGGACCGGGGCGGCTGCTGATCGCCGTCTACATCCTCTTCGCCATCGCCGCGACCTGCCGGGCCGGCGTGCAGATCGCCACCAAGTTCGACGAGGCGCCGGTGGCGTACCTGCTCTCGCTGGCCGCTGCCCTGATCTACCTGGTGGCGACGGTCGGACTGGCCCGTGGCGACGCCGGAGGCCGGCGCGCGGCGCTGGCCTGCATCGGTGTCGAACTCGTCGGCGTGCTCGGCGTCGGGCTGCTCAGCGTCGTCCGCACCGAGCTCTTCCCGGACGCCACCGTCTGGTCGCACTTCGGCGAGGGGTACGGCTACATCCCGCTGCTGCTGCCGGTGCTCGGCCTGCTCTGGCTCTACCGCAGCCGCCCCGCCGAGCGGTGATCCGCACGGCCTGATCGCGCCCGGCGCCGCTGGCTGCCGGGACCGCGGTGCAGTCCCGGCAGCCCGGCGACGATGTCAGTCCTTCGGACCGCCGGCGACGTAGATGACCTGCCCGGAGACGAAGGACGCGCCCTCGCCCGCCAGGAACGAGATGGTGTGCGCGATGTCCTCCGGGCGCCCGACCCGGCGGACCGGGATCTCCGAGGCGGCATGCTTCTGCAGCTCGTCGAAGTCGATCTTCATTCGCTCGGCGGTGGCCGCCGTCATCTCGGTGACGATGAAGCCGGGTGCGACCGCGTTCGCGGTGATCCCGAACGGGCCCAGCTCGATGGCGAGGGTCTTGGTGAAGCCCTGCAGGCCCGCCTTCGCCGCCGAGTAGTTCGCCTGCCCCCGGTTGCCCAGCGCCGAGGTGCTGGAGAGGTTGACGATGCGCCCCCAGCGCTGCTCGACCATGTGCTTCTGCGTCGCCTGCGTGAAGAGGAACGCCCCGCGCAGGTGCACGTTCATCACCGTGTCCCAGTCGGTCGGGCTCATCTTGAACAGCAGGTTGTCCCGGAGTACGCCCGCGTTGTTCACCAGCACCGTGGGCGCGCCCAGTTCGTCGGCCACCCGCGCGACGGCAGCGGCGACCTGATCGGCGTCGGAGACGTCGGCGCCGACGCCGATCGCCCGGCCGCCGGCGGCCTCGATCGTGGCGACCGTCTCGCCGGTGGCCGCGGCATCGATGTCGACCACCGCGACCGCCATGCCGTCGGCGGCGAGCCGGAGCGCGGTAGCGGCCCCGATTCCCCTGGCTGCTCCGGTGACGATGGCGACGCGGGCGGACTCCGACATGCTTACCTCCGACGATGATCGAGCTGGTCGCAGGAGCTTAACCCAGCGCGGGCGGAGCCTGGACCGCCTCCGGTGACCAGCTGCGGCGCAGCCGGATCCATCGATAGCCGTAGCCGCCCAGCCGCAGCGCGTCGAGCTTGCCGGCCGGCTCGTAGCGACGGTCGGAGAGGACGTCGACCGGATGGTCCGCGTCGGCGAAGAGCGAACCCAGATCCACCTCGACATCGTCGGTGGCCAGGTTGTGCAGGAAGAGCATGCTGCCGGTGGGCCCGTCGGCGCGGTGGGCGAGCACCCCGGACGGGAGCTTCACGTCGACGTGCGTGCAGCTGCCCTGGCCGATCTCCGGCGCTTCGCGGACGGTGGCCATCATCCGCTGGAACCAGGCCAGCAGCGAACCCGGATCGGCCCGCTGCGCGGTCACGTTGACCCGCTCGTAGCCGAAGTCACCGGAGTCGATCACCGGTTGGACGAGCTTGTCCGGATCGGCCGGCGAGAATCCGGCGTTGGGCTGGTGGGACCACTGCATCGGCGTACGGATCGACTGCCGCCCCGGCAACGAGAGGTCCTCGCCCATTCCGATCTCCTCGCCGTAACGCAGCACCGGGGTGCCCCGCAGCGAGAACTGCAACGCGTACGCCAGTTCGATGCGGCGCCGGTCGTTGCCGAGCATCGGGGCGAGCCGGCGTCGGATGCCCCGCCCGTAGATGCGCATGTGCTCCTCGGGGCCGAAGGCGGCGAAGACCTCGTCGCGCTGCTCGGCGGTGAGCTTGGAGAGGTCGATCTCGTCGTGGTTGCGCAGGAAGGTCGCCCACTGGGATCCGCGCGGCAGGGCCGGGGTGTCCCGCAGCGCCTCGATCACCGGCTCGGGGTGCCGGCGGGCCAGGGCGAGCATCAGCCGCCCGTTGAGCATGAAGTCGAAGAGCATGTGCAGCCGGTTCGCCGAACCGCCGACGTCGCCGAAGTAGACGGGCAGCTCGTCGGGCTCGACGTTTGCCTCGGCGAGCAGCACGGCGTCGGCGCGACGCCACTGCACGTGCTCGCGAAGCTCGGTGAGGAACTCCAGGTCCTTGGCCGCCTCCGGCTGCCCCGGCACCGTCTGCTCGATCACGAAGGGGGCGGCGTCGATGCGGAACCCGGCCACCCCGAGCTGCAGCCAGAAGGACATGATCTTTTTGATCTCGGCCCGGACGGCGGGGTTGCCGAAGTTCAGGTCCGGCTGGAACTTGTAGAAGCGGTGGTAGTACCAGCCCTTCGCCTTCCGGTCGTAGCTCCAGGTCTCGTGCTGCTCGCCGGGGAAGACCATGCCCTGGAAGCGGTCGGCCGGCTCGGTGTCGGACCAGACGTACCAGTCCCGGTACGGCGAGCCGGGATCGGAGCGCGCCGCGACGAACCACGGATGCTCGTCGGAGGTGTGGTTCACCACCAGGTCGATGATGACGCGGATGCCGCGGCTCTCCGCCTGGTGCAGCAGGTCGGCGAAGTCGCCGAGGGTGCCGAAGCGCGGATCCACGTTGTAGTAGTCGGTGACGTCGTAGCCGTCGTCGCGCCCCGGCGACGGGTGGATCGGATGCAGCCAGAGGCAGTCCACCCCCAACCGGGCGAGATAGTCGAGCCGGCCGATGAGGCCCCGGATGTCGCCGACGCCGTCACCGTCGGAGTCGGCGAACGTGTCGATGTCGAGGCAGTAGATGACCGCCTTGGAGTACCACCTGTCGTCCATGCCCTTCTGACGTAGCCGGTTCGGTTGCCGCCCAAACCGGCCCGACGCGTACGACACGGCATGAGCGCGGCCCGCCTGGGTAGGAGGTTACGGCCGGATCATCGACACCAGTGAGGAGCGCTGCCGCCATGCCGCTTGCCGCCGACCCGACCGAGATCGGAGGGTTGACCGGCTGGATCGCCGGCGTCATCGATTCCCTGGGCGCTCCCGGTGTCGGCCTGCTGGTGGCGCTGGAGAACGCGATCCCGCCGATCCCCAGCGAGGTCGTGCTGGCCATGGCCGGCTACCTCGCCGGCGAGGGGCGCAGCAACTTCTTCGCCGTGCTGGTCGCCGCCACCCTCGGTTCGGTCTTCGGCGCGGTGGCGCTCTACTACCTCGGCGCCGGCATCGGCGAGGACCGGCTCAAGCGCTGGCTGGACCGGATTCCCCTGGTCGAGCTGGAGGACCTGGAAAAGGCCGACCGGTGGTTCGAGAGGCACGCCCGCGCCACGGTCTTCTTCGGCCGGATGGTGCCGGTGGTGCGCACGATCGTCTCCATCCCGGCCGGGGCGAACCGGATGCCGATGGGCGAATTCCTGCTGCTGACCACGGTTGGCAGCGGCATCTGGAACGCTCTCTTCATCGGCCTGGGCTATGCCCTCGGCGACCGCTGGGAGGACGTCGAGCGGTACAGCAGCTGGGTCGACTACTTCCTGGTCGCCGCGTTCGGCCTGGCGGTGGCGCGGTGGGTGGTCAAACGCGTCCGCAAGCGCCGCGAGTCACGATCGGCCCGCGCCGAGCGCGACCGTGCCCGGTGACCCGGCGCCGGGTTTCCCGCCCACCCGCCGGCGGGTAACGACTCCCGCGACCGCCGCGGAGCAGTCGCGGCGCGGAAACGGGTGGTGGAAGGCATGACCGACGCACTGACGCACGGACAGATCCCGACAACGCAGGAGCAGCCCTCGGCCCAGGGCGGGGCCGGGCTGCGCACCGTCGGCGTCGAGGAGGAGTTCCTGCTGGTCGACCCGCACACCGGCGTCGCCGTGCCCGCCGTCGACCTGGTGATGGAGCAGGTGCCGGCCGAGCTGCACGGGCAGGTCGACCGGGAGCTGCAGACCAGCCAGATCGAGATCGGCAGCCCGCCCGGGGTGCAGCTGTCGGCGATCCGCCACTCGCTGTCAATGCTGCGTACCGCCGTCGCCGACGCGGCCGAGCGGGCCGGCGTACGGCTGCTCGCCATCGGCACCGGCCCGGTCGAGGGCCCGGTCCCGCCGGTGGTCGACAAGCCCCGCTTCGACCGGATCATGGAGCGGCTGCGGCTGCTCGTCCCCGGCCCCGGCAACAACGGCATGCACGTGCACGTCGGGATCCCCGACCCGGAGACCGGCGTGCAGGTCCTCAACCACGTCCGGCCCTGGCTGCCGACGCTGCACGCGATGACCACCAACTCCCCCATCTCCGGCAGCGAGGACACCGGGTACGCCAGCTGGCGTTCGGTGGAGTGGGAACGGTGGCCGTCGGTGGCGCCGACACCCTGGCTGGAGTCGCACGCCCACTACGAGCGCCTCATCGACCAGCTGATCGCCAGCGGCATGATGCTCGACACCGGAATGCTCTACTGGTACGCCCGGCTGTCGGCGAACTACCCCACGGTGGAGCTGCGGATCGGCGACGTCTGCCCAAGCCTGGACGACACCATCCTGATGGCCGCGCTGACCCGCGGACTGGTGGCGACCGCGATGACCGACATCGAGGCGGGCCGGCCGGCGCTGCGGGCCGACCACCACCTGCTCGTCGGCGCCCACTGGCGGGCCGCGCACGACGGCCTCGACGGTGAGGCACTGGACCTCTTCGAGGGCGGGCTGCGGCCGGCCTGGGAGCTGGTCGACCGGCTCGTCAGCCACGTCACCCCGGCGTTGGAGCAGCACGGCGACCTGGAACTGGTACGGGAGCTGCTGGCGACGCTGCGCTCCCACGGCACCGGTGCGACCCGCCAGCGCGCCGTGTACGCCCGCACCGGCGAGCTGCGCGCCGTGGTCGACGATGTTGCCCGACAGACCCGGGGCGACGCCTGATGAATGTCAGGATGTGAGCGTGGAACGCCTGGTGGTCATCGGTGCGGACGCCGCCGGCATGTCGGCGGCGTCCCAGGCCCGGCGCCGCCGCGACCGCGCCGACCTGGAAATCGTCGCCTTCGAGCGGGGCAACTTCACCTCCTACTCGGCCTGCGGCATCCCCTACTGGATCAGCGGCGCGGTCGGCGACCGCGACGACCTCGTCGCCCGTGACCCGCAGACCTTCCGCGACTCGTACGACATCGATGTGCGGCTGCGGCACGAGGTGACCGGCATCGACCTGGACCGGCGTGAGGTGCACGGCCGCAACCTCGCCGACGGCAGCGAGTTCCGCGAACCCTTCGACTCGCTGATGTACGCCGCCGGCGCGCATCCGGCGACACCGCAGTGGGCGCGCATCCGCGCCGGCGGGGTCTTCGGCATCCAGACCCTCGACGACGGGGCGGCGTTGCGCGGGTGGCTCGAGGGCGAGCCCCGGCCACGGCGGGCGGTGGTGGTCGGCGGCGGGTACGTCGGGCTGGAGATGGCCGAGGCGCTCAAACAGCGTGGCCTGAAGGTGACCGTCGTCGAACGCGGCGACCAGCCGCTCTCCACGGTGGATCCGGACATGGCGGCGCTGGTGAGCGAGTCGATCCGCGGCCTCGGCATCGAGCTGCGCACCGGCGTGGAGGTGACCGGCCTGCGCGCCTCCGGCGGGCGGGTGTGCCAGGTCAGCACCGACGACGGCGCAATCGACGCCGACGTGGTGGTGCTCGGCCTGGGCGTACGCCCCAACGTGGCGCTCGCCGCCGAGGCCGGGTTGCCGCTGGGGCCCAGCGGCGGGATCCGGGTGGACCGGCGGATGCAGGTGCGGGGCGTACCGGGGGTCTGGGCGGCCGGTGACTGCGTGGAGACGCTGCACCGGGTCAGCGGCATGCCGGTCAACGTGCCGCTCGGCACGCACGCCAACAAGCAGGGCCGGGTGGCGGGGATCAACATCGGCGGCGGCTACGCCGGCTTTCCCGGGGTGATCGGCACCGCGGTGACGAAGGTCTGCGAGCTGGAGGTTGCCCGCACCGGGCTGCGTGAGCGCGACGCGGTGGAGGCGGGTTTCGAGTTCATCACCGAGCGGATCGAGTCGACGAACCGGGCCGGTTACTACCCGGACGCGCAGCCGATGACGGTCAAGCTGATCGCCGACCGCTTCGACGGCCGGCTGCTCGGGGCGCAGATCGTCGGGCGGGCCGAGGCGGCCAAGCGCATCGACGCGCTCGCCGTGGCGCTCTGGAACGGCATGACCGTGGACGACATGGTCTACCTGGACTTGGGCTACGCCCCGCCGTTCGCGCCGGTCTGGGACCCGGTGCTGATCGCCGCCCGCAAGGCCGCCGAGACGATCCGCCGCCGCACCCGCTGCTGATCATTCCCACCGGCCGGTGCGGCCGACCGCTTCGGGTGGCCGCCGGGACTGACCGTCCCGGCGGCCACCCGCCGCTCAGCCGAGCACCTCCGGCAGGGCCGGGGGCGCTTCGCCGAGGACGTGCTCGGCGAGGAAGGCGAGGACCACCTCGTACCAGATTCTGGCGTGCTGCGGGCTGAGCACCCAGTGGTTCTCGTCCGGGTAGTAGAGGAAGCGGTGCGGGGTGCCGCCCTCTTCGTCGGCGGGCCGGCCGGAGCGGGAGAGCAGGTCGTACCAGAGGCGCAGGCCTTCGCCGATCGGCACCCGGTAGTCCTTGTCGCCGTGGATGACCAGCATCGGTGTGACGATCCGCTCGGCGAAGCGGTGCGGGGAGTTGTCGTGGGCCATCTCCGCGGTCATCTCCCGTTCCCAGTAGTAGGCGGCGTCGGTGGTCGTGCCGAACTGGTCCAGCGCCCAGATGCTCGCGTGGGTGACGATCGCGTCGAACCGGTCGGTCTGCCCGGCGATCCAGTTCGCCATGTAGCCACCGAAGGAACCGCCCATCGCCGCGGTCCGGGCGGCGTCGATGTCCTCGCGGGCGACGGCCGCATCGGTGATCGCC
>Ga0233375_1000410_pt1 | contig 24019 bp, 19 predicted proteins | sample ElkDunMinimDraft_10_FD_191539 | JGI IMG/M metagenome (GOLD analysis project Ga0233375, IMG submission 191539) | Fecal eukaryotic communites from dung pellets of Tule Elk in California, USA - Elk Dung E16 | ecosystem: Host-associated > Mammals > Digestive system > Large intestine > Fecal | place... | reverse complement strand
GGCGCGGCGCGTCCGGGGCGCGTCATGACACGTCGCGGCGCGTCACCGCTCGGCGCGTCACGGCCGGGCCTGTCGGTCCCCGTCACCGCCAGGTCAGGACCGGTACGGTGGCCGTCGTGCTCAGAACGCTCCGCAGCCGGATCCACGAGGACCGTGACCGGTTCCACCTGGTGCTCATGCTCGCGCTGACCTTCTCGACCGGGATCGCGGACGCGGTCGGCTACCTCGGCCTCGACCGGGTCTTCACCGGGAACATGACGGGCAACGTCGTCATCCTCGGCATGGCGCTCGCGGGGGGCGACGACCTCCCGGTCGCAGGGCCGCTCCTCGCGCTCGGGACCTTCATGGCCGGTGCGGCGCTCGGGGGGATCGTCCTGCGGCCGACCGAGGCCGGGTGGTCGGGGCGCACGTCGGCGATGTTCGGAGCCGTCGGCCTCCTCATGGTGGCGATCACGGTGCTCCTGGTGCTTTTCGGCGACGACCTGCCGCACGCCGTCCAGCTCACCGTCACCGGCCTCCTGGCCCTCGCCATGGGCCTGCAGGCCGCGACGGCGCGGCACCTGGCCGTCAAGGACGTCACGACCGTCGTCGTGACCTCGACCATCACGGGCCTCGCCGCCGACTCGCGCCTGGCCGGCGGTACCGGCAAGAACGCGGGCCGGCGCATGGCCGCGATCGGACTCATCTGCGCGGGCGCCGCGGTCGGCGCCCTGCTGCTGCAGGCCCACCTCGCGTGGGGCGTGGCCCTGAGCGCCCTGATCTCCCTGGCCGTGACCGCGCTGGGGCACCCCACCGCCGACCCCCGGCCGCGCCCGTGAGCCGGCCGGCCGGTACACCGGCACCATCGCGTCGTCGTCCGGACCGAGAGGACACCGTGCTCAACACCGCCTTCACCCCGCCACCCGCCCCGACGACCCGTCCGGACCTGCGCGGCACGTTCGGCATGGCCGCCTCGACGCACTGGCTCGCCACGGCGTCGGCACAGTCCGTGCTCGAGCGCGGCGGCAACGCGTTCGACGCCGCGGTCGCGGCGGGCTTCGTGCTGCACGTCGTCGAGCCGCACCTCAACGGACCCGGCGGCGACATGACCGGGATCTTCGTCACGGCCGACGCCCCGTCGCGCCCCCGCGTGCTCATGGGCCAGGGCCCCGCACCGGCCGGCGCGACGATCGAGCACTACCGCGACGTCGAGGGCCTCGACCTGGTGCCGGGCTCCGGCGCGCTCGCCGCGGCCGTGCCGGGCGCGGTCGACGCGTGGCTGCTCCTGCTGCGCGACCACGGGACGTGGGAGCTCGCCGAGGTGCTCGAGCTCGCGATCGGCTACGCGCGGGACGGGCACCCGGTGCTCGAGGCGGTGACCCGCACGATCGGCGACGTCGCCGCGCTCTTCCGCGACCACTGGCCCACCTCGGCCGAGCGCTGGCTCCCCGGCGGGTCCGCCCCGCGGCCCGGCGACGTCGTCACGAACCCGGAGTACGCGGCCGTGCTCGAGGGCCTCGCCGCCGCCGCCCAGGAGGCGTCCGCCGCCGGGGCGTCGCGCACCGCGGCGATCGACGCCGCACGCGCGGCCTGGCGCGACGTCGTCGGCCCGGCGGTCGAGGAGTTCGTCGCCACGCCGCACCGGCACTCCGACGGCGCCGACCACGCGGGCGTGATCACCGCGGCCGACGTCGCGCGCTTCGACGCCGGCTACGAGCCCGCCACGACGGTCGACTTCCGCGGGTACACCGTCGCCAAGACGGGGAGCTGGGGTCAGGGCCCGGCGCTCCTGCAGACCTTGCGCATCCTCGACGGCTTCGACGACGACCGGCTCGACCCGTCGACCGTGCTGGGCGCGCACACGATCCTCGAGGCCCAGAAGCTCGCCCTGGCCGACCGGGACGTCTGGTACGGGGACGCCGGTGACGCGGGGACGGCGGCGGAGGTGCTCGACCACCTGCTCTCCTCGCAGTACGCGGAGCAGCGCCGCCTCCTCGTCGGGGACGCGGCGTCGCACGAGCTCCGCCCCGGCAGCGTTCCCGGACGCACCACCCCGCCGGCACCCACCCTGCGGACGTCCTACGCCAGCGACGCTCCCCTCGCGTCCTTGCCCGGCGCCCCGACGGGTGGTGCGGCGTCGGGCGTCGGCGAACCCACCGTCGTCATCGAGACCCCGGACCCGGCCGTCCCCGGCGCGCTGGGCCGGACGAAGGGCGACACCTGCCACCTGGACGTCGTCGACCGCTGGGGCAACATGATCAGCGCGACGCCGTCGGGCGGCTGGCTCCAGTCCTCCCCCACCGTCCCCGGGCTCGGGTTCTGCCTCGGTACGCGCCTGCAGATGACCTGGCTCGACGAGGCGTCGCCGTCGCGGCTCGAGCCCGGCACCCGGCCGCGCACCACGCTGACCCCCACGCTCGTGCTGCGCGACGGCGAACCCGTGCTCGCGTGCGGCTCGCCCGGCGGCGACCAGCAGGACCAGTGGCAGCTGCTGTTCCTGCTGCGCGTGCTCGTGGGCGGCTACACCCCGCAGCAGGCGGTCGACGCGCCCGCGCTGCACACGACCGCCTTCCCGGGCTCGTTCTGGCCGCGCACATGGACGCCGGGCGGCGCCGTGGTCGAGGACCGGCTCGGCGCCGAGGTGCTGCGCGGGCTCGAGGAGCGCGGGCACGTCCTGACGCGCGCGGGCGACTGGGCGCTCGGCCGGCTCTCCGCCGTCACGCGTGACCCGGCGACCGGCGTCCTCGGTGCCGCCGCCAACCCGCGCGGCGCCCAGGGGTACGCGGCGGGCCGCTGACCGGCCCGGTCAGTACCGCGGGTAGGCGTAGAACAGGATCTGCGACCTGGGGATCGACTGCTCGAGCACGCCTCGGGTACCGGCGGGCAGTGCGCCCAGGCCCGTCGTGTTGCCGTGCACCACCCGCACATGGGTCGAGTTCCACCCCACGATGTACATGACGTGGGAGGGCTCGCCGGACGCGACGTAGGAGACGAAGCCGAGCGCACCGACCCGGGGCGTGCTGCCTCGGGGCAGGGTGCGCCGGACGCCGTCCAGGTAGGCGCCGAACGTCTTCGACTGCGGCACCAGGTTGCCGTTGCCGGACGCCGCGAACGCCCACGACTGGAAGATGCCGCACCAGGCCGTGTTGCTCTGGTTCCACGCGTTGTACTTGCTGTAGTAGAGGTACCGCGACGTGCCGTACTGGGCCTTGACCCGGTACCCGACCTGGGAGCGCGCCGCTGCGACCACCTCGCCGCGACGGCCGGTCGTGGTGGTGACGCCCTTGGCCCCCTTGGCGTTCGCGTACACGACGCCCTTGCTGAACCTCTGCACGCAACCGCCCCACACCAGGCCGCACCGGGCGTCCTGGATCGGGTGGCCCAGGCTGCCGCCGGGACCTCCGCGGTTCTTGTAGGCGGCGAGGATGCCTCCGTGCACCCACCACGTCCGCGTGGTCTGCCCCTTGACCGTGACGAGCATGCCCTTGGTGAAGCTCCGGTGGTACACGCCCGAGCCGGCCGACCGCAGCGCCGTGGTCGCCTTGCCGATGCGGCTGCCCAGCGCGTCGGCCCGGCTCGCGTTCGAGCGGGCGCGGCTGGTGAAGGCGACCTTCAGCGGGCTGGTCCACGAACCGCTGCTCGTGGAGGTCTTCGGGAAGTACGCGCGGTACTCGCGGACCGCCCCCGGGCGGACGCGCGCCTGGAACCAGCCGTCCTGGTTGGTGGTGACCGTCGTGAGCAGCGACCAGCGCGAGCTGCCCGGCGCGCGGTGATGGATCTTGACCGACCGGCCGGAGGCGGGCGATCCGCCGACGGTGAGGCTGCCCGAGAACCAGAACGTCTCGCCCTTGCGGATCCACGACTCCGTCACCCGGCCCGTGACGCGGCTCGGCTTAAGGCTCTCCGCGACGACGGCCGTCGCGACCGCCCCGCTCGGCTGGGCGACCGCGGGCGCGACGAGTGCGCCGGACAGGGGCAGGCAGACAGCGAGCGCGAGGCTCAGCAGCGGGCGGCGCATACGCATGGTTCCTCCGGGACGGGCAGGTGCTGGCGGACGCCGCCGAGCTGGTCAGTACCGCGGGTATCCGTAGTAGAGCACGCGTCCCGTCCCTACCCACTGCTCCGCCACGCCGCGGACGCCGCTCGGGAAGGTGCCGAACCCGCCGGTGTTCCCGTGGATCACCTTGATCCGGGACGAGCTGCTCCAGTCCACGACGTACTGCGCGTGCGACGGCGCCCCGGAGTCCAGGTACGACAGCACCGCGATGGCGCCGACCCGCGGCTTGCTGCCCGTCGGCATCGTCGTGCGCACCGCACGCGCGAAGTCGCCGAAACGGCCCGACTGCGGCGCGAGCGACCGGTTGCCCGAGCCGGCGAAGGCCCAGGAGATCAGGAAGCTGCACCACGGGTTGGAGTTGCCCATCCACGTGTTGAACCGGCTGCGGTTCGGGCCTCCGGAGTAGCGGACGCTGTAGCCGACCTGCGAGCGTGCGGCCGCGATCACCTCTCCCTGGCGTCCACCGACCCGGGACACCCCTGTGTGGCCGCGGGAGTTCTCGTAGACGACGCCCTTGGTGAACCGCTGGACGCAGCCGCCCCAGGCGAGACCGCAGCGCGCGTCCTGGGTCGGCAGGCCGAGCCGTCCGCCGACGCCGCCCTGGGCGAGGTAGGTGTCCAGGATGTCGCCGCGGACCCACCAGGTCCGGGTCGCCCGGCCCGCGACCGAGACCAGTCGTCCGTTGGCGTAGCTGCGGAACGACACGTTCGCGCTCACCTTGCGCACCCCGCTCGTCGCGCGGCCGAGCCTGCCGCCGATCTGGTCCGCACGCGAGGCGAGCGAGCGCGACGTCGCCGTGAACGACACCCGGTGGGCGCCGGTCTGGTCCGATCGAGCCGTCGACGTCCCCGCGAACCGGGCCCGGTAGTCGCGCACGGCGTCCGGGCGCAGCGTGAAGCCGAACCAGCCGTCCCTGTTGGTGCGCGTCGAGCGGATCGTGCGCCAGCCCGACGACCCGGGCACGCGCTGCTGGAGCACGACCGTCCGGTCCGCCGCGCGGCTGCCGCCGATCGTCAGGCGCCCGGTGAACCAGAAGGTCTCGCCCTTGCGCAGCACCCGGTCGCTCGCGCCGCCGGAGATGGCGCTCGTGCGGACGGCAGCGGCCAGCGCCGGCGCGCCGGCGGGCGCGGCCTGCGCGGGCGTCGCCGTCTGCGCGGCCGTCGCGGGTGGGACGGAGGCGCCCGCGGCCAGCAGGACGAGTGCCGTCACGAGCGCCAGACCGCTACGGTGCGGACTGCGCTCAGACCGGCGGGCAGGACGAGTCGAACGAGGGGTGCGGTCAGCCATGACGTACCTCGCGTGTCGTTCCGGGGCGACCGCATCGCGGGCCGGCCGACCCCGTAGAGTTCGGTGCCGAAGCAACCAACATACGCTCAACCCTGCCGCACGCGACGGAAGAACGTCAGGAGGCTCACTCAGGTGACGCAGACCCCGATGAGCTCCTATTCGGGCTCCGGATCGCCCCGCGGCATCGGGCGCATGGCCGTCCTCGACGGCTTGCGGTTCCTGGCGGCCGTGGCAGTCATGCTCTTCCACTTCACCGCCCGGTCGAACCCGTCCTGGGGCCAGCCGGTGTCCGAGGTGTTCCCCGCGCTGCAGCCGATCACGTCCCTGGGTGCGTTCGGCGTCGACCTCTTCTTCGTCATCTCCGGGTTCGTCATCCCGCTGACCGCCTGGGGCCGAGGCATCGGCGCCTACACCGCGTCCCGCATCTCGCGCCTCTACCCCGCGTACTGGGCCGGGGTCCTGCTCACCGGCTTCCTGCTGCTCGTGCTCTGGCCCGACCGCCGCGACCTGGACGTCACCACCGTGATGGTCAACCTCACGATGCTGCAGGAGGCGTTCGGGTACGGGCACGTGGACGGCGTGTACTGGACGCTCTGGGCCGAGCTGCGGTTCTACCTGATCCTGGGCGTGCTGGTCGTCATCGGCGTGACGACGGGCCGGCTCCTCGCCCTGGCGGCCGTGTGGCCGCCGCTGGCCGCGCTCGCCGAGCTCTCGGGCATGGACTTCCTCGCCACGATGCTCGTCTCGGACTACGCGCCGCTCTTCGCCGGCGGGATCGCCCTGTACGTGCTGTCCCGCAACTCGCGGTCGGTGATCGCCTGGCTCGTCCTCGCCGAGAACGTGCTGATCGGCGCGTCGTGGTCCGCCGAGCGCACGCAGGACCTCATCCAGGCCACCACGCGTTCCGAGATCAGCACGGCGACCGCCGCGCTCGCCGTCGTCGCGTGCTTCGCGCTGGTGGCCGCCGCCACGCTGACCCGCCTGCGGCACTTCTCGGCGACCTGGCTGACCACGGCCGGCCTGCTGACCTACCCGCTGTACCTCCTGCACGAGTACTGGGGCTGGTGGGTCATCCACCTCCTCCACGACCGACTCCCGGTCGTCGTGACGCTCGCGGCGGCCATCGCCGTGGTGCTCGTGCTGGCGTGGCTGGTGCACCGACTCGTCGAGCGGCCGCTCGGCCGGAGGATGCGTCGAGCCCTCGACCGGGACCTGGTGCGGGTCGGCGTCTGAGCCCTACTGCAGAGCCCCACGGCGGAGCCCCATTGCCGTGTCAGCCGTCTGTTCGCTGGTCCCCTCGGCCTCGCCGCCGAGCGCGCCCGAGGACGCCCCCGGCCCACCGCCCCGACCCGACGGCGACCTGTCGCGCGAAGGCGCCCGCGCGCCGGCGGCGCCTGCGGTAGGTGTCCGGCCGCTCCATCGCCTCGGCGATCTCCCGGAGCCCGCGGTCGCGCGGGTGCAGGACCCATGCTCCGCGATGCAGGCAGCCCCACAGGGGCAGACGCAACAGCTCGGCCGGGTCCCACGCACCCTCCCGGTCGAGCACGTGGGACGGCACGGGCTGGGGGTCGTCGTGGACGTAGGCGTCGACGATCTCGGCGTAGCGGTCCCGGAGCACGGTCGACGCGGGGTCGAGGCCCGTCACGACGACGACGCCGGTCGGGGCCGTGTCCACCGGTATCACCGTCAGGTCGGGGCGGTACGTCCGCAGGATGTCGAGCATCCAGAACACGTCACCGGCCCAGGTCTTGGTCGTCCGCTCACGCGCGGCCTGGTCGACCGTCCGCGGAAGCATGTCGTCGAACACGACGACGCTCGACCAGCGGGCGTGCCGCTCGACGTTGATGAAGTCGCGCAGCGCGAACTCGAGGTGGTGCATGCCGTCGATGAACGCGAGCTCCACGGGTCCGCCGAGCCACTCCTGCGGGTCCTCCGACGCGAAGTAGTCGTCGCTCGTCGCACGCACGAGCCGGATCGGAGCGGACAGGGGCGACACGACGGCGTAGTCCGGGTCGACCGCGACGCTCGGCACGCGGGACAGGGCGAGGCTCGCGCCGGTGTCGACGCCGATCTCCAGGTAGGTCCGTGGTCGCAGCCGTGCGTGGATCCCCGCGAGCAGCTCGTGCCGCGTCATGCGGGCCTGCCCCCGGCCGCGCGACCGGGTGCCGGCCCGGCTCCGGGGCAGCGCCGGCCGGGGCGGCTCGGACCCGGCGGCGTCGACGGGCTCGGGGCGGGTTGCTCGCTCAGTCATCGAGGCGTCCTGTCTTTCGGGATGGTTCCTCGCCGTGCCTGTACGATCTGCGCAGACAGAGTAGCGGGGGGGTGTGCATGACGGGGACACCCGGCAGCGACTGGCGACGTGGGTATGGTGCGGGCAAGGGTGCCGGCCGCCGGTTCCGCGGCCAGTTCGGTCCTGTGGTGGGGCCGTGGCGCAACGTCCGTGACGACCTTCAGGACGCCCTCCACGGCGCGCTCGTCGACGCGGCCCTCGGACGTGAGCCGTCCGGTCAGGACCTGACCAGCCTGCGCGCCCGCGCCGTGACCCACCGGCACGACGACTGGAGCGGCGTCGCGCTCGCGACGGTCGCCCTGCTGGCGCGTGAGTACGGGGATGACGCCGCGCGGGCGTGGCTCCCCGTCATGCTCGCCGAGCGCGGTCGGTTCCAGGACGCCACCGAGCTGCCGCCGACACGTCCCCCGCAGGGGCCGCCGCCGAGGGCTCAGGTCGCCCTTGTGACCGCCCTGAGCGAGCTGGGCCGCGACGACGAGGCGCACGCGCTGATGGCGGAGCTGCTCGCGGCCTCCCCCGAGATGCGGGAGAGCTTCGTGACCACGCGTGGCGAGGACCCGGTGTCCCGCGAGTTCGCGCGCCTGGTGAGCCGCGCCGAGTCGCTGCGGCCCGCGCTGCCCGCGTTCTTCCACCTGCCGTTCTCCGGTGGCACCAGCATGATCGTCTCGTTGAAGTCGGTGCTGCCGTGGGGTCGGATCGTGCAGGTCCAGCGCCGCTTCGGCCTCCTCCAGATCGAGGGGGCGCAGCGCCTGACCGAGACCGACGTGCGGGACCTGCTCCTGGTCCACCTGCACCACCCGTTCCCGCTCGAGCTCCCTGGCCGCGAGCTGACCTACTTCACCGTGCTCCGGGACCCGGCGTCACAGACGGCATCCGGCTTCTACAAGCGCATGACGACGCAGGGCATCGTCCCGACGGGTGACAGGGACACGTCCCAGACCTTCGAGCAGCACGTCGACTTCTGCCTCTCCCACGGCCTGACGAACCTGCTCGCCCGCCAGATCGTGGCCCTCCACCCGGCGGTCCAGGGGAAGTACGCGGCGGAGTTCCGCGGCCCCGGCGCCTACCGAGCCGTGACCTCGGAGGAGGACATGTTCTGGGTCACGGCGACGGCCGACATCGCTCCTTCCGACCTGGCGAGGATGGCCCGGGAGGTCCTCGACGAGAGGTTCCACCTCGTCGGGACCATGAAGCACCTGGCCGCGAGCCACCTCGCCGCGAGCGCGAGCACCGGCGTGCCCGTCGCCGCGACGGTCGGGCACCGCGGCCGTTCGGGGCAGCCCTCCTCGGGAGCGAGCACCGACCCCGTGCGGGACCGGCTGCGCGACGCGAGCTGGGTGGACCAGGAGCTGTACGACGAGTACACCACCCGCTTCGAGCGGGAGTACGCAGATCTCATCGCAGCCGTGGACGGCCGCGACGGAGCGCCGACGACGACGCCCCCCGAGCACGCAGACGAGGTGAGGACGGGATGAAGGTCACGGACCTGCAGGCTCCGCCGACGGCCGCCGGCGGCGGCGGCGTGCGGAACACCTGGGTGCTGCCGGAGCACAAGATCGTGTTCACGTCGATCGGCAAGAACGCCTGCACGTCGATCAAGTGGATGCTCGCCGAGATCTCCGGCCAGGACACCGCGCGCCTGACGTCGACGCAGTCGATGGCGCCGTCCCGCCGGCTGGCGGTGCACAACCGGCGCTTCTGGCAGGGCGTCCCGCGGCTCTCGGACCTCGACGACGACCACCTGGCACAGATCTCACCGGCCGAGGGGTGGTTCGTGTTCGCGGTGGTCCGCGACCCCCGGCTGCGCCTGTTCTCCGCCTGGCAGTCGAAGTTCCTCGTGGGTGACCCGCTCTACTCGCACCGGCGCTATGCCGACCGCCCGTGGCTGCCGAGGACGCCCGAGAACGTCGACGACGTCCTGGTGGACTGGCGTCAGTTCGTGGACGGCCTGGCCCTCGGCCGCGGCCACAGCTTTCCCGTCGGTGACGGCCACTTCGCGCCACAGGTCGACCGCCTCCACGAGACCGAGGTGCCCTACTCGCGCGTCTACGAGATGAGCGAGATCGGCGAGCTGCCCGGCGACCTGGAGCGCCATCTCGTCGCGACGACCGGATCGGCGCCCTCGCTCGTGCTCGGCAGGGAGAACGACACCCCGCTCTCCGCGGGCGCCGAGGTCTTCCCGGACGACATCCGCGACACGATCGAGAAGATCTACGCCGCGGACCTCGCCCGCTTCGGTCACCTCTGGAGCCTCGACAAGACTCTCGCCAAGCCCGTGGCGTGGAGCAAGGACGCGTTCCAAGGGCTCGCTGCCCGCCGGGCGGCGAACGAGCGGCTTGCCGACCTGTACGCCGAGCAGCGGCGGCTCGATGACGAGAACCGACGGCTGCGTGCGGCGGCCGACGGCTCCGGCGCTTCCGCGGCGGGGAACCGGCCCGTGGTCCGGCGTGCACTGGCCAAGGCGCGTCGCATCGCGTCCTCCCGGCTCTCCGGGTCGTCACGCCGGTGAGCCGGGCGCTCACGTTGCTCGAGCTGGCCGACCAGGTCGGCCTGCCGGGCAACGGAGTCGCCCGTCGCCACCTCGTGGCGATCGAGCGGGAGCTCCGTGACGCGCAGCCGGCGCACGTGGTCGTTCTCTGTGACCGGTTCCCGGTACTGACGGGCCGCGTCTTCCACCGCCGCTGGCCTGACGCACGCGTGCACGTGCTGTCGTTCGGCCCTCCGCCGCCGCAGCGCCCGAGCGAGTTCCAGGTCATCGACACGACGACCTCGGACGTCCTGTCCGAGCTCGTCCGCTTCCCTGCGGCCGACGTCCTCCTCGACCTGCGCAAGGAGGAGGAGGTACGCAAGGCGGCGACGCTGCGGCAGGCCTACCTGTCCCTGTCCGAAGGCGGGCACTACATCGTCTGCGGGATGCGAGCGGACAGGTCGGCTTTCGCGGGCAACGTCGCCCAGGACGTTCTGGACCTGGTCTCCACGAGGATGGAGCCGCGGGGCGACCGATGGAAGGACTCCAGCCCGCTCGACCGCGGCATCGGCAAAGCGCTGTCGCGTGTCGTGGTCGAGGACGGGTTCCTCGCCGCCACGAAGGCCGGCGCTCATGTCCTCAAGCTCGACGCGGCGGCGGTCCGCGAGGCGATCGACGTCCGGGGCGGCAGCCAGGCGATCTTGTTCGCCGTGCCTCCCACCACGGTCGAGTCCGCCTCCACGATCTGGTCGAACGACGCAGCGCTCGAGGCCGAGCGTCTCCCCGCCGCCTCCGACGTCGACGAGCTGCTGTGCACGGTGTACACCGACGCCTGGTGCGCGCCCCGCCAGGTGGCCGCCGTCGAAGGACTCCTCCTGCCGGCGTCCTACTTCCTGCCCTGGAACCGGCGGCACCGGACGTTCGGCATCCATGACTACGGCACGGCCTACTCGCAGGTCCCCGCGTTCGACGAGGAGGAGCTCCGGTACCTGCGCGGCACGTACTTCCATCTCGACAACCAGATGCCCGGGCACTACGGGCACGTGATCACCCACGACCTGTCCAAGCTCTGGGCGTGGGACGCAGCACTCGACGAGTTCCCTGACCTACGCGTGCTCCTCAGCCCGAACCCCACGACGGGCGAGGTCCCGCCCCACACGTGGCAGCTGCTGGAGGCCTTCGGCATCCCCCGGGACCGCGTCACCGTCTTCACGGACGGCGTGCGCGTCGAGCGCCTGGTCACCGCGACCCAGGCCTTCCAGCAGCCGCCCTTCCTGAGCCCCGTCGTCCGCTCGGTGTGGCGCCGCGTGGCGGACGCCCTCCTGACCCAGGCCGGCACGGACCCGCTTCCCGACCGCATCTTCGTCTCGCGCCGCGGCGCCATGCGCCGGCGCTGCCTCAACGGCCCCGAGCTCGAGTCCCGGTTCGAAGCCGCCGGGTTCACGGTCGTCTACCCGGAGGACCTTCCGCTGCCCGAACAGGTACGGCTCTTCTCGAGCGCATCCGTCGTCGCCGGGTACGGCGGGTCCGGCATGATCAACATGGTCTACTCGTCCGGCCCAGCCACCCGGATCGTCGTCGCCGCGCGGAGCTACTGGCCGACGAACGAGTACCACCTCGCGGCCATGTTCGGCGGCGACCTGCGGTACTTCTGGTGCGATCCCGTGGCCGACGGCCCGCAGGACGGCATGCACGCCGACTTCACGTTCGACTTCGACCGGGACGGCCCGGCGCTCGACGCGCTCCTCCAGCAGCTGAGCTGAGCATCCGCCGGAGCACGCGGGACGGCCCGCGCGCTCCGGCGGTCCGCTACGTCAGGCGGTGTGCGGCAGGCCGCCGACCATGCCGGCGGCGACCGTCTTGTTCGAGCTCTCGTCGACGAGGATGAACGCGCCGGTCTGGCGGTTCTGCCGGTACGGGTCGACGAACAAGGGCTGCGTCACGCGCAGCTGGACGCGCCCGATCTCGTTGAGCCGGATCTCGGTCGCGTCCTCTTCCCGGTGCAGGGTGTTGACGTCGACGCGGTAGTTGATGTCCTTGACCATCGCACGCGCCCACCGGGACGTGTGCTTGATCGCGTACTTCTTGCCCGCGACGAGCGGCGCGGACTCGTCCATCCAGCAGATCTGGGCGTCGATGTCCTGGAGCGCGGCCGGCGTGTTGTTGGGCCGGCAGATCATGTCACCGCGCGAGATGTCGATCTCGTCCGCGAGGCGCACCGTGACCGCCATGGGCGGGAACGCCTCGTCGACGGGACCGTCGGCCGTCTCGATCGACGCGATCGTCGTCTCGAGGCCGGACGGCAGGGCCAGCACCCGGTCGCCGGGCTTCATGACGCCGCTCGCGACCGTGCCCGCGTAGCCCCGGAAGTCCCGGGCCTCGTGCGACTGCGGCCGGATGACGTACTGGACGGGGAAGCGGACGTCGACGAGGTTGCGGTCGCTCGCCACGTGCAGGCGCTCGAGGTGGCTGAGCAGCGGCGAGCCGTCGAACCACGGCATGTTCTCGCTGCGGTTGACCACGTTGTCGCCGACGAGCGCGGAGATCGGGATGAAGGTCAGGTCGGGCACGCGGAGCCGGGACGCGAACTCGGTGAACTCGCGGCGGATCGACTCGAAGACCTCCTCCGAGTAGTCGACCAGGTCCATCTTGTTGACGCACACGACGATGTGCGGCACGCCCAGGAGGGTCGCGAGGAAGGTGTGCCGACGGCTCTGCTCGAGCACGCCCTTGCGGGCGTCCACCAGGATGAGCGCGACGTCGGCCGTCGACGCCCCGGTCACCATGTTGCGCGTGTACTGGATGTGGCCCGGGGTGTCGGCGATGATGAACTTGCGCTTGGGCGTCGCGAAGTAGCGGTACGCCACGTCGATCGTGATGCCCTGCTCGCGCTCGGCGCGCAGCCCGTCCGTCAGCAGCGCGAGGTCGGTGTAGTCGTTCCCGCGGTCCTTGCTGACCCGCTCCACCGACTCGAGCTGGTCCTCGAAGATGGTCTTGGAGTCGAAGAGGAGCCGGCCGATGAGGGTGCTCTTGCCGTCGTCGACCGACCCGGCGGTCGCGAACCGCAGGAGGTCGATCGTGTGCTCGGGCCGCGCCGTGGACGACGTCTGCTCGGTGATGGCGGTCATGGCTTAGAAGTAACCCTCTCGCTTGCGGTCCTCCATGGCGGCCTCGCTCACGCGGTCGTCGCCACGGGTCGCGCCGCGCTCGGTGAGGCGCACGGCCGCGGTCTCCTCGACGATCTCGTCGAGCGTGGCCGCCGTCGACTCGACGGCAGCCGTCAGGTTGGCGTCACCGACCGTGCGGTACCGCACGGACCGTCGCTCGGCCGTCTCACCGTCACGCAACGGCGTGAACTCGTTGACCTCGTAGAGCATGCCGCCGCGGTCGACGACCTCGCGCTCGCGCGCCATGTACAGGTCGGGGATGTCGATGTTCTCGGCCGCGATGTACGACCAGATGTCGAGCTCGGTCCAGTTCGACAGCGGGAAGACCCGGATGCTCTCGCCCTGGTGGACCCGGCCGTTGTAGAGGCTCCAGATCTCGGGCCGCTGGTTCTTGGGGTCCCACTGGCCGAAGTCGTCGCGGAACGAGAACACCCGCTCCTTGGCGCGGGCCTTCTCCTCGTCCCGGCGCCCACCGCCGAACAGCGCGTCGAAGCCGTTCTTCTCGGCGGCCTCGAGGAGCACGGGCGTCTGGATCCGGTTGCGCGAGCCGTTGGGCTCCTCGCGTACGAGACCGCGGTCGATCGCGTCCTGCACCGACGCGACCACGAGCTGCACACCCAGGCGCTCGACCCACCGGTCACGGCACGCGAGCACGGTCTGGAAGTTCAGCCCTGTGTCCACGTGCATGATCGGGAAGGGGATCCGCGCCGGTGCGAACGCCTTGGCCGCGATGTGGAGCATCACGATCGAGTCCTTGCCGCCCGAGAAGAGCAGGCACGGGCGCTGCATCTCCGCCACGACCTCGCGGACGATGTGGATGCTCTCCGCCTCGAGGCTGCGGAGCTGGCTCAGGACGTGAGTCGTCACGGCTGGGCACCTTCCTTGCTATCGACGCCGACCTCGGCGAGCGCCGCACGAAGGTGCGGCACGAGCGCCGGGTGACACACGAACAGATCGGGGAGCCACGGGTCCTCCCGGTTGTACTCGAGCGGCGTCCCGTCCAGCCTCGTGCACACGAGGCCCGCCGCCTGCGCGACCGCGACAGGAGCCGCCGAGTCCCACTCGAACTGACCTCCCCCGTGCACGTACGCGTCGACGGTGCCGTCGACGACCGAGACGACCTTGACACCGGCCGAGCCCATGGGCACGAGCTCGACGTCCGGCCGCTCCGCGAGCGCGGAGACGAACCGAGGCGGCCTGCTCCGGCTCGCGGCGATCCGCAACGGCCGACGCCCGTCGACCACCGCGTCAGCTGCCGCGTCGCCGGGCCGGTCGTGCACCGTGGCTGCGGTGCTGAAAACCCTACCCCGCGCGGGCAGCGCGACCGAACCCGCGGTCAGACCGCGCCCGCGCTCCCACAGGGCGACGTGGACCGCGAAGTCGTCCCGCCACTCGCCCGGGTTGCCGTCGGCGTGCCGTTCGGCGAACTCGCGCGTCCCGTCGAGCGGGTCGATGATCCAGACCCGGTCGGCACCGAGACGTGAGGGGCCGTCCTGGGCCTCCTCGGACAGCACGGCGTCGTCGGGCCGCGCGTGGCGCAGCGCTGCCGCGAGCCACTCCTGGCTCGCGGCGTCGCCGGCGTCCCGGAGGTCCTTGCCGACCAGCTCGCGGTCCCCGGCGTCCACCTCGGCACGCAGCGACTGCAGGACGTCACCTGCGCCGACGCCCAGCGCCACGGCAAGCTGCTCGTCGTCCAAGGACGCATCGGGCAGCGCCGGCTTACGCACGTTCATCGGGCTCCTTCGGGGCCAGTGGCTGGGGACGAGGCCCGGACAGGCCGCCGCCGAGGCTACCATTCAGCGCATGCCTGCCACCCCCAGCCGGTCCCTCGGCAGACGGCCGGCGGCCGACCCCCAGGGCGGCCGTCGATGATCGATGTCGACCTGGCCCTGATCCTGGGCGGACTGCTGGTCGGCTTCGTGGTCGGGCTCACCGGCATGGGCGGCGGAGCGCTGATGACGCCCATGCTCATCTTCGTCTTCCGCGTCGACCCCTTGATGGCCGTCTCGAGCGACGTCGTGGCGAGCCTCTTCATGAAGCCCGCGGGCGCCGTGGTGCACCTGCGGCGCAAGACGGTCAACCTCCGGCTGGTCCTCTGGCTCTGTGTGGGATCGGTGCCGGCCGCGTTCTCGGGCGCGCTCCTCATCAGGGTCCTCCCGGTCGGTGACGGGTTCGACGAGGGCCTCAAGAGGTTCCTGGGGATCGCCCTGCTCATCGCGTCGGCCGGCCTGGTCGTCCGGGCCGTGCTCGGGATGCTCCAGCGCAGGACGGCGCTCGGAGAGGGGCCCGCGAGGCCGACCAGCCCGGACGTCGTGGTCCGCCCGTTGGCGACCGCGATCCTCGGCGCTATCGCCGGCCTCATGGTGGGCCTCACCTCGGTCGGCGCCGGGTCGATCGTCATCGTGGTGCTGCTCATGCTCTACCCGGCCCTCAAGGCCTCCCAGCTCGTCGGGACGGACCTGGTCCAGGCCGTGCCTCTCGTCGCCGCCGCGTCGCTCGGACACGTCCTCTACGGGGACTTCTCGCTCGGCATCACCGCGTCCCTGCTGATCGGCGCCGTCCCGGGGGCATGGCTGGGCGCCCAGGCCTCGAGCCGTGCCCCGGGCGGGATCATCCGCCGCGCGCTGGCCATCCTGCTCCTGGCGTCCGGGCTCAAGCTCCTGGGCGCCTCGCTCACCGTGGTGCTCGTGGCGGCGGGCACCGCTCTCGTGCTGGGCAACGTGCTGTGGGTCCTGGTGCGCAACCGCATCAAGGCGCTGCCGCCCAAGGCCGCTCCGACCAAGCCCGCTCCGACCATGACGAAGGACGCCACCCCCAGGCCATGAGCGCCACCACCCCCACCACCCGTGTCCTGACGCCCGACGAGCTGGACCTGCTCGAGCTCGCCCTCGGCGGCGCCACCGCGACCCTCATGATCGGTGGCATCGACGACAGCGGTCCGGTCACGCTGACGGACGCCGAGAACACTCCGCTCGCGGTCGTCGACGGACCGTCGCTCGCACCGGCCAGGCCGCTCGCACGGGCCGCCGGCCCGCACTGGGAACCCGCCGTCCGCCGTCCGGCGACCGACGTCCGCCCCGGGCTCGCCGGTGCCGCCGACGTCGTCGGTCTCGTCGTCACCGAGGTGCCGACGCACGACGAGGTCGCCGCCCTGCCGGCCCTCGTCGGCGGCGCAGACGCCGTGCTCGTGCTCGTACCGGCCGGGCGGCGGGCCCCCGCGGCCGGCACCGTCGGCGCACCCGGCCTGGTCCGCACCGCCCAGGACGTCGCGCAGCGCACGGCGGCGCTCACCGACGCGACGCAGGTGGTCGTCGTGCCGTGGCCCGCGGTTCCGCCCGCAGGGCTCGACTGGGACGGCGTCGCGGCGCGCTACGGCGCCACCCGCACCGCGCTGCTCACCGAGCAGCGCCGTCCCGAGACGCGCGAGCGCCTGGCCAGGATCGGCTCGCTGTGGGCCGACGAGGTCGGCGCGTTGTACCCCGAGGCGTCGGCACGCGAGCTCACCCGCGCGGCGGCCAGCGCGCCCCGCCGTGGTGCGGTCGTGTTCTTCACGGGCCTCTCGGGCTCGGGCAAGTCGACCGTGGCACGTGCGCTCGCGGCCGAGCTCGACGACGAGGGCATGCTGACCACGCTGCTCGACGGGGACGAGGTGCGTCACCACCTGTCGAAGGGTCTCGGGTTCGACCGCGAGTCGCGGGAGACCAACGTCGAGCGCATCGGCTACGTGGCATCCCTGGTGGCCTACCACGGCGGCATCGCCATCGCGGCACCGATCGCTCCGTTCGCGTCAGGACGCGCTCGGGTGCGCGAGCTCGCCGAGCCCGTCGGCGCGTTCCTGCTGGTGCACGTCAGCACACCGCTCGAGGTCGCAGAGGCCCGGGACCGCAAGGGCCTGTACGCCAAGGCGCGCCGTGGCGAGATCCCCGACTTCACGGGCATATCGTCCCCGTACGAGGCCCCCGAGGACGCCGACCTGGTGCTCGACACTTCCGTCGTCAGCGTCGAGGACGCCGTCGCAGCGGTGCGTGAAGCCCTGGAACGCAAGCTCTCCTGAGAGCCGAGCGGCCGGCCGAGCCGGCCGGCCGCTCGACCGGTTCAGCGGCCGCCGCGACGCTGGCGCTGCTGCCGCTGCCCGCGCTGTGCGCGGGCGAACTCGGTGTAGGCCGCGGCGACCTCGTGCGTCGGGCCGTCCATCACGAGCTTGCCCTCGTGCACCCACAGGACGCGCGTGCACATGGCCTCGATGGTCGAGATCGAGTGGCTGACCAGGAACACGGTGCCGGCGTTCTTGCGCACGTCGTCGATCCGCGCCTTGCTCCGCGCCTTGAAGGCCGCATCACCCGTGGCGAGGGCCTCGTCGATCATGAGGATGTCGGGCGAGGCCGCCGAGGAGATCGCGAACCGCAGGCGCGCGGCCATGCCGGACGAGTACGTCCTCATCGGCAGGTAGACGAAGTCACCGATGTCCGCGAAGTCGACGACGTCGTCGAACCGCTCCTCGACCTGCTTGGGGGTGAGCCCGAGCGCGAGCCCACCGATCATGATGTTGCGCTCGCCGCTGAGCTGAGGCATGAGCGCGGCGTTGACGCCGAGGAGTGCCGGCTCGCCGGCCACGTAGACCGCCCCCGACCGCGGCGGCATGAGGCCCGCGACGGCGCGCAGCAGCGTGCTCTTGCCGGACCCGTTGATGCCGACGATGCCGATCGACTCGCCGTGCCGGGCGATGAACGAGATCCCGCGGACGGCGTGGACCTCGGTGAAGGCGCCGACGTGGTTGCGGCCGGCGCCGAGCAGGCGCTTGAAGAACGGCTGCCGCGGAGCGACCTCACGCGTGTGCGTACCGCTCGAGGACGCCTGGCGGCCCTTGGCGCCGACGACCCGGTAGACGACGTGGAGGTCGTCGACCACCAGGCACGGATCGCCCAGGACCGCCGACGGCGGACCCTCCTGGAGGTCTTCCTCATCGAGCTCGACATCGAGGTCGACGTCGAGGTGCAGGTCGGACTCAGTCACGGCCGTAACGCTCCTCTCCACGCCAGAAAACCACGAAGCCCACCACGAAGAAGAGCACGGCCCACAGCCCGCCCCACGCCCACATCGACGGGTCCGGCGGCATCTGCTCTTCCTGCGTGAGCGTCGAGCGCACCAGGTAGAGGTAGACGGCGATCGGCTGGTACTCGAGCACCGCCGACACGACGGCATTGCTCGTGTAGTGGCTCACCGGGAAGATCACGCCCGAGCCGAACATCGCGAACCGCATGACGAAGCCGATCACGTTGTCGAGGTCCGGGGTGACGGCGACGAGCCGGGCCATGACGAACGCCAGCCCGGTGTTGAAGACCCACATGAGCGCCACGGCGGCGGGCAGCAGCAGCCACCGCCAGGTGACCGGGACCGGGTCGTATGCGGGCATCGCGCCGCTCAGGAGCACGATGGCGCACATGACGGCCATCGCGGGGATGAGCGTCGCCACGAGCGACAGCACCGTCGAGATCGGCAGAACGGCGCGCGGGAAGTGCAACGAACGGATGAGGTGCGTCTTGCCTGCGATCGACTTGGCACCACCGCTCACCGACTGCTCGACGAACCGGAACATGAACGTGCCGATCACGATGAAAGCGATCGGGTTCTCGACGCCACGGTTCGTGTCGAGCAGTATGCCGAACACCACGACGTAGACGGCCGCGTTGAGGATCGGGTTCAGGACCGCCCAGAGCTGGCCCAGGTAGTTGTTCTGGTTCTTGGCGTAGGCGTTGGACGTCGCGAGCACCCGGATGAACGGCCAGCGGCGCATGACGTCGCGGACGTACTCCCGCAACGGCGGGCGCACGCCCATCTGCCGCAGCCCGTTCCGTTCGGCGATCGACCGCATCTCGGCGGAGCCGAGCGCAGGGACGATCGGAGACGGCGGCTGGGTCACCGGAGATATGCCCGGTCCGTCTGAACGCGTAGCCGCGTCAGCGCTGGTCTCGGTGGTCACGGTCGTGAAAAAACCCGTCTGTCGGTGAGCGGCCGGCGAGCGTGCCGACCTGTTCGATCCTACTAGCGCACGGCCGAACCACTGTGCATGCAGGTCACGGCCTCGGGCGCGTGCCGGATGGTGATGGCGGACGGCCTGCGTGAGACACTGCGCGGCGTGGTCCAAGGACGCTCCTACTCCACCACCCGACGCCCCTCCACGGCGGGCGCGCTCGTCGAGTCCCCGCTCCAGCTGCTGTGCACCGTCGAGGCCCACGCGGCGGGGCTGACGGGCCCGTCGACCAAGGTCTACGTGCGCGACGACGTCCCGGCTCTCGCCGACGCGCTCGGCGCGCTGAGAGAGTTCCGGCTTCCCGGCGGTCTCGACCTCGACCTCGTCAGCCGCCGGTCCGCGTTCCTCGCGGGCGACCCGGTCCACGTGGTGGGCGACGCGTTCTCCGGGCTGTTCCAGGCCTCGCTCGCGCGGGGCTTCACGCCGCAGCGCCGGCTCGACCGGCTCATCCTGGTCGACGACGGGCTCGCGACAATCGAGCTGGCTCGCCTGCTCGCGGCCGGCCGGCCCCTGGTGCGGATCGGCACCCGGCCGTCCGCGCACCGCCGCGGGCTCGGCGCGCTCGCCACGCGCCGCCTCCGGGTCATGGCCGCACGCGGTGACCTGGTGCTGTTCAGCGCCATGCCGCTCGACGCTGCGCTGATCTCACGACTCACCGAGATCGGCGTCATGGTGCAGCCCCACCGGTTCGCCTGGCTGTCGTCGCTGACGCCGCCCGACACCCCGCCGGAACCGACCATCGTCGTCGGCTCGGCCATGGTGGCCGACGGGTTCGTCCGCGCGGAGCCGTACGTCGGGTGGGTGCGGCAGGTCGCCCAGGACGGGCCGGTGCGCTACCTCCCCCACCGGCGCCAGGACCCGGCCGTGCTGGCAGCGCTCGCGGAGATTCCCCAGGTCGTCGTCGACCGCCCCGGCGCTCCGGCCGAGCTGCGCCTGTGCGGCCTCACCGCCGGGCAGCGCGTCGTGAGCCTGCCGTCCACGTCCGCGGTGCTGCTGAGCCGCATCCTCGGGTCCCGCGCCGTCGCCGTCGAGCCGCACGACGTCCCCGAGGACTGGTGGACCGCCCGGGCGACGCCCGAGCTCCGGGCGCACCTGCGCAGCGTCCTCACGCTCGCCCGGGCCGCTCAGGACGACGCCCCATGACGGCCCGCCCCCGGATCTCGGTCATCGTGCCGGGCAAGGACGTCGAGGACTATGTGTCCGACACCCTGACGAGCCTGACGCGCCAGGTCGAGGACGTCCGCGACCTGGAGGTCGTCGTCGTGGACGACGGGTCGTCCGACAGCACCGGTGAGGTCGTCGCGTCGTTCGCCGACCGGTTGCCCCACCTCACGGCGATCACCAACCGCGAGCCCGTCGGGCCGGCCACCGCCCGGAACCAGGGTCTGGCCGCCACCACGGGGCGGTACGTGGCGTACCTCGACGCCGACGACTGGCTCGCGCCAGGCCATCTCGGGACGCTCGCCGACGCGCTGGACGAGCTCCGGGTCGACTTCCTGCGCGTCGACCACACGACGGTCACGGGCAGGCGCCGCACGCTGACCCGCGCACCGCAGGCGGTGCGCGGCGTCGCGCGGGACCCGCGCGAGTCGATCCTGCCGACCGACGACCGCACCATGGTCGACTACCCGTACGCGTGGGCGGGGATGTTCGACCGCGCCCTCGCCACGGACGGTCTGCTGACCTTCCCCGAAGGGCTGCGGACGGCGGAGGACCGGCCCTGGATCTGGCGCCTCTTCCTGGAGGCGCGCAGCTACGCCGTGGTCGACGCCCCCGGCATCTGCTACCGCCGCGGCCTGACCGACTCGCTTTCGCAGACCTTCGACGCTCGCCAGCTCGACGTCATCCCTGCCCTGCACGCCACCCTCGACGTCGTCGCAGACGCACCGGACACCGAGATCTTCGAGCCCAAGCTCGCCCGGACGGCGGTCGCGCTCCTCTCGCACCACCTGCGCCGCAGCTCGCACATGCCGGCGGGCGCGCGCGAGGAGCTCCGCGCAGGCGCACGCGAGATCCTGGCGCGCATCCCCGACGACGTGCTGGCCTACGAGACGAACCGGACCCATCCGGGTCGCGTGTGGGTCCTGCACGGGCTGCTGCCGCGGCCCCGAGGTGCGCTCCGGTACCAGCCGCCGGCGAGCGTCGCGACGCCTCCACCCCTCACCCCACCGGTGCCCGCCGGAGACGCGGTCGAGCTGGTGGTCGCCGCCGGTCCGGACGACCTCGCGGACGCGGCGGTGGTCCTCGAGCAGACCGGTCCGGCGCTCGTCCCGCCGACGGAACGCGTGCTCGTCGTCGCGGGGGACGACCCCGCCGGCCTGGGCGACGACGAGGCCGGGCTGCGGGTGGACCGCGTCGTGCGCCTCGCTCAGCTGACCGCACCGCGGTCCCCGGCCGACTGGGCCCCCGGCACCGACGCGCTCCCGATGACGGAGCGACTGCTCCGCCACGCCTGGGGCCTGGGCGACCGCCCGGTGCACCTGCTCGTCCCGGACCTCGGCCGCGGGCCCGGGGCGACGCTGGCCGACGTCCTGCACGACGCCCCGATCACGCTGTACGCCGCCGGCCCCGACGCCGCTGCCCGGCTCCCGCTGCAGCCGCTCGCGCGTCGTCAGCGGATCGCGGCGGTGCACCGCGGCACGACCACCCAGCACGCGCCCGAGGACGACCGGCTCGCCCGGCTCCGGGCGTACCTCGCGTCCCCCGACGCGCTGCCGTGGCTCCGAGCCGAGGCCCAGCAGACGGTGCGGGACGTCGACGGGACGGCGGGCACCCGGTTCGACGCGGGCAAGGCCGCCGAGCTCGGGCTCCCCGTGGACGCACGGCTGAGCCCTCGCGGCCGCCTCCGGCGCGCCGTCCGGGTCGCGGCACGGCACCCGCTGACCGGACGTGCGCTCGAGACGTCCGGGCTCCTGCGGGTCCTCGACCGTCTCCGCGGGCGCTGACCGCGGAGACGGGGGCGGCGCCTGCCGTGAGAGACTTCCCGGCGTGGTTCACCCCCAGTCCGACCCCCAGTCCGACCCGCAGGACGCCGGCACAGACGCGCCCGTGACGGTGCTCGCCGTCGCCGACAGCGACTCCTACCTGAAGTGGGCGTGCGCGACGCTCGAGCAGCTCGGCGGCCGCGACGACACGACGTTCGAGCGGTCCGCGGTCGTCGTCCGGACACCGCTCGTCCCCACCCCCTCGCAGGTGGCGGCGGCCGTCGCCGGGACGAGCATCTTCCGGCCCGCGGTGGTCGGGCTCGGTCAGCTCCGCGACCTGGTGCGGCAGTCGAGCCCCGACGTCGTGCTGGTCGCCGCGACGGGCCCCGTGGCGGAGCTCGTGGCCCGGGTCGTGGTGGACGCCGCCGGGCCACGGCGCCCCGCGCTCCTGACGGGCCTGCCCGGGATGGCGCTGCCCGCCACCGAGCTCGGCACGGCCTGGCGCAGGTGGTGCGACGCCTTCGTCGTGCACGGCCGCCGCGAGGTCACGGCCTACCAGGAGGCGTTCGCCGAGCAGGGCGTCGCACCGCGCGTGGTGCTGTCCCGGCTGCCGTTCCTCGAGGCGCGCACCTGCCCGCGAGGGACCCCCGTGAACCGGCTCGTCTTCGCCCCGCAGTCGCTCGTGCCCCGGAGCCGCGACCAGCGCGTGGCGCTCCTCGACGGCCTGGCCGCGATCGCGGCGGACGGCTTCGACGTCGTGGTCAAGCTGCGCGCGCGGGCGGGCGAGCGGCAGACGCACAACGAGGCCATTCCGTTCGACGACCTGTGGGAGGCGGAGCACGCCCGTCTCGGGCATCCCCGCTCCGCCCTGCGGTTCGTGGACGGACCGATGGCCGAGTGGCTCGACTCGGGCACGGCGCTCGTCACGGTGAGCTCGACGGCCGCGTTCGAGTCCCTCGCGCTCGGGCTCCCGACCGTGCTCATCGACGACTTCGGCATCAGCGACGAGCTGCTCAACAGCCCTTTCGCCGACAGCGCCTGCATGGTGTCGCTCGCCGACGTGCCCGAGACCCTGCGTGCCGGTGGCCCGACGCCCGACGCCGGGTGGCTCGAGGAGAACTACCTGCACACCGAGCCGTCGACGCTGCCGGCCGTGGTCCGGGAGCTCGCCGACGACCGGCGCGCCGGAGGGTTGCCCGACCTGCGCACGGTGCGACCCGTGTCGTGGACGCGCTACTCCCGCACGGTCGTCCGGTCGATGCTGCCCGACTCCGTCGCGCGCAGACTGGTGCGGCCCGCACGCTGAGCGCACGGGCCGTCGCTACCACCAGCGGTCAGGCGCGGTGGTCTGCCGCGGCCGTCCGAGAGACGCCGCGCAGGAATCCCGCGCCCCACGACACGTGCATGGCGACGAGCACCGCGGGCAGCAGCGCCGCGGCCCGCCAGCTGAGCCGGGGAGCACGGGTGGCCGCGTGCACGGCCGCTCCGACCTCGCCCAGCAGGTAGCACCCGATCACACCGAGCCCGGCCGCGACCCACGCACCCGAGCCTGCGACGGCCCCGCCGACCGCGGCCACGGACGCCGCGCCGAGCACGAGGACCACCGCCGGCGGCGCGAGGTAGCGCACGCTGGCGGTCTCAGGGTGGCGCCGCACGATCTCGCGGCGCCACATCCCGGTCCGCCAGAACTGCTTGGCCACCGCCCGCAGGGTCCGGCGTGGCCGGTAGGAGACCTGGAGGGACGGGTCGAACCAGAGCAGCGAGCCGTTCCGGCGCATCCGCAGGCACAGCTCCCAGTCCTCGCCGCGGATGATGGC